>Ga0187766_10002741_pt1 | contig 10352 bp, 9 predicted proteins | sample 0216_QUI02_MP05__4_FD_132971 | JGI IMG/M metagenome (GOLD analysis project Ga0187766, IMG submission 132971) | Tropical peat soil microbial communities from peatlands in Department of Meta, Colombia - 0216_QUI02_MP05_20_MG | ecosystem: Environmental > Terrestrial > Soil > Wetlands > Peat ...
GACCAGGATGCAGACGTCGATCTGTTTGCTGCGCAGGGCCAGCTTCAACACCGACACTCGTCCCAGCCATCCGTTCCACAACGGATGCCGCGGTTGCCCGACCAGGATCTGCTCTGCACCGTGGCGCATCGCAAAGCGCAACAGTTCGCCGACGGGATCGACCGCCGGCATCTCGAGCGCGTGGCCGGCCTGGTCCATCAGGTGGAGCCGATGCTGGTCTCCGAGCACCTGGCCTGGAGCACTGCCGGCGGCGCCTACCTGAACCATCTCCTCCCGCTGCCGTACACCGAGGAGAGCCTGGCCTTGGTGTGCCGCAACGTGAGCCAGGCCCAGGACGCGCTCGGACGCGCGCTGCTGATCGAGAATCCGTCCAGCTACCTGCGGTTCCGCCATAGTCCGATCCCGGAGCCCCAGTTCCTCGCCGAGCTCTGCCGGCGCACCGGCTGCGGCATCCTGTGCGACGTCAACAATGTCTTCGTCACGAGCGAGAACCTCGGGGAGGGCGCCTCCGCGTACCTGGCCGCGCTCCCCGAGGCGGCCGTCGGCGAGATCCATCTGGCCGGCCACAGCCGGAACGACGTGGACGGCCGCAGCATCCTGATCGACGACCACGGCTCCCGGGTATCCGGGGAGGTCTGGGCGCTCTACGGCCAGGCGGTGGCACGCTTCGGGGCCCGCCCGGCGTTGATCGAATGGGACACCGACATCCCCGGGCTAGCGGTGCTGCTCGATGAGGCGCGGATCGCGCGCGAGATGGTTCAGGAGGAGGCTCGCGATGACGCCGCTGCGTGACCTCCAGCGGGACATGGGCGCTGCGCTGCTCGGCCGTAATGACGGCCGGGTCGCGCGGGCCTCGGTGTTGGACGACGGCGTCGGAGCGGAGGCACGCCTGCGGATCTATCGCCACCACGTCGCGACCACGCTGACCGCGGCGCTGCACGCTTCGTTTCCCGTCGTGTGTCGGCTCGTGGACGAGCGCTTCTTCGCCTACGCGGCGGACGAGTACATCCGACACGAGCCGCCGGCGGGGCCGTGTCTGGTCGAGTACGGGGAGACGTTTCCCGCGTTCCTCGAGCGGTTTCCCGCGTGCGCCGCGCTGCCGTACCTGGCCGACGTCGCGAGGCTCGAGTGGGCGATGAATCGAGTCATGCACGCGCCGGACGAGGTCTCCCTCCCGGCCTCCGCGCTGCGGGGGATCGGCCCGGATGCGGCGGGCGACCTGGTCTTCGCCTTCGCTGCGTCGGTCTCGATCTTGTCCTCCGCGTGGCCGGTGGACGCCATCTGGCGTGCGAACCAGCCGGGGGCCCCGGCCGAAGCCACGGTGGACCTGCAGACGGGCGGCGTCGCCCTCGAGGTACGGCGCGTCGACGACGACGTGGTGCTCCGCGCGCTGACGCCCGGCGTGCACGCTTTCCGCCGCGCGCTGGCCAGTGGCTCGACCCTGGCGATCGCCGCGGAGCGGGCGCTCGCCGTGACGGAGGACTTCGACCTGGCTGGCGCGCTCGCCGCGCTCTTCGAGGACCGCGCGCTGGTCGCGTTCACTCGTCCATCGACGACCGGTGAGCATGCGCGATGCGAGACTCGGCGATGAGCGCACATCCGTCCGCGGCCGGGTCACGCCCGCGCCCGGCCGACCTGATCACCCTGGTCGAGCGCGTGCCACTCTCGATCCACCTGCTCCTGTTCCGACTGGCCATCGCGGGTGTCTTCTTGCGCGCCGGCCTCACCAAGCTCGGGAGCTGGGGTTCGACGGTTGCCCTCTTCGCGGACGAATACAAGGTCCCGCTGCTCGCCCCGCACGTGGCGGCGGCGATGGCGGCCACCTTCGAGGTGGGCTGCTCGACGCTCCTCGTCCTGGGCCTCGCCACCCGGCTCGCCGCGCTACCGCTGATCGGCATGATCATGACCATCCAGCTCTTCGTCTATCCGGAAGCCTGGCCCGAGCACCTCGTCTGGGGCTCCATCCTGCTGTTCCTCGTCACCCGCGGCGGCGGCACCCTAGCCCTCGACCACCTCGTCTCCCGCACCTTCAGGAGGGGCTGACCAAGTCTTGAGAGCCGAACGGGCGACTGCCGAAGCCGGCAGTCGCGCCGCGGCCGTGGCATGATGTCCGCCATGGAGAAGGTCCGGGCCGACGATGCGCTGGTCGGGCTGGCGGTGATGGCCAAGGCGCCGCGGGTCGGGGCGGCGAAGACGAGGCTGTGCCCGCCGCTGCGGCCGCCGGAGGCCGCGGAGCTCGCCCGATGCTTCTTGCTGGACGCGCTGGAGCGCGTGGCCGCGGTAGCCGGGACACGGCCGATCCTCGCCTACGCTCCCGCGGAGGCGCGGGCGGAGATGGAGAGCCTCGCGCCCGACTTCGTCCTGATCCCGCAGCGCGGGCAGGATCTGGGCGACCGCCAGGCCCATCTCGTCGAGGACGTGCTGGCGCTCGGTCACGACGCGGTGCTGATGATGGGGAGCGACCTGCCGACCCTGCCGCGTGAGTGCCTCGACGAGGCGGTGGCGCTGGTGATGGCCCCGGACGTCGACCTCGTGCTGGGACCCGCCGAGGACGGCGGCTACTACCTCATCGGGCTCCGGGCGCCCTGTCCGAGCCTGTTCGCGGACATGCCGTGGAGCTCCGCGCTGGTGCTGGGGTCGATGCTCGACCGCGCGCGGCAGCACGGATTGCGGGTGGCGTGCCTACCTCGCTGGTACGACGTTGACACAGGGGCCGACCTCGAGCGGCTGCGCGCCGAACTGGCCACGGTCCCCGCCGGGCTCGCGCGCCACACGCGGGTCTTCCTCGCCCGCCGAATCGCTCTGGGCGAACACGGTGTCGAACATGCCGATCATGAGCACTCAACGGACGGCGGAGGAGCAGCGGCTTCACGCGGCAGGTGATCGGTCGGCCTACTGGAAGCGCTGGGGACCCTATCTCAGCGAGCGCCAGTGGGGCACCGTGCGCGAGGACTACAGCGCACACGGCACCGCGTGGGAGTACTTTCCCCACGATCACGCGCGCTCGCGGGCCTACCGCTGGGGCGAGGACGGCATCGCGGGCATCTCGGACAATCACCAGCGCCTCTGCTTCGCGATCGCGCTGTGGAACGGCCACGACCCCATCCTGAAGGAGCGGCTCTTCGGCCTCACCGGTAACCAGGGCAATCACGGCGAGGACGTCAAGGAGTACTACTTCTACCTCGACTCCACTCCGACGCACTCGTACATGAAGTACCTCTACAAGTATCCGCAGGCGGCCTTCCCGTACGACCGGCTGGTGGAGGAAAACCGTTGGCGCGGGAGGAGCGCGCCCGAGTTCGAGCTGGTGGACACCGGCGTCTTCGACCAGGACCGGTACTTCGACGTGCAGGTGGAGTACGCCAAGGCCGCCATCGACGACATCCTGATCCGGGTGAGCGTGACCAATCGTGGGTCCGATGCGGCCGTGTGCCACCTGCTGCCGACGCTCTGGTTCCGCAACACATGGTCGTGGGAGGTCGGCTCCGCGCGGCCCCAGCTCTCGGCGGCTCCGGGCTCCAGCGTCGTCGAGGCCGACCACGAGTCGCTGGGGCTCCGGTGGCTCTCCTGCGACGGGACGCCCGAGCTGCTCTTCACCGAGAACGAGACGAACTTCGAGCGACTCTACGGCGTCGCGAACCGGACGCCCTACGTGAAGGACGCGATCAACGCCGCGGTGGTGGACGGGAAGACGGACGCGGTGAACCCGGCGCGGGAAGGAACCAAGGTGGCCGCCCACTATCGCCTGAGCCTCGCGTCCGGCGCAACCGTGCAGGTCAAGCTGCGGCTGGGCAACACGCCTCCGCACGGAGACCGCCTCGGGGTCGAGTTCGACGGGCTTTTTGCGCGGCGGGCGCAGGAGGCCGACGAGTTCTACGCGACGGTGATTCCGGCCGCGCTCGATGCCGACGCCCGGAACGTGATGCGCCAGGCCCTGGCCGGTCTGCTGTGGGGCAAGCAGTTCTACCACTACTACGTCCGCCGCTGGCTGCACGGGGATCCGGCCTATCCGCTGCCGCCCCCTGAGCGGCTTCACGGCCGCAACCACGAGTGGCAGCACCTCTACAACGAGGACGTCATCTCGATGCCGGACAAGTGGGAGTACCCGTGGTACGCGGCGTGGGACCTCGCGTTCCATTGTCTCCCGCTGGCCCTCGTCGATCCCGACCTCGCCAAGGAGCAGCTCATCCTGTTCCTGCGCGAGTGGTACATGCATCCCAACGGGCAGATTCCGGCCTACGAGTGGGCGCTCGGCGACGTCAACCCGCCCGTGCACGCCTGGGCCGCGTGGCGCGTCTACAAGATCGAGAAGCGGCTGCGCGGCATCGGCGACCGACGCTTCCTCGAGCGCGTGTTCCAAAAGCTGCTGCTCAACTTCACGTGGTGGGTCAACCGCAAGGACGCCGAGGGCATGAACGTGTTCCAGGGCGGGTTCCTGGGCCTCGACAACATCGGGGTCTTCGACCGGTCGGCCCCGCTGCCGACCGGCGGCCACATCGACCAGTCCGACGGCACGAGCTGGATGGGGATGTACTGTCTGAACATGCTCGCGATCGCCCTCGAGCTGGCCCGGGAGAACCCGGCGTACGAGGACGTGGCGAGCAAGTTCTTCGAGCACTTCGTGTACATCGCGCACGCCATGGATCATCGCGGCGGCTCGGAGGACGCGAGCCTGTGGGACGAGGCCGACGGCTTCTTCTACGACGTGCTCCATCTGCCGAACGGCACCACCCGCCGGATGCGGATCCGCTCGATGGTCGGGCTGATCCCGCTCTACGCGGTCGAATCGCTGGAGCCGGAGATCGTCGACCGGCTGCCCGGCTTCAAGCGGCGGATGCAGTGGTTCATCGACCACCATCCGGACTTCCGGGATCACATCATCGAGATCGAAGAACCCGGCCGCGGCGTGCACCGGCTCCTCACGATCGTGACCGAGGAACAGCTGCCCAAGGTGCTCAGGATCATGCTCGACGAGCGCGAGTTCCTCGCCGACTACGGCGTCCGCGCCCTGTCGCGGTATCACCTGGATCACCCGTTCGTGGAGGAAGTGATGGGCGCGGAGTACCGCGTCACCTACGAGCCGGCCGAGTCGACGATCGGCCTCTTCGGAGGCAACTCGAACTGGCGCGGGCCGATCTGGTTCCCCGTCAACATGCTGTTGATCGAGTCGCTACAGAAGCTCCACTATTTCCACGGTGACGACCTGAAGGTGGCGTGCCCGACCGGCTCCGACCAGCTGATGTCGCTCTGGGACGTGAGCCTGGACCTGGAGCGGCGGCTCGCCCGGATCTTCCTGCGGGGCGCGGACGGACGTCGGCCGGTGCTGGGCACGGTGGAGCGGTTCCAGACCGATCCGAACTGGCGAGATCTGATCCCGTTCTACGAGTACTTCAACGGCGACACCGGTGCCGGCGTCGGCGCCAGCCACCAGACCGGTTGGACCGCGCTGGTGGCCAAGCTCCTCCAGCAGCTCGGCGGCGGCCCCGCGGCCACGCCGCGGGTGAGCGACCTGTGAGTCGACAGCGGGCGTACACTGAGGCGGCCGCCATGAGAGAGGCGAAGGCAGCGCGCATCTCGGAGCGGACCCTGGCCTGACGCGGGCCATGAGCACGTCACCAGGCGGCTCCGTGGCGCCCGTCGCGGTCTCGCTCGAGACGGTGGCCGCCCGCGCGCTGCGCGAGATCCGGGATGGCATGCTCGTGGGCCTGGGGTCCGGCCGGGCCGCGTCAACGTTCGTGCGGTCGCTGGGAGCACGGGTCGGGGAAGGGCTCCGGGTCCGCGGTGTGCCGACCTCCGAGGCGACCGCGAGGCTCGCGCGCTCGGTCGGCATCCCGCTCGCGGCCCTCGACGAGGGCGTCGTCGACGTCACCGTGGACGGCGCGGACGAGGTGGATCCCCGGCTCGATCTCATCAAGGGCTACGGCGGCGCGCTGGTGCGCGAGCGAATCCTCGCCGCGTCCTCCCGGCGGGAGGTGATCCTGGTGGGCGAGGAGAAGCTCGTCCCGATCCTGGGAACCCGGGGACGGCTACCGGTCGAGGTGGTACCCTTCGGATGCCCGCTGGCGATGCGAGAGCTGGCCGCGCTGGGTTGCCATCCATCGTTGCGGATGAGCGAGGGAGCACCGTTCGTGAGTGACAACGGTAACTGGATCCTGGACTGCGGGGTGCGACCCATCGAGGCGCCCGCCGAATTCGCGCGTGACTTGCGGGCGGTTCCCGGCGTCGTCGACACCGGGCTATTCCTCGGCATGGCATCACTGGTGCTGGTGGCGACCGCCGACGGAGTGCGGGAGCTCCACCCGGGAGCGACAGGCCGGTGAGGACGATCAGGCGCCTTCCCGATCCGGAGGCCGTAGCGCGGGCGGCCGCGCAGGACCTCGTGGAGCTGGCGCGAGCCGCGATCGAGGAGCGTGGGCGCTTCTGCGTGGCGCTGTCGGGGGGCTCGACCCCCCGCCGCCTCTACGAGATCCTCGCCGAGGCCCCGCGCTGGGCGCAGATCGACTGGCGGCGCGTGGAGTTTTTCTGGGGTGACGAGCGGGCGGTGCCGCCCGAGCATCCCGACTCGAACTACGGGGTCGCTGCCGCGGTGCTTTTGAGCAAGATCGGTATCGCGCCGGAGCGCATCCATCGGATGCCGGGCGAGTTGCCGGATCCGGAGGAGGCTGCCACGCGATATCAGGACGAGATCGCGCGAGTATTCGGCACCCCCGCCGAGGGTCTGCCTCCCGTGTTCGACCTGGTGCTGCTCGGCATGGGCCCCGACGGCCACACCGCCTCCCTGTTCCCGTACGGCCAGCCCCTGACGGAGCGGCGGCGCTGGGTGGTCGGCTACCAGGTCGCGAGGCTCGGCAAAGCTCGAATCACCCTGACCCCGCCCATCCTGAACCGGGCGGCCGAGATCCGTCTGCTGGTCACGGGTGCCGACAAGGCCGCTGTGCTCCGCGAGGTGCTGTCTGGGCCTCGCGAGCCGGAGCGTCTACCGGTTCAACTCATCGTTCCGGAGGCCGGCCGGCTAGTCTGGCTCGTCGATCGGGCCGCAGCGTCGGAGCTGCCCCCGGACCCCACCGCCAGTAGCTAGCCCAGGTCGTGGAGCAGGTGGGCGGTGGTGAGCACGCCCTGGAAGAGATGGTCCAGCCGCAGGTGCTCGTTGGGGCTGTGCTGCCGGTTGTTCGCGTTCGCGTAGGGCACGACGATCGTCGGCAGCGCCAGGATGTCGGTGAAGGCCCAGAGGGGGACGCTGCCGCCCATCGTCGGCAATACGACCGCGGGCTCGCCCCCATGCGCCTGCTCGACGGACTCGATCACGCGGCGTGAGATGGGCAGGTCGGCTGCCGTCTTGGCGGGGTCGTAGCCGCGCCGCTCCACAACGCGGATCGCCCGCCCGCGCAGCTCGTCGGGAATCGGGGCATCCGCGGACTCGATCACCGCAAAGCCCTGGGCCCGGATGTGGTCGAGGATGCGTCGGTACACCGTGTCCGCGCGCTGGTTCTTGACGAGCCGCGCGTCGAAGGCGACCGTGGCCTGATGCGGGATGATGGTCTGCGCCTCACCTCCCGTGAAGCCGCTCTTGAGTCCGCGGATCGTGAGGGTGGACCGGAACATCAGCCGCTCCAGGTAGTCCACGGGCAGCGGGACGCCCAGCTCGCGCTCGATGGCGGCGCGGTCCAGCGGAACCTGGCCCATCAGCGCGCGCTCGGCGGCGGTCGGGGGTACCACGCCGTCCTCGAGGCCCTCGACCAGCGGGGTGCCGTCGGGCGCGGCCATCGAGGCCAGCAGGCCGACCAGCCGCCACGCGGCGTTCGGGACGCTGAAGTTTCCCGAGTGCACGTCGCGGCGGGCGGACTCGAGGGTCAGCTCCAGCGAGAGGATGCCACGGGCTCCGAACGCGACCGTGGGACGCCCGCTCGCATCCTTAGGGCCGTCCATGACCAGCGCGAGGTCGGCGGCCAGCAGGTCGCGGTGCTTCTCGGTGAAAGGGCCGAAGTTGGTGCTCCCCATCTCCTCCTCCCCGTCGAAGACGAACTTGACGGCGACCCGCGGCGGGATGCCGAGCTCGCGCATGAGCTGGATCGCGGTCAGGTGGGCCCAGATCGGTCCCTTGTCGTCCGAGGCCCCGCGGCCGTGGAGCAGATGGTCGGGCAGCTGATCGTCCGCGACGCGGGCCAGCTCCAGGATGGGCGCGCCTTGCTCCGCGGTTCCACGACGGAGGACGGGCTCGAACGGAGAAGGTTGCAGCCACCCGGCCGCCGGAGCCGGCTTGACGTCGTAGTGGCAGTAGATCAGGATGGTCCGGCTTGCCTCGGGAACGGACAGTGACCCGTAAACTATCGGATTCCCGCCAGTTTCCATGATGTCAGCCCGGAGGCCTCGATCCCGCATCGCCCCTGCCAGCCACCGGGCGCCGGCACGGACTGCCTCGGGGTGCTGGCTGACCGTGTCCAGCCGGAGGAAATCCGCCAGCCCGAAGAGGATGGGCCGGCGTCTGGCCGCGACGGCGCCCCTGAGGCGTTGCCAGTCCGGTTCGCCCTTCATCCTGCCAGATTACGCGCAGGCAGGGCCCCGGGACCAGCCCGCAGCAAAGTTGGACTAGCAAGGCCCCTTCTAGGTAGAGTAGCCACTCACGCGTCAGTGGCTCGGTCCTCCCGCGTGACGAATGCTCATGCCCTTCATCCGACCACGCCCCGGAAATTCGCGACGCGGGTGGCTCGGCCTGGTGCTGGCCGCCGGCCTGTTGCTCGGAGGCTTCGGGGTGCCTGGAAGCATGCCGGGGGGTGGGGTGGCGCCGGCTCTGGCCCAGCAGTCCGAGGCCGACGTGTTCGTCGCCCAGGCGATCCTGGCCTACGACGCCCGGCGATACGACGAGGCTCTGTCGCTGCTGAAGGAGGCTCTCGCGCAGGACCCGAACAACGTCGAGGCGCTCTACTACAGCGGCCTGGTCCTGATGGCTCAGCAGAAGACCGACGCCGCGGCCGAGGTACTGGAGAAAGCACGCGCCCGGGCGCCGCGGGATGTCTCGATCAACTTCCTCCTGGGCGTGGCCTACTTCGCCCTCGAGAAGTACGACCAGGCGGAGGGGCCGCTGACCTTCGTCCTCAGCGAGCGTCCCGGGACCGAGGGCGTCGGCTACTATGTGGGCCTGATCCGCTACCGGAAGAAGGACTACCAGGGGGCCCTGCGCGCGTTTCGGGCCGAGACCTCGACGAACCCGAACGTCCGGCAGCTCGTGAAGTTCTACTCGGGTCTCACGCTGGCGATCCTGGGGCTGCCCGAGCAGGCGGTGGCGGAGGTCGACGCGGCGCTGAAGCTACAGACCGGCTCCGCGCTCACGGGGCCCGCCGAACGCATCCGCGACACGCTGGCCACGTCCCGCGAGGCGGAGCGGCGCTTCCACGCCGAGGTGCGTACGGGATTCCTGTACGACAGCAACGCCGCGGTCGTCCCACAGCCGAGCCACGATCCCACCGCCGAGTCGCTACGGTACCGCAAGACGGCGACGCCGGGTGAGCTCGCCGCCCTGCGGCTCGAGTACACGTGGCTTCGAACCGGCCCGTGGGAGTCCAGCGTGTCGTACTCGTTCTTCCAGACCTATGACAATCGGATTCCGTCCTTCAACGTGGAGGACCATCTGGTGACGGGGTCGGTGAGCTACCGCGGGGCCATCGGCGCGCTCCCTTATCAGGTCGGCGCCCTGTACTCCTGGGACTACATGCGCCTCGGCACGAAGGACTTCCTGCAGCGGCACACCGCGACCGGATTCGGGACGCTGGTGGAGGACGCGCACAATCTCACGACGCTGCTAGGTCGCTTCCAGTATAAGGACTTCTACGCCACGCCGGGCGAGCTTCCGGTGGAGGATCGCGACGCGCGGAACTACATGGTGGGTATCACGCACGTCTTCCGGTTCGATCAGGACAAGCACTACATCCGCATCGGCTACCAGTTCGACGTCGAGCACGCGGACGGACACGACTACAGCTACTGGGGCAATCGGTTCCTGGCGGGCGCTCAGTACACGCTGCCCTGGGGCTCGACCCGGCTGAAGTACGACTTCGATCTGCACGAGCGCCACTACGACACGAACGCGATCCTGCCGGCGATCGCGCCGGGGACGAAGCACCGCGAGGATCTCGAGCAGAACCACATCTTCCGGATCGAGCAGACGCTGTTGCGGAACCTCGGGCCCGCGTCGATCGGCTGCACCAACAACGCCCCGTGCCCGTTGACCCTGGCCGCCGAGTATCAGCGCACCCTGGCCGACTCCAACCTGCCCGTCTTCGCCTACAACCGGAACGTCTGGACGCTCACCCTGTCCTGGCAGTACTGAGCGGCGACCCCGGAGGGGTGTCCCTGGC
>Ga0187766_10002742_pt1 | contig 10352 bp, 8 predicted proteins | sample 0216_QUI02_MP05__4_FD_132971 | JGI IMG/M metagenome (GOLD analysis project Ga0187766, IMG submission 132971) | Tropical peat soil microbial communities from peatlands in Department of Meta, Colombia - 0216_QUI02_MP05_20_MG | ecosystem: Environmental > Terrestrial > Soil > Wetlands > Peat ...
ATCCGCAGTACTATGCGGTTGGTGTCCCCACAGATGACAGATGGAGTTGATGCAGAATGTCGAATTGAGCACTGCGAACGTGCGACCGACGCCGGCGAGGAGAAAGCACCCGATTCCCCCCATGATGCCGTTATACAGAAACCCGATCACAAACGTCCCAGCGAGCCCACTGAGTACCAGGACCGCGTAGTTCCGGTGCTGCCAGATGGCAACCGGGTCAATTGCCACGCGCGAGGCATATTTCGTATCAGCGTGGAGGTCCGGGGTCAAAAGCCACCCGCAGTGACTATGCCAAAAGCCCAATTGTGCATTATAGGGGTCTTTCTCATCGTCGCAGTGTACATGGTGGCGGACATGATCAGCAGTCCACTTAATGGCGGAATTTTGCAGTGCCCAGGCTCCGGCGATTAAAAGGGCGGCTTTCACCCAGTTCGGGCAGTCAAAGCTGCGATGGGCCATGAGACGGTGGTAGCCGACCGTGATTCCGAGGCCGCTCACGAGATAGAGCAGCCCGAACAACGACCAGTCAAGCCACGTGTAGTGATAGAGATAGCCGTAGAGCGGCACACCCACGACGGCGCTGAGCACGACGGACGCAAACAAGAGAACTGTCCATCCTTTGTGGTGGCGTCGTATGACCGCGCGGGCAACATCTGTGTACGTGAGCGTTGGGATATTGGACTGAGACACGGAATTGTCTCCTAGCGATGGGTCTATCCGTTCACTTACCGGATGTGTGCGAGACGTCATCGGTGAGGGAATGTCGGATTTCGTGGTCGCGCGGTGCTTTCCTTGGCCAGCAGCAATGCCGTCACTCTCTATTAGTATAGCGTCGGGCTGTGGGCACTCCGAGGACCATTATACCTGGTATTCCTATGAGAACAAGCCCCAAAAGCATCTTTGTGAGTCTTATTACGATGGGAACTGATGGCATCAGAAAATGAAGACGAATCTTTGTCTGGGAGGGCCGCTGTCGCGCAAAAACGGCAGAATTGATTTCTCAGGTGACGGTCGTCGTGTAGAGTATGACTACCACGAGGCCAAGCGATGGACGGGACGTCAGTTCGGTCAAGCACGCTCAACTATTTCCGCCGACATCCTCGCGTCCGCATTTCCACGCCATTTGTCTGTGCGCTGTCACGAGTGGTTTCACGACGGTGGTTTGCACGACCAAGCATTGACCTCGGTGTCGTTTATGATCTCTCGCTCCGAGGGGTGCGGGTAAGCACCGAAGCTGCGATCAAACCTGGAGAGGAGGTGGCCCTGAGTCTCCGCCTCCCGAAGCAGATTGCCTCGGCCGAAATTGCTGTGGCGACCGTCCAGTGGACGAAAGATAGCTTTTACGGTCTGGCCTTCAGGAGACTGTCTCCCGTAACCCAGAGCCGTCTGCGAAAGTACCTTGCCTCGGCTTCCCAGATGTCGCTCTTGTCCGAGGCTCGGCGTTATTGAAGAGGTAGTTTGACGCTGATCGCTCCACCTAGCTCTCCCTCTCGTCCTCCCTCTCGAGGATAGCCGGTGATATCGCGTTCGCCCTTTGGTTCCCCGTGGCAGCTGAGGCACGCCTTGCTATAGTACAAAGGGAGAATGACACGAACCGTTTTCTCGTGATCGATCGTCTCGCTGATGGTCGCGTCATTTTGTGGGGGGGGACCGGAGTTTGTTATTCGTTCCAGTGCTCGGAGTTCGTACTCATCCGGTTTATTCTTGGGGTTGCGCAGGAGGTGAGTTGGTGCGGTCTGTTTAAGATAGATGCCGGACCACACTTGAAATCGTCCCGCGGTTTCGGTGCCAAACGTGGCTGGGATGAGTCCTTTGTACGCGAGCCCCTCTAAATTAATGACGGTTTGGTAGGAGGCGAGGGTTTTTTTGCTCTCCTCCACCAGCCGCTTCAAGAGGGGTTTCGCCATTTCTGGTATCTCGGCCTGCGCCAGGGAGGCGAGATCAATGCCGGTTCGCTCGCGATAGACTGCGAACAATTGCCGTTCGAACACGTCAGGGGTAAAGCCTTTGTCGCCTCGGGTTTTGTCATTAATCAGAGACTGGTTCAGAGCGATGGTGGTTCGACCAGAGTCCAAGAGGATGGCGATGAGGCGGCCGGTTTCAATGCTCTCACTTTCTGTGCCCGAACTGGATACGGTTGGAGCAAGCCCCCCATAGACGATCGCTAGGGACAAGGTGATGACAACCGAACGTCTCCTCCACATTATTGTCCTCCCATTCAGGTTCGACACGGATCGGATAATGCTGTTTGCCCGGACAGCGCCGCATATCATGGCCTCCAATCTCAGAAATTTCTACTCCCCTAAGGGGGGGTACCACCACAATCAGTCAGTATATCAAGGAACCGACAGACCCTGCGCACGGGAAGGCGGACAGGGGGTATCTTTCGGCACCCTCGCAAGTTCGGCTCGTGCCAAGGGTAGCGGTGACGGGATTGGCAGCAGCCGGTGACAACTTTTCGAAAATATGTTCGTGAACTGATGAAGCTAGCGTATGGTACAGGGCTGATACATCTGGTAATGGGAAATGCGATCTACTCACGAACCTATGCAGAGTGAACTGCGACAACATCCGCGTTTGCGCATCCTCGCCCCATTTGTCTGTGTGTTTTCAAGGACTGGATTAGTCCGCTGGCTTTCTGCTGATCGCGAGGGCCTCGGTGTGGTTCTGGATGTATCCCTAAAGGGTGCGAGAGTGATGAGCGCTGTCACCATGACACCGGGTGATCAGCTGGCTGTCAGTCTGCGGCTGCCCAATCAAATTTCGACCATGAATGCCGATGCGACTGTCCGATGGGGGAATGACCAAACCTTTGGGTTGGAATTCGCAATCCTATCCCGCACTGCGGAAACGCGACTCCGTAAATACCTTACGCAGACCTCTTCCACCCAGCTCACAGCATAGCCATACCGAAAGCGTATTGTCATCGGAGGATTGTGCTGCACAGGTGCACGCCATCCTCAGCCCGATGGAACGGCCTGTAAAGGATTTCCTGTGGGGGGGTTACTTGATCGCGACGGCTTTCACTTCCTTGTAGGTCGTGTGGCCCTGAAGCACCTTTAGGATGCCGTCCTGAACGAGAGTCGTCATGCCTTCTTCCAGCGCGACCTTCAGGATCTCTTCCGTCCGGGCCTTGGATTGGACCAGCTTCTTCATCCGATCGGTCCCCTCCAAGAGTTCATGCAACGCGACCCGGCCCTTGTACCCTGAACGGTTGCAGGTCTCGCAGCCCTTTCCGCGCGCCAAGCGGAACGAATTGTCTTGCTTGATACCAAGTTTGTCCCAGTATTCGGGACCGTAGCCCTGCCGCAGTTCTTCGTATTCTTCCTTGCTGCCGACGTATTGCTCCTTGCAGTCCTTGCAGACCCGTCGGGATAGACGCTGGGCGAGCACGCCGAGCATTGCATCGGCAAAACTGAAGGAGTCGCAGCCCATGTCGAGCAGCCGGGTTACCGTCTCCACCGCGCTGTTGGTGTGGAGAGTGCTCAAGACTAAGTGCCCAGTGAGTGAGGCTTCGATGCCGATGTCGGCTGTCTCTTTATCCCGCATCTCACCAACCATGATCACATCAGGATCGGCACGGAGGAAGGCGCGCATGGCTGCAGCGAACGTGAAACTGATCTTTGGCTGAACTTGGACCTGACGGAGCCCATATTGAGTGATTTCGACCGGATCTTCGGCAGTCCAGATCTTGATGTCAGGCGTGTTGATAGAACCGAGTACAGAATGGAGGGTGGTAGTTTTTCCTGATCCCGTCGGACCTACGCAGAGAATAATCCCGTACGGTTTCTCGGCAATCTGTCTGAGGATTTTCAAATTCCGATCGGAGAATCCCATCTTTTCCAATGGCAAAGGTTCACTGGCTGCCAGGATACGCATCACGACGTCTTCGTTATAGCCGGCGGTCGGAATCGTCGCGACGCGCAACTCGATTTCCCGGTCGCCGCCCAATTTGAATTTGATCTTGCCGTCTTGGGGTTTGCGCCGTTCCGCGATGTCGAGATTGGCCATGATCTTTAATCGCGAGACGATGGCGCGGCGGTAGCTCTGCGGAATCTTCATGTACTCGAAACAGTCGCCGTCCACCCGGAAGCGAACCAGCGTTTCCCGCTTGTCCCCATAGGGCTCGACGTGAATGTCTGACGCCCCCTGGCGATAAGCGTCGGCGATGATTTGGTTCCCCAGCCGCACGATTGCACTGTCGTTTTCATCAAGCCCGCCGCCTGCCGAAGCCTCTTCCATGGCCTCAGCTTGAGCTTCGCTGGTCAACTCGCCGAGGATGTCGGACACATTTTCATCCAATTTTCGTCCCCCGGCGTCACCCTGACCGGTGGCGGTATTGAGAAATTGGATGATATCGCGGCGAAGGCTGACGGCGAACCGGATGTTGAGACCAGGAAACGTTCGCTTGATGTCCGCCACCCGATCCAGATCGCCGGGGTCATCTGTCAGGATCTCGATTGCGGTGCGGTCCCGTTTGAGGGGCATCCAGTGGTTTTTCTTGAGGTAGTCGACGTTGAGATTCTTGAGCAGTTCGACATCGACGATGGTTCGATCACTGTATTCTATATAGGGACACTTGTGGAACTGAGCCAAGGATTTCCCGATGTCGACTTTCGGCACTTTGTACTTCTCGATCAGGATGGTTTCCAGGTCGGAGGAAATGCTTTTGCGTGCTTCGGCAACGGCATGGTCGAGTTCATTTTGCGTGATGCGGTTGTTCGTGACGAGCAGATCAAATTTCGTGGGGTTCTTTTTCGTGATCTTTTTCAGATTAAAGAAGGCAATGCCGAGCGCCTTGGCTATTTCTGCGACGGACTCTTCGTCCTTTCTGGTGAACCGCCCGCCGCTCTTCTTGTTAAGCAGTTGCAGGACCCCCATCAAGTATTTGTTGTCAGCAACGATCGGATATGTCAGGACCTGTTTGGTCCTGAATCCGGTTCGCTTGTCGTAGGAGGTGTCGTGAATAAGCGAGGGATGAATGCCCTGTAATTCTGCAACGTTGTAGGCATCGAGAATATTAACCGGACGGAGGTATTTGGCGCAAAATCCCGCGAGGCTTTGCTCGGTGATGGGAATACGAACTTCCTCGACGGTATCGATATGCGGGACCTTTGAGAAAATCTCTTTCTTTTCTGAGTCGAAGGCGAACAGAGTCAGATCTTCCGCATCGAACAGACTGAGAATATCTTTATGCAGGTCGAGCAGAATTTGGTCTAAATCGCTGGCGGCATGGATTTGGTTCGTGATGCGCTTAACGTGTTCTGCGAATTCGACCTTCTGCTGGAGCTCCTGCATGTTTTGAGGCATGGGCTTGGCGTGCATTCTATGAAATCCTCAGGGCCGCTGACTGTGAGGCGCGTCTCTGACTCCTTGGGGAGTACATTTCTGAATGGATTTCCCTGTTCGAGAAGGTTGATTGTCAGTCTAGCTGATACCGGGCGGAAGGCAAGCGAAAGGCGTTTTCAGGCTGACCCTGTCTGAGGTTTCTATCCTAAAAACCTACAAGGCCTGGTTGAGTGTTGGTACAAGGGTCGACTTCAGATCAAGAAGGTGGCTGAGTATCTGGGCAGGCGGGTGCTTGACTTTGACGCTATCTTTCCGGGATTTAAGCTCGATCAAGCCATCGGCAAGACCCTTATCGCCGATGACAATCTGGAAGGGTGCGCCGAGAAGATCGGCATCATTGAATTTGACACCGGCTCGTTCGTCACGGTCGTCCCAGAGGACTTCAAACCCTGCCTCGGACAACTCCTGATAGAGACGAGTGGCCGCTTCAATCGTAGTCGCCGACTGACTGAGGGTGAGGAGGTGCACATGGATCGGAGCGATGGGAAAGGGCCAAATGATTCCCTTGTCGTCATGATTTTGTTCGATCGCCGCGGCCGCCGTTCTCCCGACCCCGATGCCGTAACAGCCCATGACCGTCAGAGTCTCTTGCCCCTTGGGATCTAGGTAGGAGGCCTGCATCGCTTGGCTGTACTTGGTCCCGAGCATGAATACGTGTCCGACCTCGATGCCTCTCGTCGCTTTGAGGGTACCGTCTTTCCGAGGTGACGGGTCGCCAGAGCGGGCATTCCGTAAATCAGCGAATTGTTCGGCTGAAAAATCGCGTCCCCAATTGGCGTTCAGGTAATGGGTGTCGTTCCGATTGCCGCCGACAACGAAATTGCGCAACGCCTTGACGGCATGATCGGCGATCACCCGCACGTCGCTTAAACCCACTGGTCCGGCAAAACCAACGGGCGCCCCAGTGACCTGCTCAATCGTCGTCGCGCTGGCAAGTTCCAGTTCGGACACGCCCAAGAGTCGCTTGATTTTAATCTCGTTTGCTTCGTGATCTCCTCGAATCAGCACCGCAACCGTTTCCTTTCCGGTCGAGTAGAGGAGTGTCTTCACCAGTTGTTGCGGAGTAATTTTCAGAAATGCCGTCACCTCTTCGACCGTGCGACATCCAGGCGTAGAGACGGATTGCAGCGGACGCAAGGGGCTGGTGTCCATTTCGACCGGCGGAAGGACCTCGGCCCGTTCCACGTTGGCCGCGTAGGTGCCGGTGTCGCTGTAGACAATGGTTTCTTCCCCTGTCTCGGCCAGCACCATGAACTCATGGGATGATGTCCCACCAATCAGGCCCGTGTCGGCTTCGACGGGACGGAACTTCAAGCCGCAGCGGGTAAAGATACGGCAGTACGCGTCGTACATTTTCTGATAACTGAGTCGGGCGCCCGCCTCGTCTCTGTCGAAGCTATAGGCGTCCTTCATGATGAATTCGCGTCCGCGCATCAGGCCGAACCGGGGGCGGATCTCATCCCGGAACTTCGTCTGAATTTGATAGAAATTCATGGGGAGTTGTCGGTAGGAGCGGACTTCGCGTCGAAAGAGGTCGGTGATAATCTCTGCGTGAGTCGGACCTAGACAAAAATCGCGTTCATGCCGGTCTTTGAACCGGATCAGTTCTTTCCCGTAAAAGTTCCACCGCCCGGTTTCTTTCCAGAGTTCAGCCGGTGAAGCCACCGGCATCAGCAATTCTTGCGCGCCCGCCCGATTCATCTCCTCCCGGATGATCTGCTCGACCTTCCGGATCACCCGAAGACCGAGCGGCAGATAGGTGTAGATGCCAGCTGCCACCTTACGAATGAGGCCGGCGCGGAGCATGAGCCGATGACTCACGGTTTCCGCTTCACCGGGATCTTCCCGGAGGGTGGGAATGAGGAGTTGAGAGGCTCGCATCAGACGTCAGCGGGAGAGCATACGTTCGAGATCGTTCCAGAAGGCGAAGATCATGATGCCGACCAAGAGGACCAAGCCTACCTGCTGGGCGAGTTCCCGTTGGCGATCGCCGAGCGGCTTCCGGAGTATGCCCTCGATCAAGAAAAACAACAGGTGCCCACCGTCCAGGATGGGAATGGGCAAGAGATTCAGGACTCCCAGGTTAATGCTCAGAATGGCGATGAGGAAAATCACACTGGATGGCCCTTGGGCTGCGGCTTCTCCGGAGATGTTCGCTATGGTCAGTGGACCGCCGATATTCTTGCTGGAGATATCGCCCACGATCATTTTGTAAATGCCGATGGCAGTCAGCTCGGTCCATCCCCAAGTCGCTTCGAGTCCGCTGTACAGGGACATCAACGGACTGCTTGAGCGTACGAGTGAACGGCCAGGTCCAGAAATCCCGATCTTTCCGATTTCGACCGTTTGACCGTTGACGGTGGTTTGTTCGCCGGCTGGAGTCACGGTCAGCGGTATTCGCTGGCCCTCGCGCAGAATTTCCATGTGAAGCGGGCGACGAGGACTCTCTTTCACGATTCCCGTCATCTGCGACCATGTATAGATGGGTTTCCCCTCGATCGACACGACCTGATCGCCGGCTTTGAGACCGGCTGCGGCCGCGGCGGAACCGTGCAAAACGGAGGTGACGAGAGGAGGTGTTTCTTCGATGCCGAGGTAGTACGTCCCGTCCTCGGCCGGTCCGGCAACGTGCCCAGGTGGAGAGGGGATCGGCGTGACGGTCAGAGGTATGGTTCGGCTATCCCGTTTCACCGTGAGGGGTAGCGGCTGCCCGTTGCTTTTGGCCACGGCATCGAGGAGTTCGGTCCTCGTGGAGATATCTTTGCCATTGACCTGAGTGACGCGATCTCCGATCTGCATGCCAGCCTTGTCGGCAGGTGATCCTGGCACCATCACTTCGATATCGGGGCTCAAATCTCGAAAGGTGGGAACAAACAGCGGAGCGCCGGTCGCCAGCCAGCCGGCGAAGATCAAGTAGGCCAAGATGAAGTTGAATCCAGGCCCAGCGGCAACGATGAGGACCTTCCCCCACAATCCCTGGTGCGCGAAGGATCGCTTTCGATCCTCTGAGGTGATTGCTTCGCTTTCGTCTTCACCGAACAATTTGACATAGCCGCCGAGGGGAATAGCGGAGAGGAGGTATTCTGTTTCACCTACTTGGCGGCCGAGTAATTTTGGTCCAAAACCGAGTGAAAATTTCAGGACACGGACGCCGACCCACCGAGCGGCCAAAAAGTGTCCGAGTTCATGGAAAGCGACCAGAACCCCGAGGACTACAAGAAACCACCAGGCCTTCTGGAGGAATAACCACATCGCATCGGGAGACCATGTGAACGCAGACAACACGCTAGAGTTCCTCAATCAACGTTGAATTCAGAAGTCATGATGATTGCCACCAGACCTCGACGGTCGTACTATTTTGCAAGTGCGTGGACAAGGGCTTCAGCCTTCTCTCGTGCCCAGCGATCCGTTTCAAGGGCGTCATCCAGTGATTCGACCTCGTCAGGTTGGTGTGCCTCCATGGTCGAACGAATAACTTCCGCAATGTCGACGAACCGAATGCCGCCGTTCAGGAAGGCCTCGACTGCCACTTCGTTGGCAGCGTTCATCGTCGCAGGCATCGTTCCGCCCACACGCAAGGACTCGTAGCCCAGGCCCAAACACGGAAATCGATCGTGATCCGGTTTGCAGAAGGTCAATTTCCCGATTTCCGTTAGGTCCAGTGAGGGCAGATCCAACGGCATTCGTTCGGGATAACGCATCGCGTATGAAATCGGCGTTCGCATGTCCGGTAGCCCCAACTGCGCGATCATCGATCGATCTTGATATTCTACCAAAGAGTGAATGATGCTTTCCCGATGGATCAGGACGTCGATTCTTGATTCCGGAATGTCGAAGAGCCAGCGCGCTTCAACGACTTCGAGCCCTTTGTTCATCAGCGTGGCAGAATCGACGGTGATCTTGGCGCCCATCTTCCAATTGGGATGTTGCAGTGCGCGCTCCGGCGTCACGTCCTGCAGTTCCTCTTTGGTAAGAGTCCAGAGTGCGCCGCCCGAAGCTGTCAGTATCAGCCGGCGGACGTCTTCCACCCGATGCCCCTCAAGAGATTGGAAAATCGCGCTGTGTTCGCTATCGACCGGATAAATGCGAATGCCGTGTTTCCGGGCTTCATCCTGCATCAACTTGCCTGCCATGACCATCGGCTCTTTGTTGGCCAATGCAATATGCTTGTTGGCGCGAATGGCAGCCAAGGTGGGGACAAGCCCGGCCCCGCCGACGATGGCGGAGATGACCATTTCGGCCTCGGGAATCGAGGCGACCTGCGCGACACCGTCCGTTCCTGACAGAATCTTCACCGGAAGATCCGCGCACCGCCGCCTCAGGCGCGCAGCGGCTGATTCATTCGAAAGCGCCACCAAGCGAGGTTTGAATCGGCGAATCTGCTCTTCCAACTTTTCATCGTTGGTCCCGGCGCTGAGGCCCGCCACGCAAAATTCATCGGGGAACCGGTCGACGATGTCCAGTGTATTGGTGCCGATCGAGCCGGTGGAACCGAGAATGACGATGGTTTTCATGGACAGTCTCCCGGTGACGAACCGCTAGGATCCGTAGAGCGGGATCCCGCTGTACCGAACATAGTAGTAGAACGCAGGTGCCGTGAACAAGAGACTATCGATGCGATCCAGCATGCCGCCGTGTCCTGGAAGAAGTCCGCTGGAATCCTTCACGCCGGCGCTCCGTTTGAGAGCCGACTCAGCGAGATCGCCGATGAGCCCCGCGATTGTCAACACACTCCCCAATCCAACGCAACCTGCCATGCTGAGGTCGTCAGACGGAATCCAGGACCTGCACACATAGACCGCAATGATAGCAAACGCCAAGCCACCCAGCAGTCCCTCGACAGTTTTCTTGGGACTGATCGCGGGAACCAGTGGATGACGTCCAAACGTTTTCCCCACGAAATAGGCACCTGTATCAGCGGCCCAAGTAGCGAAAAGAATGAAGAGAGCCAACGACTCTCCCTGCGGCAAAGAGCGAATCAGAATCATGTGACTGAGTGCGCC
>Ga0187766_10002744_pt1 | contig 10341 bp, 9 predicted proteins | sample 0216_QUI02_MP05__4_FD_132971 | JGI IMG/M metagenome (GOLD analysis project Ga0187766, IMG submission 132971) | Tropical peat soil microbial communities from peatlands in Department of Meta, Colombia - 0216_QUI02_MP05_20_MG | ecosystem: Environmental > Terrestrial > Soil > Wetlands > Peat ...
GGCCGCGACCTGCTCTCGCGGGTGATCTACGGAGGGCGCGTCTCGCTCATCGTCGGCGTCGCCGCCGTCCTCATCTCCGCCAGCATCGGGGTCCTGGCCGGCCTGGCCGCCGGCTACTGCGGGCCTCGGGTGGACTGGACGATCATGACCCTGGTCAACGTGATGTTGACGTTCCCCTTCGTCCTCCTCGCCCTCGCCGTGATCGCCGTCCTCGGCCCGAGCCTCGTCAACATGATCATCGTGCTGGGAGTGGCCGGCTGGCCGCTCTACGCGCGCGTCATCCGCGCCGAGACCATGTCGCTTCGCGAGCGCGACTTCGTCACCGCGGGACAGGCGCTCGGGATGAGCCATCTCCGGCTGATCTTCCGCCAGATCCTCCCCAACCTCGTCTCCGCCATCGTCGTCATCGCCACCCTGGAGGTCGCCCGCGTCATCATCCTCGAGTCGTTCCTCTCGTTCCTGGGCCTCGGCGTGCAGCCCCCGACCCCCGCCTGGGGCAACATGCTGGGAGAGGGGCGCGTGTACATGCTGAACTCGTGGTGGATCGCCGCCTTCCCCGGCCTCGCCATCTTCCTCACCACGCTCGTGATCAACCTGATGGGCAACGCGCTCCGGGACTGGCTCGACCCCCACATGAACCTGTGAGAGTCCCCCCGGAGGCCTGAGGTGAGACTGTTCCTCGCCATGATGTCTCACGAGACGAACACCTTCAGCACGCTCGCCACCGGCCGCGCCCAGTTCGAGGCCCGCGACCTCCACTACGGCGGCGAGATCCTGGAGACGTTCAGGGGAACCGGCACCTGCCTGGGCGGGATGATCGGCGTGGCCGAGCGGGCCGGGGCCACCCTGGTGCCCTCGGTGGCCGCGGCGGCGTCTCCCGCCGGCCGCGTGACCGCGGACATCTACCGCCACGTCCTCGACCGGATCGTGGCCGATCTCCATTCGGCCGGGCGGCTCGACGGCGTCCTCCTCGACCTCCACGGCGCCATGGTGCCCGAGGGGCTGGATGACGGGGAGGGCGACATCATCGCCGCGGTCCGCCGCACCGTCGGGGCCGGCGTCCCCATCGCGGTGACGCTCGACCTCCACGGCAACCTCTCCTCCGCGATGGTGGCCGAGGCGAGCCTCCTCCACGGCTACAAGACGTATCCGCACGTCGACATGTCGGAGCGCGGCGCCGAGGCGACCGGGCGGCTGCTGGAGATCATCGGCGGTCGCCTGCGGCCCACCGCCGCCTTCCGGAAGCCGCCGCTCCTCCCTCCGCTCGGCAACCAGGGCACCGCGCGCGGCCCCATGCGCCGGCTGTACGACCTCGCCGGCGAGATGGAGCGGGATCCGCGGGTGATCTCCGTCTCGATCTTCGCCGGCTTTCCCTTCGCCGACATCCCCGACGCCGGGCTCGGCATCTACGTCGCCACCGACGGCGACCAGCGCCTCGCCGACCGCCTGGCCGACGAGCTGGCCGGCGTGGCGTGGGAGCACCGCGCCGAGTTCCTTCACACCGCCACTCCGGTGCCGGAGGCGGTGGCGAGGGCGCTCGCCGCGGAGGCCGGGCCCGTGATTCTGGCGGACATGGCGGACAACACCGGGGGCGGCGCGGCCGGCGACGGCACCGAGATCCTGCGCGAGCTGATCCGGGCGGGGGCCCGCTCCGCCGTCGTCGCCTGTCTCTGGGACCCCGCCGCCGTCCGCGTCTGCGAGAGCGCCGGCGTGGGCCGCCGCGTCACCCTCGCCGTCGGTGGAAAGGTCGACGACCGCCACGGCGCGCCGCTGGTGGTGACGGGGACCGTGCGCACCCTCTCCGACGGGCGCTTCGTTCACAAGGGGCCGATGATGCGCGGCCTGCCCGGACGCCTCGGCACTACCGCCGTGCTGGACGTGGACGGCGTGAAGGTGATACTGATCTCCTATCGCTGGCAGACCCTCGATCCCGAGATGATCCGGTTCGTGGGGCTGGACCCGGTCGGCGAGAAAATCCTGGTGGTCAAGTCCACCATCCACTACCGCGCGGCGTTCGAGCCGATCGCGAGGGAGATCATCGAAGTGGACGCGCCCGGGCTTTCCTCGTCCAACCTGTCGCGCTTCGCCTACGAGCGGGTGCGCCGGCCCATCTTCCCGCTCGACGCCGACGCCGCCTTTCCCGACCCGGTCCGATAGCCCAGGAGGGATCAGCATGTTCTCGGGCTTCACGCCGTCCGATTTCAAGGTGTTCGACATTCCCGGCTTCCAGCCGCGCATGGCGGCCATCAAGACGAAGATCCGGCCCAAGCTCGAGGCGGCCGGTCACGCCCTCGTCGCCGACGTGGCGCGGATCGGCGGGGCCGCGGCCTTCGCCCACGTCGCCAAGCACATGCGCCGGACGGTCAATCCCCCCGACGACACCTGGGTGGCCTTCGCCGACGACAAGCGCGGCTACAAGAAGCACGCGCACTTCAAGGTCGCCGTCTCCCGCGGCGCCGTGCGCTTTCTCTTCGAGGCGGGGCCCGAGCACGCCGACAAGAAGCGATGGGCGGCGGCCTGGAAGCGCCATGCCCCCCAGCTCGTTCCCGTCCTGCGCCGGGCCAAGGGGCTGGCGTGGTTCAAGAACGAGCACGACGAGCAGCCCACCGCGATCCTCGCCGACATGGCGGCCGACGAGGTGGCGCGCCTGGCCGAAGAGCTCCTGCGCACGCGCGACGGCCAGCTCGTCCTCGGCCGCGCCGTCTCCGCCGAAGAGGCCGCGCGCTGGTCGCCGCGCGACTACGGGCGCGCCGCGCGAGAGACCTTTCACCTGCTCGCTCCGCTCTACCGACTGAAGTAGCCTCGGGCGGATCCCGATCGCCCTCGGCCGTGATGCGAGCCGCGCCGTGACCAGCGCCTGCATCTTCGACATGGACGGGGTGCTGGTCGACAGCGGGGCCCACCACCGCCGGGCGTGGAGCGCCCTGCTCGCCGAGGTGGGCGTCGAGCCCGCCGAGCCCGAGTACTGGCGGCTGACCATCGGGCGGCCGGCCGAGGAGGCGGTGCCCCTCCTCCTGGCACGTCCCACAAGCGCGGCGGAGGCGCGGCGGATGGCCCTGCGCAAGCGCGAGCTGTACGCGGAGTTCGCCGCGCGCGGCGTGCAGGCGGTGCCCGGCGCCGAGGCCTTCGTCGCCGCCCTCGACCGCGGCGGCGTTCCCCGCGCCGTCGGCACCTCGGCGACGCGCGCCGACGCCATGGCCGTCCTCTCCGCCCTCGGGCTGCGCCGCCACTTCTCGGTGATCGTCACCGCCGACGACGTGGCGCTGGGCAAGCCGAGCCCCGAAGTGTACCTGGAGGCGGCGCGGCGCATCCCGGCGGCGCCCGCGTCGTGCGTGGTCTTCGAGGATTCCGTGGTCGGGGTGCAGGCCGCCCGCCGCGCCGGCATGAGGGCCTTCGGCGTCACCACCGCCCACAGCGCGGAGGAGCTCCGTGCCGCCGGCGCGGAGAAAACCATCGCCGACTTCGGGGGGCTCGAGTGGAGCGCCGTCGCGCGCCGGTGAGCGCGCGCGGCGCCGCGGCGCCTGGCCTGACTCTCCCGCCGTGATCCGCCGCCCTTCCAGGGAGACCTGGGCTCGGGCATAATGAGCGCGCCATGGCGGACCGGGCGGTCTATCCGGCGGACGCTGATCCCCCGAAGGCGGTCCTCGCGCTGGCCGAGCAGGTCGAGCGCGACGGCGGCCGCGCGCTCGCCGTGTACCAGGAGCCGGTGGGCGAGCACTGGCAGATCTTCTGCTTGCTCCCGATGGCCAAGGTGGAGCCGACACCCTACCAGCGCGACCTCTCTCCCACTCACGTCAAGCGCCTGCTCGACGTCGTCAAGAAGATCGACCGCTTCGTCGATCCCGTGGTGGTGATGTCGCCCAAGCCCGGGCTGTACTGGACGCCCAACGGCAACCACCGCCGGGCCGTGCTCGGCAAGCTCAAGGCGGAGATGATTCCCGCCATCCTCATCCCCGAGCCCGAGGTGGCCTTCCAGATCCTCGCGCTCAACACGGAGAAGGCCCACAACCTCAAGGAGAAGTCCCTCGAGGTCATCCGGATGTACCGCGGTCTGGCGAAGGAGGAGCCGGACGCCGGCGAGGAGAACTACACCTTCCAGTTCGAGTCTCCCCACTTCATCACCCTCGGGCTCCTCTACGAGAAGAACGCGCGATTCGCGGGCGGGGCCTTCGCGCCGATGCTCCGCCGGGTGGACAAGTTCCTGAAGGGCGGGTTCCCCAAGACGCTGGGGGAGCGAGAGGCGCGGGCGGAGCTGGTCCGGGAGGCCGACGAGGCGCTCGGTCGCGTGGTGGCCAAGCTCAAGAAGCGCGGCATCAACCACCCCTACGTGAAGAACTTCGTCCTCGCGCGCACGACCCCGCTGACCCGCCAGCGCAAGACGCTGCCGAGCTTCGACCAGACCTTCAAGAAGCTCCGGGAGAGCCTCGAGGAGTTCGACGCGACCAAGGTGAGATACGAGGACGTCCAGCGGGCGGCCGTGGTGGCCCCGCCCCCGGCCGGCTGAATCGAGGGATGCCGCACAGCCCGCCGCAGCCCGCTGGCGCGATGCCGAAAGACCCGCAGGCTGCGCAAAGAGGTCCCGATCCGAAGCGGCCCCCGGCGGCGGCCCGCGAGGCGTGCCGGTCGCACGTCGAGCGCACCGCCGAGGCAGCTGGGCCTTTTTCAGCAGCCGGCCAGGAGGAACGCCCATGGCCCGGCCCACCAAGCTCGCCCCCGACGACGTGCAGGCCCGACTCCGCTCGCTCCCCGGCTGGGAGCTGAAGGACGGCAAGCTGCACCGGATGTTTTCCTTCAAGGATTTCGTTCAGGCCTTCGCCTTCATGACCGACATGGCCCAGGAGGCCGAGGCGCTCGGACACCATCCGGACTGGTGCAACGTGTACAACCGCGTGACCATCGACCTCGTCACCCACGACGCCCAGGGCGTCACGGCGCTGGACTTCGAGCTCGCCCACAAGGCCCAGTCCCTCGCCGGGCGCCGCCAGTGAAGGGCCGGGTCGCGATCGTCTGTGGAGGCACCGGCGCGCTCGGCCAGTCCATCTCGACCAGGTTCCTCGCCGACGGGGCCAGCGTCTGCATCCCCTACGCCGTGCCCGCCGAGCTCGAGGCCCTCGAGAAGCGGCTCGACGCGGGCGCGCGCGCCCGGCTGCACGCCGCTCCCGCGGATGTCACCGACGAGACCTCGATCGACGGGTTCGTGCGCGGCGTCCTCGACGCCCAGCGCCGCGTCGACATCCTCGTCAACGGCGTGGGCGGGTTCGCGGGCGGCGACCTCGCATCGACCTCGCTCGAGGAGTGGAACCGGATGATGTCGCTGAACCTGACCACGGCGGTCATCGGCTGCCGCAGCGTGCTGCCCGCGATGAAGGCGGCCGGCTATGGCCGCATCGTCAATGTCTCGTCGCGGGCGGTCGTGCCGCCCGCCGGCGGCTTCATCGCATACACCGTCGCCAAGGCCGCCGTCATCACTCTCACCCAGGGGCTGGCGCGCGAGCTCCCGCCCGGGGTCACGGTGAACGCCGTGCTGCCGAGCACGATGGACACTCCCGGCAATCGCCGGGCGATGCCGGACGCCGATCGCTCGACCTGGGTGAGCACCGACGCGGTCGCAGAGGTCATCGCGTACCTGGCCTCGGCCTCGGCGGGGATCGTCTCGGGCGCGGCGATCGCCGTCTGATCCCGCGATCGCCGTCCGATCACGTGCTTTCCGTCCCGCCGACCCCTCCCGCGCCACTCGCGGCCGCGCTCTGGCGCACGGCGCTCGCCGGCGCCCTGGGGATCGCGCTGGCGGCCTGCGCGGCCTCGCCGAGCCCGGCGCCTCGCGCCTCTCCCGCCCCCCTCCCCGCGGCGAGGGCCGCGAGGACCCCGAGGGAGCTGCCGCCTCCCATCAGCCAGGTCCTGCCCAACCGCCTCCGGCTCATCGTGCAGGAACACCGGGCCTCCAACATCGTGGCCATCTATCTCTGGGTCGGGGTGGGCGTGCGCTACGACAAGCCCGACGAGCTCGGCTATTCCCACTTCATGGAGCACATGCTCTTCAAGGGCACCGACGCGTGGGGCCCCGGCTACATCGACCGGGCCATCGAGGGCGTCGGGGGCCGCTCCAACGCCGTCACCTCGTTCGACTACACGACCTTCTTCTTCGTCCTCCCGGTCGACGCGATGGACGTGGGCATCCGGATCCTCTCCGAGATGGCCTTTCGCTCCATCTTCGCCCCCGCGGAGATCGACCGGGAGCGCGAGGTGATCTTCGAGGAGGCGCGCATCGAGGCGGACAACCCGCGGACCGCGATCATCCGCCAGCTCTACGCCCTGGTCTTCGACGGCAACCCGTACGGCCGTCCCGTCCTCGGGACCCCGGCGACCATGAACGCCGCCGACCACGACCGTCTCATGGCCTACTACAAGCACTACTACACGCCGGAGAACATGGTGCTGGTGGTGGTGGGGCCGGTGGATCCGGTGGCCGTGCGGGCCGCCGTCGACGGCACGTTCGGCCGGGTGCCGGCCGACAGCCTCCGGCCGACGCCGGCGCTGGCCCCCCCGCCCCTGACCGCGCTCATCGCGCGGACGGTGGAGCGGCCCGAGCAGCAGGCGATGCTGGCCATGGGCTGGCAGGCGCCCCGCTCCGACGACGCCAGCGGCGACGCGGTGGACCTGCTCACGACCATCCTCGCCGGCACCGAGAGCTCCCGCCTCACCCGGCGGCTGCGCGACGAGGAGCAGATCGTGTCGGGAATCACCATGAACTACGCCGCGCTCATGGGCGGCGGCATCGTGACCCTGCGGGCCGAGCTCGAGGCCAAGGACATCGACAGGGCCGAGCGCATCATCCTCGAGGAGATCGCCCGCATCCAGGAGACCGGGCCCACCGAGGAGGAGCGGCAGCTCGCCCTGACCAGGTTCGAGGCGCAGCACGCCTTCGACACCGAGACCTCGGAGGGACTCGCCTTCGCCTATGGCATCGCCGAGATGACCTGGAACCTGGATGCCGAGCTCCACTACGTCGAGCGGCTCCGCAAGGTGAGCGCGGAGCAGATCCGGGACGCGGCCCGGACCTACCTGTCCCGCGTCAACTACGCCCGGCTGGCCTTCGTGCCGAGGAGCCGGCAGTGACGCAGCGGCGACTTGCCTTCCGGATCGCCGCCGCACTCGCCCTCGGGCTCGCCGTCCTCCCCGCGTGCGCGGCCGCCGCCGACGAATCCTTCAGCCGGACGAGGCTGCCCAACGGCCTCACCCTGCTCGTGCGCGAGAACCCGGTGGCGCCGGTGGTGGCCGTCTCCCTGCAGGTCAAGATGGGAACGCGCTGGGAGACCCGCGAGAGCGCCGGGATCTCCAACCTCGTCCAGCTCATGCTCGTGCGCGGCACCACCACGCTCAACGGCAATCAGATCGTGGAGGCCGCCGACCGCATGGGCGGCACCATCGACGCCCGCGGCGATGCCGACACCTCCGAGATCTCCGCCACCGCGCTGGCGCGCTACTGGTCGGAGATCCTCGATCTGGTGGCGGACGTCGCGCTCCATCCCACCATCCCCGAGGGGACCTTCCGGGCGGTCCGCGATTTCCTGATCCGGCAGGTGCGCAACCGGGGCGACCGGCCGTTCGAGGTCGCCATGGACACGCTCACCGACAGGATCTTCAGCCCGCACCCCTATGCGTGGGATCCCATCGGGCTCCGGGAGAGCCTCGAACGCATCGACCGCAATGCGCTCATCCAGCACGACCGTCGCCACTACGTGCCCGCTGGCATCGCCATCGCGGTCAGCGGGCGCGTGAGCGCCGCCGAGGTGCAGGCGAAGGTCGAGCGGCTGTTCAGCGGCATGTCGGGCGGATCGCCGCCGGTGGCCGCACCCCCCGAGCCGCCCCCTCCCGCCGCGTCTCGGGACGCCCTCGCCGTGCCCGGGGCCCAGGCGCAGATCATGATGGGACGCCTCGGACCGACCTTCACCGACGCCGACTTTCCCGCGGTGAAGGTTCTGAGCTCGATCCTCGGCGGGGGCATGGCCGGGCGCCTCTTCTCCCGACTCCGCGACAAGCAGGCCCTCGCCTATACCACCGCGACCCAGTGTCCGTGGCGGGTGGACAAGGGCTACCTCCTCGCCCTCCTCGGCACGGCGCCCGAGAACGTGGAGCGCGCCCAGGCGGCGCTGGCGAGCGAGCTCGCCCGCATCCAGCAGGAGCCCGTCTCCGAGGAGGAGCTCCAAATCGGCAAGGCCTCCCTCCTCGGCGACCTCGAGATGGACCGCCGCACCAACGCCCGCCAGGCCTGGTACATGGCCTCCCTCGAGATCATGGGGGTCGGCTACGAGTTCCTCGACCGATACGTGAGCCAGGTCCGCGCCGTCACGGTGGCGGACGTCCAGCGCGTCGCCCAGCGCTACCTCTCGCCGCTGCGCACGGTGATCGTGGCGCCCCCTCCGAAGTAGCGGGCTGCGCCCCGGGCCGCGGCCGCGCCAGCGGGGAGCGCAAGACCGGCAACCGGGCCGGGGCTCCCCGCTACCCCGCTCCCCGGGGCCCCGGGCGGTGCCGGTCCCGCCGCACTCGCCCCAGCTCCTGACCGGCGAGCTGGACAGCGTTCGTCGACGTCCAGTACAGGATCATACCGGCGGGAAACGTGTAGAAGAGCACGAAGAAGAGCGCGGCCATGGCCACCAGGTTCCGGCGCTGGCGGTGGACGAGCGCCGGCGTGAGGACGGGCGAGTGAAAGCGCAGCAGGGCCGCCACCGACACGCCCGTCATCAGGAACGGCAGCAGGTTGAGGTGACACCCGAAGAAGGGCACGCAGGTCGGCAACCGCAACAGCTCGTCCGGGCGCGAGAGATCTCGGATCCAGAGGAACGGCCTCCGGTACAGATCGAAGTCCTCCGCCAGCATGTCGAAGACGGCGACGAACACGGGCAGCTGGATCAGGAAGCCGACGAGACTCTTCAGCGTGTACAGAGGGTGGACACCTTCCTCGCGATACAGGGCCAGGGTGCGCCGCGTGCGCTCCTCGCCGCGGTGGGCGGCCTTGATCGCGTCGATGCCCGGCTGAAGCCTCGCCTGGGTCTGGTTGACCTGCTCCTGAAGTCGGTGGGCGAGCGCGGTGAGGGGAAGGAGCAGGATCTTGACGGCGACGGCCAGGGCGATGATCCCGAGGCCGACATCGCCGGCGACGGCGCTCAGCCGGCGGAGGAGGAACAGCAGCCCGAAGCTGAGCGGCCGCAGCCAGGACCACAGCCCGGCGAAGAGCATCCGCCCGAGCTCGGGATCGGCGCGGCGGAGAGCGCCGTACTCCACCGGCCCCGAGTAGAGCACATAGCGCCAGGTGAGCGGCGCTTGCCGGTCGACGAGCAAGGCCAGAGCCGGGCCGGGCCGCGGCTCGAGTGCGCCGGGGCCGTCCGGTCGCGCCAGCATCGCCCAGAAGCGGCTGCGGAATCCCGCCCACTCGTCCGCGCCCAGGGGCACCGGGCCGTGGCCGTCATCGCCGAGCACCCGCACCCCGCCCGGCCCCACCACCACCCGTCGCACGCGGTCGAGGACGGCGGAGAATCCCGCCGCCGGCGCCGGGAACAGGCCGCCATCCGCACCGAGCTCGAGGCCCCGGCCCGCGGAGAACTGGGCGGCATTCGGCCCCAGCAGCCGCACCGTCATCGCCACTTCATAGCGATCCCGGGAAACCGCGAACGACTTGGCGAGGCGGGCGCCGTCGACGGGCAGCGCCGCCTCGAACGTGGCGACCCGGGCGTGCGGGTCGTCTCTGACATCCGCGGTGAAGCGCAGCGCTAGGAGGTCCACCGGCCCGCCGGAGCCGCGGAGAACCAGCCGGGGCTGGGGCGAGTCGTCCTCGCTGACGAAGCGGAGCGCCGTTCCCCTCCCCGCGTCGGCGCTCGCGCACGATGGATCGCAGGCCCGCCAGCTCAAGGGGACTGCGCCGGCCAGCGAGATCACGAGGTCGAGGCGCGCGGTGGTGATGCGGACGCTGTCGGCGGCCTCGGCCGGCTCGGCGCCGGCGAGGGCAGCGATCAGCAGGAGCGATCCAAAGGGGATGCGCGCCGGCCGGGCGATCGCCCTCGACCATCTCCGCGGGCGGAGCGCCGCGAGCGCCGGGCGGGGTTCGCCACCGCCGTCGGCGCCCGCGAGCGCCGGGGGATCCGCCGGGGCCACTCTCGGTCGGGGCCCGGCGGTCCGCGGCGCGGTCAATCGCGCCATCGCGCCCGTGGATTCATCGACCCCCTCGGCGCGCCGCCCCCGGCGGTCCGCCCGAGGCACCGGCCCCCGCTCGCTCCTCCGCGATGCGCGCGATCTCCCGCGCTCCCACCTCGACGCTCCGGCCGGGGTTGAAGACCCACTCGTCCC
>Ga0187766_10002745_pt1 | contig 10333 bp, 12 predicted proteins | sample 0216_QUI02_MP05__4_FD_132971 | JGI IMG/M metagenome (GOLD analysis project Ga0187766, IMG submission 132971) | Tropical peat soil microbial communities from peatlands in Department of Meta, Colombia - 0216_QUI02_MP05_20_MG | ecosystem: Environmental > Terrestrial > Soil > Wetlands > Peat ...
ATGAATCAGTGGGTGGTGCAGAAACTCGCACAGCGGCCGCTGGGCGGCAACCTGTTCGACGTCGATTAGCGGGCCCGGTGATATCACCTGCGGCATCGCTTCTCGGCAGCATGTCATGACAGTCGGCGGTGCCGACGTGGCAGCTGTGGCCACTGGGGCAGCGACCGGCCGGGCTAGATCGTGAATCAGCGACGCGGCGATGCGAACCATCCCGCCCGTGGCGCGATGCTACCGGCGCCAGTCGTCAATCGCCTGATGCACGGCGTGATCGAGGTAGTCGGCCGACATGTCGATGGTGGCGGTCGTGCCCGGCGGGGATGGCTGCCAGCACTCCGGTGCACGCTCCTTCCACGATTACGCGCGATTGGTCACCCGTGTCCTAGCGGCGTAGGACGCAGAATCGCACTGTTTCAGGCGGAATTCGTGCGAGTTTGTGTCTACTCGCAAGCGGGCGGTGCCCAGCTCGCCGAGCTAGCTCCGGTGGTACGCCGGCGGTAACGGCATCCAGAGCCGGGCCATCATGCGGCGCAGCAACGCGGGATAGTCGGTGATGATGCCGTCGGCGTCGGCCGCAATCTGCGCGCGCATGGTGTCGCTGTCGTTGATCGTCCACGGAATGACCTTGAGCCCCAACGAGTGTGCTCGATCGACGAATGCCTTGTCGGCGACCAGCGTGAAGCCGGGATCCGTCGGTGTTCGGCCGTACGGCACCGAGTAGCTGGGCGAGAGAATGCTGGCTCCGGCCATCATCGCACCGATGACCGGATCGCTGACGACAGCCGGGTTGATCCCGGCCAGCCAAGGCGAATCGGGGAACCCAGGTCCTCTCGTTCCACAACGCGACCACAGGAATCGACGGCTCCCCTTGATGCACCATCGGCAGCGTTCGCCAATCGAAACTCTGAATTTCAACGCGATCGACCTTGCCCGCGAACCTGACCGCAGCCAGAACCACGTCGACGAACTCTTGGGGGCTGGCTGATGCGGTTGGGTGCTCGGCGTCCACCTTGGTTTCGATATCGTAGCGAACACCGGCCCGATACGAGTCGGTGAGCGCGAATACTTCCGGCAACGTCGCTATCCTGTTGCCGCGCACCACTTCGGCCCGGGGAAACTCACTGAGGCCTGCCGCAGTCGAGCGTGCGGAGCTGCACCAGGGTGACGTCGTGCACGAGCTTCCCGACATATGGATATTGCGGGTCGCCGACGAACACGGGTCCGGTGTCGGCGCATTTTTCCGGCCGGATCGCCTGGTCGTGCCACACCAGAGGCTGGCGTCCTTAGTGATGACGATGTCGAATTCCAGTGTGCTGACCGAGTTCGAGTGATTTGGAAAATGCTCGCAGTGATTCTCCGGTCGTCGCGCCTTGACGGCCTTGATGCGCCACCACGTCGAAGGTCGCTGGCTGTGCGGCCACCGTCGGCAGCAAGAGCATCGCGACCGCCGCCAGCACCGAAAGCAAGGCACCAAGGCGGGAAAGCATGCGTTGGCTAGCGTCTGCGCTGACGGGCGATTTCGGCGAGCACTACCCCGGCGGCCACCGAGGCGTTCAGCGATTCGGTCGGGCCGGCCATCGGGATTGCTACCACCGTGTCGCAGTTCTGCCGCACCAGCCGCGATAGCCCCTTGCCTTCCGAGCCGACAACCACCACCAACGGGTCGGTGCCGTCCAGGTCATCGAGCGTGCTGTCACCGCCGGCGTCCAGCCCGATCACCCGCAGGCCGCGATTGGCCCAATCCTTCAGTGTCCGGGTGAGATTGGTGGCCCGCGCCACCGGAACCCGGGCCACCGCGCCCGCGCTGGTACGCCAGGCCACCGCCGTCACCGACGCTGAACGTCGCTGCGGGATCAGCACGCCGTGGCCGGCGAACGCCGCCACCGACCGTACGATCGCCCCGAGATTGCGGGGATCGGAGATGTTGTCCAATGCGACCAGCAGCGCCGGCGGGGAGTCGATGGCGGCGGCGAGCAGATCGTCGGGGTGGGCGTAGTCGTATGGGGGCACCTGTAATGCGATGCCCTGATGCAGGCCATTGGTGGTTATCCGGTCCAGATCGGTGCGCGGTACCTCGAGGATCGCGATACCCAACTCGGCTGCCCGGGTGACCGATTCGGTAAGCCGTTCATCGGCTTCGGTGCCGAGCGCAACATAGAGCGCGGTCGCCGGAACACGGGCGCGCAGGCATTCCAAAACCGGGTTGCGGCCGAGCACGGTGTCGGCGTCGTTGGCGCGTTTGGCCGGGCGGCGTGGCTGCTGTTTGGCGACGCGTTTCGCCGCTGGGTGGTGCGGGCGCATATGCGCGGGCGGAGTGGGACCGCGACCCTTCAGGGCGCGGCGGCGTTGACCGCCCGAGCCGACGGTGGGGCCCTTCTTGGTGCCGGGTTTGCGTACCGCGCCGCGGCGCTGCGAGTTACCGGCCATCGACTTGGGTGCCCAGCGACCACTGCGGCCCGTCGGCGGTATCGGTGACCTCGATGCCGGCCTCTTTGAGCCGGTCCCGGATCTCGTCGGCCAGTGCCCAGTCCCGTTGTTCACGCGCCTTTTCGCGTCGCTGCAGCTCGGCCTGCACCAGGACGTCGACAGCCGCCAGCGCCGCCGACGTCTCGTCGTGGGACTCCCACCGCTCGTCGAGCGGGTCGCAACCGAGGATGCCCATCATCGCGCGGATAGCGCTGGCATGCTTCAGCGCGCCGTCGTGGTCGCCGGCGTCGAGTGCCCGGTTCCCCTCCGCGCGCGCGTGGTGCACCTCGGCCAGCGCGATCGGCACCGCCAGGTCCTCGTCGAGCGCTTCGGCGAACCGCGGGGTCCACTCGCCGGGAACGACGGCGCCGACCCGGTTGCACACCCGGTGCACGAAGTCTTCGATGCCCAGGTACGCCTTGACCGCGTCCTGCAGCGCGGTCTCGGAGAATTCCAGCATCGAACGGTAATGAGCGCTGCCCAGGTAGTAGCGCAGTTCGGCGGGCCGGACACGCTGCAATATCGCCGGTATGGACAGCACGTTGCCCAGCGACTTGCTCATCTTCTCCCCACCCATGGTCACCCAGCCGTTGTGCAGCCAGTAGCGGGCGAACCCGTCCCCGGCGGCGCGGCTCTGCGCGATTTCGTTTTCATGGTGGGGGAACACCAAATCCATTCCGCCGCAATGGATGTCGAACTCCGGCCCGAGATAGGTGCGGGCCATCGCCGAGCATTCCAGGTGCCAGCCGGGACGTCCGCGGCCCCACGGCGTGGGCCAGGACGGCTCGCCGGGTTTGGCGCCCTTCCACAAGGTGAAATCACGCTGGTCGCGCTTGCCGGCCGCTACCCCCTCGCCTTGATGGACGTCGTCGATCTTGTGTCCGGACAGCTGCCCGTACCGCGGGTAGCTCAGCACGTCGAAGTAGACGTCGCCGTTGCCCGTATAAGCATGGCCGGTGTCGATCAGGCGCTCGATCAGATCGATCATCTGGGTGATGTGACCGGTGGCGCGCGGCTCGGCCGACGGCGGCAACACGCCCAGGCCGTCGTAGGCGGCGGTGAACTCGCGCTCGTAGGTGGCCGCCCATTCCCACCACGGCCGGCCCGCCGCGGCGGCCTTGTTGAGAATCTTGTCATCAATATCGGTCACGTTGCGGATGAACGCGACGTCATAACCGCGCGCCATCAGCCAGCGGCGCAGGATGTCGAAGGCCACAGCACTGCGGACGTGCCCGATATGAGGCACACCTTGAACGGTGGCGCCGCACAGGTAGACGGAAACGTGCCCGGCCCGCAGCGGAACGAAATCACGCACGGCACCGGTCGCCGTGTCATGTAGCCGCAAGTGGGCGCGATCGGTCACGACGTGCCAGCTTACCGGGCGAAGTCGGATTGCCCGACTCCTCAGCGGGCGCTAGCGGCCCGCATCGTCGCTGGGCGGAAAGACGCGGACCACCAACGCTGTAGCGATTGCGGCCAGGCCTTCGCCGCGCCCGGTCAGCCCCAGCCCGTCGGTGGTGGTGGCCGACACCGACACTGGCGCGCCCAGCAGGCGCGACAGCACATCCTGTGCCTCGGCCCGGCGCGGCCCGATTTTCGGTCGGTTGCCGATCACCTGCACGGCAGCATTGCTGACGCGGTAGCCGTGCCGGGCGATCAGGTCGACGACATGGCGCAGCATGTCGGCACCGCTGACGCCCTCCCAGCGAGGATCGTCGACACCGAATACCTCGCCGACATCGCCCAGGCCGGTGGCCGACAACAGGGCGTCGCACAGCGCATGTGCAGCGACGTCGCCGTCGGAGTGTCCGGCACAGCCGTCGGCGTCGGGAAACAGCAGACCCAGCAGCCAGCACGGCCGTCCGGCTTCAATCGGGTGCACATCGGTACCCAGACCTATACGTGGCAGCTCGGTCACCGGCTCAGAATCGCTTGGGCCAGCAATAGATCCAGCCGAGTAGTGATCTTGAATGCCAGCGGGTCTCCATCGACCACCTGAACCTGGCCGCCAATATGCTCGACCAGAGACGCGTCGTCGGTGAAATCGGCGGAGTCGGCGCGTTGGTAGGCGCGCAACAGCAGGTCGGTCGCGAACCCTTGCGGAGTCTGCACCGCGCGCAGACCCGCCCGCTCCGGGGTGCCCAGGACCACCCCGTTGGCGTCGACGGCCTTGATGGTGTCCGGCACTGGCAGCGCAGGGACCACAGCAGAATGGCCAGCCCGCAACGCCTCGACAACGCGCACGATCAACCCCGGTGGTGTCAGCGCCCGGGCGGCATCGTGCACCAGCACAAAGTCCGGCTCTTCGGCCCCAGACAACGCCATCAATGCGAGACTCACGGATTCGCTTCGGTTGGCCCCACCGGCCACGACGGTGGCGTGGTCACCGATGATCAGCTTGGCCTGGTCGGTGCGCTCGGCGGGCACCGCCACCACGACGCGGTCGACAACCCCGGACTCCAGCAGGCCAGTGACGGCCCGTTCCACCAGGGTGTGCCCGTCGAGGTGAAAGAACGCCTTAGGAACACCGGCGGCTAGCCGCTCTCCGGACCCCGCGGCCGGAACCACCGCGACTACTGTGCCCGTTCCCCCGACCACTGGAGCCTCAGGGCAGTCAGGACGCGGCGGCCAGCACCTCGTCGAGGATGGTCTCCGCCTTGGCGTCGTCGGTGCTCTCAGCCAGCGCCAACTCGCCGACCAGGATCTGCCGGGCCTTCGCCAGCATCCGCTTCTCGCCGGCGGACAGGCCGCGCTCCTGGTCGCGCCGCCACAGGTCACGCACTACCTCGGCCACCTTGTTGACATCACCGGAGGCAAGTTTCTCGAGGTTGGCCTTGTAGCGGCGCGACCAGTTCGTCGGCTCCTCGGTGTGCGGGGCGCGCAGCACCTGGAAAACCTTGTCGAGGCCTTCCTGCCCGACGACATCGCGGACGCCGACGTACTCGGCGTTCTCGGCAGGCACTCGAACTGTGAGGTCTCCCTGCGCCACCTTCAAGACGAGGTATTCCTTTTGTTCCCCTTTGATGGTTCGGGTTTCGATCGCCTCGATTAACGCAGCACCGTGGTGTGGATAGACGACGGTGTCTCCGACCTTAAAGATCATCTGATTCGAGCCCCTTTCGTTACTCCATGCTAACACGGGGCCCCGACGCGTGTGGAACAACGGCGCAGGTCAGGGGCACCACAAGTGAAGAATGGGGGTTGACAGACGGGCGAAAACGTGCAGGGGCAGACCGATCGCAACCCGTCGAGGACCAATCCGGGGTGTAGTTCTGCAGGTCTGACGCCCTCAGCTACCGCCGACGAGGCCTTCCTACTACTGTGCATAGTCGAACCGCGGCGGCTGTCGTCAAACCGTCGCAGTGTCGTCCCGAGGCCAAGCAGGAGGCATCGAGTGAACCGCTTCAACATCCGCCTGCGGACCCGCATCTTTGCTGTGGCCTTCGGGCTGACGGTGGTCGGCCTGGTCAGCGCGCTCACCGGTTGCGGTTCCGGTCAGCTCTCGCAGACCGCAGCCCAGGAACCCGCGGTCAACGGCACCAAGGTCACCTTCAACAACGTGGCGCTGCGCGACGTCCGCATCCAATCCGCGCAGACCGGTGACTTCCTGCGGCCGGGCCGAACGGTGGACCTGGTGCTGGTGGCCGTCAACCAGTCGCCCGACATTTCAGACAGACTGGTGGGCATCAGCTCTGACATCGGCACGGTGACGGTGACCGGCGATGCTCGACTGCCGGCAGGTGGGACGTTGTTCGTCGGCACCCCCAGTGGCCAGAACGTGAAAGCACTGGACATGGTGGAGGCCGCCGAGACCGCCAAGGCGACCGTGGTGCTGGCCAAACCCATCACCAATGGCCTCACCTATAACTTTGCCTTCGATTTCGAAAAGGCCGGAAGAGGCAGCCTGATGGTGCCGATCTCGGCCCCGGTGGCTCCGCCACAGGAGCAAACACCGGGCCCGGCCAAACATCCGTAACAGCCAGCCCGGATCTGTCGTACCCACCCGATACGGTCACGGCGTGGCCAAGACGCGTTCGCAGTACCGCTGTTCGGAATGCCACCATGCCACCGCCAAGTGGGTGGGCCGCTGCCTGGAGTGCGGCACCTGGGGCAGGGTCGGCGAAGTGCCCGTGCTAACCGCCGTAGGTGACACCCGCCGGCGTTCGCAGACCCCGGCGTCGCGGGCCGTTGCGATCAGTTCCATCGAGCCGCGCAGCGCTCGCCATTGCCCCACCGGCGTCGCCGAACTCGATCGGGTGCTCGGCGGCGGTGTGGTATCCGGCTCGGTGACGCTGTTGGCTGGTGATCCCGGAGTGGGTAAGTCAACGCTGCTGCTCCAGGTTGCCCATCGCTGGGCGCAGTCCGGACGGCGCGCGCTGTATGTATCAGGCGAGGAGTCTGCAGGCCAGACCCGGATGCGCGCCGACCGGACCGCCTGCAGCCACGACGAGGTCTACGTGGCCGCCGAATCCGACCTCCACACAGTGCTGAACCACATCGAGGCGGTGCGGCCCACGCTGGTCGTTGTGGACTCGGTGCAAGCCATCTCCACCACCGAGGCCGACGGCGTCACCGGCGGCGTCACGCAGGCGCGTGCGGTAACCAGCGCGCTGACCGCCGCCGCCAAGACCACCGGTGTGGCGCTGATTCTCGTCGGCCATGTCACCAAGGAGGGGGCCATCGCCGGACCGCGTTCGCTGGAACACCTAGTCGACGTAGTGCTGCACTTCGAGGGCGACCGCAACAGTCCGTTGCGCATGGTCCGCGGCGTCAAAAACCGGTTCGGCGCTGCCGATGAAGTCGGTTGTTTTCTGTTGCACGACAGCGGAATTGAAGGTGTCGCCGACCCTTCGGGGCTGTTTTTGGATCAGCGGCGAGCTCCCGTCGCCGGAACCGCGATCACGGTGACGCTGGACGGAAAGCGACCCCTGGTCGGCGAAGTTCAGGCATTACTGGCCACACCGTCGGGCGGGTCGCCGCGGCGGGCCGTCAGCGGCATCGACCATGCCCGGGCCGCGATGATCACCGCCGTGCTGGAAAAGCATGCCGGGCTCGCCATCGCGGTCAATGACGTCTACCTGTCCACCGTCGGCGGCATGCGGCTGACCGATCCATCGTCGGATCTCGCGGTCGCGATCGCGCTGGCCTCGGCATACGCGAACCTGCCAGTGCCGAACACTGCGGTGATGATCGGCGAGGTCGGGCTGGCCGGGGATCTGCGGCGGGTCGCGGGGATGGAACGACGGCTGACCGAAGCCGTCCGGCAGGGGTTCACCACCGCGCTGATCCCGCCGGGATGCGACGCGGTCCCGACGGGTCTACGCGCGCTGCAGGCGGCTACCATCGTCGCGGCGCTGCATCACCTGCTTGACATCGCCGACCATCACAGCAGCCCACCTGCGCCGCCACTTCGACTGGGCGCGCCGCCACCCGACAACGCAGACTCAGAGCAGAATGAATGGGGATGAACCCGGGCAAGACCATCACGAACGGCACGGTGGCGGTGATTCGCTGCACCCTGCGCGAGACCGTCGCCCGGCTGGCACCAGGCACCGGCCTCAGGGACGGTCTGGAGCGCATCCTGCGCGGCCGGACCGGTGCATTGATCGTGCTTGGCTACGACGAGGGTGTGGAGGCCATCTGCGACGGCGGCTTCTCCCTCGATGTCCGGTATGCGCCCACCCGGCTGCGGGAGCTCTCGAAGATGGACGGGGCGGTCGTGCTGTCCACCGACGGAACCCACATCGTGCGGGCCAACGTGCAGCTGGTCCCCGATCCGTCGATACCCACCGACGAATCGGGAACCCGCCACCGCTCGGCGGAGCGGACCGCCATCCAGACCGGCTACCCGGTGATCTCGGTCAGCCATTCGATGAACATCGTGACGGTATACATCGGCGGGGAACGCCACGTGCTGGCTGACTCGGCGACCATCTTGTCGCGGGCCAACCAGGCCATCGCCACGCTGGAACGGTATAAGGCCCGGCTCGACGAGGTCAGCCGGCAACTGTCGAGAGCGGAAATCGAGGACTTCGTCACGCTGCGCGACGTGATGACGGTGGTGCAACGGCTCGAACTGGTCCGCCGGATCGGTCTGGTGATCGACTACGACGTCGTCGAACTGGGCACCGACGGGCGTCAACTGCGGCTGCAACTGGAGGAACTGCTGGGCGGCCACGACACTGCCCGGGAATTGACGGTGCGCGACTACCGCGCCAGCCCCGAACCACTGCCCACGGCGCAAGTAACAGCAACCCTTGACGAACTGGAGACCCTGTCGGACACTGAGCTGCTCGACTTCGCCGCGCTGGCAAAGGTTTTTGGATATCCATCGACGGCCGAGGCGCAGGACTCGGCGCTGAGTCCGCGTGGCTACCGCGCGATGGCCGGTATCCCACGCCTGCAGTTCGCCCACGCGGACCTGCTGGTCCGGGCGTTCGGAACACTGCAGGGCCTGTTGGCGGCCAGCGCCACCGATCTGCAATCGGTCGAAGGGATCGGCGCCATGTGGGCTCGTCACATCCGGGAGGGGCTCTCCCAGTTGGCCGAGTCCACGATCGCAGACCCGTTGAGCTGAGATCAGTTGCCCGCAGGAGCGGGTGGGACGGCAGGTGGTGGCGCCACAGGCGGTGCCGGAGGTGGTGGCACACCTTCCGCGGGCGGGCCCCCCGGCGGTGGCGACGCAGCCAGGATGAACGGCACCGGTGCCGAGCGCAGATTCCCCAGTTGCACGACGAGGTTGTACGTGCCGGGTCCGATCGCCGGCCGCGGCAGCGGGCAATGCGGCGCCGACCCCATCCCGGTCCAGGTGACCGCCGTCGTCACCTGTTCGCCCGGCGCGAATGTCTTCACCAGGGTCTCGTTGGACGGCGCGCAGTCCAAGTTGGACCACAACCGCTTGTTGTCCAGCGAATACACGTAGGCCGCGAGCACTGCGGCTCCGATATCGCGTTTGCAGGCCACCAGCCCGATGTTGGTGACCACCATGGTGAATTTCGGCTGATCCCCGAGGACGTATTGGGGCGCGTTGGTCAGACCTTTGACGGCCAGTGTCGAGTCGGGGCAGTCGTCACCCTCCTTGAGCACCGGCGGCGGTTGCACCGCCGCGGTCGGCGTCGGGACGGGAGCCGGGCTCTCCGCCGCCGGCGGCACCACCGGAGTCTTGACGTCGGGCTGGGCGGCCGGCGGCGGTGCCTGGGCAGCCGGCGAGGCAGCGGGCTTGGCCGCCTTGCTGGTGTGAGCGCCGGCGTTGCCGCCTACCAAAGCGACGACTGCCGCGACCACGATTCCGATCACGACTACCGCAATGCCCAGCACCAGCCCCCGGCGCCGCCAGTAGATCTCCGGTGGTAGCGGGCCATGCGGTTCCAGATCCAGCACGTTCACACCGTAAGCCCAGGTCACGCCGACATGCCCGACCCGCCTCGGCGTGTCGCGAGCCGGTCTGCGGCCCCGCGACGCAGGGTCGTTCGCCATCTGACCCGTCACCAGCCGATCTCGCCGTACCACAGGCGGCCGCCGGCCATGTCGGTGGATAATTCAGCCGAGCTGTGAATCACGCTGCCGATCGGCTTCAGACGTGCGCCAACAAGCGCACGGAGCGGGCGGACGAAGATCGAGGGATGCTGTTTGATGACAATAGCCGTTGGGCGAGCTAAGGCGCGCAGGTGTGGAAATGTCGTTGTAGCACAATATTTTTCGTCATGTTTCTTCATGATTGCCGGGTGTAAGAGCTGCCGTGGATCACCGGCTTAGTGCAACCCGGTTGGCAGTAAAGCTGTGCGAAGCATTTCTCAGCGCCGGCGAATTCGCCCGACAGGTTTTTGGGCCTCACGCGACCGTCCTGCTGAACCTCCGCATGAGGCAGACG
>Ga0187766_10002746_pt1 | contig 10328 bp, 10 predicted proteins | sample 0216_QUI02_MP05__4_FD_132971 | JGI IMG/M metagenome (GOLD analysis project Ga0187766, IMG submission 132971) | Tropical peat soil microbial communities from peatlands in Department of Meta, Colombia - 0216_QUI02_MP05_20_MG | ecosystem: Environmental > Terrestrial > Soil > Wetlands > Peat ...
GCGATGCCGAAGGTGCCCTCGGAGCCCACGAAGAGGCCGACCAGGTCGTAGCCGTGCGGGTCGCGCGTCTTGCCGCCGAGCCAGAGCAGCTCGCCGTCGGGCATCACGACCTCCAGGCCCAGCACGTGGTTGGTCGTCACGCCGTACTTGAGCGTGTGCGGGCCGCCCGCGTTGTTGGCGATGTTGCCGCCGATGGTGCAGGCCTGCTGGCTCGAGGGATCGGGCGCGTAGTAGAAGCCCTGCGGCCCCACCGCCCAGGAGAGGTGGAGGTTCACCAGGCCGGGCTCGACCACCGCGAGCTGGTTGTCGTAGTCCACCTCGAGCACGCGGTTCATGCGCATCAGCGAGATGACGAGCCCGCCCTCCGCGGGCAGGCAGCCGCCGGAGAGCCCCGTACCGGCGCCGCGCGCCACGAACGGCAGCCCCTCGCGGTTGGCCAGCTTCACCAGCGCCGAGACCTGCTCGGCGCTGCGCGGGAACACCACGAAGTCGGCCAGGGCGCGGAAGAGCGTGAGCCCGTCGGACTCGTAGACCAGCAGCTCCTCGGGATCGGACAGGACGCTGCCCGGCCCGAGCAATTGCTCCATCTCGCGGCGGAGGGACTTCTTGCGCGCGTCGGTCAGGGGGGGCACGGCGGAATTATAGCATCCGGAGCGGGGCCCGCATGGTGGCTCCCCGAGCAGGACTCGAACCTGCAACCCTCCGGTTAACAGCCGGATGCTCTACCATTGAGCTATCGGGGAATCCAGGAGGGAGCCGGATTCTGTTCTACCACACGCCCCGAGCGGCGCCAAGCATCGCTACCCCATCTCGCGGCGGCCTTCCATCGCCTTGGACAGCGTCACCTCGTCGGCGTACTCGAGGTCGCCGCCGACCGGCAGGCCGCGCGCGATGCGGGTGATGCGCATGCCCAGCGGCTTGAGGAGCTTGGCCAGGTAGATCGCGGTGGCCTCGCCCTCGACGCTCGGGTTCGTGGCGAGGATGACCTCCTCGACCTCGGTGCTCTCGAGCCGCACGAGCAGCTCCCGCACGCGCAGATCCTCCGGGCCGATGCCGTCGAGCGGCGAGAGCGCGCCCAGCAGCACGTGATAGTGACCGCGGAACTCCCCGGTGCGCTCCAGCGCGAGCAGATCGTTCGGCTCCTCGACGACGCAGAGGGCGCGCCGATCCCGCTGCGGGTCGCTACAGATCCGGCAGGGGTCCACCTCGGTCACGTTGAAGCAGACCGAGCAGTGCACAATGAGCTGCTTGAGCTGGGTCAGCGCCTCGCCGAGGGCGGCCACCTCGGGCGCCGGGCGCTTGAGCAGGAAGAACGTGAGCCGCTGGGCCGTCTTGGGCCCGATGCCGGGCAGGCGCTGCAGCGCCTCGATGAGGCGCGCCACCGGCTCCGGGTAGTAGGCCATCTACGCGCCGAATCCTGGGCCGAGGCCGGGGATCTTGAGCCCGGCCGTGATCTTGCCCATCTCGGCCTGCACCATCTCCTTGGACTTGCGGAGCGCCTCGTTGGTGGCGGCGAGGACGAGGTCCTCGAGCATCTGCGCGTCCTCGGGGTTGATCACCTCGCGGTCGATCTTGATCGACACCACCTCCTGCTTGCCGTTGGCCACCACCGTGACCATGCCGCCGCCCGCGGTGGCCTCCACCGTCTTCTTGGCCGCCTCGGCCTGCAGCTGCTCCATCTGGGCCTGGAGCTTCTGGGCCTCCTTCATGATGTTGCCGAAGCCTTTCACCGTGGCTCTCCTTCCTCGGGCGTCCGTGGCCGCACCGCGACCACCTCGCCCTGGAATGCGTTCAGCGTGGCCTGCACCGCGGGATGGCTCCGCGCCCTGCCCGGTCCCGTCGCGCCGCCGTTGCCGTCGAGCTCGAAGCGCCGCGCGTCGGCCACGTGGCGCTGCACCGCCTCGTTGATCAGCTCGCGGTTGGCGCGGTCGTTCAGCATCTCGCGGTGGAAGCCGCTGGCCTGCAGCGCCAGCGTGAGCACGCCGTCCTCCACGCGGAGCGGCGCGGCGTGCTGGAGCACCGAGCCGAGCAGGGCCTTGCGCCGCGTGACGTCGCCGACCACGCGCGCCCACGCGGGCTCGAGCTCCGTGGCGGCGGCCAGCGCGGGCTCGGTGGCCGTCATGTCTGCCGCAGCGACCTCCACGAGCGGCGCGGCCTCGACCGTGCTCGTGCTGCCGGGACTGGGCGCCGGCGCCGCGGCGCGCGGGGAGCGCGGGGGCGCGGAGGGCGGCGGTGCGGACGCGGCCCCGCGAGAGGGTGGCGCGGGCGACGGCCGCGCGTCGAGCAGCGTCTCCTGCACGACCACGGGCCGCGCGGAGGCCCCGCCGACGGGCGGCATCTGACGCAGCCGCGTTTCGGCCTCCTCGAGCTTGCCGATCAGCATCTCGATGGCCTGCGGCTCGGGCCGGCGCGTCGCGCGCACCGCCGCGATCTCGAACTCCACCCGCGGGTGGGGCGAGCGCCGCATCTCGACGTCGGCCTCGATGAACGCGCGCAGCACGTAGACCAGCTCGTCGGCGGAGACGGGCTCGGCCACCGCCTTCAGCTCCGCGGCCTCCGCGGGTGTGAGGTCCGCGAACGGCGCGGCCGGCGCGACCTTCAGTACCAGCAGGCGCCGGGCGAGCTCGATCGCCTCGCGGCAGAGCACGCCCAGATCCTCGCCGGCCGCGGCCGCGCGATCCACCGCCTCCAGCGCCGCCGCGCCGTCGCGCGCGAGCAGCGCCGTCACGAACGCACGGACGTGCGCGGGCGACGAGGAGCCCAGGAGACGCGCCACGCTCGCCTCGTCGAGCTTGCCCTCGCCGTAAGCGATCGCGGTGTCCAGCAGCGAGAGCGCATCCCGCAGGCTCCCCTCGGCGGCGCGGATCAGCAGCGGCAGCGCGCCGGGCTCGAAGGGCACCTGCTCGGACTCGAGGATGTGGGTGAGGCTCGACGTCAGCAGCTCGGGCGGGATCGGGCGGAAGTCGAAGCGCTGGCAGCGCGAGAGCACGGTGGCGGGGATCCGCTTGGGATCCGTGGTGGCGAGGATGAAGACCACGTGCGCCGGCGGCTCCTCGAGCGTCTTCAAGAAGGCGTTGAAGGCCGCGCCCGAGAGCATGTGGACCTCGTCGACGATGTAGACCTTGAAGCGCCCGCGCGCCGGCGCGTACTTGACGTTCTCGCGGAGCGTGCGGATGTCGTCGATGCTGGTGTTCGACGCCGCGTCGATCTCCATCACGTCGACCGGCGCGCCCGAAGCGAAGTCGCGGCAGGAGGGACACGTGCCGCAGGCTTCCGGCTCGGTGCGCGCGGTGCACGCGAGCGCCTTCGCGAGGAGGCGCGCGGTGGTGGTCTTGCCCACGCCGCGCGGCCCGGTGAAGAGGTACGCGTGGGCGACGCGCCCCGAGGCGAGCGCGTTGCGCAGCGTGCGCGTGACGGGGTCCTGCCCCACGACCGCGTCGAAGGCCTGCGGCCGCCACTTCCGGGCCAGCACCTGATAGGTCATCGCGAGGGGAAAAGACCGTGCACCCTCAATCGAACCGCCCGTCCCGCGATCGCCGCACGAAACCTGCTCCGGTCAGGTACTCCCACGGCACACGGGAGGAGCGCCTTACCGTTGCTCCCTTCCGGGCCTGGCGGGGTTCGACGCATCCCGTTGCGTGGGGCCCAACCCTCAACGCCGTCCCGTACGGCTCATTCGACACGACCGGCCCTCGAGAGGGAATTCAACCCCGCTGTAGCGGATTGCGGGTTACAGGGCACCGCTACCTCCCCGTCTAGCACGGCCCAGCTGCGCAGGCTGCCGAGAAGGGGCCGTCTGCTTCGTTGGCGCGCTCGCTCCTCGCTCAACGTACGGACAGTACGCCTCGCTCGTCGCATCGCGCGCCGCCTCGCAGCCGACCCCTTCTCGCCACCCTGCAAGGTTGTCGGTTGATCTGAGAGCAATGAGATTGGCGGAGGGGGTGGGATTCGAACCCACGGTACGGTTGCCCGTACACGGCATTTCCAGTGCCGCACCTTCGGCCGCTCGGCCACCCCTCCGCGCCACTCTGCCACTCCTGAAGGTGCGATCAAATTTGGCGGAGGGGAGAGGATTTGAACCCCCGAGGGACTTACGCCCCTATCCGATTTCGAGTCGGACGCCTTCAACCGGGCTCGGCCACCCCTCCGCGTCACGTAGCTTCCTAGATTACACCGGTTCTCTCGGCTCCCGTGGTCGTGAGTCGGACCGCCCGCAAGTCTACCCCAGCCCCCCATGTGACGGGAAGCCGCGGTGTGCGACGGCTCGCGGCCCGGTGGTTGCGTGTGGCTTCGCGCAGGGCCTATACTCCCGCGCACCACCCGCTGAGGAGAAGCAGCCGGGCTCGCGGAGGACTCATGCGGACCCTGACGCTTCTCCTGACCGCCACACTGCTCGTCCTCGTCGGAGCGCCGGCCCTCGTAGAACCGGGCTTCAACATCATTCCCATTGACCCAATCAAGTGCGCGGCACTGACCTATGACTCCCCGCCGTGCTTGGCCGACCGCCGCGGTGAAGATACCCGATGATCCCGAGTGAACCGAGGCACGCACCAGCTCCTAGCGAGCTCGCTAGCTGCGCAGGTTCTTCAGATGGACGGCCTGGGGCCCGTATCGGCCGGGTGGTTTCTACGTGTAGGTAAGCCACTACCGCGCACGTTCGTCGCTAGCCTTGTAACTAGGCGGGAACCCTGGCCAGCCTCTGCTGGAATGCGGCTTGCTCCTCTCGACCCGTAGTCCGTCACGGTCAAACGGCTGATGCGAAAGGAGCCGGCCCCATGTTCCGTCCTCGCGCATACACGATCGACAGCTGCTATGTGGGTCTCGCCGTCGCGGGGCGCTATCCCTGGATGCGCTCGTGGTGGCGGTGGCTCGGGAGTCGGTAGGGCAACGCCCGTGCAGTACGACCGCTATGGGAGGCGTGGCCGGCGCGGCCGGCGGCCGACGAAATTCTGAGCATAAGGAGCGACCATGCGAACGCTCGAGACATCGATCGTCGTGCTGATCGCCATCGTGGGCTTCAGGTGGGCGGTCCTGGGACATTCCACTGCGGACGACCGGGCTCGGATGCACGACGCGACCGGCGAGAGCACGCACATCGCGTGGCGATGAAGATGCGCCACGGTTGGCTTCCGCTCGTCCTGCTGGCTCTGGCCATCGCCGGTTGCGCCTCTGCAACCGCCTACCGACCCGTCGGCACTGACGGCGGCTACAGCGAGCTGCAACTGGCGCCCGACATGTTTCGCGTCGCGTTCCAGGGAAACGTCTACACGAGCCAGGAGCAGGTCGCCGATCTGGCGTTACTTCGGGCCGCCGAGCTATCCCTGGCTCACGGCGCCCCCTATTTTGTGGTGATCAATCAGCTCCGGGAGTCGCGCAGCTTCCCGTCTGTGCCACAGGTCCCGATTCCGTACGCGACCTATGGCTACACTTACTGGGGCCCCACAGGGCCGACGCCCACCGTGCGGGACCACCGCGCCGAGCTCGCGATCAGGCTGCTGCGGGAAGAGCCGCCGTCGAACGTCTCGGCGTACTCGGCCTTGCTGCTTCGAGCGGAGCTGGGCCAGAAGTACGCCGTGGAGTCGAAGTGAACAAGTGGCCGAGCCTCGCTGATCCAGTCCTCCGGGTTCGGCCCGCCTAGCCACTCCATGCTCTCCCGCGCCCAAGAGGCTCGGGTCCGAGACCTTCTGGCAGACCACGCGCCGGGCCTCGTCCGGACGTACTGCCTGGAGCATCTGGCAGCCCACGCCCAGATCCCGGACACACTGCTCGGCGACCTCGCCGCGTACGTGCGGAGCCTTCAGGCGGTTGCCGGACACAGTACGGCGGCGTGTGCGACGCCGCGGGGCATCAGACGGCACGGGTCCTGATCTGGGGTTGACCGGAGGCGCGGGCTCGCGGCAAGTCCATCCGAGCCGCGACGGGACGGAAAGCCGCCGAGCGTCCCCGGCGCCGCGCGGCGCTGCGCTATTCGAGCACCTGATCCGCTCGCAGCAGGAGTGACTGCGGGATCGTCAGGCCGATCTCCCGGGCGGCCTTGAGGTTGATCACCAGCTCGAACTGCGTCGGCTGCTCGACGGGCAGGTCGCCGGGCTTGGTGCCCTTGAGGATCTTGTCGACGTACACGGCGGCGCGACGAAGCTGCTCGAAGAAGTTCACCGCATAGCACATGAGGCCCCCGGCGTCGACGAACTGTCGATGGCCCCAGATGGTCGGGATCCGCGCCTTGGCCGCAAGGGCCACCAGGGTCTTGCGGTACTCCTGCGTCAACACACCCGCCGAGCCGAAGAGGCCGTGCGCGCGCTCTCGGCCCATGGTCGCGAAGGCCCCCTCGAAGTCGTCCGGCACCCGCACCTCGACCGGGAGCAGGGTCAGGGAGAGGGCCGGGGCGGCATCCTGCAGCTGCTTGAGCACCAGCACGTTGGAGCGATCGGCGGGATTGTAGAGGACGGCGACCCGCGAGGTCTGCGGGGTCACGATCTTGAGCAGCTCGAGCCGCTTGCCGCTGATCTCGGCGCTGATGCTGGCGAGCCCCGTGATGTTCCCCCCCGGGTGGGCGAAGTTGGCGACCAGGCCGGCGCCGACCGGATCGGCCACGGTCGCGAACACGATCGGAATCGTGCTGGTTGCCTTCTTCGCGGCCAGCGACAGCTGCGTGCTCGGCGTGACGAGCACATCGACCTTCTGGGCCACCAGATCGGCCGCCAGCTCGGGCAGGGCATCGACCCGGCCGCCGGCAAAGCGCAGCTCCAGGGTCATGTTCTGCCCCTCGATGTAGCCCAGCTCGCGCAGTCCCTGCCGGAAGGCGTCGATCTCCGGCGACGGCCCCGCGGAGTCGAAGTGCAGGAATCCGATCTTGGCCATCTTCGCCGCGGCGACGGGCCGCGCGACGAGGACGCTGCAGGCCAGGGTGCCGAGAAACGTCCGGCGCGTCAGCATGTCGGGAGCCTCCGGTCGGAGATGGACTTCTGAACGGCGCTGCAAGCCTAGCGTCCCGCCCGGGCGGGGGTCAAGGGCGATGGTTTCGCGATGACGCGGGGATCCACGCCTACCCGCGGCGGGCCCGGAAGAACTCGGCCAGCCGGGTGCCGCACTCGGCGCCGCGCACGCCGGCCGTCACGGTCACCTGGTGGTTGAGCCGCGGGTCTTCCAGCAGGTGATGGAGGCTCTGCACCGCGCCGGCTTTTGGATCCGCGGCGCCGAAGACCAGCCGCGCGACGCGCGCGTGGAGGAGAGCGCCACAGCACATCGCGCAGGGCTCGATCGTGGCGTAGAGCGTGGCGCCGGCCAGCCGGTAGTTGCGGGTCTCCCGCCCGGCCGCACGCAGCGCGAGCACCTCCGCGTGGGCGGTCGGGTCGTGAAGCTTGACCGACTCGTTGTGCCCGCGCCCGATCACCCGCCCCTCGAGCACTACCACCGCCCCCACCGGCACCTCGCCGGCCGCGGCGGCGCGCTCGGCCTCGGCACGCGCGAGATCCATCCACCGCTCGTCGTCACTCATGCGTGCGTAGCATGGCATTCTCGTTGGTGCCGCGCAATTTGGCATGGCGAGCGCGCGCGGTGAAGGGCGGCCGGTCACTCGATCACACGATCCGCCCGCGCCAGGAGTGATGGCGCGATTGTCAACCCGAGGGCCCTGGCCGTCTTGAGGTTGATGACCAGCTCGAACGTCGTGGGTTGCTCGATGGGGAGGTCAGCGGGGCTGGCTCCTCTGAGGATCTTGTCGACGTAGGTCGCAGCTCTGCGGTAGAGATCGGGCACGTTTGCCGCGTACGACATCAGGCCGCCCACCGCGGGGTACTCGGAGAAGCCATGCATCGTCGGCAGATGATGGCGGATCGCCAGTTCGGCCAGATGCTTCTCGGCCACCACCGACGCCGGCGACGTCAGGATCAGCATCGCGTCGGCGTGCCATCGGGTCGCGTCCTCGTAAGCCTGCGCAAACTCCGTGTCGGTCGCCGCCCCGAGCGAGTGCGTCTCGACCCCGAGACGATGGGCGAAATTCGCGGCTTCGGCCAACGAAGGCCTGTGAGACGGGGTGGTCGGATTTCCAGAGAACTGCCAGGCGCCGCATCGAGGGCACCGCGGCCCGCAGCAGCTCCAGCTGCTTCACGGTCAGGTCCGTACCCATCTGGGAAAGTCCCGTGATATTTCCTCCTGGGTGAGCGAGGCTGGCGACGTCCCCGGTGCTCATCGGGTCGTTGTGGACCGCGAACACGACCGGGATCGTGGATGTCGCCTGCCTGGCGGCCTTCACATAGGTCGAGCTCGACGCCATGATGACGTCGACCCGAAGGGTGACGAGCTCTGCGGCCAGCCGGGGCAGTCGCTGGGCGTCCCCGTGGTCGTACCGGGCCTCGAGCACGAGATTCACGCCCTCGCGGTATCCGAGGTCACGGAGCGCCGCTCGAAACGCGGCGACGCCCGGCGTTGCGTCGAAAGTGAGAATGCCAACCTTGTAGATCTTCCCCGCCTGCTGAGCCTGGACGATGCGCGGAGCGAGGAAGAGGCTGGCGACCACGGAGCCAAGGAACATCCGCCGGTCCATCGGTCCTCCGTCTGGCTGGCCGGAGCCTCGGCGCTCGAACAAGAGATCCGTAGAGGTTGCGCAGGGTGAGGGGTTACGAGGTGCGTCGACGCCTCGTAACCCCCCGCTGTTTTTGGTGCGCCCTAGAGGAATCGAACCTCTGGCCTTCGGATTCGTAGTCCGACGCTCTATCCATCTGAGCTAAGGGCGCTCTTGGCGGAGAGGCCGGGATTCGAACCCGGGACAGAGGTTTTGCCCCTGTAACCGCTTAGCAGGCGGCTGCCTTCGGCCGACTCGGCCACCTCTCCAAACGTCAAGCCCACAGAGTATAAGGCATTCCCGCCCGCGCGACTACCGAGAACCCGGCGCTTGCCCTATGCTGGGGCCCAGGAGGCTCACGACCCCCATGAAGCGCCTGCTCGAGACGCTGCGCGAAGCCTGGACGCTGATCCGCCCGTACTGGTTCTCGGAGGACCGCTGGGCGGGCCGCGGCCTCCTGGTCCTGGTGGTCGGGCTCAACCTCGGCATCGTGTACATCAACGTCCTGCTCAACAAGTGGAACAACGTCTTCTACAACTCGCTCCAGGACAAGGACTACGCCGCGTTCCTGAGCCTGCTCATCCGCTTCTCGTGGCTCGCCGGCCTCTACATCATCTTTGCGGTCTACCAGACGTACCTGAACCAGATGCTGCAGATCCGCTGGCGCCGCTGGCTGACCGAGCGCTACCTCGGCGCCTGGCTCACCGACGGCGCCTACTATCGCATGCAGCTCACCGCGAAGGAGACCGACAACCCGGACCAGCGCATCGCGGACGACCTGCGCCTCTTCGTCACGGGAAGCCTGTCCCTGGGGATCGGCGGCATGCGCGCGATCGTCACGCTCGTGTCGTTCCTCGGGATCCTGTGGGGGCTCTCCGGCTCGTTCACGCTCCCCGGGTGGGCCGGCGGGTTCACGGTCGCGGGCTACCTGGTCTGGACGGCGCTCCTCTATTCCATCGCCGGGACGTGGCTCACCCACCTCATCGGGCGGCCGCTCGTCCTGCTGAACTTCAACCAGCAGCGCTACGAGGCCGACTTCCGATTCAACCTCGTGCGGTTCCGGGAAAATACCGAAGGCGTGGCGCTCTACCGGGGCGAGCCCGACGAGCTCCGCGGGTTCCGCGATCGCTTCAACGGCGTCGTGCAGAACTGGTGGGGCATCATGCGCCAGCAGAAGCGGCTCACCTGGCTGACGGCCGGCTACGCGCAGGCCGCGAACATCTTCCCGGTCCTGGTGGTCGCGCCGCGGTTCTTCCGCGGGGAGATCCAGCTCGGCGGGCTCATCCAGACCGCCACCGCCTTTGGCCAGGTGCAGGATTCGCTCTCGTTCATCGTCAGCGCGTATCCCGACCTGGCCGAGTGGCGCTCGGTCGTGCTCCGGCTCCTCGGCTTCGAGCGGACGCTCGCCCGGGTACGCGCGGAGGCGGCGCAGGAGGGGGTGCACGCCGAGCCGGGCGCCGGCCAGGGCCTCAGCATGGACCGCGTGAACCTGGAACTGCCCGGCGGCCGCCCGCTGGTCGAGGGCGTCACGATGGACATCCAGCCGGGCGAGACCGCGCTGATCACGGGGCCGTCGGGCGCAGGGAAGAGCACGCTCTTTCGCGCCATCGCCGGCATCTGGCCTTTCGGCCGCGGAGACATCCGCCTGCCCCACGACGGCCGCGTGCTGTTCCTGCCCCAGAAGCCCTACCTGCCGATCGGCACGCTCCGCGAGGTCGTCAGCTACCCCTCCCCGACGGCCGTCGGCGACGACGCGACGCTGCGC
>Ga0187766_10002748_pt1 | contig 10327 bp, 10 predicted proteins | sample 0216_QUI02_MP05__4_FD_132971 | JGI IMG/M metagenome (GOLD analysis project Ga0187766, IMG submission 132971) | Tropical peat soil microbial communities from peatlands in Department of Meta, Colombia - 0216_QUI02_MP05_20_MG | ecosystem: Environmental > Terrestrial > Soil > Wetlands > Peat ...
GCACCGCGCCCCGGCGACTTCGTGCTCGACATCGGTTGCGGCTGGGGCGGCACTGCAGTTGCACTCGCCAGGCGTGTGGCGCCGGGCGGCCGGGTTCTCGGCATCGACGTGTCGGAGCTCATGCTGGCACGCGCACGCGAGCTCGCGCCACCGGAATTGCCGCTCGAGTTCGCGCTGGGCGACGCCACGGTCCATCCCTTCGAGCCGGGCAAGGCGGATCTGCTCTTCTCCCGCTTCGGCGTCATGTTCTTTGCCGATCCGGCGCGCTCCTTCGCCAACATGCGCAAGGGTCTGCGCAGCGGCGCGCGCGTGGCGTTTGCCTGCTGGCGCGAGCCGCGCGAGAACCCCTGGCTGATGCTGCCGCTGCAGGAAGCCTACCGTCACGTGCCACGCTTACCCGAAGTCGGACCCGAGGATCCCGGCGCGTTCTCTTTCGCCGCAGGGGCGCGGGTGCGTGAGATTCTCGGTCGTGCCGGCTTCGCCGGCGTTCAACTCGAGCCGGTCGGACTCACTCTGGATCTCGCCGTCGGCGCGGGCCTGGAGGCTGCGGTCGCGACCGCGGTCGGAATCGGCCCGGCCAGCCGGGCACTCGAGGGTCAGCCGCAGGCACTGCAGGCCGCCGCCATCCAATCGATCCGCGCGGCGCTCGCGGGATATCTGACCGGGAATCGCGTGCCGCTCGGCGGCGCGATCTGGATCGTCACCGCCGTCAATCCCTGAGAGCGCTCGAAGACGCTCGTCCTTGCGCGTTCCTCGCCTGAACCCGCCCCGGCCCGGCTGACCACCTAGTGGGCAGTTGCTTGCCCTCATCCACTACGGCCATCGCTTTGCACATGTCGGCTCACCGCCGCGCCTGCGCCTTCGCGCTTCTCTGCTCGCTCGTGCTGCTCACGTTCCCGAAGGACGCGCAGGCGGTGCCGAGCTACGCGCGCCAGACGGGCTTCCCCTGCTCGCAGTGCCACACGCTCTCCTTCGGCCCCGCGCTCACCGCCTATGGCCGGCAGTTCAAGCTCAACGGCTACACCTTCGGCGCGGGCGAGCAGCCGCTGCCGCTCGCTCTCATGCTGCAAGGGGGCTTCAGCCGCTCGGAAACGCCGCAGCCCGCCGCCCCCGCGCCGCACTCTGCGAATAACGACAACCTCGCCATCGATCAGGTGTCGCTGTTCCTCGCGACGCGCCTGAGCGATCACGTCGGCATGTTCGCCCAGGCTACCTACAGCGGCGACGCGCGCCATTTCAACTGGGACAACACCGACATCCGTTACGCACGTCCCGTCTCCCTTCTCGGTGCCGACGCCGTCGTCGGTGTGTCGGTGAACAACAATCCGACCGTTCAGGATCTGTGGAACTCGACCCCGGCCTGGGGCTTTCCCTACATCAGCTCCCCGCTCGTCCCTCACGGCAGTGCCGGCCCCGTCATCAGCGGGACGCTGGCGCAGCTCGTGATCGGCGCGACCGCCTACGCCCTGATCGATGAGCACCTCTATCTCGAGGCAGGCGCGTACCGGGGCCTGTCCGACCGCTGGCTCGACAACGTCGGTCTCTACCCCGCCAACAATGCCCGCGTGCAGGGCGGCGCACCCTACTGGCGCGCCGCTTATCAGCTCACCCGCGACGATCACTACTTCTCCTTCGGTACGTTCGGGCTCGACGTCACCATGCGGCCCGATCCTGCCTCTCCTGCCACCAATCGCTACACCGACGCAGCCCTCGATGCCACCTATCAGTACACGCCGAAGGGTCCCGGCGCGATCGTCGTGAATGCCTCGCTCATCCATGAGCGGCAGCAGCTCGGCGCGAGCTTCTCCTCCGGGGCCGCCGACAACCCGAGCAACCATCTCGATGCCCTCGAGATCGATGCCTCGTTCGTCTGGCGCCAGACCTGGAGCGCCGGCGTCGGTCTCTTCGACGTGAGCGGCGGCAGCGATCTCGCCCTCTACACGCCGGCGCCGCTTTCGGGAAGCCGCTCGGGCTCGCCCGACACGCGCGGCGCAACGCTGCAGCTCGAGTACGTCCCCTTCGGCAAGATCGATTCCTGGCTCCGCCCCTGGGTCAACGTGCGCATTGGACTGCAGTACACCGCCTACGCGCGTTTCAACGGCGGAACCGGCAACTACGACGGCTTCGGCCGGTCGGCGAGCGGCAACGACTCCTTGTTTCTCTTCGCCTGGCTGGCGTTCTGACACCTCGGGGAGACGAGTCATGACAGGGATGCGAGGGATTGCGGCGGCGGCACTGCTGCTCGGTGCGGTGGCTGCGCATGCCGACCCGTGCAAGCTGACGATCGAGAGCAACGATCTCATGCAGTTCAGTGCGCATGAGATCGCCGTGCCGCCGGAGTGCTCGCAGGTCGAGCTGACGCTGCACAACGTCGGCAAGCTCCCCGCCAGGGTCATGGGTCACGACTGGGTGCTGGCCAGGGACAGCGACCTGCCGGCCATCGTGAACGCGGGGCTCGCGGCAGGGCTCGCCCATGGGTTCGTTCCCGAGAATGATCCGCGCGTGATTGCGGCGACCCATCTGGTGGGCGGCGGTGAAAGCGCGACGGTGCAGTTCAGTACGGCGGCCCTGGTGCCGGGAGGGCGTTATCTCTTCTTCTGCACCTCGCCGGGGCATTCGGCCGTCATGCGCGGCCGCTTCCTCTTCGGCGAGCCCGGACGGCTCGCGCAGGCCGGCAAGCCCTGACTTCAGAAGCTCTTCTTCAGACCTATATAGAACCCGTGGGGCAGCACGCTGAGGATATAAGGTGTGTTGGGATTGCTGTGCATGAGCCAGCCGACACCGGTGCCGAGCGCGAAGCCGGCGATCACATCCGACTGCCAGTGGGCCTGCACCTTCATGCGCGCGATCCCGTCGTAGACCGGCAGCAGCTCGAGCGCGTACACCCAGGGATCGTCATGGCGGTACTCGAGCACGATCGGCGTGATGCCGGAGCTCACCAGCGTCACCTCACCGCTCGGGAAGCTCTGGTTGCCGTGACCCTTGAACCAGAGGTTCGGATCGCCGCCGCTGTCGATCGGCCGCACGCGCGAGGTCGCGTACTTGAGCGCCAGAGCCACCAGACCTGAGGCCGCCGAAGAGTCGACCGATTGCCAGAGCGTGTGGCCGAAGCGCGTGTCACCGCCCTCCCACAGCGCGCCGCCCACCTCGAAAGCGACCATGCCGTACTCGAGCACTTGTTGCTTCGAGCGCGCCCAGATGCCGCTGTTGTCGTAGCTCCACTCGTGATCGATGCCGAAGGGCCCGCCGCCGGCCAGGCAGGCGGACGCGGGTACCAGGAGCAGGAGCAGCACTATGGCCCGGCGTGCCGGCATAGCGGTCAGCATAGAGCAACCTCGCGTCCGTGCGATCGAATGGGAATTGTTACCATTTCAGCGCTGCACGCTGCCGCGCCCGGTGTGGAGGTCGAGACCCACCGTCCCGTTCCTGACGACGCCTGCCTGTGTGGCATCCACCACCCGGATGTTGCCGCGCCTCACGCGCACCCCGATGCGCGAAAAGGCAGCAGCGGGCACGGTGAGTCTGGCGAACCCGTCCACGTCCGTGAGCCAACCGCGCGCTTCGATCGAATAACGGAGCGCGGGCACGGGCGCTCCTGTCGTCTCGAGATGCGCCTCGAGGTGGGCGGTTGGAAGCCCGAAGCCGTGCAGCTCCCCCTCGATCGCAAGCCTCGAGGCGGGCGCATCGACCAGAACGACGGTGATGTCGGCGCGATCGGCCTCGACCTCGAGGTTGCGCGGCGTGTTGGACGAGAGCGCGACGTTTGCCGTCAGGTCAGACCCGTGCGGTAACGCCGTGAGAGCCAGCAGCACCACGACGCCCGCAAGCGGCGCGGCGATGCTGAGCGCGCGCGGCCAGCGCGGCGGACGTCGCTGGGTTGAGGGCACGGCGGGGACCGCGAGCGCCTCCAGCCGCAGGACGTGGTAATAGAGAACGTGCGTTACGCCGCAGGCGAGCAGCGCCGACCAGATCACGTCCGAAAGAAAATGCGCGCCCGCCGCCATTCTCCCGGCGCCGAGGAGCGCGCCGACCATGAGTCCCGCAGCCAGCGAGACCGCGGCCCAGCGCGGATGGCGCCCCCGGAAAATCCACCAGCCGAGGCCGAAGAGAAAGCCCACGGTGCAATGCCCGCACGGAAACGAGGCGCCTCCCTCGTGCCCGATCAGCGGCGATGGCACGTAGTGCATCGATCCGCCGAGCTCGATCAGGTCGCGGGGGCGCGGGTGCTGCCAGTGGTCCTTGAGCACGGCGTTGCCGATGAGGCCCGGCCCGATGACCACCGCGAGCAGCACGAGAGTCGCGGCGCCGCGCCAGAGCCTGCGCTTGCGAGTGAGGCTGAGCGCAAAGGCGGCGAGGCCCGCGAGGATGAGCAACGCGGTGATCCACGAGGCCGCGCGGTAGAGAATGAGCCAGGGAAACTCGCGCGCCAGCGGCCAGTGATCGGACTCACCGGGGCGGAAGAACCAGCGTGCCGCGGCGATGTCGAGCGTACCGCTCGCAAATACCACCGCGGTGACGAGAGCGGCGGCGAGGAGGCACCCGGCCTCCCGCTGCCATCGGTGGGCGCCCATATCTGACTCACGTGGCCCGCCGCCAGGCGGGCGCCTCCATTATGTGGCCAATGCTTTAAGCTTACCTTTGTGATACAGACGGATCCCTTTGCGACCCATCACCGGCGCATCCTCCGGGAGCTGGAGGCCCGGTTGGCGCGCAGTACGGCGTTTACCCTCTGCGTGGTCGCACACTCCTCCGGGTCCACCTACCGCAAACCGGGCGCGCTCGCCCTCGTGGGTGCCGACGGCTCCCGCCTCGGCGTCATCTCGGGCGGGTGTCTCGAGTCCGACCTCGAGTCCGCAGCCCGGGCGGCGCTCGCGCAGAACCTCCCGCGGGTCGCGCTGTTCGATACCCGCAGCGACGACGACCTGGTGTTCGGCTCGGGCTCCGGCTGCCGCGGACAGATGCAGGTGCTGCTGCTGCCGGTCGCTGCCGGAGCGTCGCACGCGCTCTGCGAGGCGCTCATTTCGGCTGAGCGCGCGCAGCAGCCGCTGAGGGCCGCGCTCCTCACGAGCGGTCCGCACGTCGGCAGCGGGTTCCTCTGGTCGGCGAATGTCGAGACGGAGATCGCTCCGCGCATCGAGGCGGCCCGTGCGCTCAAGGGGCGGCCTGCCGGAGAGCACCAGCTCGAAGGCGGCCTGACCTGCGCGGTCGTGCTGTTCCCCCCTGCGCCGCGCATCATGCTCGTGGGCGCAGGTCCCGAAGCCCCGGCCCTCATCGACATCGCCACTCAGCTCGGCTGGCACGTCAGCGTCTCGGATCATCGGGAGGCGCTGCTCGCCCGGCACGCTGCCGGCGCCGAGCGCACTATCTGCGCGCGTCCGGCCGAGGCGCTCGCCGCTATCGGCGATCAGCGCCTCGATGCCTGTATCGTGATGACCCACACCGCGGCGAACGATCGCGAGGCGCTCGCCGCCCTCGCCCGGCGCGCCGATCCCTTCATCGGGCTGCTGGGGCCGCCGGCGCGGCGCGACGAGCTGCTCGCCGAGCTCGACCCCGCGGCCCGGGCAACGCTCACGCCGCGGCTGCACGCCCCGGTAGGAATCAAGCTCGGTGGCTACGGACCCGAGACGCTCGCGCTGTCGATCTGCGCCGAGCTGCAGCGCTTTCTCGCCGCGGAAACGGAGCTGCGCGGCTAGACTGCCGCGGCTGCGGGCCAGCGCAGCGCGTGGCCCGTGTGGCGCTCGAAACTGTCGATGTCTTCCTGCGTATCGATATCGACCGTGAAGCGCCGGTTGTCGGTATCGAAGTGCGACACTGCCTCCGGGTGCGCGTTGCGCCATTGGCGGCAGCCGACGCTTGTCTCGCCCGCGAGGATCTGCTCGCGGACCTCCGCGCCGAAGATCACCGGGTTGCCCGGGGCTCCAGCCACTCGCGGTACGACTACGGAGGCGCCCTCGGGCCGCCGCTTGAAAGCGCCGATGACCTGGGTGATGTCCTCGACGTCGATGAGCGGCTGATCGGCGAGCGCCACCAGCACCGCATCGACCGCGGGATTCAGCGCGGCCAACCCCAGGCGTTGCGAAGACACCTGGCCGTCGTCGGGCCGCGGGTTGTAAACCAGGGTTACCGGGAACGACTCGATGACGGGCAGAATGCTCGCCGCGTGATGGCCGAGCACGATCACGAGCTCATCGATCCCGGCGCCCGAGAGTGCGATCAACTGACGCAGCACCAGCGGCACGCCGCCGAGCTCGAGCAGCGCCTTGGGCCGTCCGCCCATGCGCTCGCCCCGGCCCGCCGCGAGCAGCACCGCGCCGATCGACATGCGGCTGTAGAGGCCGCTCTTCTTGAGAAGACAGCCCACCTCAGTGCCCGCAGCAGCCCTTGTGGGGGCCCTGCCCCGGCTCCCCTGCCGCCGCCGCGACCTGCGCTTCCGTCACCGCTCTTGCCGCGGCGACCGGTTCCGCCGCGTCGCGCCCGGCGCGGCGCACGGCGACGACGGCGGCCAGCACCGAAAGCGCGATCTCCTCGGGCGTCTGCGCCCCGATCGGCTGACCGGCCGGTGCGACGATCGCATTCACCGCCGCCGGGTCGTGCTGCGCTCCGATCAGAAGCTCGCGTAGCACCTGCGCCTTGCGGACGCTGGCGACCAGCCAGATTTTCCGGGCGTCGAGTGCCAGCGCCGCCCGCAGACCCGGAAGATCGCGCCGGCCCTGGGTGGCGACCACCACGAAGGCGCCGGCGGCGACCTGACCGCTCAGCGCGGCGATGTCGTCGGTCTCGATTACCTGACTGGCGTCGGGGAAGCGCTGGCCGTCGGCGCTCTTGGCGATCACGGTGACCGGCAGCCCGACCCGCGGCGCCAGCCCCGCGAGAGCGACTGCGACCGGGGAGTCGCCGATGATCACGAGCCGGGTCGGGGGCAGGATCGGATCGATGAAGAGCTCGAGCGTGCCGCCCGAGTGACAGCTCATGCCGAACTCGGCCGCATCGCGCAGCACCGACTGCGCGTCGCGCGGCGCTTCCGCCTCGGCGGGCGCGATGCGGATGAGTCGCGCGCGTCCGTCCTTGAGCGCCTCGCGCACCGTATGCAGCACCGCGGGCTGCGCGCAGCCGCCGCCGATCCAGCCGTGCACGATGCCCTGCGCGGTGACCAATGCCTTGTCCCCGGGACGCGCCGAGGCCGGCGCCTGGGTGTGCACCACGCTCACCAGCGCATACGGCTGGCCCTGCTGCTGCAGGCGCTGCGCGGCGGCGAACAGCTCGTTGCTTACGTCGGTCATCTGAGGGCCTCGATCACCTGGGGAAGCGTCGCTTCCAGACTGCGAAGATCCGCGCCCGCAGCAAACAGGTCAAGGTGCGGGAGCGCCGCCTGCATGCCGCCGCTCACCGGCGCGTAGTCGGCGCGGCCCGCGAGCGGGTTGATCCATACGATGCGCCGCGCCCGCCGGCGCAGCTCCGCGAGCGCGCGCGTGACCACCGCCGGCTCGCCGGCATCGTAGCCGTCGCTCAGGATGATCACCGCGGTGCGCGCGTGCACACAACGCGGCGCATGCTCGCGGTTGAACTCCTCGAGGCTCGCCCCGATGCGGGTGCCACCCGCCCAGCCCGCCGCCAGGAGATGCAGCCGCTCCTGCGCCCGGTGAGGGTCGCGGTCGTGAAGTGCTTCGGACACCGCGGTGAGGCGCGTATGAAAGATGAAGCTGCGCACGTCGGTGAGCTCGGCGCCGAGCGCCCGCGCGAGGCGCAGATAGAAGAAGCTGTAGGCCGCCATCGAGCGGCTGACGTCGATGAGCAGCACCAGGCGCGGCCGCACACGCCGGTGGGCGCGCCACGCGAGCTCGAGCGGCGTGCCGCCGCTGGCGACGCTGCGGCGGATCGTCGCCGGCAGGTCGAGACGCCGCCCGCGCTGCGCGCGCGCCTCGCGCCGCAGCCGGATCGCCTTCAGGCGCCGCGCGAAGCGGCGCATCAGCGCCTCGATCTCGACAAGATGCTCGCGGTCGGCGAGGCTGCGAAAGTCGGCCGAGGCGAGCGCCTCTCGCTCGCTCGCCAGCTCGCGCCGCTGCAGGGCGTCGGTCGAATCGCCCTCCGCCCCGGCCGCGGCCGGTGCCTGTGCACCCGCCGTTCCCCGCCCGGCGGCGCGGCGCTCCGGCGTCTGCCAGCGATTGGCCGGCAGGAACCAGGCGTCGAACAGCGGATCGAAGCGCCGCCACTCGGCGCTGCGCCCGCAGAGCAGCGCCTTCAGCGACCAGCGCAGCGGCGCCGCCTCGAGTACCCCGACGCGCTCGGCCGTGCGCAGGACCTCGATGGTCTCGCCGCCTCCGACCATGAAACCGTTGGCGCGCAGGAACGCCGGGAAGGCGGCGAGCCGCTCCGCCGCGCGCAGCTCGGGCGCCAGCGCCGCAGCCCTCAGCATGCGGCCGCCAGCCGCGCCACGACCTCGCGCGGGAAGGCCGCGCGATCGTCGCGCGTCTTGATGAGCGCGCTCAGTGTCTCGAGGATGCGCTCGGCCGCATCGGCGTCGATCACGCTGACCTCGAGCCGCAGCAGCGCCGCGGTCCAGTCGAGCGTCTCGGCGATGCCCGGCCTCTTCTTCAGGTCCATGCGGCGCACCGCCTGCACGAACGCCACGATCTGCCGCGCCAGAGCTTCGGCGACTTCGGGCGCCCTAGCGCGCACGATCGCGAATTCCTTCTCATAGTCCGGATAATCGATGTACTGGTAGAGGCAGCGCCGGCGCAGGGCATCCGAGAGCTCGCGGGTGCCGTTGGAAGTAATCACCACCAGCGGGCGGCTCGTGGCGCGTACCGTGCCGAGCTCGGGGATCGACAGCTGGAAGTCCGAGAGCAGCTCGAGCAGGAACGCCTCGAAGGCCTCGTCGGCACGGTCGATTTCGTCGATGAGAAGCACCGCGGGCTGCTCGCCGCTGATGGCCTCGAGCAATGGGCGCTTGAGTAGATAGCGCTCGGAGAAGATGTCCTGCTCCTTCTGCTCGATGCCGCGCTCGTCGTGCTCGAGCAGCTTGATGGCCAGCAGCTGGCGCTGGTAATTCCACTCGTACATGGCCGAGTGTGCGTCGAGCCCTTCGTAGCACTGCAGGCGGATGAGGCGCGTTGCGAGGATGGCGGCGAGCACCTTCGCCACCTCGGTCTTGCCCACGCCCGCATCGCCCTCGAGCAGCAGCGGCCGTCCGAGCTCCCGCATGAGAAGCAGCGCCGCGGCGAGCTGCGGCTCGGCGATGTAGCCGGCGCGCCGCAGGTCGTCCTGCAGCGCGGCGAGCTCGCGCGCGCGGGCGCCCGGACTCATGTGCCCCTCGCACCGAAGAGCGAGCGCAGCCAGGAGCGCAGCACTGCCCAGAGGAGCGCGAGTCCGTTCAGCGGCCTGGCGGGCGAGGCTGCCGTCTGCGGCACCTCGCTTCCGGCGCCCGGTCCGCCGCCGGCGGTGCGCGCCTCGAGCTCCGCGATGAAATTGTCGGCGAACTGCTGCAACACCTGCTGGGCGACGGGGTCCGCCACCCGCGCCCCGAAAGTGGCCGCCTTGCCGCTCATGGAGGCCTCGCCGCGGCCCACGAGGCTGGAGGAGGCGGCATCCTTTGCCTCGATGCGCGCGGTGAGATCGAGCGAGGCTGCCGAGCCTCCGGTCGTGTCGGTCCCCTTGCCGCGCAGCTGCAGCGTGCGGCTCCCGGGCTCGAGCGCGAGCACTTCGAGCTCGCCACGAAAGCTGAGGCTCGCGGGGCCGAATCTCACGGCCACGGTTCCCTTGAAGTGCCGCTCGTCCGTGCGCTCGGTGATCCTCGCGCCCGGCATGCACGCGGCCACCTGCTCGACATCCCCGAGCAGCTTCCAGGCCTGATCGGCGTCCGCTGGCAGGGCGAAGGTGCGTTCGAGCGTGACTTTCAAACTTCGCCCGGGCGCTTGTTCACGCCGAGCTCCCGGCACTTCTGCCACACCCGCCAGGCGCTGTGCGGCATGTCCATGTGCGTGACGCCGAGATGCGCAAACGCATCGATCACCGCGTTGCTGAAGCACGGGATGCCGCCGACGTGCGGCGACTCGGCCACTCCCTTCGCCCCGATCGGGTGATGCGGGCTCGGCGTCACGGTGTGATCGGTCTCCCAGTGTGGCGTCTCCACCGCCGTGGGCAGGAAATAGTCCATGAGACTGTTGCCCAGGTGATTGCCGTTCTCGTCGAAGGGCAGCTGCTGACCCATGGCGACCGCGAAAGCCTCCGTCAGGCCGCCGTGGATCTGGCCCTCGATGACCATGGGATTGATGCGCGTGCCGCAGTCATCCAGCGCGTAGAAGCGCCGCACCCTGGTCTCGCCGGTGAA
>Ga0187766_10002750_pt1 | contig 10324 bp, 7 predicted proteins | sample 0216_QUI02_MP05__4_FD_132971 | JGI IMG/M metagenome (GOLD analysis project Ga0187766, IMG submission 132971) | Tropical peat soil microbial communities from peatlands in Department of Meta, Colombia - 0216_QUI02_MP05_20_MG | ecosystem: Environmental > Terrestrial > Soil > Wetlands > Peat ...
CGGGTAAGCGTGAAGCGTCTTCGTCAGCTCCCTCGCCTGATGGCCACCTGGCGGGAACCCGGCCCGGCGGATGACCGTCTCGACCTTGCCCCGCAAGATCGGGATCCGGCGCGGATTCGTCTCCTGGGCGGCGGCCGTGTACAAGCCGAGGAAACGACGCTCGCCGCAGACCTCCCCTCTCTCGAACCGTTTCACGCCGATGTAATCGAGGTACAGCGGCCGGTGCACCGTCGAGCGCGAGTTCGCCTTGGTCAGGACAAGCGCGTGCGGGGATCGAGCCAGCGCCCGAACCTCGCCGGGGAGTCTCGCGAAGCTCGCCGATCCGACCGCGGTCGTGTGCCTGAGTATCCCCAGGGCCGTGCCGTCACTGGCGCGGAGACGGTCCTCGCCCGCCTCGCTGATCAAGTCGTACTCGCGGTAGCCGAGGAAGATGAACTTTCCGCCGCGCGCCCACTCGAGGAAGGCACTGACCTCCTTGGCCTCGCTGGTATCGAGCGGGGCCGGCGCCGACTCGATCTCATCCGCGATCTTCCCCATCCGCTCGCGCATCAGCTGCTCGTCCTCCGCCGCGACCCTGACATCGCCCAGAACACGGCGCACGTCAGCGACCAGCGCGTCCAGCCGCTCGGGGTCGGACTCGCGATCGATTTCGAACTGCATCACGGTTTCCCTAGTGGGATGGTCGGCGGCGCCTGATTCAGAAACCGCGGCGAGACGCCCGTCCGCGTCCCGGAGCACATCGATGACCGGGACGATCGACAGCCGAATTCCGTAGCCGAGACGGGAAAGCTCCATACCGACCGAATCCACCAAGAACGGCATGTCATCGGTCACGATCTCGACGACCGTGCTCGTCGACTGCCAGCCTTGCTCTCGGGCCGTCGGGTTGTACGCACGCACGCTGGCGGTGTGCGCCCTTCTGTCCCGGGCGAAGTCCCAGCTGGCGATCGCCGCCCCACACAGATCACCGATGCTGCGCCCGGCGAGATCCTCGACGGGCACCCAGCGATAGAAGCGCCGCACGAACGCCTCGCACTGCCCGACCCGCTCGGGCGAAACCTCGTCTGACAGGCGCTTGCAAACGGACTCGACCAGTTCCGCTTGCGCCTGCTCTGCCGTTCGCGGCATCGCGCTACACCCTCCGATCGACCGGCGCTCCGCGGCCTGAGGCGCCGGGCGCTTCAGACCACTCGCCAGCCTACTCGAAGGGAATCCAGGCGGGCGCCGAGGCGCTTAGCCGCTCGCTGTCTGCACCCCGCGGTCAAGTGTCGGTAGCGGTTCGCGTCGATCGAGCCAATGCGCCGGGAGGCCGCGGTGACCGGCGCGGCAGGCGACGATGCCGCCGACCATTGCGCATGTCGTGTCGCGATCCCCAAGCGCGCTAACGGTCAGCCACAGCGCTTCCTCGTAGTTGTCCGGACGCGCCGCGGCGCACCACAGCACCAGCGGAACGGTGTCCTGCGCCGACACCCTCGAACCGTTCCCGAGCGCCGCGACCACCCGCTCGATCGGCAGCGCGACCGGCAACCGCCGCGCTGCCCCGGAGCGGTCCTTGAGTTCGCAGTCCGGCACGTAGTTGAGAACCGCCTCGAGGTAGCTGCTGCCGGTCGGACAGTCCCGGCGGCAGGCAAGCGCGGCCGCAACGGCCACCGCAACCGCGCCCGCGATTGCCTCCGGATGGGTGTGCGTCACCTCTGCGGAGAGGCGCGCCTCGGTGGCCGCTCGGTCGAGGTCGCCCGCGAACCACGCCCCGATGACCGACGCGCGCATCGCGGCACCGTTTCCGTACGAGCCCTCGCCGCCGAATTGTCCGGCGGCAACGCTGCGCCAATCCCGACCGGCACGAATCGCGCTGAGACCGCGATGCGTGGCCAATCCATAGCCGCGATCTGGCTCCGCTCCGTGGCGCCGCGCGAATCGTGCCGCCAACTCGTCCTGATCAATCGTGCCGCGCTCGATCAAAGTCTCGACGATCGAAACCGCCATCGCGGTGTCATCCGTCCAGCGCCACGGACCAGCGCTCAGTCGCCTGGCCTGCAGCCTCTCCACGGCATCTCCGGCAAAGAAGGACTCGCCGAACGCGTCGCCCAGCGCGAGGCCTTCAAGCGACAAGATGGCACGGTCCAATCCCGGGGGCATCATGCTCGGCGAGTGTATGCCCATGCGGCCGGGCTACCCCCGGCTTCGACCACCCGAGGCTGCACGCGAACAGGTCGTCAGCCACACGCGGACGAGTCCGTCGTGTTGAAAGTCGAGCCGTCCACGTAGACGAAGTGTGACTTGACGACGAACTTGTGCGCGCTGCACTTACCGGCCGTGATCAGGGCCTCTTTGCCGCTGCCCTTCGCGGGAACGTTCAGCTTCAGGGTTACGAGCACGACTTTGATCGTCGCTACGACAGGCGTGGGCACCGGAATCGTGAGCTTCGAGCCCGACACGGTCGCGTGAATGATGGTCCGCATCGTCGTACCGACGTTGGCGGTGGCGATCATCACCATGCTGTTCGGCCCCGCGACATACGCCTTCACGGCCGCCGGCACCGTGCTCGCAAGCGGGTACGCGTTGGCGACCGCCGACCCCGAGCCGATGAGGCTCTTGCTGGGGCACGCAGCGCCGGCGGCGAGCTTTGCGTCCGACAGCGTGCATGCCGTGATCAGTGGCGTCCCTAGGTTGAACTTCGTCTTCGAGGGGAACGTCACCACGAGCACCTTGGCGGCCTTCGGCTGCGTCACGCTCGGGTCGCTGGATGAGACGTCGGCCTTGATCCCCGTCGTCTTTCCCGCCTTGTGAGCGGTGAAGGTGATATTGCTCGTCTGGGTGAAGGCGGCCAACGCGACGCCGGCTAGCGTTAGTGAAAGTAAGGCGACTACGGCCACCGTGACGAATCTGCGCATTGAGATACTCCTTCGATCTGTGTTTGTTTTAGGGTCGCGGCAACGTCTGGGGCTCGCCGATCGTGGTCGTATCGAGGTCGGTGACCAAGGTCACGGATGCACCGCTCCTCCGCCTCGGAACGACGGCCGGTGAACCCGCCGCGAAACTCTGGCCTTAGACGGCGCGGCGCCCGCGCGTGTCGGATCGTCGGCGGCGCCTGACGGCGGCGCCTCAGTGGTCGGCCACCATCCGAAGCGGCCGAGCAGCGCTTCGGCGGCGGGCAGCAGCACCGGCCGCAGGATCAGAATGCCGAGGAGCACGGCGACCGCGACGCCGATCCCGAACTCGCGGATGTCGATGAAGTCGGTCGTCGCGAACGGGATCAGCGCCGCCACCATCACGAGTCCGGTGCCGGTGGCGGCCGCAGCCGTCTGACGGAGTCCGGTGCGCACGTATGTATGGGATGGTCGGCGGCGCCCGACGGCGGCGCCTTGCTGCTTAGGCTCCCCGGCGACGAACGCTTCGCGCGTGCGCATCAACAGCAGCGCGGTGTACACGACCGTGACGCCGAGCACGACGGTGAAGATGCCGATGATCGACATCGGGTCCATCCATCCCGGTCCGCCGAGGGGCGGGTTGGATCCGCCGAACAGCAGCTGCAGCACGCCGAACGTGGCGGCGGCGACCAGCAGGCTGCACGCCGTGGCGACCAGCGGCAACAGCACAGCGCGCAGTGCCAGAGCGAGTACCAGCACGATCGCCGCCGCCAGCACCGCCACGTCGAGCCAGATGCGGGATCTGGTGACGCCCGTCAGATCGCCGGTGCTGCCGGCCGGACCCCCGACGGCAACCTCCACACCCGCGGTCTCCGCCCAACGGCGCGCCGCGCGCACGAGCCAGCTGCCAAGGGCAACGCTGCGTGAGTCGGTGAACGGGTACTTGGACGTCACCACGATCTGGCCCGCCCCGCCCCCGCGCAGCGTGTTGATCGTGAAGGTCGAGTCGATCAGCTGGGTCGTCGGCGCTCCGGCGACCGCGGCGAGCACGAAGTAGCCGGAGCTGAACAATCCTGGCGACTGCTGTTCGAGTTGCTTCAGCTGTGCGGTCGACGGGATCTGACCCCGAGCCGTGATCACGGCCGCTTTCATCTGACCGAGGCCTGAGGTCAGCTGCCCCGCCGGGCCGACACCGCCGGCGAGGCCCGAGGCAAGCTGTCCGGCGCCGGTCGACAGTTGTGAGAGGCCGCTCTCGAGTTGGCCGGCGCCGGTCGTCAGCTGGCTCAGTCCGGTGGCCAGCTGGCCATTGCCGGTACGTAGCTGCTTGATGCCCGCGGCAAGCTGGCCGGCGCCGTTTGCGGCTGCCTTGAGCTGTGTGACGAGACCGGGTGCCTGACCGGCGAGCACGCTTGCGAGGGCCTTCGCCTGCGCAGCGACCGGGGACGCGGCGGTGATGTTGGCGGATGCCCCGGCGACGTCGCTGCCGGCTCTCTGCAGCGCGCTCGCGAGTGCGGCGTAGCGCGGATCGCTCTTGCCGGTTGTCATCGATCCGAGCGCGGCGAGCGCGGCGTTCATATCGCTCGATGCGGCACTCAGATTGTTCTCGGAGCCCGAGACTTTCGAGCTCGCGGTCGCGGTCAGCGTCTTCATGGAGCTCAGCGCGGCGACGCTCTGATTTGCCTGGCCGGGAGCCGGAGCGAGTCCTGTTGCGAGCTGCTCAGCCCCGGTCAGCGCTTCGTTCGCTCCCTTCTGCAGCGCGTCGGCCCCCGACAGCGCCTGGTCAAGGCCGGCATGAAGCCGTCCCGCGCCGGACTGGGCCTGACTGGACCCGGAGTGCAGCTCGCCGGCCCCGGTGGAGGCGGCGGCGAGCCCGGACTGCAGCTGCTGTGAGCCCGAGCCGGCCTTGGCGAGCCCGTTGATCAGCGTGAGCAGGTTCTTCTTGCTCTGGTCGGAGATCGCCATCGAGTGGTTCAGCGAGGGCTCAAACGTCTGAAGCTGACTGGCGGTCGACGCGATGGCGCCCGGCCCGGTCACCGAGTAGACGCTGTTGTTGTGCGCGATCTGGGTCTGGAACCGATCGATGCTCGTCATCAGCGACGGCGTCGTGATCGGCTTGTTGTCGGCGACGACGATCAGGTTGTACGGCGTCGCCATCCCGGGTCCCATCACGCGGGAGACCTCGTCGAACGCGATCCTGGCTTTCGCGTTCGCCGGCAGCTGAGTGATCGTCTGCGGGCCCGAGCTCAGCGCGAACGCGGGCACGGCGCACACCGCCAACACGAGCGTGGCGAACATGCCCGCGAACACCGGGCGCCGTGCGACCCGGCTACCCTGGTTTACGAGCCGTGACCATGCGCGCGCGAGCGGCGCCGGCGCATCGAAGCTGAAAGCCTCGATGCGCCAACCGAGGAGCACCAGCGCAGCAGGCATGACGACCACAGCACCGCCGATCGCGAACATCGCGCAGGTCAGCATCCCCGCCCCGAGCGAGACCATCAGCTGCGTCGGCCCAACCACCGCCACGAGCGCAAGTCCCAATACCACGGCGCTCCCTCCGACAAGGGCCGCCCGCCCCGTTGTCTCGAGCTCGGCGACCGCCGCCTGTACCGCGTCCATGTGATGGGCGTGCTCCTCGCGGCGGAAGCGGTCGACGATCAGCAGCGCGAACCCGACCCCAAGCGCCAGACCGGTCATCGACCCCAGTGCCACAGCCACCGAGCTGACAGTGATCAGGTGCCCGAGGATCGCGACGGCGCCGAATCCGGCGAACGTGCTGATTGCCCCAACGGCGGTCACGAGTGCGGCCGCGACGGGCGCGCGCAGTCCGACCAGCAGCAGCACGAACAAGATCCCGATCGCGATCAGCTCGGTGTGCTTCAAGTTGTCGAGCGAGGCGCTGTTGATCGCGCGGTCGATCGACGGCTGCCCGGTGACGTACGCCTTCACCGGTGCTGTGATCGTCCGCGAGACGAGGCGCTCGATCTGCAGCTCGTCGTACTTGATCGCGTCGGCTTCGCTGCGATCCACCGACGCCACCAGCATCGCGGCCGTGCCGCTCTTGCGCAGCTCCGCCGTTGCGTCGCCGCCGTCCCATGCCGACAGCACACGCGTGCGTGCGCGCTTGTCAAGCGCCCGCACGAGCACGGGGCCCTGCTGGTCCAGATGCGCCTTGGGGCCTTCCAGCAGGATGGGAACGAGTTGCGTCGGGCCAAACTGAGCGTTCGCGAGCTGCTGTGCCCGCGAGGACTGGGTGCCAGGCACGACGGTCACCGACGGCGACATCGAGCGCGATACGCCGAGCCCGATCAACGTCAGGGCCACGCCGACTGCCAGCCAAACCGCGAGCGCAAGCCTGGGGCGACGGATTGAAAGCCTTCCTAGCGAAACCATGGTCGCACTCCTCGAGCCGAGCGCCTCCGTGCAGCCGCCTCAACTGGAGCCGACGCTACGCGTAGCTTGCGCGCCTGCCATCCGCGTCGACCCACAGGAAGCTGTGGATCTCTACGTAACGCTGCGGATCTCTACGGAACCGCCGCGCGGGGTGGCACCGCCTCGAGTTCCGAGCGCTCATCTGGTTCGGCGGGGACCTGGTGGACGGTGAAGGTGAGGCCGAGCTCGGTCAGACGCTGGCGCACCCGGTGCGACGCCGGACACCATTCCGTCTGCCAGAGCTCGACCGTGGGTGCTGACATGTGAGTCCCTCCTGTCTACGCGTGTCCGAACGTGACGTCGGGCAGCATCCGGTGCGCCCAGCGCGGCAGATACCAGGCCATCGGTCCCATCAGCCGCAGGAGTACCGGCAGGAGCAGCAGCCGGATCAGCGCGGCGTCGAGCAGCACGGCGACCCCGAGGATGATTCCCATCTCCTTGGGCGGCAGCGGCCCGGACAGCGCGAAGGTGAAGAACACGGCAACCATCACCCCCGCGGCGGCGAAGATCACCCGCCCCGAGTGCGCGACACCGCCCACCATCGCCTCGTGCGCGTCATGGGTGTGGTCCCAGTGCTCCTTGGCTGCCGAGAGCAGGAACACGGTGTAGTCCATCGAGATCGCGAAGATCATCGCGAAGAAGAACACCGGCCCCCAGGCGTCGAGGAACCCCTGGGACTGGAAGCCCAGGAGCGAGTGCAGGGCGCCGTCCTGGAAGACCCATTTGGCAACCCCGAACGCGGCGCCGGTGGCGAGCAGGTTGGTGAGTACGCCGGCGGCCGCGATCAGCGGAGCCTGCAGCGCGATCAGGAGCAGCAGGAACCCGAGGCCCATCACCACGCCGATCACCAGAGGCGTCTTGGCCATCAGCGCGGCCTGCAGGTCGTGGTTCTCCGCCGCCGCCCCGCCGATCAGCGATCCCGAGGGAAGCTCGGCGCGCAGCCGGTCGATCGTGCGGCCGACGGCTGGGTTGGACGGATCCTGCTTGGGGATCGCGGTTAGGAGCGCGTAGCCATCGCTGGTCTGGGTGGGCATCAGCGCCGCCACGCCCGGATCGCGACTGGCGATCTGGGCGACGGTGGCGACCTGGGCGGCGGGGGTGACGATCTGAAGTGGACCGGTCGCACCCGGTCCGAACGCGGCCTGGACCTGGTTGTACCCGATGCGTGAGCCGTCGGTGGCGGGCACGACCTTGATCGAGGGCATCGAGGTCTTCAACTGGGTGACCGGAATCGCCAGCCCGATCAGGATCGCCAGCGCGACCGCGCCGTGGCGGATCGGCTGGCGCCACAGCCGCTCGCCCCAGCGCTCAAACCGCGGCGAGCGGTGCTCGCCCGAGTGGGCCCAGGGAAGGGCGAGCCTGTCCACGCGGGGGCCGAGCCTGCTCAGCACCGCGGGCAGCAGGGTCAGCGTCGCGGCGAGCACGAAAATCACCGCGAGCATGATCCCGAGGCTCATCGAACGGAACGCCGGCGACGGGACGAGCATCACCGCCGACAGCGAGATCAGCACGGTGATCCCAGAGAACAGCACCGCCTTGCCGGCCGTGTCCATCGTCACCGCGGTCGCGTACACGGCAGACAGCTTGTGGCCGAACAACGCGCCGCGGAAGCGATGCACGACGAACAGGGCGTAGTCGATGCCCAGCGCGAGCGCGAACATCAGCGCGAAGTTCATTGCCCAGATCGAAATCGGCGTCACCAGCGTGCCGAGATACAGCAGCCCAGCCGCCGAGGCGAGGCCGACCATCGTCAGCATCAACGGAAGGCCCGCCGCGACCAGCGACCCGAACGCGAGCAGCAGGATCCCGAGCGTCACGGGCCAGGAGATGACCTCGGACTTCATCATCGCCGCGCGGTTGGCGGCGTTGAAGTCAGACCACATGCCGGAGGCGCCGGTCAGGTGGACCTGGACGATGTCGGTGGAGAGGCGTGCCAGCTTGCCTTTCAGCGAGTCGGCCGCCTTGACCATCCCGTTCGCGCTCTTGGCCGCCCCGGCTTGGACGATCGCGGTGTGCCCGTCACGCGAGATCGACACCCCGGACGCGGGGGGAACGACGCCGCGAACCGCACTATCGCCCTGCAGCGTCCGCTCCACGTTCGTCAGTGCGGTCTTGAACGCCGGATCCGTCACGGTCTTGGTCGGCGAGTAGACGACCGTCATCAGCGCGTAGCTCGACAGGCCGTCGAAGTTCTTGTCGATCAGCTGGCGGGCCTGCGCCGACTGGGAGCCGGTGGCCTCCCAGCCGGCGCCCGACAGCGCCGTCTCCACTCGCGGCGCGAAGAATCCGAGCACGAGCGCGACCACCAGCCAGCCGACGAGCACCGTCCGCGAGTGCGTCGCGGTGTAGCGTCCCAGCCGACCGAGCGGGCCGACATTCACCGCGTGCGGGTACTCGCCGTCCGGCGCCGGCGCCGGCGCGCTGCGCGCGGGCTGCGGTGGTGCCGTGAGCGCCATCAGGCCGCTGCCCTCGCCGGCGCGTCGGCGAGCCGGTCGAGCGCCTCGACCAGTTGCTCGGCGGCGAACGTCTCCTCGGTGAGGTGTCGGATGATCATGGCCTTGCTCCGTCCTTTTCTACTGAACAACGGTGGAGTGGTACAAGCGTGGACGGACCATAGCGCGATCGGAACCAGTTGTCAACTTCACAACGGTGCGGTTGTGATAAACTTTCCTGCATGAACAACCACGAGTCCGTGCCGCAGCCTCTCCCCGAGCCGCTGATCGAGCTGGTGGCCCAGCGTTTCCGTGTGCTCGGCGAGCCGATGCGGATCAAGCTGCTCGATCTACTGCGCGACCGAGACGCAACCGTCGGCGAGCTGCAGGACGCCCTCGGCGGCTCGCAGCAGAACGTCTCAAAGCATCTCGGGATCCTCCACGCCGCGGGCATGGTCAGCCGCACCAAAGACGGAACTCAGGTTCGCTATTCGATCAGCGACCCGAGCGTGTTCGAGCTCTGCGAGCAGGTCTGCGGCGGCGTCCGTCGGCAGCTGCAGAACCTCGACGCGATCCTGCAACCGGTCTGACCCGGCGACGTAGCGACGGCTACGTCATCGCGGCCGACCCGATCTCCGGGTGGTTCCGCATGAACGCCACGAGCTGGTCGACGTAGCTGCGAAATGCTGGTGGTTCGATCCCGCTCCCCGCCAGGTCCTCGCGAAGATGGTCGGTGAGGTAATGGGTCGGGTGAGCGAAGTAGTCGACCGCCTCGGCCGGGATCTTCATGACTTGGTACACCCCTGGGACGTGAGCTATCGCGCCTTTGGCGAGACGTCTTGGCAGGTACACCTTGATCAGCTTGCGGCCGGTGGCTTCCCCTAGCGCGTCGGCCATCTCCTCGACGGTGAGTGGGTGGGGGTCGGCGAGGTGATAGGTGCGGCCCTTGGCATTCGGGTGGCCGCTGAGGTAGGCGACGGCGGCGATGACGAAATCGCGTGGGACGACGTTCACGCGCGTTGTCGTGGGGTCGCCGGCGAGCGGCACAACTGCGCGCGCGGGCTGGCGCAGCAGCCACTGCATGATGAAGTAGGGGCCGTCGTACTTCTGCGTCTCACCCGTACGGCTGTCGCCGACGACGATCGACGGCCGATAGATCGTCGCGGGCAGCCCGGCCTGCATGCGTCGGCGGACCTCGACTTCGGCGAGGTACTTGGTCTCCTCGTAGAAGTTGTTGAAGGGCGCGCCGACGTCGAGGTCGTCCTCGGAGAACGGACCGGCGTAGCGTCCACTGACATAGCAGGTGCTGAAGTAGTTCAGGCGCTCGAGCTGCGGGCAGCGCTCGAGGGCATCGAGGACATTGCGTGTTCCGTCTACGTTGACGCGCATCCCCAGCGCCCGGTCGACCGCCAGGTCGTACACGGCGGCGAGGTGCCAGGCCTCGGTGACGTCGGCGAGGACACCATCGTGCAGGCCGAGTCCCGGTGCGGTGATGTCGCCTTCAGCGAGCGTGATCCGTCCCTTCAGTGACCCGTCTTCGGCGACGAGCTGATCGATGCGTTGTGTGGCGAGCGGCGCGTACTTTGTTTGCAC
>Ga0187766_10002752_pt1 | contig 10322 bp, 11 predicted proteins | sample 0216_QUI02_MP05__4_FD_132971 | JGI IMG/M metagenome (GOLD analysis project Ga0187766, IMG submission 132971) | Tropical peat soil microbial communities from peatlands in Department of Meta, Colombia - 0216_QUI02_MP05_20_MG | ecosystem: Environmental > Terrestrial > Soil > Wetlands > Peat ...
CCGGCCCGAGGGACGAATCGGAGTTGGAGGGGGTCATGCCCTGTTCCAGGGCGACCTTCATCACTTCGGCGGCCAGCTGCCATTCGGACTTCCTCGGCTTCATTGCCTGCTCGAGGGCCTCGTACGCCCTGTCCGTCCCCGCGCAAGCCTTGCGAATGAGCTCGAGTTCGACCTCGTCCTTCACGCGCCGGCAGTCCAAGAAGAGCTGAGGTCTGGCCCCGAAGCGCTCTCCCTTGAAGGCCCGGTCCTCGTCCGTCACGACCTTCCCCTTATCGAGCTGCCTCACCACCTCCTTCGTGAGGTCCTTCCGTTTCTTCACCACCACTATCTCCGATTCCTGACACATCTCTCCTGCCCTGTCTGCCTCCAGCGGGAACGTTACGACCACCGTTTTGTCCGGATGGACAACGGCAACCCCCCCACCGAAGAAAGAGGTCAGGTAGAACAGATTCGGGGCCGTCACCGCGACGACCTGCTTCCCCTTTGCCAGGGAAAGCAGCCTTCTGCGCCTTTGGGAGAAAACTGTCATCTTCTGGGCTCAGAAAACCAAGCGCTTATATCCATTGTCCGAGATGTCCTCCATCGGGGCAAATCTTTCTGTGACGTATATCCGACGGCTAGAGATGCGCGGTTTCAAGTCCGCGGGTCCCCGCACAGTGGTCGTCAACTTCGAAAAGGGGTTCACTGTCATAACCGGGCCAAACGGCAGCGGGAAGTCGAACCTCGCCGACGCCATCTCCTTCGCCATCGGGGAGAACTCTCCGCGTTCTCTGAGGGCTGCGAACAACCGGCTCTCGGGGCTGATCTACACGCCGAAGTCGGATGACTCGGGCTCGGGCAAGCCCTCAACCTGCAGAGTCACGCTCCAGTTCGACAACTCTGACAGGGCGATACCGGTGGACTCAGACCTGGTGACAGTCACCAGGGAGCTGAGGGAGGACGGAGACAACGTCTACTACATCAACGGGCGGAAGACCTCGAGGAGCGCGCTCACGGACATCATAGACCTCGCCGGCCTCGCGCCGGGGGGCTTCAACATAGTGGCCCAGGGCGCAGGGACACGGATGGCCGACCTCACCCCGGAGGAGAAGAGGAAGCTGATAGAGAGCGTCGTCGGGATCTCGAAGTTCGACGAGCGGAAGTCGGAGGCTCAGAGGCAGCTGGGGCAGGCAGACCAGAGGCTCGAAGTCGCGATGGCCCGCATCGGGGAGATGAGGAGCACCCTCGAGTCTCTCGACTCCCAGCGGACGGACATGATCAGGTTCAACGTGCTAGAGACGCAGATCAACTGGCTCCAGGCAGTCATGACGTCCAAGAGGATCCAGGACCTCAAGGACAAGCTGGCGGTGCTCCGCTCCCAGGAGCAGGAGCTCAACGGGAAGATAAGCGACCAGGGGGCGAGGCTTGTCGAGCTGGAGAATCGCATCGGCCAGGTCGAGAACGAGAAGACCAGGTTCATCGTCGATGTCATCCAGGGGGGAGGCGCCAGCCACGTCGACCTGCAGTTCCAGCTTGCAGAGGTCAGGAACGAGCTCGAGACGCTCGAAGCCGACCTTAAGTCCGCGGAGTCGAACGTGGCGGAGCTGGAGGGGGAGACCGTCCCCCAGCTCAAGCAGGTCGTCTCCGAGAAGCAGAAGGAGGTCAACGCGGCAAACTCGAGCGTCAGGCAGCTGACGGGGGAAATAGAGAAGCTGGATGCAAAGCACGCAGAGCTTGCGCAGAGGCTGAAGGAGCTCTTCAAGGCGGGGGAAGAGCTGAGACGTACCATTGAGCAGAAGGGAAAGCAGAATGCGAGGGTGCAGTTCAAACTGGCCGACCTGGGCCAGAAGATGCAGCAGGTCGACCTCACCATCAACGCCACCACCGCGAGCCTGGGCGTGGAGAAGAAGAGGCTGGACGACCTGAAGCTGAGGGTCGATACCTATTCCACGTCGCTCGCGAAGCTGGAGGCGAGCACTGACAACCTGTTCGCGCTCTACGAAAACGCTACCAAGGAGCTGAATTCCATAGACGACAACCTGACGGGGGTGGAGAAGACCCGTGAGAGGCTGATGGGCTCGATAACCTCCGCCTCGAAGATACTGGAGAGGGCTTCGGCCGAGATGTCGCGCGAAGAGGCGTTCAAGCACATGTCGGAGAGCCTCGCGGGCGAGAGGAGCGGCCAGCTCAAGCTGCAGGAGTTCTGCGACGAAGGGGGTGTCCCTGGCTACGTCGGGCGCCTCGGCCAGCTCGTCAAGTTCCCTCAGCAGTACTCGAAGGCTGTGAACGCGGTCATGGGCAAGTGGACCGGGGCCTTCATCGTCCAGGACCTGAAGTCCATGACGCAGCTCATCAAAGCAGCGAAGTCGCTGAAGGCGAGGAGTTTCTCGGTCATACCTCTAAGGGAGGTCGAGTCCGTGAAGGCTGTGGCCGTGGAGCGCTCAGCGGGCGTCATAGGCCCGCTCTCCGAGGCGATCAAGTGCGAAGACGAGTTCCAGGGCCTCATCAACTTCCTTGCCGGGGACACGGTCCTGGTCGAGACCGAGGCGATAGGGTACATCCTCGCGTCCGAGGGGGTCAGGGCGGTGACGGTGGACGGCGAGACCTTCGAGACCGGAGGCCGCGCGTTCAGCTACGGCTACCAGGAGCTCATGGTCAACCTGATGGAGGGGCTGGAGAACATCGAAGGGATCAGCGAGGTGGAGGACGCCGTGGGCGCGTTGAAGGGTGCCATAGACAGGCGGAAGTCGGAGCTGGAGACCCTCGACGCCGACTCGCGGACCATAATGAAAGAGAGGGTGAAGAAGATAGTGGCCACCAGCACCCTCAGGGCCCAGGCCACCACGATCAAGGCCTGGATAGGCCAGCAGAGGCGCCTGTTCAGAAACATCGACTCTCAGTACCAGAAGCAATCGGCCGTCGTCTCCAGGCTTGAGGAGAGGTTGAAGACAAGCGTCGAACGGAAGGACGTCATCACGAAAGAGGTCGCGTCCCTCCAACAGGTGGTCGCAGATGCCCAATCACTGGGGCTCGACGGAATGCTCGCCGAGGTGGACGGGGCCAAGACGTCGCTTTCCGGAGAGATTGACACCATCAGGAACAGGATTCAGGACCTGAACCTGAGCCTAGCCCGGGAGCGGGCAAACCTGGAGAACATACTCCTGAGGGCGCTGGAAGACAACCAACTCGACCTGGCCAACGCCATTGAGGACATGCAGTCCAACAAACAGTTCGTCAGGGAGACCCCTCGGAGGATCAGGGAGCTGACAGAACAGAAGCGGTCACTCGAGGAGCAGATAGGGAAGCTGATGGAGTCGTCAAAGAGGAGCCAGCCTGTCCTGGACGAGTTCGACAGCAAGGCGAGGCGCCTCAAGGAAGAGAGGGACGCTGTCTCACGTTCGATCGCGGGGAGCCAGAAGGACCTCTTCTCCCTCTCCGGCCAGGCCCAGACGACCCAGGAGAAGGTGGAGGAAGCCCTCGGCTACCTTCGCATGCTGGGGTACCAGGAGGAGCTCGCATACTTCGAAACGAGCGAGCCGTTGCTCGCGGAGCTTCAGGCGGAGTACCAGCTGGTGATCGGGTCCGTGAACAGGGGCGCAGACAGGCAGTACACGGAGATGTACGTCAGCTACAAGAATCTCTCCGTCAGGCACAACGAGCTCGAAGCGGAGCGCAACTCAATCATCAGGTTCATCGAGAGCGTCGAGTCGGAGAAGAGGAGTGTGTTCATGGCAGCCTTCGACAGGGTGGGCGCCGAGTTCAGCACCATATTCCTGAAGCTGACGGGGGGGCAGGCGCTCCTCGAGCTCGAGAGCCCGGACGAGATTTTCAGCGGGGGCATAATCCTCCGGGCGGACTTCGGCAACGGTCTTCGAGAGTCGTCTCAGCACAGCGGAGGCCAGAGGGCCGTCACGGGCGCCTCGCTGATACTCGCGATGCAGGCGGTGCAGCAGCACCCCTTCTACCTGTTCGACGAGATTGACGCCGCCCTGGACGCGGTGAACTCGACCAGCCTGGCCCGCTTCCTTAAGGAGAAATCGTCGGAGGCCCAGATCATAGCAATCACCCTCAGGGACGTGTTCGTAGCGGAGAGCGACGTTACCTACGGGGTGTACTCCACCGGGGGGATCTCGCGCGTCGTACACTACAAGCCCGCCGAGGTGCCCCGGCGTGCCTAGCTCCACGCTCCTGGGCAGGCCTCCCCTCAACGTGCTCATCGACCCGTCCCTGGCGAAGCGGAGGAGCCCCTGGGAGATCAACCTCTCCGAGCTCCTGGACATGTTCCTGAAGGCGATATCGCAGACCGAGCTCATAGACATGAGGGCCGCGGGCACGGCCGCCCTGTCATCGGCCACCATCTACAGGCTGAAGGTGGAATCGCTCTTCCTCTTCGAGAAGCTGAGGATGCAGAACAGGCTCCTCGATAACGCCCAGCCGCCCCAATTCATCATCATGCCCTTCAGGTACGAAATCTACTCCACCAACATTGACGAGCTCTTCGACGAGCTCGGGAGGATACTCCAGGAAATAGTGTTGGACGAGGAAGGGGGCGGCTCGCAGAACCTCCTGGCGCCGGAGGAGCCACCTCCCGACCTGGGCGAGTACGTCATCCCCCTGGAGGTGATGCTCTCGGAGTACCGGAAGATCCTCGTCGAGAGGCTCAGGGCCTCTGGGAAGACGCTCCTTTCAGAGCTCCTCAGAGGTTTCCGCCCAGTCGAAGCCGCCCGCATCTTCATCATCCTCCTGTTCGCGGCCAGCAACGGCGAAGTCGTGATCAACCAGGAGGAATCCGACGAAGACGCGCTGGTGGTGTCGGTGGGCCAGCTTGAGTGAAGCCGCCAAGGAGGCTACCCCCAGCGACGTCCTGGCGAAGGTTGAGGCCGCCCTGTACGCATCCGGAAGGCCGCTTTCGCTCGAGGAGATCTCCCGGGTGGCAGGGACCGCGTCAGAGCGGAAGGCGACCGCCATAGCCCGCGAGGTCGCCAGAGCGGTCAACGGTTCCATGCAGGCGGTGGAGGTGGTCGAATACGCAGGCCCGAAGTTCGCGATGCAGCTGAAGGCCCAGTACATCCAGACCGCGAGGAAGTTCGCGACCCGCCCCCTCCTCACCCGGGCCGCCCTCAGGACCCTGAGCTTCATCGCTTTCTTCCAGCCGATATCGGCCGCCGAGCTCGTGATGAGGCGGAGCTCGACGGTATACCAGCACCTCAAGGAGCTGGAGGAGGTGGGCTTCGTGGTCGGGGAGAGGCAGGGGAGGAGCAAGAACTACAGGACCACTCCGAGGTTCGCCGACTACTTCGGACTCAGCACGGACATAACGACCATGAAGAGGCAGCTGGAGAGCAGGACTCTCACGCTCAGATAACATAACGCTTAACATCTGGCCGAGGAGGGCGGCTCCGAAAGGAATCGGGTTTGACTCGCCCCATCGAGAATCTGGTGAAGAGGAGGCCCACGGGAGGGAGGTCTAGGCCCCATCGGGGGAGAAGGGCCTACGAGAAGGACGGCTACGCCATCGAGCCACTGGTCGGCCCGGCGGCACGAAGGGCGATCCGAAGGAGGGGAGGGCACGTTACCTCAGGGGCCATAACCGCAGACTTCGCCAACGTCACAGAAGGCACGGGGAAGGCGAGGAAGTCGAAGATAATCAGGGTGAAGAGCAGCCCTGCGAACAGGGACTATGAGAGGAGGGGGGTCATCACCAAGGGGGCGATACTTGACACGGAGGCGGGAGAGGCTGTCGTGACCTCCCGGCCAACAGCGGACGGCGTGGTCAACGCGGCGCTGACGTCCAAGAAATGAAGGACTACGACAGGCAAGTATTCTGGCTGGACTACTTCGACTCGGAGCTGAAGCGAGGAGAGGGGCGCAGGGTCCCTCTGAGCTCCGCCACCCGCGCGCCCATCCTGTCAGAACTGGGGGAGGCGTGCCGCCGGCTGAACCTCCAGCCTCAGCAGCAGCCGGCCCGATACCCATCACGCCCGCTGAAGGAATCGGGGTACGTCTCCGTGACAAAGTCCGGACCGAAGCAGCCGCAGTTGCTCAGGATCGCCAGGGAGCTTTCGGTGGTCCGGGGCCAGTCGCAAAAACGCCAGCCACAGGCAAAGTCCGGCCGAAAAAAGTGACACAGATTCCGCGAAGGTTTAAAGGCAGGACGAGTTGCCTTTGAGTTTCTTGTTTCAAGTCGGCGTCCTCATGCACCGTGCAAAGAGCGGCCGGCTTATCGTGAAGCTCTCCAGGGAGGTCAGGCCCGGGGTGTTCCTCTTCGATGCTGACAAACGAAAGCTCGGGAAGGTGATCGAGCTGATCGGGCCGGTCAAGGCTCCGTACGCCTCGGTGGCGGCGGTCAGCAGCAGGACGGGGAAGGCCGGGGACCCGGCTCTCGTGGAGGGATAGGGGAATTGAGCCTCTGGAACGCCAGCAGGGACGACGGCTTCCGAACTTCGTGCCCTGTCTGCGGCAACCGCCTCATAGGCGACTCGGAGAAGGGCGAGCAGGTCTGTCCGACCTGCGGCTACGTCACCCTTGCCCCTGCCGATTCAGGTCCGGAGTGGAAGGCGATGGACCTGGAGGAGAAGAACAAGCGGGTTAGGGTCGGGTCGCCGACGACGCTGGCCCTCCACGACTTCGGCCTCTCCACCGAAATCAGCAGGACCATGCGAGACTCGCACGGCAAGTACCTCGACCCCGCCATGAGGGCGACCGTGGAGAAGATGAGGAAGTGGCAGAGCAGGACGAGGACGGTCAACAGCGAGGAGAGGGGGCTCTCGAACGTCCTCTCCAAGATATCGGAGCTCTGCGAATCGCTCAACCTCCCGGACAACGTCGCCGAGACCGCTGCCCAGATCTACAGGACGTCAGCCAAGATGAAGGTGGCGAAGAGCAAGTCGATCCTCGGGATGACGGCCGCGACGGTCTACCTCGCCTGCCGGAAGTGCGGCGTGTCGAGGACTCTAAAGGAGGTGGCTCGGGCCGCAGGCATGGAAAAAGGGAGCGTCGCCCGCTACTTCAGGCTGGTCCTGAAGGACGTGGAGAAGGAGTACGTCCCGCCTCCGTCTGTGGAGAAGTACATCTCCAAGCTCATCAACATGGCAAAGATTGACCCCAGGGTGGAGCACCTCGCCCTCACGCTCTCCCGCAAGACGAGCGACTCGAAGATATCAAGCGGGAAGGCGCCCGCGGGGCTGGCCGCCGCCTACGTCTACCTCTCCTCGGTCATGGTCGGGGAACACCTTCCCCAGAGGGAGGTGGCCGAATTCGCCGAGGTGACGGAGGTGACGGTGAGGAACAGGTGCAGGGAGATCCTCGACAACTTCGTGATCAGGCAGGAGTTCATGCCATCGAAATGAAGCAGCCAAAGAAGAAGGCGGCCGCGCAACCCAAGCCCGGCCCCGCGAGAAAACAGGCCAAGGCCACCAAGAAGCAGGCCGAGCCTCCGCAGCCCGTGGAGAGGACAGAGGAAGAGCTTGTCGACCTCACCTCCCGGGTGTACAAGCTCGTGGTCGAAAGGGGGCGCGACGGCGTCCTCCAGAGCGAGATCTGGAAGGAGCTGGGCCTGACGAGCAGGGACGGTTCTAGGCTGGCAATCAGGCTCGAGAGGAGGGGCCTCATCGGGAGGGTCAAGGTCCTCGAGGAGGGCCGATGGACCTACAAGCTTACACCACTGAGGTTCCCGACCGACATGACGTCCATCGAAAAGGCGCCGTGCATCGTCTGCCAGTACGAGTCGAAGTGCTCGGTGGACGGCGAGGTCAGCCCCTATGTCTGCCCCTGGTTGGGCCCCTGGGTCATAGAGGAGACCAGGGCGACCCGGGCCCAGATGGCCGAGCCGAGCGCCCTGCCTGCGAGGTGAGCTCCCCTGTCGCCCGAGAAAGAGAAGCTTGGCCGGCTAGTGGACGCCGCCCGCAGGGTTCGTCTGCGCGCTTACTCCCCCTACTCCGGGGTCAAGATAGGTGCCGCCGTACTCACCTCCGGCGGGGAGATATTCTCCGGTAGCAACGTCGAGAACGCCTCCTATGGCCTCTCCTGCTGCGCCGAAAGGACCGCCATCTTCAAGGCGGTTTCCGAGGGGAGGAGGAAGATCGTGGCCATCGCGGTGGTGGGCGAGTCCGAGGACTTCACGAGGCCCTGCGGAGCCTGCCGGCAGGTCATGGTCGAGTTCAACCCCAAGATGAAGGTCCTCAGGAGAGGACTGGACGGGTCTTCGGAGGATTGTACGGCTGAGTCCCTCCTTCCGGCTTACTTCAACCCCCCCGAGCTCTCGAAGAATTGAAGCTCCACGAAGCCAGAAGGGACCTCTACAGGCGCCTCGCGAAGGAACAGGGGTACAAGAGCAGGGCTGCCTTCAAGCTCATCGAGGCCAACGAGAGGTACGAGTTCATCAGGGAGGGGGGCAAGGTCGTAGACTTAGGCGCGGCGCCAGGCGGGTGGCTTCAGGTGGCGTCAGAGCTCGTCGGCCCCGAGGGACGGGCGGTTGGCGTCGATACTAGCCCGATCCGTCTCAAGGAGAAGAACGTGGTCGCCATAAGAATGGACGTGCACGACCATGCGGTTGCAGCCAGGGTGAGAGAGGCTCTGGGAGGCCCCGCAGACGTCGTCCTTTCTGACCTCGCCCCGGCCGTCTCGGGGGTCTGGGAGCTCGACCAGAACAGGCAGGTTGACCTCACCCTTAGGGTCCTCGAGCTGTCCAGGGAACTGTTGAAGGATGGGGGGAGCGTCTTCTGCAAGCTGTTCGAGGGCGAAAGGTCTCAGGAGGTAAGGGACAACCTCCGCCTGATGTTCGACTCGGTGAGGGTCGTGAAGCCGGCTGCGAGCAGGAGCGCGAGCTCGGAGCTCTTTTATTTTTGCGAAGGCATCCGCAGAGGATAGCGCCCCTTCCCGCGACGGAGCTTCGAGCAGGCCTCGACGGCTTTCACGACCTCGGCGCGGTCGGCTCCTGTTTTGAGGCCTGTCTTCTCGAACGGCGTGCGCATCGCGGAGTATCCGTTCTCTTTGAGGGCGCGGTAAATCTCCGATTCGGACACCGTCGCGATGCCGAGGGCAGAGCAGACTTCGTCCACGCTGAAGCTCCACGGGGGGAAGCTGTCCGCTCCGAGAAGCGAGGCTATGGTCTCGGAGGCCCTGGCGAGGCCGGTCTCGTCCGCAGATTTTCGGGCGGCCAGCAGCAGGTCCGTGTCCAAGAGAGGCCCGACCCAGAGCGGGCCCGCTGACCGCGCCTTCTTTCTGCATTTTCCGCAGGCAGGGCTCGGCTCCTTGGATGTTGCCCTGTGCCCGCACGCAGGGCACCAGGTGACGTGGCCCATGTTCCCAAGCGTCGAGTCCGCCTTCGTCGCCCCTATCCCGATGGAGAGGTAGAGCCGCACGTAGTGCCTGGTGGAGTGCGCGGCCACGGGGCGAACCCCTGTCTCGAGTGAGGCGGCGCACCTGGCTACCGAGCCTGCCAGGAGCCTTATTGCGGTCTCGTGCCGGAACTCGTTGTTAAGCGGGGTTGCGCCGTACCGCCTGATGGCCACCCTGGGGTGAACCCCGCAGAGCACGGCGGTGTCAGTTGCGGTCACGGAGAGGATCCCCCCGTCCGAGGTCGCGCCTATGGCCCCTTGGAGCTGCCCCACGGGCGTCCCGAAGGGGTCGACGTCCACGAAGTCGAACCTCTTCCCCCTGCCGTACCGCGAGTAGAGGTAGGAGGAGGTTTCAGATTCTGCAAACTCGCATTTGCGTGCAACCCTGTTGAGCGCCGCCGCCTTCCCTCCGATTCTCAGGGCATCCTTGTTGAAATCAACCAGGGTCACATGTTCGACCGCGTCCACTTCGTTGGCCACGCGGATCCCCCTCGAGCCCACCCCTGCCATGGAATCGCAGAAGGTCGTGCCCCCCGCTGCAGACGTCAGGCAGACGCTGACGTCTCTGTTGAGGGAGGCGACCGGGTTGAAGAAGACAGGGGAGGTCGGGGGCGGGTCTGCCTCGAGGCTCACCGCTGGCACGATGAGCCTGGTCCTCCCCTCGACGTGCTCGACTAACCTCACGAGGTTCTTGCACCGCGCGGCGCCTAGGGCTGTTAAACGATTCTCCAGCAACGGCGGGCGATCCTGGTACATTCATGTACCTCAGTCTCAGAGGGCGGGCGGACTTGGCCGCGATCTGGCTCATCACGGGTTCCCCCGGCATTGGAAAGTCCACGGCCGTGTCGAAGGTGCTGATGAGGCTCAAAAGCGCGGGCGTCATCGTTGGTGGCTGCACCACATCAGAGAAGAGGTCCGGAGGAACGAGGACCGGGTTCCAGATACGAGACCTCTCATCAGGGAGGACTGGGGAGCTCGCGTCAGCCACGTCGAAGATCGGCCCCC
>Ga0187766_10002753_pt1 | contig 10319 bp, 9 predicted proteins | sample 0216_QUI02_MP05__4_FD_132971 | JGI IMG/M metagenome (GOLD analysis project Ga0187766, IMG submission 132971) | Tropical peat soil microbial communities from peatlands in Department of Meta, Colombia - 0216_QUI02_MP05_20_MG | ecosystem: Environmental > Terrestrial > Soil > Wetlands > Peat ...
GCGCGCACGGTGCCTCCGGTGCGGCCGTCCCCGCGCACAGTGTCGCCATAACCCGCGACCACAAGCGTATCGCCGACGGCCGCAGTCTCCGTTTCGCTCCCGATCCGCGCCGGCGGGATGCGCGCCGGAAGCGGCTCAGCAAGCTTGATCAGCGCAACATCGGCCGTCGCGAGATGGCTGAAAAGCCGCTGCATCTCGAATCGGGGCTCGCGTTCGATGCGCGCAATATCCTTAAGGACAGGGGCATTGCCGACTTCGCTGACGACGAGCTTGTAGTCTGCGCCAGGTTGAACGCAATGCGCTGCCGTCAGCAGAAGGTCGCGCCCTATGGCGGTCGCGGTGCAAGCGGTACTCGTGGAGCCATAGGAACCGAGGATCATCACCACCGAGCGCCCGACGCCTGTCGCAGCCGGCTGCGCGCCGCCGACCATCGCGGGTACGGCATCGCAGGCTCCCATGACTGCAAGCCCGGCGACCGTTCCAGCGATGGCCAAGCGCCTCATGCACCGGCTCGCTCTCCTCGTCCATCCGTCCATGCCGTTTGACGCCCTTTTACCAGCCTGGACACGCAGTATGGCCCTAAGCGCCGATCCGCCCGAAATCGGCCGTTCAGAGAGGGTTCACCGCGGGCCTAGTACAGATAGGCCCTTGGTGCACATAATTATGATCATGACCGCTGTGGAACGATTCGCCTTTGCCGCCCTGCTTGCGCTGGCCATTGCGATTGCTCCCGCTTGCGCCCAAGAGCCCCGCGCCCAAGAGCCCCGCGCGCAAGAGCCCCGCGCGCAAGAGCCCCGTGCCCAAGAGCTACCCAACGCCGAGCACAGCCAAGCCGCGCGTGTCTGCCTCGACCAGAAGGAGCGCCGCGCCGCAGCCGCCTCCGGTACGGTCGTTCGCCTCGCCGCCGCCATTCATGCCGCCAAAAGCCGTATGCCCGGAACGGTGGTCCAGGCGCGGCTATGCCACGGCCAGGACGGCCTCGTCTACGTGCTGACAGTTCTTGCCCACGATGGCAAAGTGGCGCGCATAGCCGTCGACGCCGTCAAGGGTACGTTGGTCGGCGAACGCTGAGCGGAGCAAAATCGTTGCGCCTTCTTGTTGTCGAGGACGATCCCGATCTCAATCGGCAGCTCGCGACCGCCTTGACGGACGCGGGCTATGTCGTCGACCGCGCCTTTGATGGCGAAGAAGGCCACTACCTCGGCGAGAGCGAGCCCTACGATGCGGTCATCCTCGACATCGGCTTGCCGAAGATGGACGGCATTTCGGTGCTGGAAGCGTGGCGGCGGGCCGGCCGCGCCATGCCAGTCTTGATTCTGACCGCGCGCGATCGCTGGAGTGACAAGGTTCAGGGCTTCGATGCCGGCGCTGACGATTATGTCGCCAAGCCGTTTCACCTCGAAGAAGTCTTGGCGCGCGTGCGCGCTCTCCTTCGCCGCTCGGCCGGGCACGCCAAAAGCGAGTTCACTTGCGGTCCGGTTCGGCTCGACACGCGTACGGGCCGCGTCGCGGTCGACGGCAATCCGGTCAAGCTCACCTCGCACGAATATCGGCTCTTGTCCTATCTGATGCACCATACCGGGCGCGTCGTGTCGCGCACCGAACTCGTCGAGCATCTCTACGATCAAGATTTCGATCGCGACTCCAACACAATCGAGGTCTTCGTCGGGCGCATTCGCAAGAAATTGGGCGTCGACGTCATCCAGACGGTGAGGGGCCTCGGTTATTTGCTCACGCCTCCCGATGCGCGCTAATTCGCTCGCGGTTCGCTTGTTTCTCTGGGCCACCGCGTGGACGGTGGTCATCCTCATCATTACCGGCATCGCGTTATCCACGCTTTATCGCCACGCCGTCGAACGCGCTTTCGATCGACGCCTCGATGTGTATCTGCGCACTCTAGTGGCGGATGTCGCCTCGCCCGAGGAAACCGGCGACAAATTTCCTCAATCGATCGGCGAGCCGCTGTTCGAATTGCCGCTCTCGGGCTGGTATTGGCAGGTGACGCGTCTCGATGCCAAAACCCCGGAAGTGCATTCCTCGCGCTCGCTTTGGGACTCCAATCTGCCACGGTTGCCGCCCGACAAATCCAGCGCCGATTCCGAATATCGCCAAGGTTACGCGCCGGGCCCGGAAGATCAGGACCTGCGCCTGGTCGAGCGGAATATCGATCTCGGCGCCGACGGCCGTTATTTGATCGCGGTAGCTGGCGACGCCGCGGAAATCGACGACGAGACGCACAGTTTCGATCGCGCGATCGTGATTACCTTCACCGCTCTGACCATGGCCCTGTTGTTGACGACGGCTTTGCAAGTTCGTTTCGGGCTCGCTCCGCTTGCACGCATTTCCGAGAGCCTTGCCGCGATCCGCTCCGGCCGCGCCGAGCGCCTGCAAGGCGAATTCCCGGTGGAAATCGCTCCGCTGGCGCGCGAGACCAACGCCTTGATCGACGCCAATCGCGAAATCGTCGAACGCGCGCGCACGCATGTAGGCAACCTGGCGCACGCGCTCAAGACCCCGATCTCGGTCATCGTCAACGAAGCTTCAGCGCGCAGCGGCGATCCATTCGCGCTCAAGGTGCTGGAGCAGACTGACATTATGCGCGATCAGGTGGCGCGGCAGCTTGAACGCGCGCGGCTTGTGGCGCGCTCCGGCGTCGTCGGGACGCTGGTCGACGTTCCCCCGGTCGTGACCGCGCTGGCGCGCACCATGGAAAAACTTCATCGTGACCGCGAGATCGCCATCGATGTCGATGTGCCCGGCCTTGCGCGCTTCCGCGGCGAACAGCAGGATCTTGAGGAAATGGTCGGCAATCTAGTCGACAACGGCTGCAAGTGGGCGAAGTCGCGCGTCGCCATCGAGGTTCTGACCGACCAGGCGGCGGCGGATGACGACAAAGGCCGCGTGCGCATCATCGTCGACGATGACGGGCCCGGCCTCTCGCCGGCGCAGCGCGAGCAGGTCGCATTGCGCGGCCAACGTCTCGACGAAACCAAGCCCGGCTCCGGCCTCGGCCTTTCCATCGTCGTCGAGCTTGCCGGGCTCTATGGCGGGGTGCTCACCCTCGGCACCGCGCCGATCGGGGGGCTGCGCGCCGAACTCGCGCTGCCTGGCGGCTAAGGCACGATTGGAAAAAGCCTGTCCCGGACTTGATCCGGGATGGAAACCGATTTTTGCGAAAAGGGCGTCGGAGCCCGCGAATAGTGAAATTGTGAGCGCGGATCATCGCCAAGCGTAAAGATACACCCCAATATACATGGCGAGCACGCCCAATAGGAATCCGGCGCAAAAAACAGCGACAATCCGCAACGTTCACTGATCACGCCACCTCATAACACGCAGGTAACGTGTTTGTGTTTGATCTGTCCCAACAAATTCGACTGAAAGGAGTTCAATGGGCCGAGGGGCCTGGGCAGGAGGACGTCAATGCTCAGCAAAACGAACAGATCGAGTTCTCTCAGCAGCCGTGCGCGTACGAAACGGTTACGAACCTATTTGCAAGCGTTTGCCGTCGCGGCGGGGTGCCTGACGATCGCCGTTCCGGCCGTTGCCCGCACGCCCTATGACGGCGACTGGAGCGTAGTTATTACGACCCGTGGCGGCGCCTGTCAGCCAGACATTCGTTATGGAGTGCAGATCATCAACGGAATGGTGGTCAATCCTGCTGGTGGCCAAGCGCAAATCCAGGGCAGTGTTTCGCGGAACGGCGCGGTCAGAGTCACGGTGCAGGCTGGTGGTCAATGGGCCAGTGGCTCCGGCCGTCTCAATAGTACCCGCGGCGGCGGTGTGTGGCGCGGCCAAGGCAACGCCGGTTCCTGCCGAGGCACATGGGTGGCGGAACGACGCGCCGGCTATGGCGCCCAAGCGCAGGGGGCGGGCGGACCGATCTACAATTACACGCCGCCGGCTTATCAATACGCGCCGCCGAGCTATCGCTACGCGCCCCGTTACTAGAGCGTGATTTAACTCTGTATGACAGTATTTAGTACGGGTAGGCCAGCAGCGGGGCTTTCCGTGATCCTAGGGATGTCCATCGGAGCTTTCACGCTTCTTCATGTCATCATCACTCTAGTTGCGATTGGGACTGGACTAATTGTTATAGGCGGGATGTTCGCCTCGCATCGGTTGCCAGTCACGACCGCACTGTTTCTTTTCACCACGGCGCTGACCAGCGTGACCGGGTTCCTTTTTCCCATTCACGGCCTCACGCCGGCTTTGCGCGTCGGTATCTTCGCTTGCGTGATCCTGGCGGTTGCGCTGTTTGCTCTATATAAAGAGCACCTAGTGGGCGCATGGCGCTGGATTTTTGCGATCACCGCTGTCGCATCGCTCTACTTAAACGTCTTTGCTCTAATCGCACAGGGCTTCGTGAAAGTCTCAGCTCTCAATGCGTTGGCTCCAACCCAGACTGAGCCACCATTCGCGGTCACGCAGGCGGTCGTGCTAGGGATTTTCATTTTGATTGCACTCATCGCGGCGATTAAATTCCGGCTCGGTACCACTATGCAGGTCTAGCAGTTTGCAATTTCCGCTTTTGTCGCTTGGCGGACATGACGACGGTGTTCGGCCGCTTCCGCTTTCGGAGAAAAAGCGGACATTCGCTGGCGGCGCTATGCGATACAATTTATGAGTACAGGCCCCTGTTCTCCAGCATCGCCTGGGCACTCGCTTTTCGTGCCCGCTTGCATAGGACACGAAGACTTGTGCACGATTGGTTTGCGAACGGCCAACAATGCGGTGATCACGGAGGGAGGGTTTCGCTATGACATTGACGCGACGCGGTCTGCTTGCGGTCGGCACATCGACGCTTTTAACGTCTGCTGTTGCCGCGCCAGCCATCGTCCACGCGCAGCAGGCGCAATGGACCTATAAGTACGCGAACAATCTTCCCGAAACCCATCCGATGAACGTTCGTGCCCGGGAGATGACGACGGCGATCAAACAGGAGACAAACGGCCGCTTCGATTTGCAGATTTTTCCGAGCAGCCAATTGGGCTCCGACACCGATACGCTCAGTCAAATCCGCTCCGGTGGCGTGGAATTTTTCACGCTCTCGGGCCTGATCCTCTCGACGCTCGTTCCGGTCGCTTCGATCAACGGAATGGGATTCGCTTTCCCCGACTATGACAGCGTCTGGAAAGCGATGGATGGCGATCTCGGCAGCTTTATCCGCGCGCAAATCGCCAAGGCCAATCTCATCGCCATGGACAAGATTTGGGACAACGGCTTCCGCCAGACCACAACAAGCACCAAGCCCATCGCGACTCCGGACGACTTTCGCGGCATGAAGCTGCGCGTGCCGCCGTCACCATTGTGGACCTCGATGTTCAAAGCCTTCGACGCATCGCCGGCCTCGATCAACTTCAACGAAGTCTACTCGGCGCTGCAGACCAAAATCGTCGACGGACAGGAAAATCCGCTCGCGATCATTTCGACCGCCAAACTCTACGAAGTGCAAACATATTGCTCATTGACCAATCATATGTGGGACGGCTTCTGGTTCCTGGCCAACCAACGCGCCTGGGAGAGCCTGCCGGACGATGTCCGGGCGATCCTTGCCAAGCATATCAACGCGGCCGGTCTGAAGGAGCGCGACGACGTCGCGAAACTGAACGCCTCGCTTCAGCAGGATTTGACGGCCAAAGGGCTCGTCTTCAATCGGCCCGACCCGGCACCGTTCCGCGACAAGCTGCGCACCGCCGGCTTCTATACCGAGTGGCAGGGCAAATACGGCCCGGAAGCGTGGGACTTCCTGGAAAAATCGGTGGGCAAGCTCGCGTGACCGCCGACGCCAGTTCGCGCGCTTTCCTGGCAGCCGATGCCGGCGCACCGCCCGCCCGCTCGCTCCTCGCGCGATTCGAGGCGTCGCTCGGCACACTGGTGGAACTACTGGCCGCGGGCTTGGTGGCCACGGAAATCGCGATCCTGTTTGGCGGCGTCGTTTCGCGTTACGTGTTCGATCGGCCGCTCGTCTGGTCTGACGAGCTCGCCTCGACGTTGTTTCTTTGGCTTGCGATGCTCGGTGCGGCCATCGCGTTCCGGCGCGACGACCATATGCGAATGACGGCGTGCGTCAAAGTCTTCGGCCCGGCGATGTGGGAGGTTGCCGACAGCTTTGCGAACGTCGCCGCGCTCACCTTCCTTTTGCTTGTCGCCTGGCCGGCGTATGAATACGCCCGCGACGAGTTGCCGATTACGACATCCGCATTGGAGGTTACGGACGCCTGGCGCGCCGCCGCGCTGCCTGCCGGGATTGGGCTGATGGTCGTCTTTGCCGTGCTTCGGCTGGCGAGGCATCGGCCAATCAAATCGCTTTGCCTGTCGCTCGCCGTGGCCGCCGCCCTGGTCGTGTCGTTCTGGCTCGGCGCGCCGATCTTCCAGCGGCTCGGCAATTTCAATCTCTTGATCTTCTTCGTCGGCGTCGTTGCCGCCGCCGTCTTCGCCGGTGTGCCGATCGCTTTCGCCTTTGGGTTGGCGATCTTCGGCTATCTCGCACTAGCAACGCATACGCCATTGACGGTGTTGGTCGGCCGCATGGACGAAGGCATGAGCCATCTCATCCTGCTGGCCATTCCCCTCTTTGTGTTTCTCGGCCTTTTGATCGAAATGACTGGGATGGCGCGGGCAATGGTCGCCTTCTTGGCAAATCTCCTCGGCCATGTCCGCGGCGGACTGCATTTCGTTCTTGTCGCCGGAATGTATTTGGTGTCCGGAATTTCCGGCTCGAAAGCCGCCGACATGGCGGCGGTCGCGCCCGTGCTTTTTCCGGAAATGAAGGAACGAGGCGCAAAGCCGGGCGATCTGGTAGCGCTTTTGGCGGCGACCGGCGCGCAAACTGAGACCATCCCGCCGAGCCTCGTTCTCATCACCATCGGGTCGGTGACCGGTGCATCCATTGCCGCGCTGTTTACCGGCGGTCTCCTCCCCGCAGTCGTGCTGGCGTTTCTGCTGTGTTTGGTGATCCGTTGGCGCTACCGGAATGAAGATCTCGGCCATGTCGGCCGCCCCGCCAAACGCGAGATCGCGCGCAGTTTCATCGTGGCGCTGCCGGCCATTGCGCTGCCGTTCTTGATCCGGGCCGCGGTCGTCGAAGGCGTGGCCACGGCGACCGAGGTTTCGACGATCGGCATCGCCTATTCGGCGATCACAGGTCTTGTCGTCTATCGCCGGTTCGATTGGGCGGCGCTGCGGCCAATGCTCGTCTCGACCGCGTGCCTTTCCGGCGCAATTCTCCTCATCATCGGCACGGCGACCGCGATGGCCTGGGGCCTCACACAATCCGGCTTCTCACGCACGCTTGCCGCGGCGATGACCGGCCTACCGGGAGGGGCTGCGGGATTCATGACCGCGTCGATCCTTGCTTTCGTCGTGCTCGGTTCGGTGCTCGAAGGTATTCCGGCCATCGTGCTGTTCGGACCGCTCCTCTTTCCTATCGCCAAAGCGATCGGCATTCACGAGGTGCACTACGCGATGGTCGTTATCCTGGCGATGGGTATCGGGCTTTTCGCGCCGCCTTTCGGCGTCGGATATTACGCCGCTTGCGCCATCGGCCGCGTCGAGCCTGCCGCCGGCATGCGCCCGATCTGGGGCTATCTGCTCGCGCTCGTGATCGGCACGGCCGTCGTCGCGGCCGTACCGTGGATATCGATCGGATTCTTGAAATGATGCCTTTAAGTTCCGCTAGCTCCGCCCCCATAATTGCTGGGAAGCGATGCGGGCGCCGTCGCAGAGCGCCTTGAACTTGGCCCAGACGATCGAGGGATGCACTTCCTTGGAGCCCGCAAACGTGGCGAAGCCGCAATCGGATCCAGCGATGACGTTTTCGCGGCCGACGATTTCGGCGTAGCGCACGATGCGTTCGGCCACCAACTCCGGATGCTCGACGAGAATGGTGGAGTGCGAAATCACGCCCGGTATGAGGATTTTGCCGTCCGGCAGCTTAATGTTCTTCCAAACCTTCCATTCGTGTTCATGCCTCGGATTGGCGGCTTCGAACGAATAGGCGCCGGCGCGGATCTTCAAGATAATGTCGACGATATCCTTGAGCTCCATGTCATGGATACGCGGGCCCATATTGATGCCGTAGCAGGTGTGGAAGCGGATTTTTTCCGGCGGGATGTCCCGTAACGCGTGGTTGAGCGCGTCGACGCGAACCTCGGCCCATTTTCGGCAGTCGGCGATGCTCGCTCGCGGATGCAAAATGTAATAGGTCACGAGGCGCGGATCGTCGATCTGCACCAGAAATCCGGCATCGACGATCGCCTTGTATTCTTCGCGCATCGCGTCCGCGATCGCGAAAATGTATTCTTCCTGCGACTTGTAATAGGCGTTCTTTTGCCAGTCCTCGATATTCGACGGCGAAATAGCCGGCATGAAAACGTCAGCGACCCGAACGCCCTTAAGGGCGGCTTTGAGATTGTCGATATCGCGCTTGAGCTGGGCGTGACCTTTGTATGAAATCGGTCCTGTGCAGATCATGTGGGTATGCGTCGAGGCGGCGTGCGTCTGCGCGTAGAATTCCGGGAATGAAAGCCCTTCGCGCGAAGTAGCCCATTGGTTGCGCGGACCCGCGCGCGTGTCGACCTCGTAGCCTCCGAGCCGCTCGTTGATATAGCTGACGAAGCTCGGCTTGCCGTATTCGCCGTCGTCGACCACATCGATGCCGAGATCGACTTGCCGACGCACGATCTCACTGACGGCGCTGTGTAGCCGCTCGGCATTGCCGTCGCGCTCGAGACCCGCCGGGCCGCCGCTCTCCAAGAGATCGAGAAGATCGGGCGGCCGCGGCAGGCTGCCGGCATGGGTCGTGAGGATGCGATCGGCGCTATGCTTCATTTGCTTATCCTTATCTGTCTATCCTTTAATCTAGAGACCGAAAATCAATCGAGGGTCACATGCGCGGAAACAATGACGTCCTTCCAGCGCTCGACTTCTTGTTTCAGATAAGCGGCTGTCGCTTGCGGCGTGCCGCCGACCGGTTCGGCTGAAAGATCGGCGAGCCGGTTTCGAATGTCGGGATCACGCAGCGCGTCGTTGATGCCGGCATTGATCTTATCGACAATCGCCGCGGCCGTGCCGGGCGGAGCGACGACGGCATACCACGTGACGGAAGCGAAACCGGGCAAGGTCTCGGCGATTGTCGGCACATCGGCCAAACTCGCCATGCGCGTCGGCGACGCGACCGCGAGCAGCTTCAATTTGCCGGCTTTGACGAGCTGCAGTGACACGCCGAGATTATCGAACATGCAGTCGACACTGCCGGCGACAAGATCGTTAAGCGCGGGCGCGGAGCCGCGATAAGGCACGTTTTGCAGCTTCACATTCGTCATCATCTGGAACAGGGCGGAGGTCAGCTGCGAGGTCGTGCCATTGCCTTGCGTGGCGTCCGTCACTCTGCCCGCGTGCGCCTGGGCATAAGCAATAAAGTCCTTCACGGAATTGGCCGGGATTTTGTCCGGGTTGATCACGAGCGCGTTTGGCACTCGTCCCATGACGACGATGGGAATGAATCGCGTCGGATCGAAGTCGAGATGCGGGTAGAGGTTCTGGTTGACCACCAGCGGCGGCGGCGGCGACGCCAACAGCGTGTAGCCGTCGGGTTCGGCCTTCGCCGCAATCCCGGCGCCGACATTGCCGCCGGCGCCGGTATGATTCTCGATAATCACCGATTGGCCCCATTTGCGTGACAGCCACTCGGCGATGATGCGCGGCATCACATCGGCGGTGCCGCCGGCCGGAAAGGGCACGATCATCTTCACGACGCGCGCTGGATAGTCTTGCGCGCGCGACACGGGCGCCACGGCGGCGCTTGCGATCAGCGTCACTATCAGCGCCGAAATCGCGATTCGGTTTTTCGAATTCATTGCCTGTTCCGTCACATTCGATGCGCAACCGCTCGCGCAACTTAGTCGAAGCATTTCGTAGCCGCCAGTGAGCCCGATACTGCCGACTGTCCTTGCCAGCGGCTGGCGAGTTTGATCTTCTAATGCGTGTTACGGGGCGGCAATGGCGGGAGAATTTAAAAATGCGTGTAGCGCATTTGGCACTTACGGCGGTGTTGCTGGCCGCGTTGGCCGGTTGCGGCAAAGGCCCGCAGGGCGATCCTGGCCCCGCCGGGCCTCAAGGCCCCAAAGGCGACGCCGGTTCGATCGGTCCGGCCGGACCGCCCGGACCGGCCGGACCGCCCGGTCCACAAGGGGAGCGGGGGCCACAAGGTCCGGCGAGCTCGAGCGTTCGGGTCGTCAAGTCCGACTGCGTGTCCGGTTGCACGGTACACTGCCAGGACGACGAGGTTCTCGTCAGCGCTTATTGCGGGGCGACGC
>Ga0187766_10002754_pt1 | contig 10315 bp, 9 predicted proteins | sample 0216_QUI02_MP05__4_FD_132971 | JGI IMG/M metagenome (GOLD analysis project Ga0187766, IMG submission 132971) | Tropical peat soil microbial communities from peatlands in Department of Meta, Colombia - 0216_QUI02_MP05_20_MG | ecosystem: Environmental > Terrestrial > Soil > Wetlands > Peat ...
GATCTGCAGTCGCTGCAGCAGTCTGCTGCCCACGAGACGCTCCACATCGGCGACGCGATCACTCGCGGGCTGGGCTCGGGATCCGACCCCGAGCTCGGTCGCCAGGCGGCGCGCACGGAGTACGACCGGATCAAGTCGATGCTTCGAGGCTCTGACATGGTGTTCATCGCCGCCGGCGCGGGCGGTGGGACGGGCACGGGCGCAGCGCCGATCATCGCTGAGATCGCGCGCGAGCTGGGTGCGCTGACCGTGGGAATCGTCACGCGCCCGTTCCACTTCGAGGGCTCGCGGCGCCGGGATCAGGCGGACGCGGGGATCGCCGCGCTCGCGGAAGAGGTCGATACGTTGATCGTCGTCCCCAACGACCGTCTGCTGTCGGTGCTCGACCGCAACGCCTCGATCGTGGAGGCGTTCCGGGTGGCGGATGACGTCCTGCGGCAGGGCGTGCAGGGGATCGCTGATCTGGTCACGCTGCCGGGGCTGATCAACCTCGACTTCGCCGACGTGCGGACCGTCATGGCCGGGGCGGGCAACGCGCTGCTCGGGATCGGCATGGGCACCGGCGAGCGCCGGGCGATCGACGCCGCCGAGCGAGCGGTGGCTTCGCCGCTGCTCGAGACGAGCATGGAGGGCTCGCGTTCGATCCTGATGTCGATCACCGGCGGCTCGGATCTCACCTTGTGGGAGGTCAACGAGTCCGCCAGGGCGGTCGGCGAGGCGGCGCACCCGGACGCCAACATCATCTTCGGCGCGATGGTCGACGATCGGCTCTACGAGCAGGTCTGGGTCACGGTCATCGCGACCGGCTACGGCGACGGACATCCATGGCGGCGCGAGAGCGAGCGGTCGCTCGCAGGAGAGCGCGGCGGCCCGGAGCCGCGGCGGTCGCTGCACGAGCGGGGGGGCGAGCCGCGCGTGAGCCGTGCGCGTACGCGGCGATCAGGAGGGGAACTGGACGTGCCCGAATTCATTCCCCGGCGCTGACGGGCCACAACCTGCGCTCGACCGCGTCATCGGCCGGTAACCCGTCCGGCGGATGACCACGGCGGGCCCTCAGCTCGGCGTGATCGCCGCCGGCCACCCGGTGACCGCTGACGCGGGCGCGGCAGTGCTGCGGGCGGGCGGGAACGCGGTCGACGCCGCCCTCGGCGCGATGCTCGCGTCGTTCGCGTGCGAGCCGTTGCTCACCGGCCTCGGGGCGGGCGGGTACATGCTGGTCGCGCAGCCAGGCGAGCCGCCCGTGGTGCTCGATTTCTTTGTCGAGGCGCCCGGCCGTGGCGCCGATCCTTCCGCACGCGCAGAGCTGGTGCCGATCAGCGTGTCGTTCGGCGACGCGATCCAGGTGTTCAACATCGGGCCCGCGTCGGTCGGGGCGTACGGCCTGCCCGCGGGGCTGTGTGAGGCCGCGAAACGATTCGGCCGGATCCCGCTCGCCGAGCTGGTCGAGCCGGCTGCGTCGCTCGCACGCGATGGGGTCGCGCTGAACGCGCAGCAGGCGTACGTGGTCGAGATCCTCGCCGGGATCGTCACCTCGACGCCGGAGAGCGCAGCGCTGTTCGCGCCCGGGGGCCGAGTGCTGCGCGCCGGCGACATCGTGCGCCAGCCCGAGCTTGCCGAGGCACTCGAGCGGCTCGCAACGGAGGGAGCGGCGCCGTTCTACACCGGCGACATCGCTGTGGCGATCGTCGACTGGGTGTCGGCGCGGGGCGGGATGCTGACCGCCGCAGACCTGGCCGCGTACGCCGTCGTCGACCGTCCGCCCGTACGCGCGACCTACCGCGGGCGCGAGGTGGTCACCAACCCGCCGCCGTCCGCCGGCGGGATCCTGATCGCCCACGCGCTGTCGCTGTTGGACGCCGGGCCGGAGCCGCCCGACGTCGAGCAGATCGTGTCGGTGATGGAACGCACCCAGGCGGAGCGCACACCGGAGTTCCTCGAGGGCCTCGACGATCCGCTGTTCATGCAGCGATTCCTCCTGCGCAGCGGGCCGCTCGGCTCGACCACCCATATCGCGGTGCTGGACCGCGGCGGCTGGGCGTGCTCGGTGACGTGCTCGGACGGCGCGTGCTCGGGCGTGATCGTCCCCGGAACCGGGGTGCATCTCAACAACATGCTTGGCGAGCAGGACCTGAACCCGCTCGGGTTTCATCGCCATCCGCCGGGAAGGCGCCTGCCGAGCATGATGGCGCCGACGGCCGTGCTGCGCGACGGCGAACCGGAGCTCGTGCTCGGCAGCGCCGGTTCCAACCGGATCCGGTCCGCGATCCTGCAGACGATCGTCCGCGTCGTCGACCAGCGGCTCAGGGCCCACGAGGCGGTGACGGCGCCGCGGGTCCATTTCGAGGACGGCGTCGTCTACGCGGAGCCGGGTGTCGACACGAGGGTGATCGAGGGCGCGGGACGGGCGATCGCGCGCTTCCGCGAGCGCAACCTGTTCTTCGGCGGCGTCCAGGCCGCGGAACGCGACGCGGCCGGGCGATTCTGGGGCGGAGGCGACCCGCGCCGGGGCGGAGCGGCGATCGTCGTGCAAGCCGGTGGCATGGCGCGGTCGTAAGCGGTCGCATGGCATCGTTTAGGCAAACCATGCGGCCGCGCTGGTTAGCCGCCGTCCTGCTGTGCGCCGGCCTCGCCGGCTGCTTCAACGTGCAGTCAGGCGATCTGTTTCAGCTCACCCGTACCGGTCAGGGGAAGCAGCTGACGCTGCTGTTCAACGATTCCGGGACGGTCGCTTGCAACGGCGGCGCGGCGAAGACGCTCCCCGACCCACTGCTGCTCGAAGCTCGCGATCTGGCCACGACGCTCAACGACGACGCGCAGGCCGGGCTCCACATCGCCCCGCCCACAAACGCCGTGTTCTTCTACGCGATCAAGCTGCAGAACGGGACGATCACCTTCCCGGACACGGCGGGCGCGGTGCATCCCGAGCTCGCGCAGGCCGAGCAGCTCGCGCTGAACACCGCCCAGCAGGCGTGCGGGATCGGCGGAGGGTGAGTCCAGAATCGGCGGTGGGTGAGAGTGTCCTTAGATCGGCAGGTGGAGGCACGGTCTCGGCGTACTTTCTGCGGCGTCACCGCTTAGCCTCGCGTTAGGCGGCCCGCTACCGTTCCCGCCCGGTGGTGTTATTCGCGTCCAGTCTGATCACGACCTTCCAGGCGATCGTGCTCGGGGCGCTCCAAGGAGTGTCGGAGCTGTTCCCGATCTCGAGCCTGGGTCACACCGTGCTGTTTCCCACCCTGTTCGGCTGGAGCAACATCGTCAAGTGGCAGTCACAGCCAGAGTCACCGTGGCTCGCGTTCATCGTGATGCTGCACGTCGGCAGCGCGGTCGGGCTGCTGATCTACTTCTGGCGCACCTGGGTCGAGATCGTTCGCGCGTTCTTCGCGACGCTCCGCAAGCGGAGGGCCGAGACGCCGACCGAGCGGCTGGCGTGGCTAATCATCGTCGCCAGCGTCCCGGTCGGGATCCTGGGGATCGCGTTCGAGCACGACCTGCGGGTTGCGACCGCCACCCCGGAGATCGCGGCGATCGTCCTCGTGATCAACGGCATCATCCTGCTCGGCGCTGAGCGGCTGCGCAGGCGCGCCGAGGTGCGCGCGCTCGCGCGCCGCGAAGGGATGAAGGAGGACGGCGGGCGGATCCTGGACACGCTCGAGTACCGCGAGGCGGCCATGATCGGGGTCGGGGAGTCGACCGCGCTGGTCGCCGGGATCAGCCGCGACGGCGTGGTGATGGCGACGGGCCTTGCGCGGGGACTCGACAACGTCGACGCGGCGAAGTTCAGCTTCCTGCTCGCGACGCCGATCATCCTCGCCGCCGGCCTGTTCAAGCTCGGCGACCTGCTCGGTGCCAACGGCAACGGACTCCGCGGAGAAGCGCTGGTCGCCTCGATCTCGGCCTGCGTCACGGCGATCATCACGGCGGCGTTCCTGATGCGCTACTTCAAGCGCGGCAACCTGATCCCGTTCGGGATCTACTGCGTGGTGTTCGGCCTCGCGATGGTCTTCTACAACGCTTAGACGGTGAGCGCATCCGGCTCCGGGCCGGCGCACGCTCCGCTCCACGTTTCCAGGAGAACGCTCCGCGCGCCGGCGGTCACCACAGCCCGGCATTCGGCCGGGCTTCAATTGAATCGCACCTTGCCGTTCGAGCGCGCCCGCTCCTGGGCTCGGTCGACGAACTCGAGCCGTTTGATCGCGGCGCGGAACAGCCGCGTGACGAGGCGCAAGCGTGCGTTCTCGGAGCGCAGATCGAGCAGTCCCTGCTTGGCGTCCAGCCCGAAGTCAACCGTCGCTGCCATCGCGTAGGCGCTCATCTCGGCCAGCTCCTGCTGGTCGGGATCGCGGTCGGTGGCCTGCTTGACGAGATCCGCGTAAGCCTCGTGGGCGGCGCGAACGAGCTCGGGATCGATCGCGTCGCGGCGATCCTCGACGAACTCGATCACCCCGGCCGGGTACGCGAGGTGGCTCTGGCGCTCGAGGACCCGGAACGGTCGGGTGCCCCGCGCGAGCAGGTTCATCCGCCCGTCGTCCATGCGCTCGAGCACCTTTTCGATCCGGACCGCGCATCCCACCTCGCGCAGCCCGTCCTCGGACAGCCACACGATTCCGAACTCGCGCTCGTCCCGCAGGCACTCGTTCATCATCGTCTTGTAGCGCTCCTCGAAGATGTGCAGCGGGATCAGCTCACCGGGGAGCGCCACGATCCCCAGCGGAAACAGTGGAAAATCTTGCGCGTGCCGGTCAGGCATGCCGGGAGTTTAGGAGCGGCGGCCGGGCGGGGTCACGGCGCGGGCGCGAGCGCGATCAGCGCTTGCGCGCACCGAGCAGCAGGTTGTAGAAGATCGCCGCCGGGAGCAGGGGTTCGAGCACGCGCTCGTCGAACCGTTGCAGGAACAGGTAGCCGTTGAACGCGTACAGCCGCCACAGCCTCGGCACGTCGTCGGGCTCCACGCTCGTCTCGAGCGCTCGATTGAACCACCCGAACCAGTTTGCGACCAGCTCCTCGCCGCGCACCTCGATGTCGTCGAACCCGGCCCGGCGGGCGGCGCGGGTCAGCTCCCTCGGCGCGAACGCATGGATGTCGACGAACCGCTCGAGCTCCTGATCGAGCGCCGCGGGACGCTCGGGGAGCTCAGGAGCTGCCCGAGCGGCCCGGATCAACGCCCGCCACGCGGGCGCCAACATCAGCGCGCCACGCTTGGGGACCGCAGCCAGTCGGTCCCCCGCCCGCGACGGCTCGCCCGCGAACGCGATCCGTCCACCGGGGCGGAGCACCCGGCGAAACTCCAACAGCGCCCGCGGGAGACTTGGCAGGTGGTGCAGGACCGCGTGGCCGAGCACGAGGTCGAAGCTGTCGGGCGCGAACGGCAGCGACTCGGCGTCTGCACGGGCGGTCCGGACGTGTAGTCCCAGCGCCTCCGCGTTCTGCGAGCATCGCGCGACCATCCCCGGCGAGATGTCCGTGCAGGTGGCCTGTTCGACGACTCCGGTCTGGAGCAGGTTGAGGCTGAAGTAGCCGGTGCCGGCGCCGATCTCGAGCGAGCGCCCGTAGCCCCGGTCGAGCTCCAAGCCGACGATCTTGCGCAGCTTGCCGAGCACCTGGGCCTGGCCGACCGCGCCAAAGTCGATCCCCCACTTGGTGTCGTAGCTCGCCGCCGCGACGTCGTGGTAGCGGGTATTGACGTCGCGGATCTCGTCCGCCGTCCTCAGGGCCGCCATCACCGGCAGCACATTACCCTGTCGCCCGTGCGAGGGAACGCATACGTTCAGCGGGACCAGCCGCCGGGCGTGCCGCCGCTGGAGCTGACCGGCGAGCGAACGCTACCCGACGTGCCGGCTGAGAACTATTGGTTCCGTCGCCACGAGGCGGTGTACGAGTGGATCGGGGCCCGCGCCGTCGGCAAGCGCGTGATCGACATGGCTTGCGGTGAGGGCTACGGGTCCGAGGTCCTGTCACGCTCCGCTGCCGCGGTGCTGGGCGTCGACGCGAACCTCGAGGCGTACGAACACGCCCGGTTGCGCTACCGGCGGGACAACCTGCGCTTCGAGCGGGGCATGGTCGAGACGCACGGTCAGCCGGCGTCGTACGACGTGGTGGTGTTCCTCCAGACGATCGAGCACGTGCTCGATCCGGCGGCGGTGCTCGCACACCTGCGATCGCTGCTGGCGACCGGGGGTGTCGCGTACGTGTCGACGCCGAACGTGCTGACGCTCGCACCGCGGGGCGCGCCGCGGTCAGGAAACCCGTGGCATCTGCGCGAGTACCGGGCCGAGGAGTTCGAAGCGCTGTGCCGTTCGGTGTTCGATCGGGTCGAGCTGCTCGGGCTGTTCCACGCCCGCAAGCTGCGCGTGCACGAGCTCGCGCTGCGGCTGGGATGGGATGCGTTGCACGCCCGCTTGCGGCTCACGAAATCGTTCTACGACCGCTTCACGCCCGCGATCGCCACGAGCGACTTCGCGTTGCGCCGGCAACGACTAGCTGTGGCGCTCGATTTCCTCGCTGTGTGCCGCGGATGACGCCGCGAGCGCGGACGGGCGAACTGGCGATCGTGCTGCACACGCACATGCCCTATGTCGAGGGCGGCGCGCCGTGGCCACGTCCCGCGGACGAGCGCAATCCCGAGGGGTTCGGCACCTGGCCGTTCGGCGAGGAGTGGCTGTGGGAGGCGATCGCGACGAGCTATGTGCCGCTGCTCGATGTGCTCGGGCGCGCTCCGCTCACGCTGTCGCTGACACCCGTGCTCTGCGACCAGCTCGAAGCGCCGGGCGCGCCGGCGCGCTGCAAGCGGTTCCTCGAGGAGCTGAGGCCGGAGTCCCATCGTCGCGACATCAACCGGTTTCGCCGCGCCGGTCAAGCCGAGCTCGCCGCCGAACTGGAGCGCTCCCGCGCCGAGTACCTCGCCGCCGCCGAGGCGCTGGAGCAGCTCGACGGTGGCGTGCCCACGGCGCTCGGAGCGCACGCGACGTGGACCTCGGCGGCAACCCACGCGGTGCTGCCGATGCTCGCGAGCGACACCGGGATCGCGCTCCAGGTGCAGACCGGGATCGCCTCGCACCGCCGTCGCTTCGGCGACTGGTCGGGCGGGTTCTGGCTTCCGGAATGCGGGTACGCGCCGTGGGTCGACCCCCTGCTCTCGCAGGCCGGCGTGCGCCACACGTGCGTCGAGCTGACCGGCTTCTTCGGCCACGGGGATCCGCGCCACCAGCGACCGCTGGCGACCGACGAGGGCCCGGTCCTGTGGCCGATCGACCGGGCGATGATGTCGCTCGTGTGGGGCGAGCACGGCTACCCGTCGTGCGGCGCCTACCGAGACCATCACCGGGTGACCCGCTATCACCATCGCCCTTGGCGCAACGACGGGCGTCCATACGAACCCCAGGCGGCGCGCGCGCTGGCGGCCGAGCACGCCTGCGATTTCGTCGCGCGGGTGAGCGACCGCGTTCGCGACGGTGGCGTCTGCGTGTGCGCGTTCGACACCGAGCTGCTCGGACATTGGTGGTACGAGGGCGTGCGGTGGCTCGCGGCGGTCGTCGAGGAGGCAGCGCGCCGGGGCTTGCGGCTGACGACGCTCGACCAGGCGCTCGAGTCCCACGAGCCCGCGCACGCGCCGGCGGAGCTCGGAGTCACGAGCTGGGGCGAGGGAGGCGACTTGCGAACCTGGAGCGGACCTGCGGTCGCCGATTTGGCGTGGCGCGTGCGTTCGGCGGAGCTGCGGGTGCTCGCGTGCCCGCGCCGGCCGAGCGCGCGAGCGCTCCGAGAGCTGCTCGCGCTTCAGGCCAGCGACTGGACGTTCCTCGTCTCGTGGAACCGCGCCGGAGCCTACCCGCGCGAGCGGGTCGCCGCTCACGCCGAGACGCTCGAGCGGGCGCTCGCCGGCGACGCCGAGCTCGAGCCGGGGCTGCGCAATCTAGCCCCCGATCTGGTCGGCTGGGCGGGATAGGCCTCGAGGCGCTCGCCGAAGCCCGGCCGAAAAACGTCCCGTATACTGGCGTTTCTCGACCAGGCTCCGCGTCAGTCGCCCCAGATGAACGTCCGCGGGGCGGCGCGCATGCGGATGATCCGTGCCGGTACGCCGGCGACGATCGAGTTGTCGGGGACGTCGCAGGTGACGACCGCGTTGGTGCCGATCACCGAGTTGTTGCCGACGCTCACCCCCCGCAGCACGCAGGCGCCGTAGCCGATCCAGACGTTGTGGCCGACGTCGACGTCGCGCTTGTAGATCCCCTGCTCGCGGATCGGGCGCTCGACTTCGACCATGCCGTGGTCGAAGTCGATCATCATCACCCGGTCGGCGATGATGCACTCGCGGCCGATCGAGACGTGCTGGTAGCAGGAGATCGTGCATTCCTGTCCGAGCACGGATTTTGCGCCGATCGAGATTTCGCCCTGATGGGCGCGGATCTTGCAGTCGTGCCCGAGCCATGACCAACGGCCCAGCGAGACGCTGGCGGCACGGCCGATCTCGAGCTTCACTCCCGGGCACACGAAGCACAATCCGTCGGTCTTGAACCGTCCACGCCAGCGGAGCTTGAGCCACAACCACCGCGCGACCAGCGCGACGTAGCCCCAGTGGAGCATGTGGTGCTCGCGCGCGAAGCGCAGAAAGGTGAGCGGGCCGCCGTGCAGCGGCGTCGGCCCGGCGCGCACGATCGGCGGTGGCGCCGGAGGCGCATGTTGGGCTCTCGGGCGCTTGATGCTGGTCGACGCCACGACGGGATCCTACGGGTTCCGGGCGCGGTGATGACATAGTGCTCCCCCTCATGGCAGAAGCCACAGACCCCGAAAAATCGCTCGCGCGGCGGCTGCTCGCCGGGGACAAGCGAGCGTTGGCGCGCGCGATCTCGCTCGTCGAGGACGACGATCCCGCCGGTTGGGCGCTCGTGCGCGAGGTGTACCCGAGCACCGGTCACGCCGCGGTGATCGGGTTGACCGGTCCGCCCGGGGTCGGCAAATCAACGCTGCTGGGGGCGTTGACGAAGCTCGAGCGCGCCCGCGACCAGACGGTCGCGGTGCTCTCGATCGACCCGTCGTCTCCGTTCACCCACGGGGCCCTGCTGGGCGACCGGATCCGACTGACCGATCACTTCCTGGATCCGGGCGTGTTCATCCGCTCGATGGCCAACCGGGGCGCGCTCGGCGGCCTCAGCGAGGCGGCGCTCCAAGCAGCGCTGCTGATGGACGCCTCGGGCCGCGACGTGATCCTGCTCGAGACGGTCGGCGTCGGCCAGGCCGAGGTCGACATCATCGATCACGCCGACACCGTGGTGCTCGTGCTGATGCCCGGCTCGGGCGACTCGGTCCAGGCGCTGAAGGCGGGTGTGATGGAGATCCCCGACGTGATCGTCGTCAACAAGGCCGACCACCCGCTGGCCGACACGATGGTGAGGGAGATCAAGGGGGTGCTCGCGCTCGGTTCGCGAAAGGGCTGGAAGGTGCCGATCGTGCGGACCGAGGCGGTCCGTGGAGAGGGCGTCGACAAGCTGCTCGACGAGCTGTCCAAGCACCGGGCCTACATCAAGGCGCAGGGAACCTTGTCCGAGCGCCACCGCCGCAACCTGCTGAACGAGGTGCTCGGGATCGCGACCTTCCGGTTGCGACGCGAGCTCGAGGCATCCGTGCGCGACGATCCCGAGGTCAAGGAGCTGCTCGACCGGGTCGTCGCGCGGGAGCTCGACCCGGCCAGCGCGGCGAGCCGGATCCTCGAGCGCGCGGCCGACCGCGACGAGAACGCGCGCCGGCGATGAACGGGGCCTTGTCTACCGGCCCGTGGCGCGTCACTACGATTGGAATTGCCGCCATCGTCAACGAACCCGGAGCCTTTGATGCCCAAGACCGTGATTCTGTCCGCCGCCCGCACCCCAATCGGCAAACTGGGAGGCGGGCTGTCCAGCCTCGATGCGACCGAGCTCGGCGCCACCGCGATCAAGGCGGCGCTCGAGCGAGCCGAGGTCGCTGCGGACCAGGTCGAGCACGTGGTCATGGGCCAGGTGATCCAGGCCGGCCAGGGGCAGATCCCTTCGCGCCAGGCCCAGGTCAAGGCCGGGATCCCGAAGGAGGTGTCATCGGAGACGGTCAACAAGGTCTGCGCGTCGGGTCTGCGCGCCGCCGCGCTGCTCGACGCGGCGATCCGCGCGGGCGACCTCGAGCTCGGCGTCGGAGGCGGGATGGAGTCGATGTCGAACGCCCCCTACCTGCTGCGGCAGGCTCGGTTCGGCTACCGGATGGGGGACGCCAAGGCGATCGACGCGATGGTCGCCGACGGGCTCACCAATCCGTTCTCGGGCAAGCACATGGCGCAGGAGGCGAGCGAGGTCGC
>Ga0187766_10002755_pt1 | contig 10314 bp, 6 predicted proteins | sample 0216_QUI02_MP05__4_FD_132971 | JGI IMG/M metagenome (GOLD analysis project Ga0187766, IMG submission 132971) | Tropical peat soil microbial communities from peatlands in Department of Meta, Colombia - 0216_QUI02_MP05_20_MG | ecosystem: Environmental > Terrestrial > Soil > Wetlands > Peat ...
ACTTCAGGCCGTGATACGAGGGCGACGGCTCGGCGATGACCGGAAAGCGGCCGTTCGACCAGTTGAACTGCCCGGAGTCCACCACCACCCCGCCGATGCTGGTGCCGTGGCCGCCGATGTACTTGGTCGCCGAGTGCAGCACGATGTCGGCGCCCCATTCGATCGGACGGCACAGGTACGGTGTCGCAAACGTGTTGTCGACCAGCAGCGGCAGCCCGTGCCCGTGCGCGATGGCGGCGACGCCGGCGATGTCGAGCACGTTGCCGCCGGGGTTGCCGATCGTCTCGCCGAAGAACGCCTTGGTGCTCTTGCGCACCGCGGCTTTCCAGGCATCGAGGTCGTCGGGATCGACCCAGGTCAGCTCCACGTTGAGCTTGCGGAGCAGGTGCTTGAACTGGTTGACGGTGCCGCCGTAGAGCGCCGCCGACGAGACGATATGATCGCCGGGCGTGAGGAGCGTGAAGAGCGCCGCGGCCTGCGCGGCCAGCCCGCTCGCGAATGCCACGGCGCCGCAGCCCGCCTCGAGGCTCGCAATGCGCTCCTCGAACACCGCCACCGTCGGGTTCATGATCCTCGAGTAGGTATTGCCGTACTCCTGGAGATTGAAGTACGCGGCGGCGGATGCCGGGTCCTCGAAGACGTAGCTCGTGGTCTGAAAGATCGGCACGGCGCGCGCGCCGGTATTCGGATCCGGACGCTGGCCGGCGTGGACCTGACGGGTCTCGAAGCCGAAATGACGCGATGCTTCCACGGACGCGGCTCCTTGGGCGCGAAGGACGCTGACCGATCATAGGCTTCCGTTGCGGCGCCTCCAATTACCGCAGGTGACGGGCTCATAACCGATAAGTCATGGTGCCCGCCCCAAGCCGCTTGTACGCTCGGGTGCCGGAGCGTAGCCTCGGTTCCCCGGCACTCGCGTGAGAGCCCGCGGCGGGACGTTCCGCCAGTCATTCCGGAGATACAAACATGGCACAGCCCAGTGTCAATAACGGTGTCAACAATGGTGTCAACGTCCAGGCGCTGCTCGATGCCAGGGAAGCGTTGCGGAACGCGCCCGCGGCCGCCGAGTTCACCTGGCGCGCCTCCTGCAAGTGGCAGAACGGCACCCATGCCCATTCGACGGTGCGGGGATTTCGCGGTTTGGGAGAAGAGCAAGCGCACAAGACCGAGTTCTCCTTCGAGACCGATCACCCGGAGATCTTTGCCTCCGAGGATCACGGCGCTACCCCGGTCGAGCTGGTGCTCGTCGGGCTGGCGAGCTGCCTGACGGCCGGCGTGGCCGCGGTGGCGCAGAACCGCGGCATCCAGCTGCGCTCGGTGGAGGCGAAGCTCGAGGGCAAGATGAACCTTTACGGCATCCTCGGCATCGACAGCAACGTGCGCAACGGTTACGACGACATCAAGGTGACCTTCCATATCGACGCCGACGCCTCGAAGGAGGACATCGAGGCGCTGGTCGCGCAGTCGCAGAAGCGCTCCGCCGTGTATGACATCGTCACCAATCCGACCAACGTGACGGTCGAGGTCGTAAAGCGCTGATTGCGGCGCGCGCGGCGGACTCACCATCGAACGTCTCACGACGGTCGTCATAGGCGCCGGCCACGCCGGGCTGGCGACCAGCCGGATCCTCGGCGAGCACTCGATCGACCATGTGGTGCTCGAGCGGGGTGAGGTGGCCAACTCCTGGCGCCGCGAGCGCTGGGATTCGCTGCGCCTGCTGACGCCGAACTGGCAGAGCCGGCTGCCGGGATATCCCTACGACGGAGCCGATCCCGACGGCTTCATGACGATGCCCGAGGTGATCGAGCGCATCGCGGGGTTTGCCGCGGCGTCCTCGGCGCCGGTACGCACGCACACCACCGTCACGTCAGTCAGGCGCGCCGACGGCGGCTATCGGCTTGCGACCGACCGGGGCGAGCTCAGCTGCCGCTGCGTGGTGCTCGCCAGCGGCGCCGCCAACACGCCGATCGTGCCTGCGGTGCGCGCGGCCGTGCCGGCGGAAATTTCCTGCCTCACACCCTTCGAATACCGCAACCCGCAGCAGCTCTCCCCGGGGGGCGTGCTGGTGGTCGGCGCCTCGGCCACCGGCGCACAGCTCGCCGATGAGATCCAGCGTTCGGGCCGCCCGGTGACGCTGGCGGTCGGCGAGCACGTGCGTTTGCCGCGCAACTATCGCGGCCGGGACGTGCTCTGGTGGATGGAGGCGTCCGGCGTCTGGAGCCAGCGCTACGATGAGATCGACGACATCGAGCGTGCGCGGCGGCTGCCGTCGCCGCAGCTCGTCGGCACGCCCGAGCACGCGAATCTCGACTTGAACATCCTGCGCGCCGCAGGCGTCGAGATCGTCGGCCGGCTGAGCGCCATACGTGACGGCCGCGCGCTCTTCTCCGGTGGACTTGCCAATCAGTTCGCGCTCGCCGATCTCAAGATGAACCGCCTGCTCGGCACGTTCGACGACTGGGCGCGCAGCCGCGCGCCCGAGCTGGAGGTGGGGCCGCCGGAGCGTTTCGAGCCGACCCGCGCACCGGCACGCCCAAGCTTGTCGCTCGACCTGCGCAGCGGCGCGATCCGCTCGATCCTGTGGGCGACCGGATTTCGTCCCGATTATCGCTGGCTCGACCTGCCGGTTCTCGACCGCAACGGCGAGCTGCGCCACGACGGCGGGGTGGTGGCGGAGGCCCCCGGCATGTACGCGATGGGATTGCCCGTGCTACGGCGCCGCAAGTCGACCTTCATCATCGGAGCCGAGGACGACGCGCGCGATGTGGTCGGGCATCTGCTGCGCTATCTCGCCGCGGGCGCCCGCGGCCGCTGACGCGCAGCGGTCAGCGCTCACTGCTTCTCGAGCGCCTCGATCTCATCCAGCAATCGATTCATGCGTGCCGCCAACGCTCGATAGGGTCCCGGCGTCGCCATGTCGACGCCGGCTTGCTTGTAGAGCTGGTACGGGTAATCCGACCCGCCCGCCTGCAACATGCGGATGAACCGGGCGCGAGCGGGGGCGCCTTCCTTGAGAATGGCGTCGGTGAAGTATGCCGCGCCGACCATGGAGGTCGCGTACTGATAGACATAGAAGTCATAGTAGAAATGCGGCACGAACGCCCACTCGATGCAGTACGCCGGATCGATCTTCATTACGCCTTCGGCGTCGCCGTAGTACTGCTTGAGGAGGCCGCAATACAGCTCGGTCATGCGCGCACCCGAGAGCGCCTTGCCCTTCTCGAGCTCTTCATGAATCGCGAGCTCGAACTCGGCGAACATCACCTGACGGAAGTACGTGCCGCGAATCGAATCCAGGCCCTGCCCGAGATAGTGGAGTCTTTGCGCGCGGTTGGCCGCATGCGCGACCATGTAGTCGTTGAGCAGCATCTCGTTGCCGATCGAGGCGGACTCGGCGATGAAGGTCGAGTAATTGGATTTCTCGAACGGCTGGGCCCTGGCGGCGAGCAGAGTGTGAACCGCGTGTCCCCATTCGTGCGCCAGGGTCGACAGCGAGTCGTAGTCGTCCTGGTGATTCAGCAGCAGGTAGGGATGGACGTCATACGCCGACCCGTTCATGTAGGCACCCGAGGCCTTGCCCTCATGGGGGTAGGCATTCATCCAGCGCGAGGCGAATCCCTTGCGCAGCAATGACAGATAGTCCTCCCCAAGGGGCTTCAGCGCCTCGAGCGCGATGTGCTCGGACTCGGTCAGGGTGAATTTCGGCGGGTTCTGCAGCGCGAACATCGCCGGGTAGACGTCGTAATACTGCAGCTCATCGCTGATGCCGAGCTGCCGCTTGCGCAGCCGCAGATAGCGGTACATGGCCGGCAACGCGGCGTGCACTTCCGCGACCAGCGTCCGATAGACGCTCTCCGGCATGTTGTCGGGAAACTGCGCCGCCTGCAGCGCGTTCGCGAACCTGCGCGCCTGGGCGGTGAAGTGATCGCCCATGACCTGCGTCGTCAGCAGGCCGCCGGCCGTGCCTTCGTACTTTTTCCACGTGCTCCAGTATTCGTCGAAGGCGAGCTTGCGGTCGGCCCGGTTGGGAGCCTGGCGGTACTTCTCATAGGCCTGCTCGTCGAGTCGTATCTTCTGGCCATCCGAGAAAGTAACTGTCGGCGCCGGAAAGTCACCGTTCTCGAATTGCGTGTGCACGGTGCCCGGCTGAGCCAGCACATCGCCCGTCATTGCCAGCACGCCTTCCGACTCGGTGCTCAGCGTGTGGGGCGCCGCGCGCAGCGTGTTGTCGAGGAAGAAATCGAAGCGCTCTCTCAGCTGCTTGTTTGCGGCGAGGAAGGTCTTCACCCGGGCAACGCCGATCTGCACGATCTCAGGGGCGACCCACGCCGTCTTCTCGCCGAGCTCCGTGCCGAGGGCCTGCGCCAGCTGCTTGCGCTCGATGTTGGCGCTGATGCGGACATCCTCGTCCGACTTGAGCGAGGCATAGACGAAGAGACGCTGCGCTTCGCGATTCGCGGCGCTCATCGCATCGAGCGCGCTGAACATGGAGTCTGCGCTGTTGCCGAGCGTGCCCCGGTAGCTCTCGAACTTGTCCGCCGCCGCTCGAGTGCGCGCCAACGCCTGGTCGAAGACCGCGGGGGTCGGATAGAGCTCGCTGAGGTCCCACATCCCAGGTGGTGAGGCGTCCTGCGAGAGCGAGAGTGTTGGAAAGCCGGCGCTCACGCTGAGCACGAGCGGTACGAGCCACTTGTTGAGCATCGCTGTCCCCCGGGAAGTCAACCGCCCTGGCACGCGGCGGCTTCAGCGCCTTCTAGAGGCCCAGCGCAGGCCCGTCAAGCGTTTTGCGGCCGGCGCAGACGGCCTTAGCGACGAACCGACCGGCTCACGCGGCCAGTGCAGCGTCCCGGTCGCGCCCCGGGCCTATCATCGCCCGGCGGGCTGGAGGCTCACATGGCGATCGAGCTCACCCTCAACCAACGCCCGGTCAGCTTCGCGGGCGACCCCGGCATGCCGCTGCTGTGGTATCTGCGCGATCACGCGCGGCTCACCGGCACCAAGTTCGGGTGCGGCATCGGATACTGCGGAGCCTGCACCGTGCACCTCGACCAGGTCGCGGTGCGTGCCTGCGTGACGCCGATGAATTCCGTGGCGGGCCGCACCGTGACCACCATCGAAGGTCTCGCGCGCGGCAGCACGCTGCACCCGGTGCAGCAGGCCTGGATCGATGAGGACGTCGCGCAGTGCGGCTACTGCCAGGCCGGCCAGATCATGGCGGCGGTGGACCTGCTGCGGCGCAAGCCGCAGCCCTCCGACGCGGATATCGCCACGCTCACCAATCTGTGCCGCTGCGGCACTTATCCCCGCATCCGCCGCGCGATCCGCCGCGCGGCCGCGCGGCTGAACGGGGAGCGGGCGTGAGCGCCGGCGGCCGCGCCATACCGCTCTCGCGCCGCGAGTTCATCGCGGTGTCGATGAGCGCGGCGGGCGGGCTCATGGTCTCGCTGTGCCCGGCGCGGTGGGCGGGGGCGGCGGCCGGGACTGCAGACACACCTGGGGCAGCGGAGGCGGGACGGCTCGGCGCGTTCGTGCGCATCGAGCCCGACGGTCGCATCGTGATCGGGGCGCGCGGCTGCGAGATCGGCCAGGGTGTCAGGACCTCGCTGCCGATGCTGATCGCCGAGGAGCTGGACGTCCCGTGGTCGGCAGTCACGGTCGAGCAGCTGCCCTACGGTCTGGTGGCGAGCGGCGAGGCGCCGGGTTTCAAGTCGCTCTATGGCCCCCAGGGTGCGGGCGGCAGCACCAGCATCCCGGACGGCTGGGGCGAGTTGCGGCAGGCGGGCGCGCGCGCCCGCTGGCTGCTCATTCAGGCCGCCGCTGAGAGCTGGCGCGAGCCCGCGGCGCGCCTGAGCACGCACGCGGCCCAGGTGGTGCATGCCGACGGACGAACGTTGAGTTACGCGCAGCTGGCGCAGCGCGCCGCAGGTCTCACGCCGCCTGCGGGCGACGTGCCGCTGAAGGAGCGCGGCGCCTATCGCATCATCGGCCAGCCGACGCGCGTCGCTGATGCGCGCGACATCGTCATCGGCAGCGCCGGCTTCGGCCTGGATGGCTCGGTCCCGGGAATGCTGACGGCGCTCATCGCCCGCTGCCCGTACTTCGACGGCAGCGTCGCCGAGCTCGATGACACGCAGGCGCGACGTGTGCCCGGGGTGCGTCAGGTGTTCCCGATCCCGGGGCCCCGCGCCGGCGCGCCGATCGAGCGCAATCTCGCGGCCGGGGTCGCGGTGGTGGCCGAGGACTTCTGGTCGGCGCGCCGTGGCCGCGAGGCGCTGCGCATCACGTGGAAGCCGGCAGCAGGCGCTGCAGACTCCTCCGCGTCGCTCGAGGCGCGGGCGCTCGCGGCGCTGGCACGGCCGGGCACGATTGCGCGTGAGGACGGGGATGTCGCGGCCGCACGCCGGGGCGCGGCGCGGGTGGTCCAGGCCACCTACACGGAGCCGCTGCTTGCGCACGCCACCATGGAGCCGCCGCACGCTCTCCTCGACCTCACGGGAACGCGCGCGCTCCTCATCGCTTCGCTCCAAAGCCCCGGCGGCGCTTCCCGGATGATCAGTGACATGACCGGCCTGGCGCGCCCCGACATCGAGATCCGTCTGCCGCGCGTCGGCGGCGGGTTCGGCCGGCGCCTGCAGAACGATTTCGTGGCCGAAGCCGTGCTGGTGGCACAGCAGGCGCGCGCGCCGGTGAAGGTCGTGTGGACACGCGAGGACGACCTGCGGAACGATTTCTACCGCCCGTTCGGAGTGCACCGGCTCAGCGCGACGCTCGATGCGCAGGGGCGCGTGACCGGCTGGGAGCATCGGGTGGCCGCGACGGCTCGCAAGTATCGCGCCGCCGGCATGGAGGACGAGCCCGAATGGATCGGGTGTGTGGACCGTGATGGCTTCCCCGCGGGGTGCGTCGCCAACTACCGTGCCGAATTTCTGCCGGTCGAGCTCGACCTGGCCCGCGGATGGTGGCGCGCTCCCTTGCCGACCTTCGTCGCATTTCCGGTGGAAGCGTTCCTCGATGAGGTGGCGCACGCGGCCGGGCAGGATCCGCTCGCGCTGCGCTTAGGCCTGCTGGGTGCGCCTCGCGAGCTCAGCTATCGCGATCATGGTGGACCCGAGTTTCACACCGGGCGGCTGGCGCAGGTGTTGCGCCGCGCGGCGCGCGAGATCGGCTATGGTCGAAAGCTGCCGCCGCGCCACGGCATCGGCCTGGCGGGCCATTTCACCCACGGCGGCTATGCGGCGCACGCCATCGAGGTCGCGGTCACGGAGCAGGGTGGGCTGAGCGTCGTGCGTTGCGTATGTGCTGCGGATGTCGGCGAGATCGTCAACCCGCTCGGGCTCGACGCGCAGTTCATGGGAGGCACGATCGACGGGCTCTCCACCGCGCTCAATCTCCAGATCACGGTCAAGGAGGGGCGTATCGAGCAGTCGAACTTCCCCGACTACCCGCTGCTGCGCATGGCCGCCGCGCCCGAGGTGGAGGTGCATCTGATCGAGTCGCAGTTGCCGCCGTCAGGGGCGGGCGAGATGGGCATCCCGACCGTCGCACCCGCGCTCGTCAATGCCATCTTCGCCGCCACCGGACGGCGGCTCAGGCGACTGCCGATCGGCGATCAGATCAGCGCTTAGACATTCGCAAGGCCCCGCGGCCGCTCAGCGCGTCCGCAGAAGTCTCAATACCGCCGTGCTCGAAAGGTCAGCGGCTGGCCCCGGCCGCGGCTGAATCCTGCTCCTTTCCAACTCATCCGCGGTCTGGGGCCGCGCGAAGTGGAAGCCCTGCGCCTGGTCACAGCCGTACTGCCGCAGCAGCGCCGCCACTGCCTCCGACTCGACGCCTTCGGCCACTACGGTCATGCCGAAGCCGTGGGCCAGCTGGATCGAGCTGCGCACGATGCGCTGATCGGCCTCGTCGGAGTCGAGGTTGACTACGAAGGTCTTGTCGATCTTGATGGTACAGACCGGCAGCCGCTTCAGATACGACAAGGATGCGTAGCCGGTGCCGAAGTCATCGATGGCGAGGCGCACCCCCAGCTCGCGGATCGCGTGCAGCCGCCTGAGCATGGTCTCCGGATGACGCATCACGGCGCTCTCGGTGATTTCCAACTCCAGCAGGTAGGCGGGGACCGCGGCAGCCTGCAGTTGCTCGCCGATCTTGTCGACGAAGGCGTGGTCCAGCAGGTTGTTGGCGCTGATGTTGACTGCCACCGGCACGTTGTGTCCGACCGCGCGCCAGCGGGCGATCTGCTCGATGGCGCTCTTCAATACGAGCTGAGTCAGGGGATGGATCAGCTCGGTGCTTTCAATCAGGTGTACGTACTTCGCGGGCGACACCGGCCCGATCGTGGGATGGGTCCAGCGCGACAGGGCTTCCAGCCCCATCAGGGCTCCGTCGGACAGACGCACCTTCGGCTGATAGACCACCCGCAGGCCACCCTCGCGCAGTGCTTTGGCGAACTCGCTCTTCAGAGCGAGCATCTCCGGAGTGAAGCTGTCGGTCAGCTTGGAATAGCGGCTATAGGGTCTGAGGTCACCCTTGGCCGAATACATGGCGATGTCCGCACAACGCAGCAGCTCGGCGGGCGTCTGCGCATCCTGCGGATAGAGTGCGGCTCCCATGCTGGCGGTGAGATCGAGCTCCACGCCGTCGGTGAGGATGGTTCTCCCCAGACACGCCTGCATCCGGGCGCATAGGGTCTCGACTTCCTCCGGAACGTGCGGGGCGAAGATCACCAGCTCATCTCCACCCAGGCGCGCGACGCATCCCTCGCCGTCGATGAAGTCCTTCAGCCGCTGACCCACCTGCGCCAGCACGCTGTCGCCGATGGCGTGGCCGAGCGTGTCGTTGATGTCCTTGAAGCGGTTCAAGTCCAGCAGCACCACCGCGAACGCCTGCCGTGGGTGATGGGCGATGCTCTGCGTCAGCAGACGCATGAAGGCATCCCGATTCAGCAGGCCGGTGAGGGTATCGTGGCTGGCGAGATATTCCTGCCGTGCCGAGTAGCGCCGTTGCCGCTGCAGCGCGGCGCGCAGCTGCCAGCCGAAGATCACGACCGCGATCATGCCGGTCAGAAATATGACTGCCGGGGCGATCGACTGCTGCAGCCAGGCGGTTATGAGAGAGGAGACCGGAACGGTCGTGGTCACGTACAGGGGGAGCAGCGCCGAGCGCGAGTACCCGTCCAGGTAGATACCCGGAAGCGTCCGCGCCTGGACCGAAGGCGGCAGCTGGCTGAGCTCCAGGATTCCGGAGGGATGCCCGGCAGCGAGATCCAACACCTCCTGCGGCGTACGTCCGGATGGCACCTCGATTGCGTCCCGGCTCGGCACGTAACGGAACAATCGCGTGCCGTCCGCAGTGACGTAGTTCCACCAGCTTCCGGGGATGAGCTGCAGGCTGTGTGCGGCGGCCACCAGGCTGCGCACGGGCACCAGCGCGAACACCATATCCACCGCCTCGCCGTGCCGGGCGGTCAGCGCCACCGGCAGGTACCAGGCGCCATCCCCGGGGAGTCTGACGATGGGGCACAGCCCGATCTGGCCATTGCTCGGCTGGCAGATCGCGGCACGCAGGCCGGCCCTGGTCTGCGCCGAGCCGGCGTGACCCGCACGGTCTACGACCGCGATCTCCCCCGTCTTGGCAGTGCGGACACCGAGATACCCCGACAGCGCATCGAAGCGCATGGCCTCCTGCAGCACCGGCACCAGGCCGGCGTTGCCCCTGGCCGGCTCCCGGGCGATATCAACACCGATGCCGCGCAGGCTGAAGATGGACTGCGCCAGCAAGCCGGTGGCGCTTCTTTCCAGCCCGACGGCGATGTTGAGCGCGCTGCTTCTCGCATCAGTCCGGATCCGCTCGCGCTCCAGGGTAACCGTGTAGACCGCGGTCCCCGCCAGCAGCAGCAACGCGGACGCGAGGTAATACCTCGCTCGGCGATATTGCGAAGCGACCCTGGTCGGATCGTCAGCATGGACCTCTACCGGCAAGGCGGCCGGCGAGGCTGGTGCTCCCGCCACGTATCTCCTGCCCTTTGACAATTGCTGCGCGCCCGCGCGCCGCGGGTCTCCCCGGGCGGTGAGCGTGGCTTCACCCCGGGGTTTCGGCCGCGGAGACGATTTCTTTACCCGCAATCGGCTTTTTCAAGGAGACTTACGGGGTTGGAGAAGGCCCGGCAATGAATCGACGAGAACTCATCAAGCTCGCCACCGCGGCCGCCTGTGGGCCGCTGCTCGCAGGCGCTCTGCTCTCCGAAGGGTGCAGCGGCGGCAGCTCGGGGTCTGTCATGCCCGCCGGCGACGGCTATCCGGGCACGGACGACCA
>Ga0187766_10002756_pt1 | contig 10307 bp, 9 predicted proteins | sample 0216_QUI02_MP05__4_FD_132971 | JGI IMG/M metagenome (GOLD analysis project Ga0187766, IMG submission 132971) | Tropical peat soil microbial communities from peatlands in Department of Meta, Colombia - 0216_QUI02_MP05_20_MG | ecosystem: Environmental > Terrestrial > Soil > Wetlands > Peat ...
ATGCGCGCGCGCTTGCACGACGGCGGCGATGATGTCGTCTTTTGTCTTGAAGTAGTAGTAGACGTTGCCCACCGGCACGTCGGCCGCTTGAGCGATGTCCGCCAGCGTGGTGCGGGCTACGCCCTGGCGATACACAAGCTCGCACGCGGCGGCCACCAAACGCTCTCTTTTGCCCGGTCGCACCGCCGGAGCGAGCTCGCCAGCCGCTGAGTCAGTCATCTCACTTCACACTATAGACATCACCACGATAAAGTTCTAGGTCAGTTACTCAACTAACTAGCTGTCCACACCCGGTCTCTGCCCGGACCGGCCGCTGCAGCCGCAGCGGATCATCGGGAAAGGTCTCCTTGATGCGGCGAGATCCCGGCCATCGCGCTGCGGCATTGCCGTTGAGTATCAGTGGCGTAAAGTGTCGGGCTGTAATCCTATTCGTAGTGCACCGTAACGTCGGCCGTGTCCGGTGTGCCCTGGCACGTCAAAATGTAGCCCTCGGCCACCTCGTCGTCGGTGAGGGCGTCGTTGGCCCGCATGGTCGCGCTGCCCTCGGTGAGCCTGGCCATGCAGGTTCCGCAGTTTCCTGCCTCGCAACTGAACGGCGGCGAAAGGCCCGCCCGTCGCGCGCTTTCCAGCAGGGTCTCGCCGGCGACCCGCGGCACGGACACCTTCTTGCGCTCCAGATAGATCGTCACCGTGCCGCCCACCTCGGCCCCGTCGACAACCGTCGGCGTCGGTTCCTTGACCTGTGGGGGAAGGTCGAAATCTTCGACGAACACACGTCTGGGGCCAGGCAGCGCGGAGCGCACAACGGCCATGAATCCCTCCGGGCCGCAGACATAGTTGTCCGCCTCGACGTCGGCGCCCACGAACTCCCGGACAGCATCGGCATCGATCAGCCCATGCTCAGCGTCGATATGACGCACCACCGAGAGCCGGTCGGGGTAGCGCTCGACGAGGTCTTCCAGCACCGCATCGAAGATCACCGACGCCCGGTCGCCGTCCGCGCACAGCACCCGCACCGTACGATCCGTGGTGGCCAGCGCGCTCTTGGTCAGCGACAGGATCGGGGTGATACCGCTGCCACCTGCGAAGGCCAGCAACGGCACCGGGGTCGGAGCCAGGCAAAAGGTACCCGCCGCTCTGGTCATGGTCAGCTCGTCGCCCTCGACCACGTTGTCGAGCAGCCAGTTCGAGACCTTGCCGCCTGGCACCCGTTTGACCGTGGTCATCAGCTCGGCGTCGGTCTCTGGTGCGCTTGACATCGAATAGGACCGGAACAGCTCCTCGCCGTCCACGCGGACCCGGAACGTGCAGTACTGCCCGGCGCGATACGGGAACGTTTCCTCATGCGGGGCCAGCACGAAGGTGCGCGCATCGGCGGTCTCCTTGATGACCCGGGTAACGGTCGCCCGGTGGAACGCGTGGAGTTCCGTCATGTCGCCCCCTTTCGTACTTGCGTTCTTCCTTATAGAGAATACTATTCTCTCAAAGCGATAGGATGTTCTCAAGATGCGTGTCGAAGGCCGCACCCGCCGGAAGCTCGGGGAGGAACGGGACGTGATCGAGCCGACCGCGCTCGTATTCGAGCCGACCGCGCTCGTATTCGAGGAGCGGCGCTACAGCCTGCCGCTGCTCGACGCGTTGGCTGACGGGCTGGCGGGCACCTTGACCAAGCGTGGCGTGACGGCCGGCGAGCGGGTCGCCCTGATGGCGTCCACCGGGCCGGAATTCGTGATCGCGCTGCGTGCCATCTGGCGGTTGGGCGCGACGGCGGTCCTGCTCAGCCCCGCCTGGAAGCGTGACGAGGTCGAGCACGCGCTGGCGAACCCGACGCAGGCGGTCGGTAACCATCCGGTGCTGTCGGATCTAATGCCGATGCTGCATCTCGACCAGCCAATCACGCCCGGAGAACCGGTGTTCAGGCGACCGCCAGCAGAAGCCGACGCGATCTTGGTATTCAGCTCAGGCACCACCGGCCTGCCCAAAGCCGTCCGGCACACCCACGCGTCGTTACACGCAGCCGTCCGGCACTGGCGCGACGCGCTTCAGCTGACGTCCCGCGACCGCATCCAGGTCGCCACGCCGCCCGCGCACATCCTCGGCCTGCTCAACATCGTCACGGCGCTGGAGACCGGCGCGTGGATGCGGCTACATCGCCGGTTCGACATCGACTGGATGCTGCATCACATCGAGGCCGACCGCATCACCGTCGAGATGGCGGTCGCGCCGATCGCGCTGGCCATCGCTTCGCGTCCGGAACTCGAGTCCTACGATCTGTCGTCGCTGCGGTTCATCATGTGGGGCGCGACCCCGGTCACCGCCAGCGTCGCCGAAACTGTCACCCGGCGAACCGGAGTTGGCTGGGTGCCCGCCTACGGCACCACTGAGCTGCCGGTCATCGCTTGCAATCCGCTCGACGGGGCCCGGCTCGACTCGGTCGGGCGTCCGGTTCCCGGCGTGGACGTGCGGGTGGTGTCGCTGCAGACCGGCGAGCCGATCTGCCCGGGCGAAGTCGGCGAAATCCAGGCGCGGTCGGCATCGCTGATGGCCGGCTATCTGTCGGCGGAGGCGACTGCGGAGGCGTTCTGTGACGGCTGGTACCGGACCGGAGACGTCGGCTATCTCGACACCGGTGGTTGGCTGCGGATCACCGACCGTTGCAAAGAGATGATCAAAGTGCGTGGCTTTCAGGTCGCGCCCGCCGAAATCGAGGCCGTGCTGCACGGCCATCCCGCCGTCAAAGACTGTGCGGTGTTCGCCGTGCCCGACGGCGCCAACGGGGAATCCGTCGTCGCCGCGGTCGCCACGCATACTCCGGTCGATGCCGCCGAACTCACCGAACTGGTAGGCAACCGGCTGGCGTCCTACAAACGGCTGAGCCGTGTGGTGTTCGTGACCGATATTCCCCGCCTGCCCTCCGGCAAGGTGTTGCGCCGAGCGCTGAAGGAGCGTTATGGATGTCCGTCTGACAGCTGAACAGCGACAATTACGCGATGCCGCCGCCAAGCTGGCTGACGACCTTGGGCCTGGATCGGTCCAGGATCTGGCGGACGATGGTCGAATCACGCGGCTGGACAAGCAGATTGAGTCGACGGGCTGGCGATCACTACGCTCCGACGGCGCGTCCGGCGTCGAAATAGCCATCGTCGCAGAGGAATTCGGACGGGGGCTGGTGGACGCGCCGTTCCTCGGGCCGGTGTTGGCCGACGATCTGGCCCGGCACATCGGTGTCCACGGGCATGCGACGATCGCGGTTGACGATGAGGCAGTCGACGCGCGCGGGTACCAGCGCGCCCTGATGCTTTCGGGCACCACCGTCCTGGCCGCCGACGTGGACACCGTTCATGCGAGCGTGGACCTTACCAGTGCCAACGCCGCCATCGTGGGAACGGCACTGGCCGTCGGCGAGGTGCCCGCCGACGCTGCCGGACGATGGCGGGCGCTGGCGCTGGTCACCACGACCGCGGACCTGCTTGGAACCGCACGCGGCGCGCACACCCTCGCCTGCGACTACGCGAAAGTTCGTGAGCAGTACGGCAAACCGATCGGCTCCTATCAAGCCGTCGCCCACCTACTGGCCGAGAGTCTCGCCCTGATCGAAGGTTCGGTGAGCGTACTGCGGCATGCGGCCTGGGCGGTTGACGAGCTCTCGGTGGATGAAGCAATACGGGCCGCCCGCATCGCCAAGATCTACTGCGCGCGCGCCGCCCGAACCGTCTGTGAGACCGCGGTGCAGGTGCATGGTGGCATCGGCAATACCTGGGACTGCCTGGCGCACGTGTATCTGCGGCGGGCGCTGACGTCCACTGAGCTGTGGCCCGTCAAGCTGGAGGAGATCGACATTGGACTTTCGTGACTCGCCGGACGAAGCCGCCTTCCGCGAGCGGCTGCGATCCTGGCTTTCGGTGCACGCCAAGGAGTTTCCGAGCTCTGGTGACGAGTATTGGACGCGGCAGGGGGAGTGGCACCGCGCCCTCTATGCGGGTGGATTCTTCGGGTTGTCCTGGCCTCGCGACTACGGCGGCCAGGAGCTGCCGCCGGTGTACGACGTCATCGTCGACGAAGAGCTCGCGCGCGCGGGCGCCCCGCCGCGGCCGAGCCTCGGCTATCTGGTCGTGGGTCTGAGCCGGCACGGCAGCCAGCAGCTACGGCGGCGTTTCCTGCCGCCCATGATCAACGGCACCGAGCGGTGGTGCCAGGGCTTCAGCGAGCCCGGCGCCGGTTCGGACCTTGCGTCGCTGACCACCACCGCCACCACAGAGGGCGACGTCTATGTGGTGCATGGGCACAAGATCTGGACCAGCTACTCCGACGTCGCCGACTGGTGCCTGCTGCTGGCCCGCACCGATCCGGACGCCAAACGACACCGTGGCCTCTCGGCGTTCGTTATCTCCATGAAACAGCCTGGTGTGCAACAGCGCCCGCTGCGCATGATGAACGGAGTCACCACCGAGTTCGGTCAGGTGTTCTTCGACGGCGCGACGGTGCCGGCGGACCAGATGGTCGGCGCGCCCGGTGAGGGCTGGGCGCTGGCCATAACGGTGGTCGGACACGAACGCGAACCATCGACGCTGGGCTATGCGGCCAGATACGGCAAGCTGGTGCGAGACCTCGCCGCGCGCACCGAGGGCCCGGCGAGCGACGAACTCAGGTGGGCGGTGGTGCAGACCGAGATGCTGACCCATCACGTGCGGCGCCGGCTGTCCGAACAACTCGACGGTGTGCGGCACGGGCCGGAAGGATCACTCGACAAGCTGCTGATGACCTGGGTCGAACAGTCGGTCGGACACGCGGCCCTGGCCGTCGGCGGCACCCGCGATCCCGACCTGCTCAGTGCCTACCTGTATAGCCGCGCGCAGAGCGTCATGGGCGGCACCTCACAGATCCAGAAGAACATCATCGCCTCGCGCATCTTGGGATTGGGAGTCTGACGTGTACGACATGCCGGAGGAAATCGACATTCGCGGCGACGGGCCGCTGCGGATCATCACGCTCAACCGGCCCGACGCCCTCAATGCGGTCAACGACAGCCTGCATGCCGGACTGGCGCGGCTGTGGCCGCAATTGAGCGACGATCGCCAGGTCCGCGCCGCGGTGCTCACCGGCAGCGGCCGGGCGTTTTCGGCGGGCGGGGACTTCGCGTATCTCGCCGAGCTGGGTGAGGATGCCGACCTGCGCGCCAAAACCATCGCACACGGGCGAGACATCGTGCTGGGAATGGCCCGGTGCCGAATTCCGGTGGTGGCCGCGGTCAATGGCCCGGCCGTCGGGCTGGGCTGCAGCCTGGTCGCACTGAGCGACATCGTCTACATCGCCGAAGACGCCTATCTTGCCGACCCGCATGTGCAGGTGGGGCTGGTGGCCGCCGACGGCGGACCAATCACCTGGCCGCTGCACATCAGCCTGATGCTGGCCAAGGAATACGCCTTGACCGGCGCCCGGATCTCCGCCGAAAAGGCCGTCGAACTCGGGCTCGCCAACCACGTCGCCGCCGATCCGCTGGCCGAGGCGATCGCGTGCGCGAAGCGGATCATGGAGCTGCCCCAGCAAGCGGTGGAGAGCACCAAACGGGTGCTCAATGTGCACCTGGAGCGCGCCGTCCTCGCCACGCTGGACTTCGCGCTCACGGCTGAGAACCAGTCGTTCCAGACCGAGGACTTCCGCTCGATCATCACCAAGCTGACCGCCGGCAAGAACTGACGTCTCGCTTTATTTCGGCGGGAACCGCAGCGCGCCGTCGAGCCGGATGACTTCGCCGTTGAGGTAGTCGTTTTCACAGATGCTCTGCACCAAGGCCGCGTACTCCGCGGGCCGGCCCATCCGCTAGGGGAAGGGCACCTGCGGACCCCAGTAGGCCTCCAGCTGATCACCCGCCTGGCCGTACGCCGGCGTCAAGAACGTCCCGGGGGCGATGGTGAGGACGCGGATGCCCGGCGGCGACAGATCGCGCGCGGCGACCAGCGTCATGCCGACGACGCCGCCCTTCGCCGCGGCGTACGGCAGCTGACCGATCTGGCCCTCGTAGGCCGCGATGGACGCGGTGTTGACGATGACGCCACGGGCGCCGTCGACCGGTTCCTGTCGCGCCATGGCCGCGGCGACCAGGCGCATCACGTTGAACACACCGGTCAAATAGACGTCGATGGTCGTCTTGAAGCCGTCCAAGTCCAACGGCGTGCCGTCCTTGGCGACCAGGCGCCCCCCACTTGCCGGACCGCCATGGGCGTCCACCGAAATCCGCAGCGGCCCAAGCGATTCTGCTTCCGCGATCGCTGCGGCAACGTCGTCGGTATTGGTGGCGTCAGTCCGCACATACCGGGACCGAGCTCGCTTGCCAACTCCTTGCCTTTGTCGTCGGCCAGGTCAGCGACGATCACTTTGGCTCCCGCGGCGTGCAGCCGGCGAACGGCGGCCTCACCAAGACCGCCCGCACCGCCGACGACGATCGCCGAACTACCACTGATCTGCATCCAGTTCCCCTTCTTGCAACTCATACTCTCGGACTGAGAGAATAATGTTCTCATGGAGTCGTGAATGGAGACCACCTGTGCCTAAAGCTGTCATCGTGTCCGCCCTGCGCACCCCCATCGGTACCGCCACGAAAGGAACGCTGCGCGACACCACCGCCTACGACCTGGCACATCACGTCGTCTCGGAAGCCGCGGCCGGCCTGGGCTCGGCGCAGGTCGACGAGGTGATCCTGGGCGAGGGTCTTTACGGCGGCGGCGTGGTGGCCCGCCACGCCGCGATCACGGCGGGGCTCACCACGGTGCCTGGTCTGGCCAACAACCGGCACTGCGCGGCCGGTCAGGCGGCGGTGCAGAGCGCGGCGGCCGGTGTGCGCGCGGGGATGGATCAACTGATCATCGCCGGCGGTGTGAACTCCGCATCCACGTCGCCGCGATCACGCATCCAGGTGAATGGTGAGTGGGTCGACTGGTTTCCGCCCACCCATCCCGACCGGCCCGACGCGCCCAACCTTGACATGTCGATCACTGTAGGCTGGAACGCCGCCGTCAAAGCCGGCGTGCGTCGCGAGGAGATGGACGCCTGGGCGTTACGGTCACACCGCAACGCGATCGCCGCCATCGACGAAGGCCGCTTCAAGGAGGAGATCGTGCCGATCGAGACGCCGCACGGCTTGTTCTCGGTCGACGAGCATCCCCGCCGGGACACCAGCATGGAGAAGCTGGCCGCACTCAAGCCGCTGCACCCCGAAATCGAGGGTTTCTCGATCACCGCCGGCAATGCCTGCGGCGCCAACGACGGCGCGGCCGTGCTGACCGTCGCGAGCGACCGGCTGGGCCTGCCCGCGCTGGCCACCGTCCGGGCCTGGGCCTCGGTCGGTGTCGATCCCGCGGCGACCGGCCTGGCGCCCGTCGAGGCGATTCCGAAAGCTCTTGCCCGCGCTCGGCTTTCACTGTCCGACGTAGACCTCTTCGAAATCAACGAGGCGTTCGCGTCGATGTGTGTGGCCACCGTCAAGCTGCTCGATCTGGACCCGGACCGGGTCAACGTCAACGGCAGCGGCTGCTCACTCGGGCATCCGATCGCCGCCACGGGAGCGCGGATGTTGGTCACCCTGGTGCACGAACTGCGCCGGCGCGGCGGTGGCATCGGGGTGGCGGCGATGTGCGCCGGCGGCGGAATGGGTTCCGCCACCGTCATCGAGGTCCCGGCGCCATGACCGGCAGATGACCGTCGCCGAGTTGATCGCCGCCGCGCGCAACGGATCTCCTCGCGCCGCCGGCCGCTTACTCAGCCTGGTCGAGGGCGACCGCCGCGACGAGGTGCTGGCGAGTGTGGGCCCGTCATCGGTGCGCGTCATCGGCGTCACCGGACCGCCCGGGGCCGGCAAGTCGACGACGATCGGGGCCCTGGTCGGGGCGTACCGGCAGCAGGGGTTGCGGGTGGCCGTGCTGGCCGTCGACCCGTCGTCGCCGTTCAGCGGCGGTGCGCTGCTTGGCGACCGGATCCGGATGGCCGCGCATATCAACGATCCCGAGGTGCTGATCCGGTCGGTGGCGACTCGCGGTCATGTGGGCGGCCTGGCCGCCGCTGTGCCCGCGGCCATCCGGCTGCTGGGAGCGCTCTGCTATGACGTGATCATGCTGGAAACGGTAGGTGTCGGGCAGTCCGAGATCGAGATTGCCGCGGTCGCCGACCCGACCGTGGTCATCCTCAATCCCGGGGCGGGTGACGCCGTCCAAGCCGCCAAAGCCGGCCTGCTCGAAGTCGCCGACATTGTGGTGGTCAACAAGGCCGATCGCGACGGCGCGAACCGGACCGTTCGGGACCTTCGGGCCGAGACCAAGGCGCCGATCCTCACGCTTGTCGCCGCGCGCGGGGAGGGCGTGCCGGACTTGGTGGAGGCCATCGACGCCCACCACCGCGCCGATAACCGCGCTCGCCGGTTGGCCCGTGCCCGAGCGCATATCCTGTCGCTGGCCCAAACCCGGCTGCGCACCCACCCGGATCTGGACCGGCTCGCCGAGTCCGTCGCCGACGGCCGCGACGACCCCTACACCGCGGCCGAGCGGCTGCTGTCGCCGGAATAGGCAACCCAGCGCCAGACCTGACTCATTCCGATTCGGCACTTCCCCATGTTCGAGCACTGCAGCCACCGTTTGCGACGACGCCGGGGCGACGATTAGGCGATTAGCTTTGACCCGGGGTAGTTCTCACCACTACCGCGTGTGCCTCGGGTGGCGTCTTTGGGCCTCGGTCCGCTCCCCGTCGGTAACGTGGTTGGGGCCCCAACGGAGCATGAAGGCGAGACGTATGACAAGCGATAATCCGGTGGTCGAGACGACGTACGGCCCGGTCCGTGGCAGCAACGACGGGCGAGTCAAGGTGTGGAAGGGCATTCGCTACGCCGCGCCGCCGCTTGGCGGGCTGCGGTTTCGTGCGCCGCAATCGCTCGAGCGCTGGACCGAGCCGGCCGACGCCATCGACTACGGTCCGGTGTGCCCGCAACCGGGACTTGCGGGCCTCCCGCTAGACCTGGGCGCACACCACAGCACGAGGACTGCTTGAGGCTTGAATTGCCGTGTGCGCAACACGCTTTCGACACGTTCGATTCGGCTAGAGCCACACATGCGGCGGTGGCCGTCGAACAGTTCCTCGCCGCAATCCATTCCGATCACCGAGCGTCGATCCGAGGGAGAACGTGGCGCCTGATCATCCCCCAATGAGTGGCGCTGCATCGTGTGCTCCGGCGATACTTGACATCACACCTCGATTGCATCGAGCAGCGGGCCGCCGGCGTCGCCGTGGTGGTCCTGCCACCGCGGCACCGAATCAGCCGCTTCGGCAAGCGAATTGACTCGCTACGGCTGCGGGCCGGGCTCAGGCTGGACGTATTCGGGGTCGTCCGGGGTGCGCATCGACAGTCGCCACCGGCAGGATACGTCCTCCTTGCTGACGCGTGGCGGGATCGCCAGGATCTCCACCTTCATGTTCGGGTTGTACATCTTGGCGGTCTCGATGATCGAGGCCGGGCAGGTCACGTGACTGGCCTTTTCGGCAATGTCGGGGCGCCCCAAGGCTTCCCACTGGTCGACCGACACGCACTTGTTGAACGTCATGATGCCCACGTCGGGCTCAGACATCTCGAACGTCATCTCGAAGGCCTTGCCGGGAAACGACGACGCATCCATCTGGATGTCTTTCATGAAGGCCTCCACCGTGCCGTCGCCGACCTTCATCCACCGCTGCTTGAGATCACGCACCGCCGGCAGCACCTTCTCACTCCACAGGTCCCACTGGAACTTGAACATCTCGTCAAGCCCGTAGCGCATCACAACATCGCCGGCCCACGCCTCGATGGCGGTCAGCAGGTATTCGTGGCTGCCCAGCACGAACCTCACCAGCTGCTCTTTGGGCAGGTCTACGTATTTCGGATCGGCCTGGAACGGGTTGATGGTCACCACGCCGCCATCGTCGCGGCGGGCTTCCACCTCGCGGGCCACCTCGGCGACGGCCGCGTCGGCCTCGTCGTCGGTGCATGGCGCCCATTCGTCGAGCATCCCGCGCAGCTGGGGCAGGACGATGTTTTGCCACGCCTCCGACTGGATCTCAACCATCAGATCGTGCCCGTAGCGCTTGGCGACCTCCTCGGCCCACGCCTGCACGCACACCCGGCAGTACTCGTCGCTCATCGCGAGCATGTTCACCAAGGCTTCGTTGGAGAAGTCGGAAAACCGCAGATCGGCCCTAAACGGGCCGCTGTAGTCAGGCAGTTCCTTACTGTCGTCGACGCGGATGTCCCAGCGGGTGTCCGGGCCGCTCGGCTTATGGATGCCGGGCGG
>Ga0187766_10002757_pt1 | contig 10307 bp, 8 predicted proteins | sample 0216_QUI02_MP05__4_FD_132971 | JGI IMG/M metagenome (GOLD analysis project Ga0187766, IMG submission 132971) | Tropical peat soil microbial communities from peatlands in Department of Meta, Colombia - 0216_QUI02_MP05_20_MG | ecosystem: Environmental > Terrestrial > Soil > Wetlands > Peat ...
ATCACATGTTTCTGCTGAAAAGATCTGGCTTAACTTCGTGTATAATCCAGATGTGTTTGTGGATCGGTCGCTTATCGTGCATATCGCGGATGCGCTGTCAAAGCGCAGCCATAAACGCGTGCTGGTGCTTGAGGCTTGCAGAGAGGATCAAATGATAGGCTCCCATTTCACCACGATGACTGACCAGGTACGCCCATCATTGTTAGATTGCGCCCAAGATCATAGCCTGCTCCAGGCTCACCGCGCTCTAACGAGAACCCCTGAAGGTCAATACTATCCAGCTTATGCTGCATTCGCGTCTACGAATCAGCAAACATCCACGCTTGATGCAAGCACGCTTTCGACCACCCTGGTTGATCTTGCAGGTTTTTATGATTACCTTTTACTGGTGACCACACAGGCAACCCCAAAGGCATTGGTTCAAGCAATAGCTGAACAGGCTGCAAGGACAATTGTGATTGTCTCTGCCGATTCGGTCCAAAATATAGCAGCGCAGTCTATCAAGCCTGATCCTACCTTCTTCATAGCGCATGTGGTAGAACAACCGACTATCGGCGCCCAAGATAGATTTAGCTCTGATCTGGGCCAAACCGTAACGCGCCTATTGCCAGCTGACAATGCTTTGTTGGAAAAGTGTTGGGATCAGCAGGCAACACTGCATAGGGTAGCAAGAGCGGCGCAGTTGACGAAAGCAGTTGATTTCGTTGCACGTTATATCGCGCACCAAACGGTGGGTATTGCTTTTGGCGGTGGTGGTGCAAGAGGATTCGCACATTTAGGAGTCCTGGATCGACTCCTACGATACGGCATTCCCCTTGATTATATTGCAGCATGTAGCAGTGGCATTATCGCGCCTGGAATGTATCTCATAGGCAAGTCAATTGAGGAGAGCGAAGAGATATTTCTGGAGATACAGCGCCATATCGTTCAGTGGCGTTTGCCTCGCACATCTATTTTCTCGAATAAGGGCTTGAAACGCATGCTGCACGAGTACTGCGGGGATTTATGCTTCGAGGATCTGCTCACTCCTTTTGCGACGGTGGCTGTTGACCTCTCAAAGCGCACAGGTGTTGTGCTCGATCGTGGTTTGCTCTGGCAAGCGGCATTAGCCAGTGTCTCTCTGCCGGGAATTTTCCCCCCAGTGGTTGTAGGAAATCATATTCTTATGGACGCGGGTATGCATGATCCGGTACCTGTGCGTCTGGTCAGAAAGATGGGAGCCGATATTCTCATTGCTTCGGAACTTGGCGGTCAGGGACCGCCTGCGCTAGAGAGTGCGACTCCCTGGTTGGAAGAGGTATCTCACAAGGACCTGAAATCAATCAGGTCACCACATATTATTGATTTGTTGCTACGCACCTATGACCTTGCTATGGCAACTCTTGGCATGCATAGCCTACGCGAGGCGGATATTGTTATTCGTCCAAAACTGCACCGTGTTTCGTTACGACAATTTTCTGAAGGGCGCAAGTTTGTGGCAACTGGACGTGATGCTGTAGATCAGGCGTTGCCGGAGTTAAGGAAACATTTGCCCTGGTTGACATCGTAATTTATCCTCCTGCTCTCTTCACCTTATATCCCAATTCACTCAGTTTACCCATCACCTTCTCGCAATGATCGCCCTGAATCTCGATATTCCCATCCTTAACTGTCCCTCCAGAGCCACATAACTTCTTGAGTCGTTGCGCAAGTGCAGCCACCTCTGTTTCACTTCCTATTACCCCATCTATAACTGTGACCGTTTTTCCTCCATGGCCTTTTCGCTCACGTCTCACACGCACTATCCCATCGCTTTGTTTCGTGATAGACGGTTGATCGCAACGGCATTTTGTATATGGCAGCCCACAAGTGGGACAGGTATTTATTCGCCCACTATCAGTGGAATAGACGAGACGATCAGGCATACGAGAATCCTTTCTTCACGGCAGATTGCAGCAGTACATCGATCTGAAAATTGTATCATACGCTGAAAACTGATGGATGGAGGCTAAATTTGAAATCCCTTCAAAGACAAAGACAAATCCACATCACCAGGCGCCTTCTAAAGTACATCGCAAGCATAAACATCAACACCAAAAGCATGACAGCAATGATACGATCGAACTTGATGCATAACAAACATATGTTCAGAATGTGTCGTTCTGCCTAAAATTGACATATAATAGTGAGGGTACATATACTGCTAAAACTGCTGACGTTAAATCGGACTCAGTGAATGGGTTGTCACGCGTATCAAGGATTGTTGTTTTATGTCAGGATTAGAAGGGACTACTTTAGGTCGTTATCGTCTTCTCCAACGCCTGGGTGAAGGAGGGATGTCGGAAGTCTATTTAGCCTACGATGAACTCATGCATCGTGACATCGCTATCAAGGTCATGAGCAGCAGTAACACAGAACATATCGAGCGCTTCCAACGCGAAGCAGAAGCCGTAGGCAATTTATATCACAACCACATTCTTCCTGCATTCGATTATGGCCAGCAACATCCCTGGTATTACCTTGTGATGCCATATATCGAGCATGGCTCTTTGAGCGACTTATTGCGTGATGGCCCTCTGACCCTCGAGCATGCGGGTGAGATGCTGTCGCAGATCGCCAGTGCGCTCCAATGCGCTCATGATCATGGGATTCTGCATCGTGACATCAAGCCCTCGAATATTCTGTTAAGCGATGATCATTACGCCTACCTGGCTGACTTTGGCCTGGCAAAGCAGATAGATGGCAAAGACAATGTGACTCACACTGGTGTGCTGATGGGTACCCCTGAGTATATGGCGCCCGAACTTGCAGACGGTCATGCTTCTATCAGTAGCGACATTTATGCGCTTGCTATTTTGCTCTACCAGATGGTAACAGGGCATATGCCCTTTACCGGTGACACAGCGCTGGCTGTTTATCTGAGGCAACTGCACGAGACTCCTGTTCCACCTTCGCGTATCAACCCTGCTATTCCTCCAGAAGCCGATCGCGTTATTTTGCGTGCGTTAGAAAAGGACCCACGTCGTCGCTACCAGACACCGGATGAGTTGGCTCAAGCATATAATCAAGCTATTCATGCTCCATTGCTTGATGTTGCCTCATCCAACTCAACAAGAAGCTTTGCAGAAGTTGCTGTTGCTCCTGCCCCGATTGAAGTCGCTCGTGAGGACAAACTTGTCCTTCCAGTTCACCAGTTTAGTAACGATACAATCGCTGCAAATTCGAGAGATAAAACCATTATTCAACCCATGAGCAATCTGGTAAGACGCAAATCCAGAAGCAAGCCTGTAAGTACCAGGAAATTTCAAGATGAACGTTATGGCCGTAATTTGTTCAAGCTTACAGGTCTTATGGGGATTAGCTTCATGCTCATCATTATGTCGATTATACTTTTCGCTGTTTTTGCATATAGCAATACCAGGCAGATTGCAACACAAAATGCTCTGCCGAAGCAAACTAGCAAAGCTCATCATACAGTCAAAGCAACTGCCAACCAGGCAAAAAGCACACCAATCTCACACGTGACTACCGTACCTCTTTCGCCTCAACAAGCCGCAATAGCGCGTGCCAGAGCGATTACGAATGCCTCACCGGTATTTTCTGATGATCTGAGTACGGACTTTATCAGTGATTGGTATGTCGACTATACCAACTGCATTTTTAACGATAGCGCTTACCATGTCCTGGTCAAACAGAATAATGCACTTCAAATCTGCAAATCAAGCATCTTGTCTTATGACAATGCAGCCCTGCAAGTAAGTGTATCGCTGATTTCGGGAAGTGATGCAGGTATAATCCTGCGTGCTAATGATCAGCAGTATTACGAGTTTGGCTTCAATAGTCAAGGTTATTTTTTCTTCCGTCGTCATGATCCAGATGCAGCGGGGGGAGGGAGTTTTACTGATCTTATCCCTTCGACAAAAAGTAGCGCTATTCTTCCTGGTAAAAGAGAAAATACCTTGCTAGTAGTCGCGAACGGCAGTAATTTTGACCTGTTTATCAATAATGTCTATGTTGGTAGCTATCAGGATAGCACGTATACCAGTGGACAGATTGGTTTTAGCGTCGAGACCCTATCTACTCCGAATGCTGGAGAGGCCAGCTTCTCGAATTTCAAAGTATTCTCTGTATCCTCATAAAAGCTCCGCATATTCTTTAAAATTGGTGAACTTTTTGCAGGTTTATTCTTGCCATATTACGAATTTTTCGCTATCATATTTCAAGAGTCGATTTCCTGTTTAGTCCGAAAGCAGCTGAATCAGACTTATTCATTTGCGATCGACAACAGGAAACTATTTCGTAACATAAGGAATGAATATGCAAGTTGATACAGTAGTGCCTCGAACTGGAGCCACACGTTTTCTTGAGGCCTGTCATCTCTGGCAACCCGATGCCACCCCAGTCTGGTTTATGCGCCAGGCTGGACGTTGCCTTGCTGAATATCGAGAATTGCGCAGGCGTTATGACATCCTTACGATGGCAAAGACCCCTGAATTGTGTGCGCAGGTTACCCTGATGCCTGTTAAAGAATTTGATGTTGATGCAGCAGTACTCTACGCTGATATCATGCTCCCCCTTGAAGGCATGGGCATCTCATTAGAAATTGAGCCAGATGTTGGCCCAATCATTCATAATCCTATCCGCACCATGCAGGATGTTGAAGAACTGCGCGTCATTGATGCTGAAGAATCTACCCCCTTTGTGATGGAAGCAATTCGATTGGTTCGTCGCGAATTGGAGGGGAAACAAGCGGTGATTGGCTTTTCTGGTGCCCCATTCACACTGGCCTGTTATGTAATTGAAGGCAGACCTTCACGCGACTACGCCCTTGCTAAATCAATGATGTATGGGCAGCCTGAAATCTGGCATGCCTTGATGGAGAAGTTGACAGAAGTTGTGACACGCTACCTGCTCGCACAGATCTCGGCTGGCGTGGATGCCGTGCAACTGTTCGACAGTTGGGTTGGTTCATTGAGTCCCAGCGTCTACAGGAAATATGTACAACCCTACTCGCAACGTATTTTCAAAGCGGTTAAACAAGCCTCAACACCTTCAATCCATTTTGGTACAGGCACAGCGAGTCTACTCGAGTCCATGGTAGAAGCTGGAGGCGATATCATCAGCATCGATTGGCGCATGGATCTGGATGTCGCCTGGCAGCGTATCGGGTATGATCGGGGCATTCAGGGTAATCTCGACCCAACGCTATTGCTGACTCCCTGGAACATAATAGAAAAAGGCATGCAAGACGTGCTGGCTCGCGCGGCTAATCGGCCTGGCCATATCTTTAATCTCGGCCATGGTGTACTGGCCGACACTCCTCCTGATATGCTCCGCAGATTGGTCGATGCCGTTCACGAAACGACAAAACGCTAGCATCAAGGATAGACCAATGAACAATACATATGTTGGTGTCATGTTGATGACCTATGGTTCCCCAGCCACGCTCGAAGATATCCCTGCATATCTGAAAAACATTCGCGGAGGACGAGAACCAGATGAGGAGTTGATCGCCGAGTTTCGTCGTCGTTACACTCTTATTGGTGGTTCGCCTCTCTTACGCATCACACGGGAGCAGGCTGCTGCATTACAGGATGAGCTGAGTAAACAGCATCCCGGCGGCCCGCATTTTCACGTGGTCGCGGGCATGCGTTTTGCACCTCCTTTTATCGCCGATCTTGTGCCTGAGACTGCAGCGGGCGCTCAACAACTTATAGGCATGATTATGTCGCCGCAATACTCCCCAATCATTATGAGTGGTTATACTCGTGCGTTAGAAGATGCTGTACAGCGATTGCATCGTGATGACCTCAAACTGCAGATTGCAGGTGACTGGCACCTACAACCGTATTTCCTTTCGGCCTTAGCTCTACGTGTCCAGCAGGCGCTAGATAGGTTTCCAGAGGATGTGCGTTCGCGGGTTCCAGTACTCTTAACTGCGCACAGTATGCCCAAACGTGTGACTGAGAAGGAACCGGATTACATCAACAATCTTAAAGAGACCGCCGCGATGGTCGCAGAATTGGCAGGCCTCTCAAGCGATCGTTGGATGTTCTGTTACCAAAGCGCGGGGCATACTCCGGAAGAATGGCTCAAACCAGACTTTGCCGATATCATGCCAGATTTACATGCTGCGGGATACAGACACGTCTTGATCGCGCCAGTACAATTCCTGGCCGACCACCTGGAGATACTCTACGATATCGAAATCGGCGCGCGCCGGCAGGCTGAAGAACATGGCATACAGTTTGCTCGTACCGAGTCCCTCAATACCTCCCCGCTGTTCATCAAAGCGCTGGCAGAAGTGGTGAAGGAGACAATGGGACAGGTCTAAGGTTACCAACTGTAGTTGTTCTTCAGTTTGCATCAATGCAATGCTATTAACGGCTTTGCTCAACACCTCGGTCAGGTTTGCGCATTTGGCAGGTGCGATGAAATCACGACGGTAATCTTCCAGCGTGATTGAGGGGTTTAAGCGAGAAACGACCGCATAACTTAACGAACAGTCAAAGTGCAAATGGAGTTCTACTTTCGGTAGTGATTTGAAGTTCAACAGCGTTTCCGTTCTTTGCAGCAAATATTTGTAGTATTAAGTTTGGGATTCCAGGAGGGTGATCGCCTCTTAGAATCCCGTAGAATGGATGTATAATCCTTCGTACTTTGTGCTTATGTAGAGGTTAAACTAACAGTTTGGCAATCGTCAATATCTCATCCTTGCTCAGATTGCCGGCAATTTGAATGCCAACTCCTTTCTCTGTCCAGGTCAGTGTTGTGCTATTACTGGATGTAGACAGCGTTGCTTGCGTCCCTCGAAGGTTCACAGTTTGACCCGATATAGGAAGGTTAGCGAGTGATTTCCCCTCGGAAATTGCGAATGTATTATTACTCGTTACATAGTTAAGGGCGAAAATCTGGTTACCAGGCGCTCCGAGTGCATCAATACCCTGTAACTTGTATGCGTGTTGAGCAGCTGGAATGCTTAAAAGGTGATATCCTGCTTGCAATTGGGCTTGTTCCAGCGAAAGCGTACCCGTTTCGGTTGTTGTCTTCGGGAAAGGGAGCACCTGAACTCCGGCAGGGGGGACAAAGGTAAAGAGGCCGCTATCTACTGGCTGATCCAGTATAAATGTTGGCAGATTCACAGTGATCTTTCCAAATCCCTGGACTTCTAATTGTTCCCTCACTGGAAGCATGCTTTTCTTATCGATGAATACATTACCTGTGTAATTGAAGTTCCCTGAGCTACTCGGTTGAGCGGAAGCAGATGATACGACCTGCAGGTCATACACTTCATGTCCATTGGCACTCACTGTAGAAGAGACGAGTGTTGCGTTGCTATGTGTGAATACCGATTGCACAATGTTCATGAGAGACTGGGGCTGATTGCGGCCTGTGCCTGCTGGAGTTCCATCTTGTCCTACATATACAATTTTCTTCACAGGCACATACTGCCATACTTTTTTTCCGTTATTGATAGTAATCGTTCCTGTTGAAAACTGGCTTAGACTAGATTGCAGCACAACCGTACGGCTTTTATCAGGTGAAACATTCCAGACCTCAGTCCTAACTGTCCCATTCGCTGCCGAACCTGCAGTTTGAATATCAAAGATCGCATGGAGCGTTTTTGCTGTTTTAAGTTGTTGCCCGGCTTTATTCAATAGTTGCTGGCCCTGCTCTGGGGACGGAGTGGGTGTAGATTGCGTAGTTTGTGTTGCGCTGGAATTTCCACATGCAGCCAACAAAAGCATGAATAGCAAAGTAAAAGGCAGCATAGCTTTCCAGCTAAAGTGAGACATTGGAAAAACTCCTTAGTATCCATCGATAAATGTCTTGCATGATTGTTTGTTATGTAAGTATAGCACTTGCTACACTTAAACTTTCCCAAGCTCCTCAACGAAAGCCTGGATGACCTCATTATCTTGCTCTTCAAGAACTGTCCGGGGATCAACCAGTAGCGCATCGCGTAGGATGCGCACGACCAGTGCTACGCTACGCAAACGCAAACGTTTTGCCAGTTCATCGAGGGGCATTGGCACATTCCCGGCATCTAGTGCAAGTAAAGTGGTCGGGAGTGTCTCGCCGGGAAGCGATCCTCCACCTACTGTTGACTCGCCTCGCTGCATACGAGCGGGAATTCCATGGTGTTGTAGCCTGGATACCCAGCTAGCAGCTCGTCCATCGATACTCGCAGGTGATGCTGCAATCATGCGCCAGATAAGAATGTGGCTCTCTACTTCTTCTCGTTGATAGTGCCGCAGTGTGGCTTCGAGTGCTGCTAGCGTCATCTTGTCAATGCGTACGGCTCGCATCAAAGGGTGCTTACTAATTCCTTCAAGGACTACTGCTTTGCCAACCAGTAAGCCCGCCTGAGGTCCACCAAGTAATTTGTCACCCGAGAAACAGACGATATCCGTGCCAGCAGCAATACCCTCCTGGGGTATTGGTTCATGTCTCAGGCCATAGCGTTCACTTGCAAGCAAACAGCCGCTGCCCAGGTCAACCATGAGCAGCAAGCCATGTTGATGTGCCAACTCAGCCAGAGCTTCTACTGGGGTTGCTTCACTAAAGCCCACAATTTGGAAATTACTTGGATGTACGGTCAGCAGTAGCGCGGTGCGTTCTGTAATTGCTTTTTCGTAATCGCTCAGACGCGTGCGATTTGTTGTGCCCACTTCTATCAATCTACAGCCGCTCTGGCTCATCACGTCTGGAACACGGAAGCCTCCGCCTATCTCGACAAGCTGGCCTCGCGAGATAATAACCTCGCGGCCTGCTGCCAGCGTACTTAACGCTAGCAGTACTGCCGCCGCGTTATTGTTGGTTACCAGGGCAGCTTCTGCTCCTGTCAATTCGCACAGCAAAGCTGATACATGTGAATGGCGAGAGCCTCGCTCTCCAGTCTCCAACTCGTATTCTAGATTGCTATAGCCTCCTGCTACCCGCTGCACTGCTTGAAGAGCTTCCTTGCTCAGTGGGGAACGTCCCAAATTGGTGTTGATAATGACGCCTGTACCATTGATGATGGCTTGCAAACTTGGTCGCTGGTGTTCATCAAGAATCTGTTCGGCTGTAGAAAGGAGTTCATCTGGTGAAGGACAGGTAGCACCCTCGCGTATGTGCAAACGAGCTTGCGCGATACTCGTGCGGATAGCTTGCAAAGTCATTGAACGAGAATATCGCTCAATCAATTGTTGCCCGCTATCTGAGTGTAGCAGTTCATAAACAGATGGTAGAAGTCGCAGTTGTTCCTGGTCGATGTTCATAGACCGCTAAACCTATTAACAATCCTAATGGAGCGAATAAAACATAGTAATCGCAAGGCTATTCGCTATCTTGCCCATAATTGCCCGCAGGTCACTTTCATTCAGCTTGCAAATTGCATACTGGTCGGCCAGCAGGCTGCGCAGCACAGCATACATCAATTCTGTCTTTACCAGGCTATCGGTGTCAAGTAGAGGGTAATCCCGCTTGAGGAGCAGGTGATGGTATGGTCGTAATTTCCCACGATATGACGTTAAGGCAACAACGTTCACAGCTCCTGCGTGGCGGCAAAAAGGATCGCCCGAAACGACAAGAGCAGGATGCCAGTCGAGGATACGCTTCTCTTCTATGCCTTCGGGAAGTGAGGGATAACCAAAATTGACCCAGTACAACATGCCGAACTGCACTGGTATGTTGTAAGTAAGTGCATCCGACGTAAGGTCTGGTGGGTGAGGCATTGTTGAGCTACGTATCTTTTACAACTAAAAATTACGGACGCAAAGCAACGAGTGAAGTGTATATTAGCTGATCGCTCGTCTCTAGTTGTGCATGGAAACAGGAGCAGGAGAGAGACCATGAATGTTCGACCAGGCTCAGTCGTTCATCGCGTTCCTCCTGACTTTCTTCCTGAAGGGCAGCAGCAATGGGTTCCATTTCACGCTGATACTGTTCTGCAAGCAAGGATGAACGGCCAAAGTCACTCTTCGTCGTCATAACGAAACCTCTTTGTTCCAACTCAGGTCCAAATTGGACTGTACATCACAACATAGGTAGCGGAGTCAGGGGATAGGTAGAATATTTATAATTTTCTAACTTCCGAGATTATACCAGCAAATGAGCCAGGAAGCAAGAGATTTTACGACTATTTTGATGCGTGGTTAAACCTGTGTGCTGTTTGTGATGTGTAAGCGGATGAGATTTTGTTGCAATAGCCCTGTTTATTATTTATAATTGCCAACAGCCTCAATAGCTTTGCTTGGCATCGTTAGCCTCATGCAACTCGAAAAGGAGACAACCCATACAACAGGACATGAGTAATCTCACCCTATCCAGTGAAACAGGACAAT
>Ga0187766_10002758_pt1 | contig 10304 bp, 7 predicted proteins | sample 0216_QUI02_MP05__4_FD_132971 | JGI IMG/M metagenome (GOLD analysis project Ga0187766, IMG submission 132971) | Tropical peat soil microbial communities from peatlands in Department of Meta, Colombia - 0216_QUI02_MP05_20_MG | ecosystem: Environmental > Terrestrial > Soil > Wetlands > Peat ...
GCGAGCGTTCCTGCGAGCCGCGCGAAGTGGCGCGCTCTTGCGACACATTAAACGCGCATTTAGCTCGCTTCCTGATCAAACTGTACCTCTACCGTGCTTGTACAGCGCTGGATTCGTGCGTCCACGCCATTTATCATGTGTGCTCTCCCAAATGGCAGTTTCGGTGAAATCCTTTCTGATTTTGCGTCTCTGGCCCTTTCTGCTGTTTGCGCTATCTCTGTCACTACATGGGCAGTCCGATCACGGCTACGTTGGGGCCGCGGTGTGCGCTAAGTGCCACGCGCAAATCCATCAAGAATGGCGGGAATCATTCCATAGCAAAATGATGCAGCCCGCCACGGAAGCAAGCGTCAAAGGAGACTTCTCGCAGAGCAAAGTTGAGCTGCACGGCTCGAATTATCAGCTGCAAAATCGTGCCGGCAACTATTACATTACGGAATCCGACCTCACTGGGAAACCTTGGCAGCACCTCATCGACTACACTCTCGGCAGCAGACGCGTTCAGCACTATCTCACAACCCTGCCTGACGGGCGCATCGTTATCCTTCCACCTGCTTGGGACAACATTACGAAAAAATGGGTTCACGAAGCGGATATCCAGAATCCTGAAGAAGACACTGTCGCACCGGCACAGGTCTGGAACAAGACCTGCTACTCCTGCCACGTAAGCCAAGCGCACAAGAACTTCGATGCGCAAGAGAATCGGTATCACACGACCTGGCAGGATTTAGGGATTAACTGTGAGACCTGCCATGGTCCTGGCAGGGAACACATCTCACTCGAGCAGGCTGCCACTCCTGCGAAGGTTCGCTCGACTGCGGGTAGCGCTGCAGTTATCAACCCTTCGCGGTTGGATGCGACGCAAAGCACGATGATCTGCGCCCAATGCCACTCCTTTCGTGACATCTATGTGGACGGATTTCAGGCAGGCGGGAATTACTACGATTTTTTCTTACCCGTTATGGAGTATCGCCTGCCGTCATCGGAGAATCCGGCCTACTGGCCCGACGGACACCCGCGTTGGCTGTCGAACGAAGCGATCGCTTTCTGGCAGAGCCAGTGCTTTCTCAAAGGCGGCGCTACCTGTGCCACCTGCCACTCCCGCCCGCACAAGATAAATGTTGAACAGAACCCACAGCTCCGTCCAGCTAACAATGCGCTTTGTACCTCATGCCACAAGGCAATTGCGGCGAATACACGTGCACACACCCATCACTCGCAGAATAGCTCCGGTAGTTCTTGTATCGAATGCCACATGCCGTCGACGGTGATCGGAATTAATACCTACTTTCGCGATCACTCAATCAGTCTTCCAGTGCCGGAGAATACGATTCGGCATAGCATTCCGAACGCTTGCAATCTTTGTCACAAAGATAAAGATGCCAGTTGGGCGTTGCGGCAGACGAAGGTGTGGTACGGCGACGGTGTTCGGCAGAAGCTTGTCGCCCAAGCCGATTCTTTCAGCGCGGCCCGAGATGGCAGGCCGGAAGCCGTTCAGGGGCTGCTGCAGATAACGTCGGATACCACAGCAGTAGCGTTCATCCGAGCCAATGCTATCGGCTATCTGGCGGCATTTCCGAATGATCCCGTGGCGTATGACGCGGTGTTTGGCGCGCTTAGTGATGCTGAACCGCTCGTGCGCGCAACTGCCGCCTTCGAAATCAGACCGCGAGCGGCTCAGCGAGAAGCTGCGGCTCCCCAGTTAGCTTTGTTGCTCCGGGACCCCATAGCTGCCGTGCGGGTCAGCGCCGCTATTGCGCTCGTTGCCATGGGAGTAACGCAGTTGCCGAGTGAGGACGAAAAATGGTTCGCGCGCGCCAATGAACTCTATGCCGCACGCGCCGAACTCAATTCGGATGATGCCAATCAACAGTTCGCTGCTGGAAAATTCTTTTTTCTGGCAGGCGCCATGGAGCGTTCCGCGGCCGCATTCAGAGCCACCCTTAAACTCGATAGCACCATTCCGGCGCAGTACTATCTAGGTCGCGCTCTGGCTGAAAAAGGCGATTCTGCAGAGGCGCGCAAGATCTTGGAGACGATACCCGCTAATGACCGCCAATATCCGGCGGCACAGCAACTCCTCGCCTCGCTGACGGCGACAGACTCGGCCAAGAACGCTGCGCAAAGAAGCGCGGAGGACACGGATAGTGGTGAGGCGCACGCTGCTTTTGCGGAAGGACAGGCACAGTACCGCAACGAAAACTACGGTGCCGCGCTCACCCAGCTGGAACAAGCGCTTGAACTTGCACCACAGACAGAGTGGACGACGAAAGCACAAATCTATCGGGCAATTTGCCTTGAGAAACTCGGCCGTACGCAAGAAGCAGAGACCGCGATGCAGGACCTTTCTGGAAATGACACCGCCAGGACCGATCTTGACCTGCAGCTTGCCTTCGCCGAGTTACTGCTGGAAACGGGTCGTCCCGAAGAAGCGCTGAAGCCGATCGATAGTGCGATCGCAGTTGCACCTCAGTCTGCGATGGCTTATTTCTGGCGTGCCAAGGTGCTGCTCGAACTTCACCGTACGAACGAGGCTGCGGTTGCAGCACAGGAGTCTGTTCGCCTGGCGCCAGATTTGCCTGCAGCCCATAACTTGCTCATCAAGATCTATCAACTGCAGGGCCGCACCAAAGAAGCGGCTCAAGAGGCGGAATGGCTTCGCGACTATCAACGGCGCATCGAATCACGTTGAGTTTGCTGCTCGCCTCTACTGGAGTGGCGCGGGCGCAGATTCGGTTTGAAGATATTGCGCAAAAAGCCGGCGTGAAGTTCGAGTTGCGCAATGGCGCCATTGGCGAGTTTCACCAGCCGGAATTGATGCTCGGCGGGGTGGCGGCAATTGATTACAACAATGATGGCTGCATGGATATCTTCTTTACCAACGGTGCAGCCATGCCGTCGCTGAAGAAAACCGGCCCTGAGTATTCAAATCGCCTTTTCCGCAATAACTGCGATGGCACGTTTACCGACGTCACAGAAAAAGCTGGGGTCGCAGGTGAAGGTTATTCAATAGGAGTGGCAGTCGGCGACTACGACAATGATGGCTATCCGGACATATTCGTTGCCGGCGTCAATCGCAACATCCTCTACCATAACCGTGGCGATGGCTCGTTTGAGGATGTCACAGAGAAAGCGCACCTGAGTGGAGTGGATGCTCACTACGGCAAGCTCTGGTCGATCGCCGCAGCATGGATTGACATAGACAACGACGGCTGGCTGGACTTGGTCGTGTCAAATTACGTTCAATGGGATCCGAAACAGGAACCTGTCTGCGGAACACCCCAGCAACCTCTCTACTGTCGCCCCGATGCATATCATGACACCCCGAACCAGCTCTTCCACAACAATCACGACGGCACGTTTACCGACATTACCGAATCTTCGGGACTTGGCGCGCATTTGGGTAAAGGTATGGGAGTCGCCGTTGCTGACTACGACGGCGATGGCTTGATGGACATCTTTGTAGCGAATGATTCTATACCGAATTTCCTGTTTCACAATTTGGGTCATGGCAAGTTCGAGGAAGTTGGAATTCTCGCGGGTGTGGCACTTGATGACAACGGGCGACCTGTCGCCAGCATGGGCGCGGACTTTCGCGACATTGATAACGACGGTCGTCCTGACCTGATGGTCACGGCCATGATCAACGATACTTACCCGTTTTTTCACAACACTGGTAAGTTGCCTGCATTTGAGGACGCCACTGCGAACTCAGGATTGGCGGTGCTGACCCGTGCTCTGACCGGATGGGGAATCGGTTTCTACGACTTCGACAACGATGGCTTCAAAGATGTGTTCACCGCCAATTCGCACTTTCCCGCTTTAGATCGCTACTTGGGGACCGCAGCGGCCCTGCCGAATTCGCTCTTTCGCAATCGAGGCGACGCGCATTTCGAGAACGCGTCTATGCTCGCCGGTACCGATTTCCAGCTTCCGGGGCAGTATCGTGGCGTCGCCTTCGCAGATTTCGACAATGATGGGCGAATAGATGCAGTCGTCTCCAATGTGAATGGACCGGCTCGGCTATTCCATAACGTGACTCCGAATACAGGGCACTGGCTGGCGTTCAAGCTTCTCGGCAAACACAGTAATCGGGATGGCATCGGAGCCAAAGTCGCGGTGACGCTGCAAGACGGTCGGAAGCTGTACAACCACTGCACCACCAGCGTTGGCTATGCATCCTCAAGCGAGCCCCTGGTACGATTTGGCGTAGGCAAGCAAACCATTGCCAAGTCAGTCGAGATCCGGTGGCCAAGCGGGCAGCTGGAGAACCTGCATGATGTTCCGGCCGATCAAGTCGTAAAGGTACAAGAGCCATGATGAAAATGAACGTTACTAGCCGCCGTTCGGGCTTGCAGGCGTCTGCAAGCACGTATGTGAGATAATTTTTCGAGGAATCTATGGCGGAGCACAAAGTTTTCTGCGTTAAGCTTCAAAAAGATCTTCCAGGCCTTGACGAGCCCCCATTCGATACCGATCTGGGCAGAAAGATTTACGAGAATGTTTCACAGCAGGCCTGGAATCAATGGATGGATTTCTGCAAGATGCTGCTCAACGAGTATCGGCTCAATCCTGCCCGCCGGGAGGACCAGGAAGCCATTGTCAAGCAGATGGAACAGTATTTCTTTGGTGAAGGAGTGCGGCCTCCGGAACAGTACGTTCCACCCACGCCCAAGTGACGAAAGTTCACAATCCAGAGTACCTTCGCAGCTAACCCGTTTACCACAGTATTAACCCCATGTTCATCTCCCTGTAACAATGTTGCACCAAAATTAGGGCATGGATCCGCCCGTCTACGACACGCTGATCCTCTCCGACCTGCACCTGGGTTCGGAAACTAGCCGCGCCGGCGATGCTCTGCGCGTCCTCAAGGAAAACCGTTTTCGCCGCCTGATTCTCCTTGGCGATATCTTTGCCGACCTGAACTTTCGCCGCCTCACCAAAGAACACTGGAAGTTCCTCGGGTATATCCGGAAGCTCTCAAATCCGAAGCGCGGAGTAGAGGTGATCTGGGTGGAAGGCAACCACGATCACGGTCTTACCGAGGTGATGTCACATCTGGTTGGTGTCCGTGTTTATCAGGAGTACTTCTGGGAATATCAGGGCCTCAAACACCTCGCGATCCACGGCCATCAATTCGACCGACTTCTCGCCAACAATCTCCGCCTTAATTACTTTGGCACGCTGCTACTGTTGCAGCTGCAGAAACTCGACGTGAAGGGCAAGCCACTGTCGCGCCTCATTGATCGCCTGAACACCCGGTGGCTGCGCATGTCGCCAAACGTGGCTGCCGGGGCCAAGCTTCACGCTCGCTTACATAAGGTCGACCGCATCTTCTGCGGACACACTCACGAGGCTATTCATGAGGCGTCCGACGGTCATCATTACTACAACTGCGGCGGTTGGGTAGGTTCAATTGGCACCTATATCACCATCGACAGTGACGGAGTCCGGATTCATACGCAAAAGCTGCTGTCCGGAACGGCGGAATCCGGTGCTGAACAAGGCAAAGAGCACGAACCCGGATCTGTTGGTACGGAGCACGACGAGCTTCTGGAAGAGATGGAGTACGAAAAAGTCCACCAGTGACGACTACGATCTCTGGAAATTCCAACGGCGGGCCTAGATCAACTTCTACCCGCCAACTGACGATCATCTTTCACCACGCCGGCGGGGGACACCGCAACGCAGCTGACGCACTAAGAGAAGTACTCACCGCTCACACGGCACCCTGGGAAGTCCGTCTTCTGAACCTCCAGGAGCTTCTCGCGCCCTTGGACATCGTCCGCCGCGCCAGTGGGCTAAACATTGAGGGAACTTACAATCTCATTTTGCGCAAAGGTTGGACGCGGTTCACTCCGCAGTTGCTTGTGCTTCTTCAGGCAACTATCCGGGCCGCTCATTCGCGGATCGTCAAACTGCTGCGGGCTTACTGGGCGCAACATCCGACTGATCTGGTGCTCTCGGTCATTCCTCATTTCAATCGCGAAATAGGCGAGAGCCTCATTGACAATGGATCAAAAACTCCCTTTGTCACTCTGTTGACCGATATAGCCGATTACCCGCCCCATTTCTGGATCGAACGCAACTCTGAATTCCTGATCGTAGGGAGTGATCGTGCGAAGCAGCAGGCCCTGTCATTGGGTCACTCTGCCGACCGAATCTTCCAGACCTCGGGCATGATTTTGAAGCCGCGCTTCTATGCGGACTTGAAAGTTGATCCCAGGGCAGAGCGAAAGCGCGTTGGCCTTGACCCTGTCTGCCCAACTGCCATCGTTCTATTCGGCGGCCACGGCTCGCGCGTTATGCTGGATATTGCCAGAAAGTTAGATGAAAGCGGTTCCGAGCTTCAGCTAATCATGGTTTGCGGACATAGCCTCAAGCTTGCGAGAGATCTCCGTGCGCTAAGGACCCGAAGGCCGATGCTGGTGGAAGGTTTCACGACCAACGTCGAATATTTCATGGCTCTTGCTGATTTCTTTATCGGAAAACCAGGGCCTGGCTCAATCAGTGAAGCCCTTCAGCTACATCTGCCCGTGATCGTCGAATGCAACGCGAAAACCTTGCCTCAGGAGCGCTACAACGCGGAATGGGTGACGGAGAATGGGTACGGAATTGTCGTCAAAAGTTTTCGTGACATTGTGCCCGCCGTTCAGACGATGCTGGAGCCTTCAATGTTCCATGGATTTCGCACCAAAGCCGCCACGTATTCGAATCGGGCACTATTGGAGGTTCCTGCAATCCTGGAAAAATGTCTAGAAAGGCAGCCCCAATCTGAAGCGCTCACCCCTGGGCATTGCCTTACCCCCGCAACTCAGAAATGCACCACAATCCCCGTGGAGAACCGCAAATTGCTTTGAGAGCTGCTGAAGAAGCGTGTTTGCAGCGCGTCGAACTGGAACCGCCAGGCGATAGCGGGAATTAGGTGATAGTCTACGCCGCCGCCCAGAGCGTCCCCGAACGAGGTATTAGTATTTGAGCTACCCGCAGCGCTGGCGCGAATGTGGCTAACACCAATCAAGGCGTGTACAAAGGGCCGGAATTTTCGAATCTTGAAGGAGGCCCGCGGCCCAAAAAAATAGTCGTACTCGCTCAAGCTGGTGTTCGATGCCTGGGTCGGACAGTTTGGCAGCACCTGAACCGGGCACACGAGCGGCAGACCCTGCGATCCGTAAACACCGCTGAGGTCGGCTACCAGCCCGATGAATGGCAACACTTTGACTTCCCCCGAGGCGTTCCAGCCGTTCAGGCCGGTGCTTTGGCCGGGTACCAGGTTGGTGCTTGTGTGGGAGTATCCGAAGAATATATTTCCACTGGGAATTTGTGCTGCGGCGAAACTCGCCATCAGCAACACCGCGACACACACCGCTGCAAACTTGCACATCGATCACGTTCTCCTCTGCTGCGGAATTGCTCGTGACTTGGATGCATGTGGATGCACAGCAGGATGCAGGGGGTCTTATGGACAAGAGGTCACACTTGCTCTCTTGCCTCTCCCAATGTCACGGTCACGTCCATCTTCTTCTTGCCGCGATAGATCGTGAGTCGAACAGTGTCCCCAGCACGATGCTTATTCATGATTTGCGCCAGATCCTGCTGGTCCTGAACCTGGTCGCCATCAAGGGCAACGATGAGATCGCCGCCCAACATGATCGGCTGATTCCCGAGAAAGGCTCGTTCGTTGCCGCCGTGCAAGCCCGCGCGGTCCGCCGATCCGCCTGGAACCACCTGGACGATGAGCAAGCCATAGTCGGTTGCCAGTCCCATCTGATCAGCCAGATCGGGGTTGATCGGAATCGTTCGTACGCCTAGCGCCGGCCGCCGCACTCGCCCTAAAGTCACAAGATCGTTGAGCACGGCTTTCGCTGTGTTGATCGGAATGGCAAACCCAATTCCAGCGCTCTGCCCAACATTCGAAGCAATCATGGTGTTGATACCGATGACTTCGCCGTGCCAGTTCAGCAATGGACCCCCCGAGTTTCCGGGGTTGATTGCCGCATCGGTCTGGATCGCTTCGTCAATTGCCACTCCGTCCGGTTCCTGCACTGATCGGATCGAGCTCACAATGCCTCGCGTCAGGGTTCCTTCCAGCCCAAATGGGTTTCCGATCGCATATACCTTCTGGCCGACTTGCAGATGTGTCGAATCGCCCAGCGTCATTGGTTGCAAGTCCGGGGCCTTGATCTGAACAATAGCGAGGTCATGGGAGCGGTCAGTGCCGACGATCGTCGCCCGATATTTTTTTCGATTGTGCAGGATTACCTCGACCTGGCGCGCATCGGCGATCACGTGATAGTTGGTGAGGACATGGCCCTCTTTATCGATGATGAATCCAGATCCCTGTCCTTCCGCGGGCACCAGCCCGTAAAAGAAATCAAAGGTAACGGCGCGTGACGTGATGTTCACGACCGACCCAATGTTTTTGCGGTAGACGGTAATGTTGTTCTGCTCTTCCGAGTCGAGCGGTTCACTTCCGCTTGCAGCTTCGCTGATCTCAACCTTATCGGGACGGCCGATCCAATTCGTCAGCACCTGCCGCTCGGGGCGGTAAGTCGTGAAATAAAAGAATGTGCCGGCAAGAATCACGGCCAACAACAAGCGTCGCAACAGCCTCATATGGGCAAGCCTTCACTCACGTTTCACAAGAATTTAGATTGATTGTAAACAAATTGTGGGATTCGAGCGGTATCGTCATCTTAAATCGTACGATTTTCGGGATTCAGCCTGGGATACAAAGTATCTGTGGTATCAATTCCTGGACTGCTCCTCATCGTGCAGCTTCTCGTACACTTCTCTGACTTTCTCCCGTGTCGCGACCAGCGAGCCTGAATTGTCGATCACGTAGTCAGCGACTTCTATTTTCTGTTCGTCCGGCAATTGCGCCGCCATCCGACGAATTACCTCACGCTTCGCCGTTTCCAGATCCACCCCGGTTTTCTTGGCCCAGCGTTCGGCGCGCTGTTCCGGACGGCATGTAACCACTACCAGCCGGTCAAATCGCCTCTCACCACCAGCCTCCAGAATCAACGCAGCCTCTACGATGGCAATCGCATGCGGATATGTCTTCGCAATGTCGTCCATCCATCGGTTTTCCCGCTCGATTACGGCCGGGTGCACGATGTTGTTCAATTCTTCGATTCGTCGGGGCTGGCCGAACGCCAATTCCGCCAAACGCGCTCGATTTATGCTTTTATCGGGATTTAGTACGCTGGTGCCGAAGCGATCCACCACCCTTTGATATACCGCTTCGCCCGGCTGCATGAGCTGATGCGCAACAATATCGGACTGTATTAAATGGGCGCCGAGCATAACAAACATTTCGCCCACCACAGATTTCCCGCTGGACATCCCGCCTGTCAGCCCGACCTTAAGCAAAGGCCTCCGTTGTCCTTTGTGGTTGAATTCTTACGCCCGAGAAAACTCCGGTACCCCACGTCTCATCTTCGCGGCGCGAACGGTGTTTGCCATTAGCATGGCGACTGTCAAGGGACCAACGCCGCCGGGCACGGGCGTAATCGCACCTGCCACCTCAGCGACTTCCGGATGCACATCTCCTATCAGGGTCGATCCCTTGGTCCGGAACACTTCCTCACGTTTCCTGTTTCCCGCAAAGAACTGTTCAAACTCGGCGCGATCCTTGATCGTATTCATGCCCACGTCGATTACAGTCGCTCCCGGCTTTACAAATTCTCGAGTAATCATTCCGGGCCGTCCGATTGCAGCGACCAGAATGTCCGCCCGCCGGCAAACGCCCGGCAGATCATGGGTTTTTGAATGACAAACGGTGACGGTGGCATTGGCGTTGATCAGCAGCATGGCCGTTGGCTTACCCACGATATCGCTGCGTCCCACCACAACAGCCTCTTGTCCGGCGATGGCAATGCTACTACGCCGGAGAATTTCCATGATTCCTGCGGGGGTGCACGGTACAAGTCCCGGGCGCTGGGTTGAAAGGAATCCAACGTTCATCGGATGAAAGCCGTCCACATCTTTCGCGGGATCGACTGCCATCAGAACTTTCTTTGAGTCCACCTGTTTGGGCAATGGAAGCTGCACCAGAATCCCATCGATCTCCTCGCGCCGGTTCAGATCAGCAATGAGCCCCAGTAGTTCGTCGGTCGTAGCCATCTCCGAAGGAGTGTGCTTTTCACTGTAGATTCCTACTTCTTCACAGGCTCTCACCTTGCCACGAACATACGCCTCGGAAGCCGGGTTGTGTCCTACCAGTACGACGGATAGTCCGGGCCGGATTCCGGCGGAAGTCATGCTTTTTACTTCCGCAGCTACTTCCCCGCGAATCTCAC
>Ga0187766_10002760_pt1 | contig 10302 bp, 12 predicted proteins | sample 0216_QUI02_MP05__4_FD_132971 | JGI IMG/M metagenome (GOLD analysis project Ga0187766, IMG submission 132971) | Tropical peat soil microbial communities from peatlands in Department of Meta, Colombia - 0216_QUI02_MP05_20_MG | ecosystem: Environmental > Terrestrial > Soil > Wetlands > Peat ...
ACCACCTAGTGCAACGCCAGGAGGATGACAACGACGATGATAATCGCAACGAGGGCCATGACAACCACCCTGAGGGCCCCGTTTCTCTCTGAGATCATGAAGACGGCGTTGATCTGGTCGAACGGGCTCTTCGAATTGAGGAGCTTTACGAGCTCAAGGGCATCTTCATAGAGGAATTTGCCTCCATCGATCATGATCACGTTGTCCCCCTTGAGGACGAAGGTGTGTCCTTTGACGGCCAGTGGCAGCGCAGATCTTCTATTGACCCATTCGTGGAACTGTTCTTCGCTCAACCCTATCGGAAGGGTGCGCCAGCGGTAACTTCTCCTTTTCTATGGCAACACGTCAGTATTGAGTGATGCCCAGGTAGTGCTGCCGAGAAACTGCAGTAAATCCATGGATGTAGTACCTAGGCGTGCCGCGGGTCGGATTTGAGCCGACGACACTCCGGTCTTCAGCCGGATGAAAGAGGCAGGGCTCTATTCGTAGGACCTTGCTCTCTCCATGGCCAGCCCAGAGGGCTCCAGGCTGAGCTACCGCGGCACGATTTGCAGTCCTTTGAATTTCCGTATTTAGCCTTTGGATAGTTGACGAAAGACACTTTCACACGGGACCTTGCACAAACCTGACGTGTTGGACTCCGGGCCTAAGCGCAAGCTGATCAACGCGTACAACGAGCCAGCCATACTCTCAGCCACCCAGCAAATGAATTTCAAGCGCTCGGGAAACCAACTCGTCCTCCATGAGCCGAAGGTACACCGCTAAGCCACGTTTAATTCGCGAGCCTACATCCCCGGGGGCAGCAGGATGAAGATCAGGTTCCTCGTGGCGGGGGAGAAGGGCATCTTCGAGCACCTGAAGGCCCTGGCGGACATGGCGCTTCAGGAAACCCCACTGGCGACCAAATTGTTCCAGGAGCGCCGCGCGGACTCGAGCGTCGTTGACGGCATGAGGGGACTCGAGAAGCGAAGCGACGAGCTCACATTCAAGCTCAGCGAGGACATCATGAACGGCGCCATCAATCCTGCCGTCCTCAGGGATCTCCTCCATGTGACTGACCTCATGGACACCGTTTTCGACGATTACTATTTCCTGGCCCGGGAGGTGAACAGAACGGTCACGAGCAAGATCCAGCTCCCGATGCTCGAAAAAATGACAGAGACCTTCATCGGCCAGGTCAATTTGGCCGACAAGCAGCTGGAGGCGTTCGGGAAGCTCCTGGAGGCGAACAGCATGGACGAGGTCAAAGCCTTCCGGAAAGAGATTGAAACGCTCGAAGAGGAGGGAGACGAGCTCAAGGACTCAGGCTTCGACGCAATGTACGAAAACCGGAAGCTCTTCGACTACTTCTCCTTCCAGCACTACACCGAGGTGCTCAGGAAGCTGGACGACATACAGGACGGCGTGGAGGACATGTCTGACCTGGTCCTGGCAATAGCGAACACGATTTCAAGGTGATCAGTTGGACGTCATCGCCCTTCTCCTGCTGGTCGTTGCGACCCTCCTGATACTCGTGGTCTCCGGAAACAACGCCCAGGCCAGCATAGGCAACCTCATCGGCGCCAAGGTCGTCAGGACGAGGACGGCCCTGCTCCTCGAAGTTGCTGGCGTCTCGCTAGGGCTGTTCTTTCAGGGCACGAGCATGTCGACCGCCGCAGCCCATCTGGCAAACGGCCTTTCTTCAGAAACGGTCCTGATTGTGCTCACAATCACGCTGGGATTGTTTGTTGTCGCCCACTTCGCAAGGCTCCCTCTCTCCCTTACCCATACCCTGCCCGCGCTGTTGGCAGGGGTCGCTCTGGCCTTCACATCGTACTTCTTCTTCATGATACTGTTGTGGATGGCGGCGCCGCTCGCCGCGCTGTTCGCCACACCCCTCATAGCAAGGCTGGCATCAAGGGTGGGCACCAACGACTTCTGGACCAAAGTGCAAGCGTACAAGCTCCTCCTTCTTCTGGTGTCCTTCATGTTCGCCTTTACTCTGGGCGCGAACACCATCGGGCTAGTGGTCGCCGTAGAAGGCTTCGGAGGGCTCGCGATCCCTCTCGCAATCCTCGGGGTCGTTGGCGGCACCTTCTTCCTCAGCGCTGGGGAAATCAGGAGGGTGACGTCAGACATGTTCGAGTTGGGATATTCGAACGCCATGTCGTCCATGCTAACGTCTGCGTTTCTGGTCGAGGCTTCAACCCTCGTCGGTATCCCCATGGCCAACACCATGGTCCAGAACACGGCAGTATTCGGAGCTGGCCTCTCTTACAAGACAAGGTTCTTCTCAGCGAAGTCATTCTTCCTTGTCGCCTTGAGTTGGATTGCCTTCCCAGCCGCGGGCATCGCCGCCGGAGTCCTGATCGGGCACCTGTAGCAGGGGAATCTTACGGTGGATTTGTAACCTCTCGAATATATAGTCGGGTCGAGGGTCCTATGGCAGTAACCCAGTTGGCATTCTGCGCGAAGTGCGGCAAGGAGTTGCCTGCCTCTGCTACCTTCTGTCCCGCCTGCGGGACCCCGGTCCCAACAGCAGCTGGAGCGGGGGCCACAGCAACTGCCGCTCCGTCGGGGACAACCGCCGCGCCCATGAGCGGGGTCGACACCCTGATGAAGGATTCGGCGGCTCAGGGGTACTGGGTCAAGCGGCTCATCGCATTGATAATCGACGGTATCATCATAGGCGTAGTCGTGTTCATAGTCGCAGCAATCGGGCTCATTGGGTTCCTCGCCACTGGAGGGATGCTTGGCCTCTTCTTCGGCGGATTCACCATACTCTTCGGCGTGCTCCTGATCTTGTATTTCCCACTCATGGAGTCCATGAGAGGTGCGACCTTCGGAAAGCAGTTCATGGGGCTCAAGGTCATCGGGAAGAGCGGGACCAACCCGACCTTCGTCGACGCCTTCGTCAGGAACGTCAGCAAGATCTACTGGCTGCTCCTCCTTCTCGATGTGATAATCGGCCTGGCCACCACCAAGGGATACCAGCAGAAGTACACGGACCACATGGTCGGAACCTCGGTCGTCCCTAGATAGCCCTCGTTCTCCTAGCACGAACCTTTTACGGGCCTCTCTGGTCGCGTCCTCTAGAAAATGAGCGAAGCAGGCAAGGCCATCATCGTCACCTACCCTGACGAGTTCGCGAAGCAGGAGATTGTCGAGCTGGCGAAGGCGGGCGGTTACGAAGTCAAAGAAGTGATAACCCAGAGGGAGATCATCCGTTCAGAGTACGGAGTTGGCTCCGGCAAGGCCCAGGAGCTACAGGGGATGGTCGAAGATACGAAGTCCGACACCATAATCATCGACGAAAGCGTGACCTCCGCCCAGGCAAACAAGCTCTCTTCGCTTACGAAAGCACAGGTCGTCGACAGGGAGAGGCTGATCTTGAACATCTTCGCCAGAAGGGCCACCACAACAGAAGCGAAATTGCAGGTCCAGCTGGCCGAGCTGCGCTACGAGCTGCCGCGGGCCAAGGACGCGGTCCGTTCCTCGGTGAGAGGGGAGCAGGCGGGTATGTACGGCATGGGCGAATACGCGGTCGACGTCAAGTTCAGAGCGCTCAAGAGGCAGATGGGCTTCGTGAAGGAAAAGCTCGAGAAGAGCCGCACAGTCCGCGACCTGCACGCTGCAGAAAGGAGGAAGCTGAAGCTCCCCTTCGTCTCCCTCGCGGGCTACACCAGCAGCGGCAAGACGACCCTCTTCAACCGGCTCGCTTCCGAGTCGAAGGAAGAATCCCCCAAACTCTTCACTACCTTGTCGACCACGACCAGGACTGTAGGCTTCCCGAATTCGAAGAGGAAGGTGCTGCTCTCCGACACGGTCGGTTTCATCTCCCGGCTCCCCACCTACCTCGTCGAGTCGTTCAAGTCCACCCTTGACGAACTCAGGTATGCCGACCTAGTCCTCCTCATGCTAGATGTGAGCGAAAGCGCCGAGAGCATCGAGATCAAGCTCACCAGCTGCAGGGAGACCCTGAACGACCTCGAAGTGGACCCGGCCCGGGTTTTGCTCGTACTGAACAAGGTGGACCTGCTGGACGCCATGGGCAGGAGGAATGTCGAAGGGTCCCCGATGTTCAAGGAGTATAGCACCGTGAAGATCTCGGCCTTCAGGGGGGACGGGCTCAGGCAGCTCAGCAACAGGATTCTAGAGCGAACAGAGAGCAGCATCAAAGCGTCCACACGGCAGGGCAAGACTTGACCGAGTCCGAGATCGACGACTCACTGGAGCCGGTGGCCGAGGTCGAAGCTAGAGCCAAAGCTCCCTCGGCAGTGCTGAAGCATCTGCCCATCTATTCGATTCTCGACTCGATCGACTTCTCGAAGCACTTCGTCCTGCTTGGCGACGTGGGGACAGGAAAGAGCACTGTAGTCCCAATCCACGAGTTCGAGGCGTCCGCCAAGACGAGGCAGATAATCATACGCGAGCCATCGAGAGCGACCTGCAACGCACTTTACTATTCGCTGATGGCTCTGCACCCGCGGATCAAGGACGACCTGGCCGTGGTCACCAAGGACACGAAGATCAACGTCGCGGGCAAGGTCAAGATCGTCACCGATGGCGTCCTGCTGAGAATGTTGGCTGATGGCTCTGTCACACAAGCATCGATCTACTTCGACGAGAGCCACCTGATGTCGTCGCAGCTCGAGCTCTGCATGTCCCTGGCGAAGAAAGACGAAGGCTGGGCCAAGAACCTCTTCAGGGTGATGAGCGCCACCATCGACCCCCACGAGTTCCTCGCATTCCTCGGAATCACCCAGCTGCACCAGATCAGCGGGCGCCGGTTCCCCGTCAAGCTCGAGGTAGAGCTCGTCCGGAATCTCGACGCCATGTTCGACACCCTCTACCGCTACCTGTACACCCAGCCGAAGGATGAATCCTGGCTCGTCTTCCTCCCTACACGCAGGCTGGTCGAGAAAGTCGCCAACAGCTACGGCGGCGTCTACATCCACGGCGGCCTCGATGGGTCGGAAATCAACAAAATCCAGCGGAAGGCCGAGCAGGAGAAGAACCTCAAAGTCTTCGCCACCAACGTCATCGCGTCGTCGGTCAATGTCCAGGTGGACAACGTCCTCATCTTCAACGACACCATCGACGGCAAGGACCATCTCGGTCAGAAAACCCTGAAGTACGACAAGATAGACAACAACTCCCTCCTCCAGATGATGGGGAGGATAGGCCGCTTCAAGCCGGGACGGGCCGTGGTGCTCACGAACGTCCCCATCCCGAGGATGATCGAGCCGATCCCTGTACGAAAGTCGCTCGAATCGGAGACCCCCTTCGACCTCGTCCTCCTGATGTCGAAGTACGGCCTCAAGCTGTCCGAACTGGAGTTCATGTCCAGGGTGAACCACAAGGAGGTCTCCTTTGCCGAAGACTGGCTTGCGAGCATCGGTGCCATCGAACCGCGCGCTCACAAGATCACTCGGAAGGGGGTCCTGATGAGCGAGATCCCGTACGAGCCCGACTTCGCCCACATGGTGGCCAGCGCCCTGATCTACGGCGACCGCGACCTGGCCAGGTTCCTGCTCGCAGCAGGAGCCTTCGGCGACTCTCTCAACCACGCCTACAAGACCGACCACGAGGAGGCAGCCCGCGAGTTCCTCTACGCCTATGACCGGTCCAACGAGCTGAACATAAAGGCCCATCTGCTGAAGCGGTTCTCCGAGGACTCTGACGGGACGTTCAAGGCCAGGCTTGCGAAGAACGGCATCTTTCATCGTTATTTCGAGGAGGCCTCGAAGAGCTACGAGGCCGCCAGGGACTCCCTCAACGACCTGCTGGAGGAGTCCAAGGACGAGTTGATCCCAAGTGAGGTGGTCGCAGACCCGGACATCCGTCTCCTCGAATCCTACCTCGGAGACTGCCTATCTTTCGAAAGGTACGAGCTCTACGAAAGGAGAGAGTACGACCTGAGGAACCTCTACATCGACGACCACTTCTATGCCAGGTCCGTTACCGTGAACAACAGGAAGATACTGTTCGACGTTGTCGCCCCGCCAGGAAGAAGACGGAGCGGACACTACAAGCGCCGCTGAGTCCAAGCCGACGTCTGGTGACAGCACTAGACCGAGCCAGTAAGGTGGCATTCCCAGTTCTATTCCGAACTACTTCTTGTGTGCCTTGGCGACGTGGGCGTCCCTCTGCTTAGCGCTGGGGAACATCTCGCCGCAGGTCTTGCACTTGCAACCCATGGATCAAGTTCGGCAGGGCAGCAGCGTATCACCATGTTCCCTAATCTCCAGGGCAGGCCGCTACTGATGCATCCCTTCGTGGAACCACTTTGCGAGAGACACTTCGTTGGTGTTCCCCTTCTTCTCTGCCACCACGATCCCTCTCTCCGAAAGGGCGGCGATGACCCTGTGGGTCTTCAATCTCGACAGTCCCGCCTCCTTGGTGACATACTTCTGAAGGTAGGTGCCTCCGTGCACGTCGAGCACGCCGACCACCTTCCTCTCTTCGGGTTTCAGTGTCCTCAGGACCATCGAAGTCGCTTCCTTGCCTCCGCCTGCTCCGACCACATAGTTCTTCATCTCAGGCAGGACCAGGAAGTAGATTATCCCGACCACGCTCGCCAGCAGTGTGAAAAGGAACAACAGCGTTGACAGTGGGATGAGAATCGCCAGGTTCGGGGCGAACCCGCCTGTCATCAGTCCCTCAAGCACTGTCAGAGGAGACTGGTTGGGGGCAACACTCAGAGCGAGTATGAACATGGAGACCGCAAGGCCCGCAATGGCTGTCAGGAGGACTATCAGCAGGACCTTGAGCTTCTCCATATCTCCTGCCTGCTTGTTCTCCTAAGTTAACCCCTATCCCTTAGACGTATCTGGTTCTACGATACGGGCGGCTTCCATCGCAGCGTGAGGACTCCGCCCGCGATTCCGAGGATTGCGCCGATGACGAAGCCCCCCAGGCCGATGAAGCTCAGCACTGAGAAGACCAAGATGAGGATCCCCCAGGTCCTCCGGTCTCCCTTCCTGATCAGTAGCATCGTTGCCGAGAGCAGGACAATCATCCCGCATATCAGTCCGAAACCCCCCATAACCGTCAACACTCCGGAAATTAGGCCAGGCAGGCTCGCCCTGTCCATCCCCTGAGGCACGGTCACATTGGACAGGTTGAGGTGCGGAATCACGTACGTCGCCGCCCCGAGGAATATCACTCCGCCCAGGAGTATGATTACCCCGCCCACCAGTGAGAAAATCGAGGCGGTCTTTGGATACGCCGTAGTTGATCCCTGTCCCGTGTTGCCTTCCATAGCCAGGGGTACCTGCGGAGAGGGTAAATCGGTTCGGTGAAACAATCTTGAAACCTTCTGCAAACAAGGAAAATCAAAGGAGTGCCCTGGATCACGCCCTTCGTGGGTCGCGTCCAAGGCGACCTTTCGCGTCTTCTACGCTGTCGGCGGCTTCCACTTCAGCACCAGTGCGCCGCCGATTATCCCCAGGACCGCCCCAACGACGAAACCTCCCATCCCGACGAAGCTCAGCATGGAGAAGACAAGGATCAGAACGCTCCAAGTCCTCACCTGCCCCCTGTTCGTCATCAGCATCACTGATGAAACAAGGACTATGGCTCCGGTCACCAGCCCGAAGGCTCCCATCAGGCCGACGAAGCCTGAGACGAGGCCGGGGACTGCGGAAGCAGGAAGGTTCGCAGGGGTGTTGAGATTGGTGTAGCTGATGTTCGGGAGCACGAACGCCGAGACGGCTACGAAGAGCACTCCTCCCAGCGTTATGATGATCCCGCCCACGAGCGAGATGATTGATGCGGTTCTCGGGTATTCCATTGCGGTATTTTGTGTCATTTTCTTCTTACCTCGAGGGAGGCATGGGAAGGAGGGCGCAAGTACGTTCTGTGAAACGAAAGTGGTTTGTTTTTGGACCTCCGTTCTGGGTTGGATGAAACGATACTGATACACTCCCACACTTGAGCGTGGGAGAACCAGGCTCTGATTAGGGCGCGAACGTAAAAGAAAGGCGTCTCATTCACGCCCGATGCGCCCTCAGCTCGCCCTCGAGGTCGGCAACACCCCGCTGGTAAAGGTCGATGGCATCTACGCCAAGCTGGAGTGCGTCAATCCGACGGGCAGCATAAAGGACCGGATGGTGAAGTTCATCCTCGACGAGAGCGAAAGGCGTGGCCTTCTAAGGAAGGGCATGGTAATCGTCGAAGCTACGAGCGGGAACACTGGAATCTCCCTCAGCTACTTCGGGAAGCAGAAGGGGTACGATGTCCGAATCATCATGCCTGTGAACGTGACGACGGAACGCAAAGACCTCGTCCGAGGCTTCGGCGCGGAGCTGATACTTTGCACCGCTGAAGGCGGCTACCTCGAGGCCGTGGGTATCAGGGACAGGATGGTGAAAGAAGACGGGTGCTTCACGACAGACCAGTTCTCGAATTCCCTGAACACGCAATGCCACTATCAGACCACGGGCCAGGAAATAGTCAGGCAGCTCGCCGCGGAGTCGGCCACCACAGGTGCGTTCGTTGCCGGGGTGGGTACCGGGGGGACTCTCATGGGAGTTGCAAGGGCACTCCGAGAGGTTAACCCGAACCTCTACGTCGCCGCGGTCGAACCTTCCGAGTCTGCTGTCATGAGCGGGGGAAAGCCTGGACCTCACAAGATCGGGGGAATTGGAGACGGCTTCGTACCCGACCTTGTCAGGGCCGAAGGCAATCTGAGTCCGGTCATCGAAGAGGTGATCAGGGTGGGGAGCAATGAAGCCGTCGACGGCTCGAGGACACTCGCGAAAAACTTCGGATTCTGCGTCGGCATTTCGTCGGGGGCGAACTTCGTCGCTGCCAAGAGATTGAAGAAGAGGTTCGATTGCGTGGTGACAGTCTTCCCCGACGGCTTCACGAGATATGAATCACTCGGTCTGAAGCCTTCCAAGACATGCGGCTTCCACGGTGCGGCGTGCCGGAGGCACGACGAGATCGTCGCCAGTCTCCGAGGTTCACAGCCACAGAACTAGCAGAAGCTCCCAAGCACGACTGTAATTCGGACCGAGTTAGCCCCGGGACCGTCTCCTGGATTCCATCAGATGAGGTAGCTGAAAATCGCTGACAAGGCCACGAACCCCGCCAAAGCCACCGCAGCATAGGCGCTAGGTGTGGGGAACGGGTTCTTCTTCCCAAACCCTATGAAGGAATTTGCGTTAATTCCGTGAAACACGACTCCTATCACTACGACGGGTAGCAGGGCGGGCGCCTTCACAAAAAGCACAGCGAACAGTGCGAAGAGGACGAACTCAACGGCAAATGCCGTCTTCCCCCACCTCCATAGACCGAGCCCAACCTTCCTGTCGCCATTGAAACCGAGGATCGGCAGGTCGGAGAGGTGTACGACAGTGTCGAGGATCCAGTGGGAAGCCGAAGCAATGACGAAGACGGGAAGGACCACTAGGATGCCTGTGACCGCGGCCAGGCCAGCTCCGACAGCAAGAGCGAACACATTCGTCAGGATAAGGGAGTGAGAATACGGATACCTTTTGAAAACAATGGACCTCTGAAGAGGGCTGTCCTTGCTGATGATTACCTCTTCCTTGCGGAGGAGAACCAGGACTCCCCAGAGGAGGTCGGGAAAGCCGACCCCGAAAAGCGGCACCCATGCCGGGATTTGTGGGAAGAGGAGGATGAGGACGAACGCAATCGCGAAATGCCCTATGAACATCTCGCGGCCGCGCAGAATACCCGTGCTATTTATCCCGGAGGCGTCTGTTCCGGGCCCTCCAGGGCTTCACGCCCAGGGTGTGGAGCATTCGAGAGAACTCCTCTTCCGTGACCCACTCGACCTTGAGGTACTCGACGAGCTCATCTTGCTCGAGCCCCATCCTCCTGCCCTCCTTGACGGCAGCGAGGTAGGCCTCGACTTCAGTCGGTCTGTCGACGTAGGCATACTTCTTGTCCCAGAGCTCCTTCCCCTCCATGTGCTGCCTGATGTGGACTAACTCATGGACGATGTCAAGATAGATGTGCAGCTCATTTCCCTCCTTCAGGTACTTCATATTCACAACGATGGAGCCCTTCTCATCGTTGATCCGCATGTATCCTCTGCCATCTGCCAGCTCGACGGAGAGATCTTCCAGCACCCTCCTCGTCCTTCGTCCAAAGATCTCCTTGACCGCCCCGACCTTCTCGAATCCCTTGAAGACCTCCGTGAAGGAAACAGTTCCTGGGCTCGCATCTCGGTTTATGACCACGTCTGGGTGCACAGAATTCGAGCTCCTCCTTCCGCTAATATCCTTTCTTCGTCATCAGAACCTTACGGTACAGGACCCTGAATCCGCGCCGAAGGTAGAAGGCAACAAC
>Ga0187766_10002762_pt1 | contig 10295 bp, 5 predicted proteins | sample 0216_QUI02_MP05__4_FD_132971 | JGI IMG/M metagenome (GOLD analysis project Ga0187766, IMG submission 132971) | Tropical peat soil microbial communities from peatlands in Department of Meta, Colombia - 0216_QUI02_MP05_20_MG | ecosystem: Environmental > Terrestrial > Soil > Wetlands > Peat ...
CAGGCGCTGATGATCGTCGCCGGGATCGCCACCCACTGGCTGATCGGGCCCTTCGGCGTCGAGGCGACGCTGGCCAACCTGCTGGTCGGCGGCCTGGTCGTCATGCGCCTGGCCTTCACGACCTACGTGCTGCCGCGGGCCACCACGGTACCCGGCGACCGTCCCCGCTGGGTGTGGGACAACGTGCTGGCCGGCTGCTCGCTGATCGCCGTCGTGGCGTTCCTGATCATCAGCTACGCGTTTCTCGCCGAGCCGCGCAACGCGACCTCCGAATGGCAGGTGTTCGTGCCGCTGTACGCGGTGAGCATCCTGTTCGCACTGCTGTCCGCCCCGTTGTGGCTGCTGTGGTGGATCAACAGGAAACTCCCGCAGCCAGGCGCCGACCGCCCGATGGTCGACGTGATCATCCCGGCCTACAACGAGGCCGGCAACATCGCCAGGCTGCTGCGCTCGATCGACGTAGCCGCAGGCCGGTACGGAGGGCCGGTGCGCGTGCTGGTGTCCGACGACGGTTCGACCGACTCGACCGCGCAGATCTCCCGTGCCGAGTTCACGACGTTCCGGCACGCGGCCGGGCAGGTGCTGACCGCGCCGAACGGCGGCCAGGCGGCTGCGCTCAACCGCGGGCTGGCCGTCACGGACGCGGAGATCGTCGTGCGCATCGACGGGGACTGCGTCATGGGCCCGGATGCGCTGGTCTACGCGGTCCCGTGGTTCCGTGACCCGCGTATCGGCTGCGTGGGCGGGATGGAAGAGCCCAGGACGGATACGGTGACCTGGTTCCACCGGATGCGCGCGCTGGAGGCCCTGTTCCAGTTCAGGTTCGCGCGGCTGGGCCAGAGCCTGGTCGACGGGATCGCAGTGATCCCGGGCACCTTCTGCGCGTTCCGCCGGCGGCCGGCGGAGAAGGTAGACGGTTACCCGGTGGGCATGAACGGCGAGGACTCCGACCTCACAATGCACATAGGACGTCTCGGCTACCGGGTCGTCGCCGATCCGCGCATCCGCACCTATGAGGACGTACCGTGCAGCATCGGCGAGTTCGTCGAGCAGCGGACCCGCTGGGCCCGGGCCGGGATCCACACCTACGCCAGGCATGTTCCGCTGCGCAGCGGCCTGGCCGGGCCCCGGGTATGGCTGTGGACCATGCGCCGCGGCTTCGCCTGGTTCTCGCTGCAGGCCGGGCTGGTGGCCCCGATCTTCATGCTGGAGCTGGTGGTGGCGCACCCCAGCTACCGCCAGAACGTGTCGACGTTCCTGGTCTTGTACATCGTCGGCGGCGCGATTCCGCTGATCGTCAGCCTGCCGCTGGCCGTGAAGTACCGGTGCTGGCGGAGCATGCTGTGGGCGCCGACCTGGTTCGGCTATGCGTTCTTGCGCAGGCTGGGCACGCTGGAGGCCGTCATCTCGCTTCCCACCCGGCCGTTCCCGGCCTGGGCGGCGACGCGGACAGTGGGGACGCCGGTTCCCCGCCCCGCGGCGGCCGGATCCCCGGGATGGCCTCCCGTCCTGCGGACCGACGGCGGTGCTCTGGTATACGAGAGCTATGACACCCACGGAACGCGATGGCGTGACGCTGACCCACCTCGATGAGCCGCTGTTCGACGGGGCGGGCGCGACAAAGCGGGACCTGGTCGACTACCTGGACGCAATGGCCGGGTTCATCCTGCCCGAGCTGCGTGACCGGCCGCTGTCGGTGATCAGGGTCCGCGCCGGGCAGCAGCCGTTCATGCAGAAGAACGTGCCGGACTACGCCCCGCCGTGGATGCGGACGGTGACGATGTGGGCGGAGTCGTCCAAGCGCGAGGTCCGGTACGCGCTGTGCGATGACCGCCGCACGCTGCTGTGGTTCGCCAACCAGCGCGCGGTGGAGTACCACCCCACGCTGGGTCTGGCCGGCCACCTGGACCGGCCCACCTACCTCGTGCTGGACATCGATCCGCCGTCTGGCGAATTCGGGCACGCGGTGGCGGCCGCGCGGCTGATCCGGCGGGCCCTCGAAGACGTCGGCCTGGCCGGCGCGGTCAAGACCAGCGGTTCCAAGGGAGTGCACGTGTACGTGCCGATCGAGGCGAGCAGCGAGGAGGCGGCGGCGGCCACCAGGGCCATCGCCGCGCGAGCCGAACGGCTCGACCCGGACCTCACCACCACCGCGTTCATCAAGGACGAGCGGCACGGGAAAGTCTTCCTGGACTCGACCAGGGCCTTCGGCGCCACCGTCGTCGCGGCCTACAGCCCGCGGGTCCGGCCCGGTGCGACGGTCTCGTTCCCGGTGCCGTGGGAGGACCTGGGCGACGTCACGCCCGCCGACTTCACCCTGCACACCACCCCGGGCCTGATGGCGGGGCGTCCGGGGTGGGCAGGCCAGCTGCCCGCGCCGCAACCGCTCAGCGACGAACTGGTGGCGGAGGGCCGGGCCCTGCCGATGGCGCGGGTGCAGGCGATGCACGAGGGCAAGCGGCGGAAGCGGGCCGCGGCTCCCCGCGATTCCTGACCGTGCCGCAGGGGTGCTACCTGGGGATCTAGCCGGGTCTAGCTGGGGGATCTAGCTGGGGATTTAGCTGGTGATCTCGCGGGGTGGTGCGGCGGGGCGTGGTTCTGGCCGGGTTCGTCGCGTCCCAGGTCCGCAGGCGGCTTGCGGTGAAAGCACTTGCCCGCACCCGGATGGCTAAGGAATCTCTCACCTCAGGGCGAGAGAGGAAGTCAAACGGCCTGCCAGTAGGCGGTGTAGTACTCGTGTGCGGCCCGGCTGACCGGGATCAGCTTGACCGGCTTGTCACCGGAGATGGCCCCGAACGTCATCGGCTGAGAGGCGGTCCGCTGGACCGAGGCGGTTTCGAGCATCGGGGTCAGTGATCCGGGGTCGGTGCCGTAGACGCCGGTCAGCAGGACCGGCCCGTAGCTCACCGCCTGCACGGCCGGATGGTCCGGCGTGGGCTCGAAGGCCAGCCGCATCGGCAGCGTGACCTCCAGCAGGTCACCGGGCTGCCAGAGCCGGCGGAGCGCGATCCATGCCCCGGCGCGCACGGCCGGGAGGTCGGGCAACAGCGTGCCGTTGAGAATCAGCACGGCCGGGCCCGCCACCCAGCCCGGGACGCGCACCCGCAGGGTCATCGTCGCCGAGCCCGACAGCACGGACAGCCGAACCGCCGAATCGTCCGGGAACCCTGTCGCCTGCCGCAGTACCAGTCCGTGCGATCGGACCTGCGACGGGATGAACAGGTTGACGTAGAGGCCGTCGGCGTCGCGGGCGTAGATGGTGTCGGCGAACTTGGCCTGGGTCTCGAGCCCGGTGGCGGTGTCGCAGGTGAAGGTGTCGTAGTCGGTGGCGTATGCGTTCGGGTCGCCGCCGGGGAAGTAATTCAGCGGCTGGCGCTTGAACGCGCCCGCCGACAGCCCGGTGTAGTAGCAGTTGAAGCCGTGCGGCGAGGTGGGGTCCTGCTCCCCCAGCATCTGGTTGAACAGCGTCCTCTCGTAGTAGTCGAGCAGATCGGTGCGGGTGAGCTGGTGGAAATGCAACAGCCTGGTCAGCTTGAGCAGGTTGTAGCTGACGCAGTTCTCGCAGGTGAAGTTCGACAGCTGGCCGGCCACGACGTCGGGCTGCTGGAAATGCTCGTAGTTGCCCACCCCGCCGATGGCATAGACGTGATGGGCGGTGACGATGTCCCAGAAGTTCTGAGCGATGTCGCGGTACTTGCTGCTGCCGGTCTCCTCCCACATCCGGACGCAGGCGATGATCTTGGGCGTGGTCACGTTCGCCTGCAGCCCGGCCAGCGCGTCCACCCCGTCCGCCAGCGGGTCGAACACCTGCGCGTGGTAGAACCGCTGCGCAGCCGCGAGGTACCGCTCCGAGCCGGTGATGGTGTAGAGGTTGGCCAGGGCTTCGGGCAGCCCGCCGTATTCGTACTCCAGGACCGCCTGCATGTGCGCGTAGGACAGCCGCGCGGTGCGCCAGTCCACCCAGTCGCCGAGCTTGACCGCGACATCGAGCGCCTGCGCGTTGCCCGCCAGCTGATACTGGTCGATGAGCCCGGCCAGGTACTTGTGGATCATGTAGTAAGGCGACCAGACGGTCCGGCCCTGTTCCATCCAGTCGAAGTAGACCTCGGGGAACGCGGACAGATACCCGGGGTGGAACCCCGCCTGGCGCGCGCGGGCCTGGAAGGCGGCCAGCTGGCTGACCAGGTACCGGCCGCGGGCCCTGGCCGCCTCGTGGCCGGTGTTCGCGTAGGTCAGCGCCAGCGCCGACATCAGGTGCCCGGTCATGTGCCCGCGGACCTCCGAGGCGGGCCGCTCCCAGCCGCCGCACGGCTGCGCCGACGTCGGCAGGCCGTAGTTGACGCGGAAGGGGCGCAGCATCCGTTCGGGATCAAGGAACAGCAGGTACGCGATATTCCGGCTCTGGTTGTCGCGGAACGGGCTGTCGAGCAGCTGCACGTCGGGCAACGGCAGCGCGGCGGCGCCTCCGGCCGTGCCGTCGGGCGCATAGCCGCCGGACAGCGGCTTCGCCGGGGCCAGGCCGACCGGGCCGAGACTGGGCGGACCGGTGAGGCCGCGGGGCGCGGAGTCCCCGGGCAGCGCCTGCTCGGCGGCCAGGGCGCCGACGCCCAGCAGGACCAGCGCCTCCCGCCTGCTCAGGCCTCTCCGGGCTTCGCCCGCCGTGTTCACATCCGCGATCCTTTGCCCGGTCGCCGCCCCGGGAACGATCGTACCCAGCGGCCTCGCGGAGTACCGGCGGAAGACGCTCAGCGCGGGCCGGGCGCGAACATCGGGGACCTGAGTTCTTACGTCCTGATTACGGGCCCTCGATAGGTGAGCCGGAACGGGCCGCCAGCCGTAGTTCTAGGTAGTGGCCAGTGTTCACGGCAGCCGAAGACCATGAGCCTCTACTTGACGAGAACGCTCCCGGGCTCATGATCGCTCGTCTCCTCCTATCCGTATAGGCGCCGCGGGCACTGGCCACCCGCATGCGCCGACGGCCGGATTAGCCGCGGGTGACCAGGGCGGTGAGCGCGGCCAGCGTGATGGTGACGGCCGCGGCGCAGCCGTGCAGGACGACCAGACGGCCGGCGAAGGACGGCGCGGGCCCGTCGCCGTCACCGCCACGGGCGGCGCGGACGTTGGCGGTGAACCAGGCCAGCCCCAGGCAGGCCGTGGCCGCTATCAGCGCGAACGCGATCCAGCCCAGGGCCCGGTCATGGATCAGCGTGAAGCCCAGCCAGCACCCGAGGCCGACGAGCGCGCAGGCCGGGTGGGCGAACTCCAGCAGCGACCGCGCCCCCGGCAGCATCGGCGCCTGCCTGGAGGCAATCAGCGAGGGCGGAGCGAACCGATCCCGCGCCGCTCGCGGCGAGGCCGCCGCCGGCCGGGAAGACTGGGAGAGCGCGGCGGGGGCCGAGGCGGGCTGCGCGGCGGGGGCCGAGGCGGGCTTGGGGGCAGGGATGGGCTCGGCGGCAGGTACGGCTCCGGGCTCGGTGGTGCGGGGCCGGCCGAGGCTGCTCGTCACCAGCAGGTAGAACCCCGCTCCGGCGGTGAGCAGCCAGAGCACCAGCACCACGATGGCCATGCCACTTCCTCTCCGCCCGCCCCGAATGTACCCGAGCGCGGCCGGCCGGGGCGCGGCCCGGAGCGGTGGGCAAGCCCGGGATGAGACGGGTCGAGGGTCCGGTCGGCTCGCGTTCGTCAGGCGACTGCGGTCGGGGCGGCGACTCCGTCCCGCTCCGGTGAAACGTCGGTGGCCACCAGGGTGGTCGTGATCCGCCCGATGAGCCGGCGCAGTTCCGGGATCTGGTCGGGCTGCCACTCCGTGACCAGCCGGTCGATGCCCGCCTCCCGGGCGACGTCCAGCCGGCCTGCGGCCTGCTGGCCGGCCGCGGTGAGCGCGACGGAGGGGCCGGCCTGGGCGCCGTCCCCGTCGGCCGGGCTGGCGCCGGGGCCGGGCCTGGACACGGTGACGTAGCCGGCGGCGGTGAGTTCGGCCAGTCGCTGCTCCAGCTCGGACACGGTGATCCCGAGCAACTGGGCCAGCGCCACCTCGGTGGTCGGGACGCGGTCCGCGACGCGGTACAGCAGCCAGGTGCCGCGGGGGCTCAGCTGCACGCCGGCCGTCTCGGCGAGACCGCGGTAGGTATCCGCCCGGCGCTCACGGCCGAACAGCGTCAGCAGCGCGCGCTCCATCTCCTGCTCGGAGTCGCGCGTGGCGGGGATGGCCGTGGGGGCAGTGCTGTGAGCCCGGTCGACCGCCCGCACGGTATCCCGCAGCGGCACCTCCTTCAGGAACAGGCTCAGTACGAAACCCAACGCGGCCAGGGGGGTCGCGTACAGGAACACGGTGTGCAGCGCCTGCGCGTACCCGGCGATGAACCCGGCCCGGATCGCCGCCGGCAGGTGCTCGAGCACGGCCGGGCTGGCGCCCGCCGACGCGCTGATCCCGCTGGGCAGCGGGACGCCGTGCAGAGCGGCGGCGATGTCGCCGGCCAGCACGCCGGAGAAGATCGCGCCGAAGACCGAAGTGCCGAACGAGCCGCCGATGGATCGGAAGAACGTGGCGCCGGACGTGGCGGCGCCGAGGTCTTTATAGTCGACCGCGTTCTGCACCGCGATGATCAGTACCTGCAGCGACCCGCCGATGCCCACCCCGAGGATGAACAGGTACAGCGACACGATCCAGAAGTTGGTCTGGATGCCCAGCCGCGACAGCAGGAACAGGCCGAGGGTCATCAGCGCCGTGCCGATCACCGGGAAGATCTTGTACCTGCCCCACTTGGTGACCAGGAAGCCGGTGACAGTCGAGGTCAGCAACAGCCCGACCAGCAGGGGCAGCAGCCTGAGCCCGGACAGGGTTGGTGAGATCCCCCGGACGACCTGCATGTACTGCGGCAGGTAGGCCAGGGCGCCGAACATGGAGAAGCCGACCGCGAAGCCCACCACGCTGGCGGAGGTGAACACCCCGTTCGCGAACAGGCGCGGCGGTATGACGGGCTCGGCCGCGCGCCGCTCCACCAGGACGAACCCAGTCCCGCAGACCACCGCCAGCACGGCGAGCAGGTAGATCGGGAACGAGTTCCAGGCAAACGTGTTGCCGCCCAGCGAGGTGAGCAGGACCAGGCAGACCGCGGACGCGCCAATCAGCACGGTGCCCGCATAGTCGATCACGTGGTGGGTTCTACTCAGCCGGCCGGGCAGCACCGCCGAGGTCACCACCAGGGCCACGATGCCGATCGGGAGGTTGATGTAGAAAACCCACCGCCAGGAGAGGTTGTCCACGAAGAAACCGCCGATCAGTGGCCCGAGCACGCTGGCGACCCCGAACGTGGCGCCGAAAATTCCCTGGTAGCGGCCGCGCTGGCGGGGCGGGACGATGTCCCCGACGATGGTCTGCGCGCCCACGATCAGGCCGCCGCCGCCCAGGCCCTGGACGGCGCGGAACGCGATCAGCTCGATCATCGAGTGCGCCAGGCCGGACAGCGCGGAACCGACCAGGAAGATCACGATCGAGGCCTGGAAAAACACCTTCCGGCCGTACTGGTCGCCGAGCTTGCCCCACAGCGGCGTCGACACCGTGGAGGCGAGCAGGTAGGCGGTGATGACCCAGGACAGGTGCGACAGCCCGTGCAGGTCGCCCGCGATCGTGGGCAGCGCGGTCGCGACGATGGTCTGGTCGAGCGCGGCCAGCAGCATGCCGAGCAGCAGGGCACCGATGATCACGAGCACCCGCCGCTGGTCGAGGGCCTGCGGCGGGCTGTCGGGTCCTGTCGAGGCCTCGGTTCTGCTGGTCACTGCGCGCTCGCCTGCCTCCGGGATCCAGGGGGCTCAGCGGTTCGACCGGCCCGGGTCACCGGGCGCAAGGGCCTGCCACGTCCCCCGCTCCGGATCGTATTCCTCGCGCTCGAACAGGAGCATGTCGTCGCCCAGCAGGATGAGCGAGTAGGGGCTGGGGCCGGTGCCGGCGACATGGCCGTGATTGTGGACGTCCCCGGGCGGGACCAGCGTGGCCACGTCACCGGGAACCAGGGCACGCTCGTCCGCCAGGCGCAGTTCGGCCCGGCCATCGGGGTGGCGGACCACGTCCCACCGCTGATGGGTCTCGACTCCGCGGACCGGGGCGATGCCGACCCAGCACCCGTGGGAGTGGGTATAGCCCATGACCGAATCCGGCCGGTGGACAAGCACCAGGCGCGGACCGCGTTCGGGCCTGATCAGCCACCGATCGCAGGGCTCGGCGGAAGGAAGCTCCGCGATCAGCGGGTCGAAGAACTCGTCATCGCCGGCCAGTTCCACCAAGATCCGCCCGACCTCCTCCAGGTCCGGGACGTCGGCGGAACGCAGCGCATCCAGCTGCTCAAGGAAGCGGCGGAGCGGGCTGGGCCAGGGAGCGGTACTCACCTGCCCACCCTAACCCGGCGTGAATTCATGGACCGCGATGAGGACGATGCGGGCCGGTTCGGTCCTCATGCGTCCAGCAGGCCCAGCTCCCGGGACCTCGCGACGGCCTGGCTGCGAGAGGAGGCCTCCAGCTTGCGGTACAGCGACATCGCCTGCGACTTGACGGTGTGCGGCGACAGGAACAGCTCCGCGCCGATCTCCGGGAACGACAGGTGGGTGGCGAGGAGCGGCAGGACGCGCAGCTCGGCGGTGGTCAGGGCCGAGACCTTGACCGCGGCCGATGCGCGCTCGGCCGGCAGCCGGGCCCGGAGCGCCCGGGCCTCGTCGGTCAGGGTCCCGAGGCCGGGCCGGCGCTTAAGCACCTCGTCGATCTCCCGCAGTTGCGTCCTGGCCCCGGCCATGTCGGCCAGCGCGAGGTAGACGCGGACGAGCTCGATCCGGGCCTGAACGGCCAGGTGCGGATGCGCGTAGGTCAGCAGGGGCGCCAGGCGCTGAGCGCCGGTGAGCTCGCGCCGCGCCGCCGGGACATCGCCGCGGTGCACGGCCACGCGGGCGTGCACCGCGCAGACCAGCGGGTCCTCGATCCCGGCCGGGCGCAGCGCGGCGCGGGCCTCGCGGGCCAGGTCCTCGGCCCGGTTCCAGTCACCTCGGGCCATGGCCAGCAGCGCCCGCTCGCACAACGCGATCGCGAGGACGTCGGGCGCGCCGGTGTCGCCGATGGCGATGGCGTCCTCGAAGCACGCGTCACCACCGTCGGGGTCACCGTCCAGGAGGCGCGCGATCCCCTGTACGACCGGGATCACCGGTGCCACGATGCCTGCCTCCGCGCATCTGCGCACCGCCTCGTCGGCGTCGGCGCGCATCCGCCGGACCCCGTGGCGGCACAGCAGGGCCCGGAGCAGGATGGCGTGGGCTTCGACAAAAGGGTCACCGGGCCGGGCCGCGTTCAGCCAGCGATCGACCGCGTCGGCCCGTCGCTCGGCCTCGCCGGGCCGCCCCGTCGAGGCGGCGAGCAGCGAGGCCCACACGGCGACCAGCGGATATCGCTCGATTGCGCCCCGGTCATCCAGCCACCGGAACCAGCGCTGAAGGGTGGTGACGCGGGCCTGCCGGTAGGTCGGCATGAACAGCGACTGCACCAGCCGGGCGGCCGCATCGACGTCCCCGGCGGCCATGGAGTACTCCAGCGCCTCCTCGGGCAGGCCGTTCTGCTCGCACCAGCCGGCCGCGCGCCGCCGCAGCACCGGCGTGACGCCGGGCTCGGTGCGTTCCAGCTCGGCCCGCAGCATGTCGCGGAACAGGTGGTGATAGCGGTACCACACTCCGCGCCGGTCCAGCGGCACCAGCAGCAGGTTCGACCCGGCCAGCCCGGCCAGGGTGACGGCCGCGCCCGGCCACGGGAGCACCGCCTCGCACAACGGCCCGGACATCCGCTCCAGGATCGCGCTGCGGGTCAGGAACAGCCGGTCCCGCGGCGAGATCCGGGCCAGGAACTCCGACTCCAGGTACTCGCTGACAAACCGGTCGTCGCCGCCGAACGAGTCTGCCGCTTTCCCGGCCGGGCCGGCCTCCCTGAGGCAAAGAGCCGCGAGGTACAGCCCGGCCGGCCACCCCTCGGTCCGCCGGTGCAGCGCCGCCACCTCAGCTTCGTCCAGCACCACGCCAGCCCGGGACAGCAGCGGCCCGGCCTCCTCGACGGTGAGCGCGAGGTCGGCCGGGCCGATCTCGGTGATCCGGCCCTCGGCCCGCAGCCGCGCCATCCGCAGCGGCGGCTCGGCCCGCCCGGCCAGCACCAGCCGTGATTCCTTGGGCACGTGATCGGCCAGCACCGACAGCGCCGCCTGGCACTGCCGGTTGTGCAGCAGGTGCACGTCGTCGAGGACCAGCACCACCGGCACGGTCATCGCCGC
>Ga0187766_10002763_pt1 | contig 10293 bp, 10 predicted proteins | sample 0216_QUI02_MP05__4_FD_132971 | JGI IMG/M metagenome (GOLD analysis project Ga0187766, IMG submission 132971) | Tropical peat soil microbial communities from peatlands in Department of Meta, Colombia - 0216_QUI02_MP05_20_MG | ecosystem: Environmental > Terrestrial > Soil > Wetlands > Peat ...
CCACTTTAGACCGTTTCCTAAAGGGAGTACAAATTTTATTCTGTTCTTTTAGATTCATTCTCCTAAGTTAAGTAAGGATGACAGCAGCCGCATTATAATATTATAATGACGATCCTCGTCGGTTCGCCGACCGCTCACTTTCCACAAAATTTGGAGTAAGGGTAGAGCAATTTACGATGCTTGGAGAATAAATCGTTTACCGAGCCCAGATTCTTTAATCTTGTAAAGAAGAGCTTTGTAACTAATGTTTAATATATCGGCTGCCCTCTTCCGGTTCCAATTTGTCATCTCCAAAGCTTTAAGGATCGTTTCACATTCTGCCTTTTTAAGGGCCTCCTGATGAACTTCCTTCAAAGAAGGCCAGATCCTTTTTGCCGTGACTATTTTCTCATCTTTCTCAGGCATAGAATCCTCTTGGATCACAGAAGTCAATTCCTCTATAATTGCTTCTTCATTGCCCAGAACAACAAACCGCTGGATCACATTTTCCAACTCCCGCACATTTCCGAACCAACGATGCTGCGACAAGGCCTTCATCATCTTCTCGGATAAAGCGTTTCCCTTTTTTTGGTATTTCTTGCTGAATTTGTCCAAGAAATACTCGACGAAGATTGGGATTTCCTCTCTCCTCTCTCTCAAGGGGGGTATAGTGATATTGACGACATTCAGCCGATAGTAAAGATCTTCACGGAATCGCCCACTCTTGACGCCCTCTTCCATATTTTTATTTGTCGCCACTAATACTCGTACGTCCACTCGGATGTCCTTCTTCCCTCCTAATCTCGAGAACTCTCTGTCCTGAAGGACCTGGAGAAGTTTCCCCTGGAGAGAAAGGCTGATCTCTGAAATTTCGTCTAAGAAAACAGTCCCACCATTGCCCAGCTCAAATTTCCCTGGTTTCTGGCGATAGGCCCCTGTAAACGCCCCTTTTTCATATCCGAAAAGCTCGCTCTCCAAAAGCTCCTGAGGGAGGGCAGCACAATTCACCTTGACAAAGGGTCTCTCCTTGCGAAAAGAATTGAGATGAATAGAACGTGCCACGACCTCCTTACCCACCCCGCTCTCTCCCTGGATTAAAACCGTAACATCCGTATTGGCTATCTGGTCGATTATTTCTTTAATCCGATGCATCTTCTCACTGGTGTAAATAAAGATCCCTTCCTCTCGAGTGACTTCCCCCACCTCCACAAAGGTGGAAGAGGATGGAGGAAAGATTGAAACAACTTTCTCTTTAGAAACAACTTCTCTAGAATCCTTCATCAGCCGGCTGACCTCATTGATTTCCAAAAAGAAACGGGCAGAGGTCAACGCAGCGCCAACCTGGTTGGAAATATAGGCTAAAGCCAATTTATCCCCTTCGTTAAAAGCTGCTTTCTTAGAATGACTGAGGTTGAAGACTCCCACAACTTGATCTTTCTCTCGTATTGGAAAACAGATGAGTGAACTAACCTTATTATTATTATTGTTGTTAAACCCCGCCACACTGACAAAACGAGGTTCCCTAATCACATCATTCAGCATCACTGCTTGCCCTTCCTTTAAGACCCAACCTGCAACCCCTTCTCCTGACTTGAATCTCTTCCCATTGTCAGACCGATTCGGGTAGAACACGCTCTTTTCTTCATTCTTTCCGCGGGCCGCACAGATAGCTAAATCCCCGGAGGCCGGGTCCTTCAGCATCAGAGAACAATTCTCGCCATCCAACTCTTCCATGACTACATCCAAGATGGCCTTGCAGGTATCGCCAAAATTAGGAACGTTACGCATGGCTCCCTGAACCTTTTGAAAGAGCGTGAAGGCCTTGGATTTTTTATCGAATGCATAGAGAACATTTGTCGATATTTCAGATCTCTTTGTCAGGATTCCGCTTTCCATTTTGTCACCCCCACAGCTGATTTTCTATCTTACCCTGAAGGATTTGTTGTGAAACAGACTGTCCATCCCTAATACACCCTCTCGGCCACTTCGATTCGCCTTTATTTCGTTCAACCTTTGTTCCAGGCGCTTTTTTTGAATAAGGATTTTACGCTGTCTCAACCCCTTTTTCAGATGGATGAGAATTTTTTCGCCCGAGATCGGCTTTGAAAAAAAATCATCAATGCCGAAGCCCATGATTCTCCTGTATTCCTTCTCTTCCAAATCCTCAAAAGTGACCATCATCACGTATAGCTCTGGGAAATTCTTCTTTAATTCTCGAATGATTTCAGGGGTAAGGATATGGCCGAATTGATACTCCGTGATCAGACCGGCCACCTCAAACTCCTGAAAGTTTTGTAAGGCCCTTTCAATGGTATCCACGGCCAGAACAATATATTTTTCGCCTTCCAGAAGTGTCTTTAACGTCCACTGGCTATGTAATTCCTTATCCAGTATGAGAATCGTCTCTCTAGACATAACCGAAATTGTTAAAAAGGGTTGAAGAAGAGTTGGGCCAGATCTTCCAATAGTAACTAGAAGAGGCGCCCACCCATGAATCCATCATTTTTTGTTTAACATAGAGCAATTTGCGTACCAATTGATTGCTATAATACGTCGTCTGTAATTCACCAATTTTAAAAGGTTTTTCCTGCAGGTGATCCTTGGAAAAATTTGACCCTAAGATGAAAATAACCCTTTGGCACAATTGTTGTGCCAAAAGGCTCACAATCGTTAAATTATTCTAATAATTCCTGATGGTTTTGCGGATGAGCTAAAAAGGAATGAATAAGCGGGAGCAGGTTACCGATGAAGGGTTTCCTTATCCACTTCCTCCAAGACAGCCCTTAGAGGTTCGGGAATGGAAAACTGATCGGGATAGGTGAAAGACTGGAAAGATAACGTTTGGACATAAGCTTCTAACAGTTTGTCAGACTTAAATTGGGGGTAAGCTTGAACTAATCTTGAAAGCCTTTGCATCAAAGCCTCGGATCCCGCTTGATCTGTCTCGGGAAGAATGACGCCTATTTCCCCATTGTTTTTACCGACCATATCCTCTTCCCTTGTATGCTTCTTGACAATTCTTACAAGTTCCGTGTAAAAAATGTCGAATCGGTCGCTTATTTTTTCCTTGTCGGGCACTTGTATCAACAATAAGGAAAACGGATGGCGATGACGCCGTGCCTTCTTGATCTCTTGGCGGAGACACCTCTTAAAAAACATAATGTTGAATATAACCTCTTGAATCTTTTCGGTGATTGGTTCAAGTAGACTCAGCCTCTCCAATTCCTGCACTTTAAGAATGAGATCCCTTTGTTTTAGCCCCTTTTTCACATGGACGAGAATTCTTTCTGGAGAATAAGGTTTCAAGATAAAGTCATCCACGCCCATCGCAAAAAGATTCTCGTACGTCTTCTCGTCAATGGCGGCATTAGTAACGATGATGATATAGGTTTCGGGAGCATTCCTTTTCACCCATTTAATCATGTAGTCGGTGCTCTTAAAAGGAGGAGCGTATTCAGTTATAATTACAGAGTACTGCCTTCGCCTCAAGAGTTGATAGGCGTCTCTCAAATTCAGTGAAGTCTCGACCGGATATTTTTCCTCTTCAAAAATCATGCGGTACGCATTCAGGAGATTCTTAAAAGGGTCGATGAGGAGAATCCAATTTGAGTTCATGCCGGTTGTTCTTTGTGCAAATTTACTGCCAAATTTTAGAATTGGGCCATCTGTTACTTTTCTTTGGTTTGATATGATACTTGTTGATTCGATTACCGAGCATTTTTCGAGTGATGCCCAAAAGCTTTGCCGCTTTTTCCTGGTTCCAGTCGACTTCCATCAGCTTACTGACAATCCACTTTCTCTCGAGATCGGAAACCATCTTCATCAATTGGATCTTTCCGCCCTCTTTCCCCTGTTCCTTTCCCTCCTTCAGAAAAAGATGGGGTGGGAGGTCATGGATTGTAATCGTATTTTTCCTACAAAACACCGTCATCTGCTGAATAATGTTAGCCAACTCTCTTACGTTTCCCGGCCAGGAAAAAGTCTTTAACTGTTCCATCACTTCCGGTTCAACCCGGATGGGTAACTTCCCCTTCTGAACTTTCTTAAGAAAGTAGTCGACCAGCAAAGGAATATCGGATGTACGTTCTCTCAAGGGTGGAAGCGTCATCGGAACGATACTGAGCCTATAATAAAGATCTTCTCTGAAGTTTCCTTTGGCGACCTCCTCCCGAAGGTTTCGATTTGTGGTAGAGATGATTCGAATATCCACTTTCGTCGGTTGACTATCTCCCACTCTTTCGAACTCTTTCTCCTCAATCACCCTCAAAAGCGTCTTTTGAAGATTAATGGGAATCTCCCCAATCTCGTCTAAGACCACTGTTCCCCTGTCTGCCGCCTGGAAGCGACCTACGGTATCTTTGACCGCCCCAGTAAAGGACCCCTTCCGATGGCCGAAGAGTTCACTGGTGAGAAGGCTTTCGGTCAATGCTCCGCAATTGACGGTAACCAGGGGCTTTTCCCTTCTCAGGCTCTTGTAATGGATCGTCTTCGCGATCAGATCTTTCCCGGTCCCACTCTCTCCCTGAATCAGAACCGTCGCATCCGTCTCGGCAACTCTACTAATAATTTCAAAAATCTCAGCCATCTTGGGATGATCTCCGACCATGTTGGGAAAAGAATATTTTTCCGTAATTTCCCTTCGGAGGTGGTCGATCTCCTTTTCCATCTCTTGCGTTTTGAGGGCTTGCCGGATAATGATAAAAAACCTTTCCAGCTTATCAAAAATGGGCTTTTCGAAGAAATAAAAGGCGCCCTTCTTTAAGGCCTCGACAGCCATCAGGACTGAACCGTAAGCTGTGATCAGAATCAATGGAATGTGAGGATGGGTCTTCCTGACCTCCGAGAGGAGTTCCATTCCGGTCAGGTCGGGCATTTTTTCATCGGTGATGATCAGATTAACTGGATGGATTCTCAGTTTCTCTAACGCTTCTCTCCCGTTTTTAGCTGGAATGGTCTGAAATCCCTCATCGGCTAAAACCTGACATATTCCGAAAAGGGAATTGGGTTCATCATCGACGACCAAAATGGACGGTTGAGATACCATGGCTTATTCCCCCGACCGCCGCCCTACCGGCAACTCTACCTTGACGGTCGTTCCCCTATTCTCCTCACTCTCAATATGAATTTTTCCACGATGGCGTTCAACGATAATTCGACGGCAGACTGCTAATCCCAAGCCGGTTCCCCTCACCTTGCTGGTAAAAAAGGGATTAAAAAGCTTACTCAAATTTTCCTTTTTGATACCCATCCCGCTGTCGGCAAAAGTAATTTCAACGTTTTTTTGAGAATCTGACTTAACGCAAGTCTTTATGGTAAGCCCCCCTCCTTCGGGCATGGCCTCAAACGCATTCTTTATAATATTCAAAAAGACCTGTTTGAGCTCCTCGTAATTGGCATAAACTTGTGGAAGCTGAGGATCGAATTCTGTCATCACCCTGATTTTTTTACGTTCTGACTCATACATATGGGAGATAATATTCATCACGACAGAAATCGCCTCGTTGATTTCTACTCCGATGAAGCGAACCGTATCGGGAGGCCGAACAAAATTTAGACAGTCCTGGACAAATTCGTTTAGATGTTGAACCTCCTCGTTGATAATCTTCACGGACTGAGCGAGAATCTCGTCCTTTAAGTCCGATCGCCTTTGAATGATCGCGAGAGCTCCCGAAATGGCGTGAAGGGGGTTTCGAATCTCGTGTGCCAAAAAGGGAAAGAATCTTTCGAGGGAGGGATATTCGTCAAACGGTCTGTCTTCGATCTGGGAGTCACGGATTTCCAGGGCATTCTTCATCGAGGACATAAGGACTTCGTACTCGATGGGCTTTGGGAGGAAGTCGATCGCACCTTTTCTCATCATATCGACCGCTACCTGTTCTCCTCCGTACCCCGTAATGACGATGATAGCGATGTCTCTATCAATTTCTTTAATTCTTACTAATACCTCTTCCCCGGGGATATCCGGCAATTTGAGATCGAGGAGAACCAACTCGGGGGTATCGGATATTGCTTTTTCAATCGCCGTCTTTCCATCCAGGGCAGCAGAGACTTTAAAATTCTTGCTTTCTAAAACTCTCCTAATGAATTCGACAAATTCCGCGTTGTCGTCAACGACTAAGATTTTTCTTCCAGTGTTTCCCATATGGATTGAATGTTATTACAAATATCTATTTTGTTCAACTGAAAAATGATAAGACTCCGGACCGATGAGAAAGCAGCGTATCGCCGAAATGATCTTCACTCATGACCTCGTTGCCGCCGCACCGGATAGGTAGTGGGCCCCTTGTCCGATCTCCCATCTTGTTATATATATGGAGCCTGGGGAAAAATATGTCCTTGTCCTTAGTAGGAGGCTAATTCGTGTCTCTAAGGTTTTTTTCAGAAAAGGACTTACAGACAATCGCGGCCAAAGGAATCGATATCACCGAGGTCCTTAGGCAGCTCGAAATATTTCGTAGGCCCGTAGAACCGATTAGGTTGATAAGGCCAGCCCGAATCGGAGATGGGATCGTACAAATAGCTCCCGGGGACAGAGATTCCTTTGTCTCCCTTCACAACCATGCTGCGAGGAAGGGGCGTATGCTCAAGTTTGTCCCTGCCTCGGGCGTGGCGAGCCGTTTGTTTAAGGACTGGCAAAGTTGTTACCGCCGGGGCAGCTTCGATTCGGCCGAAAGTTCAGTGAAATTTCTCCGGAATATCCCCAAGTTTGCCTTCTACGATGACTTGAAGGACGCCATGGCCCAACACGGGCAAAACGTTGAAAGCTGCATTCATGATAACCGGTGCGCCGATATTCTTGAGTATGTCCTCACCCGAAAAGGTCTTAACTGTGCGTCCCTTCCCAAGGGACTGCTAAAATTTCACATCTATCCCGGACACAATCGAACCGCCGTAGAAGAACATCTCGTTGAATCAGCTCTCTACGTTAGAGATGCCAGAAACGTCTGCAGGACCCATTTCACTGTCCCCGAAGAACACGAATCCCAGTTTAGGGATTTCCTTTCCCGGGTGAAAGGCGATTACGAAAATCTATACGGAGTCAGTTACGAAATTGCCGTCACGGTGCAACTCCCCTCCACGGATACGATAGCCATGGACTTGAATAACAGACCTTTCCGGGACAGAAAGGGTGAAATCCTGTTCAGGCCGGGGGGCCACGGCGCCCTCCTCCAAAATCTCAACGCTTTAGACGGTGACATTATTTTTCTGAAGAACATCGATAATGTCGTCCCTGACCGGCTCAAACACATCACGGTTCTTTATAAGAAGGTGCTGGGAGGATATTTGATCCGGTTACAAGACGAGATCTTCCGGATTCTAAATCTCCTCTCGGAGAAAGGAGTAGATGATGCGAAACTATCATCCATTATCCGTTTTTGCCGAGAAGGGCTGTTCGTGTCTCTTCCCGACGGATTTAAGAATTTCTCGGCTCCCGCCAAAAAAGAATACATTTTCCAGAAGCTAAACAGACCTATCCGGGTTTGCGGCATGGTTAAGAACGAGGGCGAACCCGGCGGAGGCCCTTTCTGGGTCGAGGAGAAGGATGGAACCCAGTCACTCCAAATTGTAGACCAAAACCAAATGGATTCCCATTCGAAGGAGCAAGAACATATATGGAGATCCTCCACACATTTCAACCCCGTTGACTTGGTATGCGGACTGAGGAATTACCGGGGCGAGAGATTTGATTTGCGCCTTTATGCTAACCGCGATGCCGTGTCCATTTCCATAAAACCTTATGAGGATGGGGAACTCAAAGCGCTGGAACTACCCGGTTTATGGAATGGGTCCATGGCCTTTTGGAATACTGTCTTTGTAGAAGTTCCTCTTGAGACCTTCAATCCTGTCAAGACCGTTGAGGATTTGCTGCGAAAATCGCACCTCCCTTCGTAGAGTCTAGAGCGGCGCAAATTGACGTATGGTATCGAGGGGAGAGGATTGCAAATCGGGGTTTAAGGAGTAAACGATGGAGACGGGTAATTTCCTATCAGTTTATATACTAAGATTCTCCCTCCTTCTTTTCTTTATCTCTTCATCAATCGGTTTAACCATCGCGAGTAAATCCACTCGGGTAAAAACCCCCTTCTCCACAAGCCATTCGGTATCGCCTTCTGGTTTCAGATCATCAGGCACAGCGAAGATCGCTCTCTCATCTCTCACCCTATGGCCGAATGTCAACCTTGCCCACCTCAGCCCAGATTCAAACTGGGTCTTTCCTCGCAAGTTTTTCCTCCTCTCTACTAACATCCCGACAAATTCACCTTTCTTAAGCTCATAATTCTTATAAAAAACTTTATAGACCACCATGTCCTCACCCGCTTGAATCCGCCGCTACTCTTCCTCCAAAGGATAACCTTCCTCATAGGAGCCTGCTGTCAGAAATACGAACCTGTGAAGCAGGGGCATCTCTGACCCCGCCTTCATCTACGGCAACGAAGCCCAGGCTGACTTCCTTGCCCTCAAAATTCTACCTGAACGAAGTAGATATCATTGACGCCTGAGCTATCACCTATAACCTTCATTCCCCAATTCAGGACAGATTCCTGCGTAATTCTTTCCGATTTTTTTCTTCTCTCCGGGAGTATACCAATGAAGTGGACTCGCTCTGCTTCGTCACGCCAGTAGAATTCATAAGCTACCATGCTGTACCCTTTCCTCAATTTTTTAACCTTCTTCTCGGTCCCAAGTCGTGGAGCCCGTGCCCCATGGCGAGCATAGTGGTCGGCAGGAGTAGGCATAAATTTTCGCGTTAATAATCTAGCAAATCTTATGCCACCAAGTCTTTTTTCGGAAGAATATTGGAACCCTTAAACTTATCAACAAATTACTGTTTCTAAGACAAGGGGTTCAAGAGGACCAACGCCATCGAAATAGGAAAATATTTTCACAAAAGTCCTTAAAAGCCTGTCAAAAAAATGTGAAAAAATTTACATTCCTTATAGGCTTCCGTGTGGGGACCGGCCGAAACCCTGAAGTTCCAGAGGATTATCTCCTCCTTTCTACTCTGCGCTGAGGTATCCCGCTTTCGTGCAAGCGCTTCGGCACGAGTGGGCTCAGTAAGCTCTCCCAACTTCAACTTGCATGGATAGTAGGCTTCTCGATATCGAATCAAACTATGGGATGGAGGCCTACGGCGGGATGGAGGCCTACGGGCAAAGCCCATGGGACCTTCGGGGGGATTCGGAGTGTTAACGATTTCTGATTGAAACGTGCTTAAAAAGGCAGCGCCATTGTGTTTTTATTCGGCGACTAAATGGAAATGTAAATAAGTAACATCCTGAGAACCCGGGCCGTTTGTGCACAAGCGATATTTCGATAACTTCTCTCGCTCGATAATCCATCTGGCAACAAAAAAAGCATCCGTCAAATATTGCGCGTCGGCTTCAGAAATCTCCCCAATATTCTTAATGTCTTTCTTTGGAATGATAACGTAATGAATTCGATCCGAGGAAAATGGATGCTTAATCACAACTGTTTTATCAGTTTCAAAAACTTTGAAAGGCATGAGGCCAGAAAATTTCTGAATTTGGACAGAGGCAAGCAGGCCCAGTAAATCTTCATGAGTCAAACAACTCTGACAACGATTTATTGCCAAAAAAGACCTGCTTTGTGACTGAGAAAACAAATAGCCGCCAATCAAAATTCCGACGCATACAGAAATTAAAACTAAGAGGATAATCTTGGATTTTTTCATTGCTCATCTTCACCTAAAAAATTGAGTGATCTAAACATTATACTTTTTTATATTAACATCATTTTCAAGATATTGAAAACTTGGAAATGAATTGAGGTGTTGGACACTTTAATAGGGGTTTCTTACTCATGCCAAAGAAATAAAAAAAGCAGGGCCATTTTCTGACCCCGCCTTCGCTCTTTGACAACTGAATATCGATTTTCTTTTTTTTCGCTTTCACCTGCTCTTGTAGAGTGTTGATCTGATGAACATGATCAGCACTCCCACTTTACGCTGGCTCTTGCAATGTTCAGTCCGGCGGAGTGTTTTGACCCTACGCGGCTCACCCGGAACGATACACCCGGCCGGCGTTGCGCGGAACGGCAATCTTTAGGCAACCGTTCTCGGCCTTCAGCGTTTTCCCCGTGAAGACGTCGACGAATGCGGCGTCCTTCGTGTTCAGTGGGATCTCCACCGTTTGCGCCTCGCGGTCCGGGTTCACCGCCACGAGGCCATTCTCGTAGATCCTGTAGTGGACTCCGTTGGCCAATCGGATGTCATCCATGGGCCTGCCGATGCGCACCTCATTCAACTCGTCGTAGTGCGCCCACAGAAAACCCGACAGCTTCGCACAGGCATAC
>Ga0187766_10002765_pt1 | contig 10289 bp, 10 predicted proteins | sample 0216_QUI02_MP05__4_FD_132971 | JGI IMG/M metagenome (GOLD analysis project Ga0187766, IMG submission 132971) | Tropical peat soil microbial communities from peatlands in Department of Meta, Colombia - 0216_QUI02_MP05_20_MG | ecosystem: Environmental > Terrestrial > Soil > Wetlands > Peat ...
CAAATTTAAACGCTTTGCTCTCTCCTGATACGCTACCCATCATCGCGGCCGTTCAACTAATCGTCACTTCGATTCACCTCATCGAAGCAGAGAACCTTTCACAATGCGCGCCTGCTCGCTTGCTGCGAACCGCGTAAAATAACTCCGGAAGCTATTGCGTGTCTTCCCTCGCTCCTCGAGCATCTCCGCGCACAGTTCTAGAACGCTCCTACCCAAAGCGATAAACTGTCAGCGCGAGATCACCATGCCTTCACCGGCCCACAGATTATTATATACCCTTTGGTATCCATTCTAATTTCCACTATCTAATGTGGCCAGCCTAACTCAAGCAATGCCTAAAAAGCAAAGAATATGCCTTCTGCTTGTGTGCCTATGAATGAATCTGGAACCCGTTGGACGCTGCATGACCTGGAGAGCGCAATAGACTGGTGCTCGGCGCGAAATACAGAGGGCATTCGTTGTATTATCGATGTGCTGGGAGAATATGCGCGTGAAGAAAGCCAATCGGTCACCTCTGTTAGGGCGTATTTGACCACAGCAAAGGCGATTGATAAGCACGGATTAAGCGCCTCGTTAACGGTTAAGCTGAGTGCGTTGGGGGCCTTGTTTGACAAGGAACTGTGCTGCGAGAACGTGCAGGTCATTGCCCGAGCAGCAGCGCGCCGCCACGTTGGCTTCGAGGTAGATATGGAGGGACAAAACCTCGTCACGTTCACTATGGACGTCGCACGTTCGTGCGTGGAAGAGGGACAGGAAGTAACCCTCGCACTACAGGCGTATCTTGATAGGACTCCCGATGATCTCAAGCGCGTGCTCGACGAAGGCGTTACCCCGCGGATTGTAAAGGGTGCCTATCAAGGTACAATCGCTGACTTTGACGGCATCCAGCAACGTTTCAAGGAGCTTGTAGAGCTTTTGTATGCACGTGACGTCTTTTTCACCGTTGGAACACACGACCCAGATCTGATCAAATGGGCAAGAAAAAAGATGGAAGGGCGGAGAGATTTGATAGAGTTTGGCTTTCTTAAAGGCCTAGCCGATAAAACGAAGATCGCCATGGCCAATGATGAATGGCTCATCTCTGAGTACGTACCTTTTGGGCAGAACCAAGCAGCCTACGTCGCAAGGCGACGAAAATACCTGAGAGGGCTACAAGAACTCCGACGTATCCCTGTTCCGTAGGACCATGGAGGTTTAAACGGCGAACCAGAAGGGGAGGCGCTCATGAAAGCGTTAACGCACAAGTTACCTCTTAGGACGGAATGATAAACTCCTCTCGCGAATGGCAATAGTACGCCCTTGGCGAAGCACAGTAGTGGACTCTCCCTTCAACTGTTCCCTTCGTTGCCTTTAGTGGTCAATTGACACGCTGGAGAGCTACCTCTCATCGCCTTGCCGTTTTTCAGATTGGCTTCCAGAGAAATAGGGGCCGTCCAAGTAGGTTAGTTCCACGAGAAGCGGATGGACGGACGCAGCCAGCCGGTTACCGAAAAATCAGCGCCCGTAACAGTGTGTTTCATCAGAGATCCATTCAAGTAGGCCCTCGAACCTCACCCCACGAACCTACACAGCGCATGGTTTCAGGTGTAATCTGCTACTTGAAGCCGAGAACTGATGTATGATAGCAAACTAACGCGATTTTTCAATCGTGACTGATGTGTGCAAAAAGAAAAAGATAAGCGGTAAAGAAACCGCTTCAACCAGCTGCTCCTGAGACGATAAGCTCGAGACCCAATAGGAACAAGGCTAACGCCACTAAAAGGGTGAGCAGTGCTAGTGCGAGTCCTGGGAATACGATTACAGCTATCGCGATTATGAGCGCGATTACACCAAGGACTAAGCTCGTCCCTCGTAACCAGGGTGGAAGTCCCACTCCGACCTCGTATCCCGAATACGCTATGCTTCCGATCGCATTAAGTAGCAACCCGACAGCGAAAAGCGTTATCAGTGCCGCTGTGCCGAAGTTGGTATAAACGATGGCTGCAACCCCCAAAGCGAGTATAATAATTCCCAGTATCACTTCTACTATTTTGCCGCCCATGGACGTGGCTTTTACTGCAACGCTCCGTACGATGAGCGCGAGACCTAGGACGATTAGCGCAATGCCGAGCAAGATTCTAAGCAAGTTTATTGCAAGACTAGGATTGAAGATAACGTAAGCTGCCAGTAAGAGAACGATGATACCCGCGACGATTTGGACAAGACGGAGCCATATGGGCCTCTTTCTTTCAGCCATTTTGTCTTACACCTCCTTTGTAGTTGTATGCCTTACCGAGGCGGGTAAATGGACGTCAAGAGTTTATTTATAGCTATCTATATTGCTCAGCTTTCACGAAGCCAGTTGCTACGCGTTGCGGCACCGCTCGTCCGTTTCGCCCCCCATAGCTCCAGCCGCGATGGCGACTGCGATGCGATCATGCTGGCTTGCTCTCGCATAAAAGGACTAAATGAGAGAGAATTGCCCCATTAAAAGGCAACGGAGAGAGCCAAACTTCAAAAAAAGTGATAGGTTGAGGCTTATAGTCTAGAGCATTGCCAACGAGACAGGGCGAGTGCTCGACACCTTCCAATTGCTTCAGGCAAGATTATAGGACGATGCGCTCAGTATACACTTTTCGTATGTCCTCGTCGCTCAGTAAACAGCTTAACCTTCGGAGCCTGAACTTCATGTTGAGCAGGCAGTTGTGGCAAACTGGTTCCGCTCCCTTGTACTTTCCCCCACAAAACTCACATGCTTTCTCTGTGGGGTCTCGCTCTATCCTCGTTTTGAGATCGTAGTTCACAAGGTAAGCATTTATCGTCTGTATAGCGGCCATGAGTTCTTTCTTGCATATGGATAAGCAGCGACCATCATCGTCAGCCCAGTCCGCCCAGTCCGTCTGCAACTTCTTGTAAATCTGCTCGATATCTATGATATCCATCGTATCACGCTTGCTACCTCCAATGGTGACGGTACTTTATTAGCCTGTCTGTTCGAGATCGCGCGTGGAGAGGCTCAAGGATCAAAAGATCGCTGCGGTATCCTCGTGTCTCGCTTGTAAAGTCGCCGCAGCTCACACTACTGCACAACACACGCTGGGCGACCCTATTGCAGCTGTTTTTTTGTACACTTGCTGAAGACAGCAGCTTCGAGCAGACAGCAGCGTTAGGAAAAGCGATTGCAAAAACCGCGCTCACCTTACAGCCTTCAAGTGCCGCGCACGTCAAAGGGCGATGAGATGCCATATCACAAAATGCCTTAACAGCCAACGGGAAAAGAGAGGAGGCAGCGCCACTTTTCAGAACTTCTCTCTGGGGCAGTGCTACCAAACTGAGGTCATGGTTTGTTTTTTAAAACATATTCGAAGGAAGCAACATCACATGACGCGTGGCGCTGCATAATACCGCCTTGGATGTCCTTGGCGACTTGCTGTTAAGCAGCTTCCTATACGAAAAGTTAGTACATAATCATGTGTGACACTGCGATGTTGTTACATGGCAACCGGTCAAACTGGCCGATGAACTATGAACTCGGTGAAGGGCGAAGTGCCTTTAAATGCGAAATTAATAAGAACTTTGGCAACTAGCTAACGCACGGTGATTTGTGTGAAAGTTCCGATGACTGAAGAGAATATGATGAAATGCATATGTGGTGATTGTCCTACCTTTAAGCAGAGTGACATGCGAGATGGAACGTACTGCTCAATGGGCAAAAGTGAGCAGAAGCCTGAAATGGCCGGATGTGACTGCCTGAGCTGCGCAGTCTACGCAGAGTACGAGCTAGAGGGGGCCTACTTTTGCATACACGGCGCAGCAGACTGAGCTACCTTTCCCCCCTCGAAACAATGGGGGCTACCTGTCAGAACCTCTGTGCGGTTCTCGAGGCGACAGCATATAACCCGGTAGCGTCTTTTAAGTTCAACACGGGTTGAAACGCCCCCCTCGTCTCCTACGTTCAGCTTATGAATTTTGATGGAACATTCAGTCCATAAAGTAGTCGAGCGCTTCCGGGCAACGCGTGGTTAACTGCTCATAGAACTTTCGCGTTAACTCCCTATCGCTTGTATCAAGCGCCTTTTTGTACGATTCGACTAACAGAATCGGGAGCCTTCTCTTTCGTCTCATTATTGACACTACGGTCTCAACGGAGACGTTTACCTCTTCGATAGAACCCCAGCTGTCGTTTGCCATGTGTGCACCATTAATCTCTTCCTAGATAAGACCGTACCTCTGTGTCTACGCTTATGCTAGCCATATTCTGATTCTATTTGGGCTTACTCTTTAATCTCATCCGCAAGACAAAGGTCTTACGCTCACATCGTCGTGAGTGAGCTCACCATTGCTTTCAAGCTCACAGCGCGTTTGTGGCGCTTCTATCGATTCTCTACAAAGTGCCTCAGGGTAATCAAGCTATTGTCACCTAGCGGCACAGGTTAGCATTTTTTCCACGTCTATTTCTCACTTTGAGGTTCAATGTGAAAGACGCGCAAGCTCGTACGACAACAAATAGAACTAGGGGCCGCGCGACTGATTGTGCTCTGTCTTATCAAGCCCAGCTACAATCATGATCTGATAGAGGCCGCTATTCTAGCTAGCACAAGCCCTGTCGCCGCTTTGAGCCCACACATAATTCGTTAACTACCGTGCCCAAATCAATGTTAATTGTAACGACATAGGAGCTTCTCCGGTGCTTTGAAGGTTGTGGAAATCGTAATATCTGAGCATCCTGTAAAGGTGCAGACGCGTTAAAACGAAAAACGTTTGCATTGACAGGGGTAATGAAACGAATATACGTCTTCTATTGGTAAACGATTGAATGTCCGTGGCCGTTCATAGGTCTCTCGTCACGTGTTTACCCATATAGGTTGCGACGTATAGAATACGCAAACACGCATGGAACTCATCACAAATGAGCTGTGAGGAAAATCATCCGATGCGAGAAGCGGTGTATGTGTTATAGTAACATTCTGCTCGCCACTGATGGAACGAAACTGATGGAATCCGTTTTTGACCACTGTGCATACGTCGCGCGACTGTCGACGACTATGGTTCATGTTGTACATGTGTTGGATGTAACAAGCTTGCGGAGTCCCATCGAAGCGTGGGAAGCGATGTATGTCATCCTTCAGTCGCAAGCCAGAACGATTCTCGAAGCTTCAAGAAAAGCGCTCGTGCAACGTGGTGTAGCAGAAGACTCGATGAACGAGGCCTTGCTTGAGGGGCAACCATCAGAAGAAATCGGCGCATATGTTGAAAACCACGCAATCAATCTGGTTATTATGGGGGCGCATAGGCGGACAAGCTTAGATCGTCTGTTTGTCGGCAGCATGACCGATAAGGTGGTTCGGACGGTCAAAGTGCCCGTATTAATCGTGCCTGGTGTGTAGACTTGCTATCATCAATCTCTTCACTTAGTGAACTGCCCGGACGCAGAGAGTGGGCAGAGTTGGAGATAAGCTAGTGCGATTGATATCCCTATTGGCCCCCGCTCGACAAAGCCCGGGTTTACAACTTTTGACAGAAAGGACTCGTTTAATATATTTTTGAATATTATTAGATAATTATATTAACATGAAGATCATCTATGTTCATGCTAATGGGAAGGTAAGTCAGCAGAGATGCAGCGTGCGTACCCATTCGCGCGGTTGCCTCTTTTCCTTACACCTGCCTTCTTGCTATTTGTTTCACCTCCCTAGACGCAAGGCACGGTTTATACTGGCTACGCCTCTCCACTGTTTGCCTCCCATTTAGCCTTTCTTACTCTTTATTTTACGCTCGCAGAAGGATACTCCTCTTATGGCGGCTTTGTCACGCTATCGCGGCGTTTTTTTTGCAGGCTATCGATTGCCTCATCCAAACTGACAGGTTCAGTATCACGCAATAATGAAATACGCGATATCCATATCACTCACGAAATAAAGGGTCTTACAAGTCTTCTGCCGCCTAGGTCGCAAGAAATCGCAATAGGAGCTACATATGCCCTCAGCTCGTCATTTGGTGTTTATACTCTCTGCGTGCAAGCTTAGGACGTGGGATAGTTGCAGGTCCGCAAAAAAGGAGGCTAGGAGGTGTTGACTTATAGAGGTGGGTTCGAGTGGCGCAGACGGGCGAACCTGCAACTCCATGGGATGAAGCGAATACCTCTTTTGGTTCACCCATATATTATATCTTGCGATTTTCCTACATGGATACAATTACACACTTACTGCTGCTTGCTTGTCGCTCCGCTCTCTCTCTTGAATTGCGACCCCCCGCGTCAACCACCGAGGATTAGGAGTACATCAGCCGGATAACCAAAGCCGTTTGCACGACCATCCGCGAGAGCCAGTTCCCGCGATGCAGCGCAGAGCCAAATCTCGTGCGGCGAATTCAACGGAGCTTTTTTTTGCATCAAACGTAAGAACGTGTCTGAACTGCGCTGCAGTCCCCTCATCGACAACGGCACTGACTAGCACATGGTTTGCAGGTTAATTATCACTCGCCTAGCATGGAGCTATCCCAATTTCCTGAAGTCCTGAGCTTTTGTGATAGCATTTGATCTTGCTCACGTCAGCGTTTAGCCTACTTTCTTAGCTGAAATGTGGATATCCGGAAAGATCTAATAATACTTAGTTCAACCGAAACAATAATATACCAACTCAATTTTACCGGTAAATTTAAAGTTTGCATCGCCAAATATGCATGGGTCCGGCAACGAAGAGGGTGTGCGGCTAACAGTACGAGACGAGTGAAATGGACGCCAGAAAGAAAGTATGCTCATTCTGTCGGTTGATCCTTCCCAGCGACTTTCAGTTTTGCCCAATGTGTGGAGAGCCGCTCGGTGATGAAGCATCGCAACGTTCCAAGCCTTATCAAACTCCTCCAGATGAGGAAAATCCTATACTACTGGATCGCATTGGCGGGGCGATTTTTTCGCCGACACGCAAGAAGCTAGTCATTGCAGGCACGCTCATTGCGCTCATTCTCCTTGTAACTGCGGCGGTAGTCGTGGTTTCAACCTCTCAAAAGCCTAACAGCAGTGAAGCGAGCCTTGCCGAGACAGCAACTGCAACGCCATCCATGACTCCGAGCCTAACACCCACGCCATCTCCTACGCCCTCTCCTACCTACACACCATATGCTGCCTCTTATCCTACCCCCACGCCCTCTCCTACCTACACACCATATGCTGCCTCTTATCCTACCCCCACGCCCTCTCCTACCTACACACCCAGTACTACCCCTACGCCTTCTCCCTCCTACAAATCATATACTACCCCTACGCCATATCCAACGCCTTCTCGGACACCAACGCCCACGCCATATGTCCCACCAACGCCCACGCCATATGTCCCACCAACGCCCACGCCATATGTCCCACCAACGCCCACGCCATATGTCCCTCCGAATTACTATTAGGCTCGGACAATTCAAACCGCCTCGTACTCCGCCACCTCATCTTCTCTGTTGCTTATCTATCTGGATGCGTGGGCAGCACAATTAGCATCAAAGGTGGGCTCTCTAACGGTATGTCTTATATCGTTGCTTTGAAATTCTGCGCAAAAAAGGAAAAGGGGCCATCATCCTGGCGTTTCGGCTTTCTTTGTAGCGCAAGAATCAAAGCCGCATCGAGTTCAGGAGCGTGAGTATCACGGGATAGTGCGAAGGCTGTACGCGTTTTAGGGGCGTACCGATCGCATACTCTAAGAGGAAGAAGACGTCGTAGGCTCTGTGATGGCCAGTACGTGGTCTATCACCTTTAGTAAGTTGTCTACGTGCTGTCGTTTCTCGAGGGCTCCCTCCCGAAGCGTCTGCTTTCCTTGCTCGGTGATTTCATAGACGATCTTTTCGCGCCCCCCCATAGGCTCATGGGCACGTACGTCGCCTGCCTCTTTCAGCTCGTGGAGGCGTGGATATACGTTGCCCGCAGTCGCCTTGAATCGTCCGCGGCTACGCTCTTTGATGAGCTGCGCGAGTCTATAACCACTCATCGGCCCTTCCGTCAGCAGAAAATACAGTACAAAGAGGGAGTACACTTTTAAAGCGTGCCGAGCGAGCGGTTCTGCGTCTACCATTAGCCAGTCATATGTCATCTACATATATAGCAATTGCTGTTACGTAAGTGCATGATGTACCATTGACTGATATAATGGACGGAGACGTATATTGCCTTGCTGACAATATGAGCAAACGGCCCGATGGTTGGACAATAGCGCATTTTCGACTGATCTAGTGAACGAAGGCGTTTTCTACAGTAACGTGTAATGGAACTAGCTTCATTCCGATCCCGTTGACCTGATAACGCTCGTCGCCTTTGGGTCGATAGGTATGGCCACCGGCATAGGATTTATGATAGTAGCGATGATTAATATCATTGCGCAATCAGCATGGCAGGTGGAAATGGGCATTGTCACCCCAATGAACACAATCTTCAGGGCGATCGGCGGCGTCGTAGGACCAGTCATCGCTGGTGTGTACCTCGCACTGAATGCTTTATCCCTCTTAATCCAGACTCCTCACGGTCCCATTGTGGACTACTTCGTTTCGATGAAACGGCGTCTAATTGCATATTCCCCCACCGCCTTTGCCATCCCACTCTTTAGCGTGTCTATGGCACTTTTCAAGGGAAAGGAACGGAGACTGAAATGCAAGAACCTCTTGAAGAAAGCTGCAGCTGTCTAACGTGGTGATCTTTCATGGAATACAAACGTATCCTAATAGGAACTGATGGCGGGGACCTCATGGGTTCCGTCTATGAGCATTGTGCCTATCTGGCGCAACTGACTAATGCAATCGTGCACGTCGTCTACGTTCTTGACGTTGCTGGGTTTACCGCCTACCCGATCGATACATCGTGGGAAAATATGTACGACGTCCTTCTGGACGAGGGAAAAGCTATCGTGGCCAATGCCAAGAGAGAGCTGACTTCACGCGACGTCGCTGAAAATCGCATTACCACTGCGGTGCTTGAAGGGCATCCAGCAGAAGAATTGGACAAATATGCTGGAACGCATGACGTTGCCCTCATCATTATCGGATCGCATGGACGAATGGGATTGGATCGCCTTCTCATCGGAAGCGTTGCCGACAAGATAATTCGCGGAGCAAAAGTGCCAGTACTTGTCATAAAGAGTCAATGACGAGGCCATCTTTCCGAACGTTCGCGTGTAGGCCTACGCGCGTCATCGTCTCGCCCTCATCCGCACAAAACGGTATTATTAAACCCCATAAGACGTTAGTGAGCATACGATGTATTTTGAAGAGCTCGTCTCCCTCTTTGATGAGCTGAGCGCTCATTCGTCACGGCTCAAAAAGACTGATCTCATAGCTGCTTTTTTGACGAGAGCGCCTGAGGACGACATAGCGATCGCCTGCACCTTTTTGACCGGTCGTATATTCCCTGCGTGGGATACTCGTGATATAGGCATGGCGGGAAAAACGGTCATCAAAGTCATCGCGAACATCAGCGGGAAGAGCACTCTTGAGGTCGTGGAGAGCTACCGAGATACGGGACATCTCGGCATCACCGCGGAACAGCTTCTTGGGAAAAAGGTGGCGACGAGCTTAGCCGCATTTGACGAGGATATAACGCTCAGTGAGCTTTACAATCGGTTTGGAGAGATGGCCGGCACAACAGGGAAAGGATCGGCACAGAAGAAACAGCGAATGCTATCGAACCTCTTAGGCAGGACAACGCCACGGGAGGCCTATTACATCGTAAGCCTTGTGATGCGCAACCTCCTTATCGGCTCGAAAGAAGGGGTGACGGAAGATGCCATTGCGCACGCTTTTGGCGTGCCGCCTGATCTCGTGCGGCGCGCGTGGATGCTCACCAACGACATCGGTCTTGTCGCGAAAATAGCCAAAGCCGAGGGCGTGCGCGGTTTGGGGGCCCTCAACATCGAACCCATGCGACCTGTGAGACCCATGCTCGCTCAGAGCGTCGCCGGGATAACCGAAGCGCTAGAAGTTATGGGAGGCCGGGCCGCGTTCGAAACGAAATACGATGGGGCCCGCATCCAGGTCCATAAGGTCGCACGAGAGATCAAGCTCTTCTCACGTAAGATGGAGGATCTCACCGATGCGCTGCCTGATGTACTCGGTGAAGTAAAACAGAGCGTTAAGGCAGATTCAATCATTCTCGACTGCGAGGCCATTGCCGTCGACAAGCGTACGCAAAGAGTCGTGCCGTTTCAAAACATCCTCAACCGTCTAAGACGGAAATATAAGATAAAAGAGCTCAGTGATCAAATCCCGATGCAATTGCGTCCCTTTGACATCCTCTATTTAAATGGAAGAAGCCTCGTCGATCTTCCGTTTATCGAGCGGCG
>Ga0187766_10002766_pt1 | contig 10288 bp, 12 predicted proteins | sample 0216_QUI02_MP05__4_FD_132971 | JGI IMG/M metagenome (GOLD analysis project Ga0187766, IMG submission 132971) | Tropical peat soil microbial communities from peatlands in Department of Meta, Colombia - 0216_QUI02_MP05_20_MG | ecosystem: Environmental > Terrestrial > Soil > Wetlands > Peat ...
CGCCTCGCCGACGTGCTCGAGGAGGAGTCGCGATGACCGAGCAGACCCCGGACTTCGAGGACCTGGTCGGGAGCGACCTGCCGCCCGAGGAGCACGAGCGCCTGCTCCGCGTCCACGAGCTGCTCGTCCAGGCAGGGCCGCCGCCCGAGCTCTCTCCTGATCTGACGAGCGCGCCGAAGCCGCCGAAGGCGAGCGTCGTCTCGTTCCCCCGCCGTCGCCGGACGGTGCTGATGCTCGCAGCCTCGCTGGCGCTCGCGGTCTTCGCCGCGGGGTGGTTCGAAGGGGCGCACCACGAGCAGGCAGGCGCGGCGGTCGAGCGCACCCTGACGATGAGCGGGGCGGGCGGTGCCCGCGCGTCGCTCGTCGTCTACGTCATGGACAAGGCCGGGAACTGGCCGATGAAGATGACGGTCAAGGGGCTCCCCGAGCTTCCGGCCGGGCAGACATACGCGCTCTGGCTGACGAAGCACGGCAGACTGGACTCCCCTTGCGGGACGTTCACCGTCGGGCCGGGCACGACCACCGTCCGGCTGAACGCGCCGTACCAGCTCAGGGAGTACTCGGGCTGGATCGTCGTCAGGACCGGCACGACCGCACCGCTGCTGACGACCTGACCAACGGCCCTGCCACGCACCGGTGACGGCGCCGGCGGCGGCTGTCCGGAACGACGGAGACGCACGGCCGGCAGCCTCCGGCGGACCGGCTATCGTCGGCCTTGGCATGTCCGGTCGCGGCCCCGTTCGCACCCAGTACGAGGACTTCGTGCGGCACGTCTTCACGACCGGCGTGCCGAAGCCCGACCGCACTGGCACCGGAACGGTGAGCGTCTTCGGCTGCCAGATGCGCTTCGACCTTCGTGAGGGCTTCCCGCTCGTGACGACCAAGAAGGTGCACCTCCCGTCCGTCGCGCTCGAGCTGCTCTGGTTCCTGCGCGGCGACGGGAACGTCCGCTGGCTGCAGGAGCGCGGCGTCACGATCTGGGACGAGTGGGCCGACGAGAACGGCGACCTCGGCCCCGTCTACGGCGTGCAGTGGCGAAGCTGGCCGACGCCGCGCGGCGAGCACGTCGACCAGATCTCCGAGGCCGTCCGCCTGCTGCGCGAGGAGCCCGACTCGCGACGCATCGTCGTCAGCGCGTGGAACGTCGCCGACCTGCCCGAGATGGCGCTCCTCCCGTGCCACGCGCTGTTCCAGCTGTACGTCGCAAACGGTCGCCTCAGCTGCGGCGTGTACCAGCGCAGCGCGGACGTGTTCCTCGGCGTGCCGTTCAACATCGCGAGCTACGCGCTCCTGACGCACATGCTCGCGCAGCAGTGCGACCTCGACGTCGGCGAGCTGGTCTGGACCGGGGGCGACTGCCACGTCTACGACAACCACCGGGAGCAGGTGGAGACGCAGCTCGCACGCGAGCCGTACGCCTATCCGACGCTCCGGCTTCGTCGCCGGCCGCCGTCGGTCTTCGACTACGAGCTCGAAGACTTCGACGTCGTCGGCTACGTCCACCACCCGGCAATCCGCGCGCCGGTCGCCGTCTGAGACGCCCGTGAAGGTCACGATCGTCGCGGCCGTCGCACGGGGCGGCGTGATCGGTCGCGACAACACGGTCCCGTGGCACGTACCCGAGGACCTGGCGCGGTTCCGGGCGCTGACGACGGGCCACCCGGTCGTGATGGGCCGCCGCACGTGGGAGTCGCTCCCGGATCGCTTTCGCCCGCTCCCCGGTCGACGGAACCTCGTCGTCACGCGCAATCCGACGTGGACGGCCGACGGTGCCGAGCGGGCGGGATCGCTCGAGGACGCGCTCGACCTGCTCGAGGCCGAACCGGAGGCGTTCGTGATCGGCGGCGCCGACCTCTACGCGGCCGCACTCCCGGTCGCCGACGAGCTCCAGCTGACGGAAGTCGAGGTCGAGGTCGAAGGCGACGCCTTCTTTCCGGAGTACGACGCGTCGAGCTTCGAGCAGATCTCACGGGAGCGGCTCGTCTCTGCGACGGGGATTCCGGTCTCGTTCGTCACGTATCGCCGCCGGGCAGGTGACGGCTCGTGACCCTGCTCGTCGGCTCGAGTGGATGGTCGTACCCCTCGTGGAGGCCCGGCTTCTACCCGGCGGCGACCGCCCCCGAGGAGTTCCTCCGCCGCTACGCGGAGCTCCTGCCCGCGGTCGAGCTGAACTCGACCGGTTACCGCCTGCCCGCGGAGGACCAGTTCGAGCGCTGGGCCGATCAGGTCCCCGACGGCTTCCGCTTCGCCGTGAAGATGCCGCCGCAGGCACTTCGCCGCTTCGACGTCTTCCAGGAGCGGGTGGGCTCGCTGGGAGCGGCGCTCGGCTGCGTCCGCGTCGTCGTCGCGAGCCCGCGCGACGACGGCCTGCTCGCGCTCCTCCTCCGCTCCGCCGACCCGGCCTTGCGGCTCGCGTTCGACCTGCGCGACCCGTCGTGGGACGGCGTCGAGCCGCGGCTCGCCGAGGCCGGAGCAGTTCGTGTCGACGCCTGGGACGCGCCGACGTCGTGGCGCTACCTCCGCTTCCGCGAGCCGCCGTACGCGGAGCGCGAGCTCGCGGCCATGGCCGATCGGATCCGTCCGCTGGTCGCGGACGGCGTCGACGTCTTCGCCTTCTTCCGGCACGAGGAGGAGCCGACCGCGCCCGGCTACGCGCTTCGGCTTCGCGAGCTTCTCCGAGCGGAGCAGGTGACTGCCGAGTGACAGTTCACGGTGCAGGAGGAACTGTGGCCGGTGGCGGCGAACACGGCAGTCCCGTGCCGACCGCCCTCGCCGTCTCGCTCGCCCTCGTGCCGCTCGCCGCGACCATCGCGCCGCTCGCGTGGTTCGCGCGCACGAGCCGCTAGAGGATTCCCTCCTCGGCCAGCTCGACCAGCGCCTCGCGGAACACCTGCGTGTGCCGGTCGACGTCCTCGGCTGTCGTGGCCGGAGACATCAGCGCCATGTTGTGGAACGGCGTCAGCAACACTCCGCGGTTGAGCGCGTGGAGGTGCATGTAGCGCTCGAGCTCGGGGTCTCCCGCCGCGTGCGCCTCCGTCCCGTTCCTCGGCCGGACGGCCGAGAAGAGGTATTCGGCGCGACAACCGAGCCGGGTCACGTGCCAGGGGGCCCCCGCCTCCTCGATTCCCTGCTCGACGCCCGCCGTGAAGCGCTCGGCGAGGGCGATCATCCGCTCGAAGGCCTCCTCGGTGAGCACCTCTCCGAGCGTCGCGCGCATCGCAGCGAGCGAGAGCGCGTTGCCGGCGAGCGTGCCCCCCACCCCGCCGACGTCGACGTCCTCGAGCTCGATCGAGCGAGCCACCCGGTCGGCGAGCTCGGCCGAGAAGCCGTAGGCAGCAGCCGGGATGCCGCCCGCGATCGGCTTGCCGATCGTGAGCAGGTCCGGGTCGAGGCCGTGCGCCGCCGTGTACCCGCCGGGACCGGCGCAGATCGTGTGGGTCTCGTCGATCGCGAGGAGCGTCCCGAAGCCTCGGGTGAGCTCGCGCAGCGCTTCGTGGAACCCGGGTTCCGGGTGGACGATCCCGATGTTCGTGAGCGCCGGCTCGGCCAGGACGACCGCGACGTCACCCCGCGCGAGCTCCCGCTCGAGCCCGGTCACGTCGTTGAACTCGACGACGCGCGTGGTCTCCGCGGGGTCGACCGGCGGCCCGAGGTTGCCACGGCGCGCCTCCACCTCGCCGCCGACGACCGTTGCGAAGGCCTCGTCGACCGTGCCGTGGTAGCACCAGTCGAAGACCAGCACCTTCCGGCGTCCCGTCACGTGCCGGGCGAGCCGGATCGAGAAGCGGTTCGCGTCGGTCGCCGTCAGGGCGAACTGCCAGAACGGGAGGCCGAAGCGGCGGCGCAGCTCGGCGGCGCACCACAGTGCGTCCTCGGTCGGCAGCATCAGCGTGATCCCGCGCGAGAGCTGCGCCTCGATCGCGCGCCGGGTGGGCTCGGGCGAGTGGCCTGACATCGCCCCCGTGTCGCCGAGGCAGAGGTCGACGTACTCGATCCCGTCGACGTCCGTGAACCGGGCTCCTCGGGCCTCGGCCACGAACACCGGGAAGCCGCCGGGCCATTTCGTCATCCAGTGCATCGGCACACCGGCGAGCAGCGCCTCGCTCGCCCGGGCAGCCAGCTCGCGCGAGCGCGGATGCCCGCGCACGAAGCACTGTTCTTCGCGGGCTTGCAGCCGAGCGAGACGGGAGCGGCTCACGCGTCGAGCCAGGCGGTCGCCGAGACGTCGACGACGAGCGCGCCGCCGTCGACCGGGATCGCGGCGCCGCTCACGTAGCTCGCCGCCGGGGAGAGCAGGAACGCGACGACCTCCGCGATCTCCTCCGGCTCGGCCGCGCGGCGCAGCGGAACGTGGGCGTGGGCGCGCTCGTAGGCCTCCTCGCGCGCGACGCCGAGGATCTCCGAGAGCTCGTCCATCCCACGGTCGCCCATCGGCGTCCGCACCCAGCCCGGACACACGGCGTTCGCCCGCAGCCCGAGCGGGCCGTAGTCGTTCGCGAGCGACTGGGCGAGCATGACGAGTCCGGCCTTCGAGACGCAGTACGACGCCCACCCGGGGCCCGCCCGCAGCGCGTTCACGGAGGCGACGTTCACGACCGCGCCGCGGCGCTCGAGCAGCAGCGGCAGAGCGGCACGCGTGACGAGGAACGCGCCCGTGAGGTTCGTGCGCAGCAGTGCGTCCCAGCCCTCCGGTGTGTCCTCGCCGACCGGGACCGTGTTTCCGAGACCGGCGTTGTTGACGAGCGCGTCGAGACCGCCGAAGGCGTCTCGCGCGGCCGCGGCGAGCTCGATTGCGTGCTTCGGGTCGCCGACGTCGCCGGCGCAGACCACTGCACCGTCGCCGAGCTCGCCCGCGACCTCCTCGAGCAGGCTCTCCCGACGCCCGGAGAGGACGACGCCGTATCCGTCCGCGACGAGCCGGCCGGCGACCGCCGCCCCGATCCCGCTCCCCGCCCCCGTGACGATCGCCGCACGCACGCGGAGCTACGCGCGACGGATCGCGACGACGCGTGCCTGCCAGGAGCCCCGCGGCGCCGGCACGTCGACGACCGAGCCGACGGTCGCCCCCATCAGAGCGCCACCGAGCGGCGAGTCGGGCGACACGCCGCCGACGCTCGAGATCTCCACCTCCATGGTCTCGCCGTCACCGTCGACGATCTCGACGATCGAGCCGACGCCGACGTGCTCGTCCGTGTCGTGCTCGACGACGACCGCGTGCTGGAGCCGATGGCGGAGCTTCCGGATCCGCGCCTCGAGCAGACCCTGCTCGTTCTTGGCCGCGTGGTACTCGAAGTTCTCGGAGAGGTCGCCGAACGAGCGCGCGATCTTGATCGCCTCGACGGCAGCCTTGCGCTTGGGCCCTTCGAGCTCGGTGAGCTCCGCCTCGAGCGCGTCGCGCTGCGCTGGAGTGAGGTGCTCCGCCCGGGGCTCGCTCATGCTCGAAGGCTAGACGATCGCGAAACGAGCAATACTCTCGTCGTTCCGTAGTAACCCGCGCAGGGCGCTGCGCGATCCCCCGATGCACGGTCGCCGCACCGGACGGAGCATGCGGCATGAAAGGAGGCCAGCGATGAAGAAGATCGTCGTGGGCTACGACGGGAGCCCAGAGGCGGACCGCGCGCTGGAGCGCGCCGCCGAGGTGGCGAAGGCGTTCGACGCGGAGGTCGTCGTCACGAGCATCGCCCGCGTCCTCATGGGCGGTCCCAAGGGGATCTCCGGGCCAGACCCGGCCGATCCGCCGGAGGCCCACGAGGAGGAGGTGCGGCAGGCGCAGAAGCGGCTTGCCGAGCTCGGCGTCGCCGCGAAGACGGTGGACGGGCTCGGGGACCCGGGCAACATGATCGTCAAGGTCGCCGAGGCGCAGAATGCCGACCTGATCGTCGTCGGCAGCCACACCGCGAACGCCCTCCAGCGGTTCTTCGTCGGCAGCGTGAGCGACAAGGTGAAGCACCACGCTCCCTGCGACGTGCTCGTCGTCCGCTGACCGATACCGCCGCGCGGCCGGGCCACTCCTGCCCTGGATAGGCAGGGCCCGGCCGGGCGCGGATCGGCCGAGGGCGTTCAGCCGACGACGAGGTGGACGGGGATCTTCGCCCGCCGCTTGACGCGGTAGGGCTCCTGCGACCACATCAAGTCCGCACGCAGCCGGTTGTGCGGTGGATCCGCGGTCATCACGATCGCCTCGCAGCCGAGGCGCTCGGCTTCGCCCACGATCCGCTTCGTCGCTTTCCGCGTGCCGAGGATGTTCCCGTCCGCCTGGAGCCCCTTGCGCTCGAGCGCCTTGATCGCCCCGGCCACGATCTCTCGCTGCTCCTGCCACTCCCGCGCGTTCGGGCGCAGCCACGGCGAGGGGAGGCCGAAGGCGACCCCGTAGACGCGCGCGATCGCGAAGACGTGGACGGAGCCGCCCGACCCGCGCGCGAGCTCGGCGGCGCGCTCGATCGCCGAGCGCGAGATCGCCCGGCCTTCCGTCGCGAGCAGCACGCCTCCAGCGGGCGCGGTGACCGTCGGTCGCTTGATCGTCCGGCGGCGCGGCATCGACGGAGAGAGTACGGGGCGCCGGCGAGCCGGCGCCCCGAGAATCGCCCTACGAGCCCGCTGTCGGGAGCGCGCTCGGCTTGGCGTGCTCCGGTTTCTTGTCCTCGACGCTCTTCCGGTACCAGTAGAGCGGCAGGTACGAGAGGAGCGTCACGATCCCGATGATGTAGTAGACGAGGGTGCTGCGGCCGGCGAGCGAGCAGGGGCACGATGCGTAGACCGGTCCGCCGTAGAAGTAGATGACCGCGTAGAAGAGGGCGAGCCCGAGCGCCACGTACTTCATGAACTCGGGCAGCCTGAACGGCCTCCGCAGGTTGGGCCGGTCGCGGCGCAGGATGTAGTAGCCGACGAGCACGGGCAGGAACGAGGCGAGGTAGCCGACGTTCGAGAAGGTGTAGATCTCGACGGCGCCGCCCATGAAGACGACGGCGATCATCACGACGACGTTGAACATCATCGAGCGGTCCGGCACGCCGTGCTTGTTCTGGTGCTGGAAGAAGCGCGGGAACTGACCGTCGACCGACATCTGGTGCAGCGCCCGCGCCGTGCCCGTGATCGCGTTCAGCGCGGACAGCACGAGCGCGATGATCAGCATCAGCGCGATCAGCCAGTCGAGCGTGCTGCCGCCACCGCCGAAGACCGCCTTCGAGAACTCGACGAAGATCGTCTTCGGGTCGGCCGAGGTGACGCCGACGAGGACGAACGACACGGGGATCAGCGTGTAGATGAAGACGCCGTACCCGCCCTCGAGCGTCATCGCGATCTTCGCGTCGCGCTCGGGGTCCTTGCATTCGCCGATGTAGCAGGCGGCGGCCTCCATGGCGATCACGTTCCACGTGAGCAGGAACGCGAACGCGATGTAGATCGTCAGCCACCCGTGCCCGTACATCTGCGAGAACATGCTCGGGCTACTCGCTGCGTGCCCGGGCTCGGCCACCTGGTGGAAGTGCCAGAGGTTCGACCAGTGGACGACCGACGGCCGGAAGATCCAGGCGATGGCGAGGAACGTGAGCGGGATCATCGAGAGCAGCCCGAGCACGGTCGCGAAGAGCGTGCCGAAGCGGATGCCGAGGTACGCAGGGATGAAGAGCAGGCAAAGCCCGACGATCGAGATGACGAGCGTCCACCACGCGATCGGCGTCTTGATGGGCGTGAAGCCGGCTTGCGACAGCTTCAGCTTGTCCACGATGTAGAACGACGCGAGGATCATGTTCAGCGGGCCGACGGGGAACCAGCCCAGCCAGTAGGCCCACGCGGTGAAGCCGTTGACGTGCTCCGCGGCCCGTGGCCAGCGCGTCTTGAAGGCCGGATAGGCGTACGACGGCGAGCCTCCGGTTCGCTCGGGCATCATCGCCGAGAGCTCCGCGAGGAAGAGGCAGAGCAGCCACCCCGAGACCGTGACGATGAAGATGCTCGGGATCGACGCCGCGCCGACCGCCGTCACCATCACAGGCGCGATACCCGTGACGAGGATCGTCCCCGCCAGTCCGATCACGAACGCGCCCCACCAGTTGGTCTCCTGTGGTAGCCCGCCGCCCTCGTAGTCGAGCTCGTCGTGCGTCGACATCCCCGCCCTCCTTCACGACTTCGGTGATCGATGGAAAGTGTGTGGAGGAAATTGACATGTCTCGCTCGTCATGACAAGTCCTCCGCCACGTTCCGCTGCAGACCTCTGGAAGAATGGCGCGCCGAGTGGACGACATCGCCTCCTTCCTGAGGCAGCACCCGCCCTTCAGCGGCCTCGACGAACGCAGCCTCGCGCGGGTCGCCGCCGCGGTGGAGACGCACTCCCTCGCCGCCGGAACGGTCGTCCTCGTCGAGGACGGGCCGCCCGCGACCGGTTTCTGGGTTGTGTGGAAAGGCTCCATAGATCTCGTGCACGAAGGGGAGCTAATCGACATCCTCGAGCCGGGCGAGGGCTTCGGCCATCCGTCGCTCCTGAGCGGGCTCGCGCCAAGCTTCACCGTCCGTGCGCACGAGGACTCGGTCTGCCTGCTGCTCCCCCGCGCACAGGCGCTCGAGGTGCTCGGCAGCCCCGAGGGAGCAGGCTTCGTCGCGAGGTCGCTCCGCGAGCGCCTCGTCCGCGTCGGCCATACGGTGCACGGTCTGCCGGAGCTCTCGACCGCCCACATCGGCGAGTTGGTCTCCGGCCCGCCGGAGTACGTCGAGACGAGCGTGGCGATCACCCGGGCCGCGGAGATCATGACGCGGACCGGCGCGAGCGCCGTTCTCATCCGCACGAGCGAGCTGCAGATCGTGACCGACGCCGACATCCGGGCGAAAGCGGTCGCCGGGCCGATCTCCCCGCAGAACCCGGTCATCCGCATCGCCGAGCCCGCTGTCATCGTCGAGCCGAGCCGGCTGGCGGTCGACGTGGCGGTCGAGATGCTCGCGCGCGACGTCGACCACGTCGTCGTCGCCGACGACAGCGAGGTGATCGGCGTCGTCTCCGCCTCCGACCTGATGGGGCTGCAGAGCCGCAGCCCGTTCGCGCTGCGCCACTCGATCCTCTACGCGAAGGACGAGGACGAGCTCGTCGTCGTCTCCCGCCGTCTCCGGGGACTCTTCCTCGCGCTGCTCGACGCGGGTGCGTCGCCGCTGGACATCGGCCGGGTGCTGACGCTGCAGTACGAGGCGCTCACCGTCCGGCTGCTCGACTTCGCGCTCGCCCGGCACGGCGAGGCGCCGGTGCCGTGGGCGTGGCTCGCGCTCGGCAGCGCGGCTCGCAGGGAGCTCACGCTCGCGTCGGATCAGGAGAACGCCCTCGCCTACGCGGACGGCGGAGGCCCGGGCGTCGACGGCTGGTTCGAGCAGCTCGCTCTCGACGTCAACGAGGGCCTGAAGCGGTGCGGCTTCGTCGTCGACGCGAACAGCGTGCTCGCAAGCGCGAAGCTCTGGCGGATGTCGCTCTCGGCATGGACGAAGACGATCGCGTCCTGCTTCACGTCCCCCGACCGGTCCCACCTGATCCGCGCGACGGTGGCGCTCGACTTCCGTCAGGTCGCGGGAGGCCTCGAGGTCGCCGAGCCGCTCGTCACGATCCTCCGCGACGGTCACAACCACCCCGACTTCATCCGCAGGCTCGCGCGGACCGCGACCGACTTCAAGCCACCGCTCGGCTTCCGCAGCGCGTTCGCGACCAAGCGCGACGACGGCACTCCGCACGGGCAGATCGACCTGAAGCGCGGCGGGATGCTTCCGATCGTCAACCTCGCCCGGTTCCACGCGCTCAAGAGCGAGGTCACGATCTCGCCGACGCTCGACCGCCTCGTCGCCGTCGAGGAGCTCGGCGCGCTCCCGGCCGAGGAGGCGACCGCGCTGCGCGAGGCCTTCCGGTGTGTCTGGCGTTTGCGGCTCGCCCACCACGCCGCCCGCATCGCCATGGGCGTCGAGCCCGACAACCTCGTCGACCCGGCCGAGCTCCCCCCGCTCGAGCGAGAGGAGCTGCGCGAAGCGCTCCGCGCGATCGTCCGCGCCCAGAAGCGTCTCGACGTCTACGTGCCGTCTGGTATCTAGGCAACAGCGGACTGTTAAGGTCCGGCCTGGCGCGCCGGGAAGCCTGGTCGGCAGGATCCGATGCCGACCGCGCTCGCCATTCCCGTCTTCCTCGCGTCCCTCGTGGTCACGCTGCAGGCTGCGAGCGTCTTCGCCCGCCGGCTCGACCGGATCGGGCTCCGCCTCGGCCTGCCGGAGACGATCCTCGGCATCCTGACCGCGCTCGCAGCGGACGCGCCCGAGCTCTCGTCGGCGA
>Ga0187766_10002771_pt1 | contig 10277 bp, 5 predicted proteins | sample 0216_QUI02_MP05__4_FD_132971 | JGI IMG/M metagenome (GOLD analysis project Ga0187766, IMG submission 132971) | Tropical peat soil microbial communities from peatlands in Department of Meta, Colombia - 0216_QUI02_MP05_20_MG | ecosystem: Environmental > Terrestrial > Soil > Wetlands > Peat ...
ACCGCCCGCGAACGGCTCCGGGTATGCTGATCGAGCTGCGGGAAGATGTGCCGACGCAGCCCGGGGAAATGGACGTCGACCCAGTACGCGCGCCAGTCGATCTGCTCGGGATGGTAGGGATGCGCGGCGGCGTCGGCCGGGCGCAGCTCCGCGTAGAGCGAGCGGACGTTCTCGCCGTGGAAGGTGTAGGCCAGCTCCTGGATGTAGGGCCGGTAGATCTCGACCAGCTCGCGCGCCAGCGCGACGGTTGCGCGCAGCGAATCGAGCCGGCCCGAGATCTTCTTGACGGGTGGGAAATCCTCCCCGGTCACCCCGCGCGCGAGGTCGACGACGCGCTGCAGGGCGCGCGGAAGCTGCTCGCTCGCGAGGTCGTAGGTGGACTGCGAGACGACCACCGCTTCGAGGTGGGGCGCGAGAGCGCCCATGGCTCCGCCGTCCTCGCGGTTGGCCAGACCGGTCAGCTCGATCAGCCGCCGCATCGGCAACGGATTCCGATCCGAGGTGCAGAGCTGGTAGACCGGCTTCTGCCGCCGGCAGAGCAGCGCCGCGACGATGGGCACCATCGCGTGCGCGACGAGGTCGACCGGGATCACGTCGAGCACCAGCTCGGCCCGGGCGGGAAAGAAGCGATAGCCCTGCGCCGAGAGGTAGGCGAGCGGAGCGCTGGTATTGACGCCCTGGTTCCAGCCCGGGAACGGATCGGCGAGCGAGCTCTCGATCACAGCCGGACGCACGACCGTCGTCGCGAGCGAGCGGCGCGCCGCCAGGACCAGCTGCTCGCCGAGGCTCTTGGTGTAGCTGTAGGTGTTCGGCCACCCCCAGCTCCGCGCCCGGGCCTTGCCGACCTCCTTGAGCCGCTCCTCGACCCACTGCTTGCGCCGCTTCTCGAGGGCGGGGTCCGAAGCGTCCACCGGTTCGACGCCGGCGCCGGCATCGCCGTTGCGGAGCTCGGCGCCCAGCTCGGCAAGGCGCAGCTGCTCTCGCGATTCGGCCTCGACCCGCGCGATCGCCGCGCGCGCGTCCTCGATCTCGCGCTCGAGGTGGAAGCTCCGGCGCTCGTCGGGGCACCAGTCCTGCTCGACGTCGTCCTCGTAGCGGTGGCCGTCGGCCGCGCCCGCGACGTAGCAGGTCGACACGTGGAGCATCGCGGCGCCCATGCGGCGACAGAAATCCAGCACGTGCGCCACGCCGATCGTGTTGATGTCGAGCGCCTTGGCGAGCGAGGCCTCGAAGTTGACCAGACCGGCGCTGTGCACGACCGCGTCGATCGTGCCGCGCTCGAGCGGCACCGCGTCGGCGGCGAGCAGACCTTCGCTGGTGATGTCGCCCGGCACGACGTCGACCTTGCTCTCGATGTAGCCGTCGAAACGCTCGCCGAGGTGAGCGCGTAACGGAGCCATGGTCGGCGAGTCGACGATCTCGCGACGGAAGCGGCCGAGGCTCGAGCGGCGATCGCCGCGGATCAGCAGGTGGACCTTCTCGATCTCGGGATGGTGACGGAGCAGGACCTGCAAGAAGACCTTGCCGAGAAACCCGGTGGCTCCGGTCAGGAGGATGCGCTTGTTGCGGAACACCTCCTCGAGCGGCGGCATCGCGCCTGCGGCGACGCCGTTCGCGCGACGCCGCGCCGCGCCGTTCGACCTTCCGCTCCGGTTTCCTCTCCGCGGATCGCTCTCGCCGGCCATGACGCTCCGCCTCCGCCGCTCCTGGCTAGTCGACGTCTGCGATCACGATCGGCGGCAGGTGCAGATAGGTGATACTCGCCGAGCGTCCCAGCTCGGAGGTGGCCATCGCGATCGCCTGGTCGAGCGTGTCGGCCGCCTCCCAGCCCATCCGCGCGGCGACCGCAGGCTCCTCGCAGCCCGCCACGATGACCCTCCCGACGTGCTGGCGCGCCGGCTCGCCCCAGTACCACATGTAGAACGGATGCACCCCGTGGTAGGCGTGGCCGTAGCGATACATGTGGATGTAGGTCGGGTTGCGGGCGAACTCGCGCTCGAACCGCTCCTCGAGCTCGGTCGCCTCGTTGGTCTCGGCCAGGCAGCGGTGGAAGAACTCGATGTAGCTCGGGTGATGCTCGGGCTGGAACTCGTCGCGCAGCGGATGGCAGACGATCATCGTGCCGCCCTGACGGACGAGCGGCTTGTTGCGGTACATGTTGAACAGGTAGCCGAGCCCCATGCACTGCACGAGCACGGGGTTCATGATCGAGCTCACGTTGTAGGGCGAGATGTAGGGCACGCCGACGATCAGGATGTCGCTCTGCCCCTTCACCGGCACCGCGTACTGCTGGTAGACCTTGGCGAGCGCCTTCTGGTGCACCGCCTGCGTCTCGCCCGCCCAGACGCCCGTCATGCCGTAGGGCGCCGTGTAGCGGTGCAGCGCCTGGCGCCGCAGATCGTTCGACATGTTGCGCAGGGTCCAGCGGAAGCCGCTCAGGCGCGCGTGGTCCCATTCGCTGAACTGGTCCTCGTTCTTGTGCAGGAAGTCGAGCATGCTGCCGTACATGTTCGAGTTGATCGCGGTCTCGATCGTGAACACCTTGACGTTCTGATTGACGACGGCGCCCATGCGGTCGGCGGAGCGATGCAGCGCGGAGCGCGTCGGATCCATGTACGAATGGGAATCGCGCAGGGTCGCCGCGTTGTGGTGGTGGCGCAGGCTCTGGTACGGCGCGAGCCCCACCGCGACCGACTTGTGCCCGCCGTCCATGGGAACGAGGTTGATGTTCACGTAGAGGAGAAGATCCGACTCGGCGGCGCGTTTCGAGAGCCACACCTCCTCGCCGTGGTCGGTCTTGCCGAGCATGGTGAGCTCCGAACGGTTCTCGGCGTCGAAGTTGTAGAGCCGCTCCGGCCAGAACTGTCGAAACGCTCGCTCGCCGACCGCGCGACGGATCTCGGCCTCCGTCATGCGGCGGTGCAGCGAGGTCGCCAGGATCAGATGGACGTCGTCGACGCCGTAGTCGGCGAGCGTCTGCAAGAGCTGGTTCAGGATGCGCTCGCGGATGTCGGGTCGGCGCATGGGCGGCAGTGGGAGGCTGATGTCGTCGATCGCGATGGTGACCCGCATGTTCGGGTCGAGCTGCGCGAACAGCGGGTCGGCGTTTTCCGGGCGCAGCAGGGCGTAGCGAATCGCCTGGTCGGGGTCGGCCAGCGGATCGAGCGGCGGAGCGGGATAGATCACCCGCGTCCCCGCGGGCAGCTTCTCGAACAGGAAGTCCTCGCCGTAGGCGATCAGGCGGTGCTCGGAGCGACGGTTGAGGGTGACCACCAGGTCCTTGCGGGCACCGACCTCGTGTCGCAGCTCGGCCGGCTTCAGCTCTTTGAGTTTCGCCTCAGGACGCGCCATGCGCGGCCCCCCCGTTGCCGCGCCGGACCGGAGCACGCTCGAAGTCGTGCCCGGCGTCCGCGGCGCCAGACTCGTCGCGCTTCGCTTCCTCGAAGCGCGAGGGATCGAAATGCACCACGGGCCAGTGGCGGCTCGCTGCGGTGCGACTCAGCTTGCGATCTGGATTGACGGCGACCGGATGACCGATCGCCGCGAGAAACGGCAGGTCGTAGTAGGAGTCCGCGTAGCCCCAGCTGGCGGCCAGATCGAGCTTGCGCTCCTCGGCGAAGCGCTCGCACCACCTCGCCTTCTCCTCGCCCGCCATGATCGGCTCGGCGAGGCGTCCGGTGGCGCGTCCGCCGAGCATCGCCAGCCGGTTCGCCGCGAAGGCGGTCGCTCCGAGGTACTCGGCCAGCGGAGCGACGATGAAGTCGGGCGAGCCGCTGACGATCACCGGCTCGAGACCGGCGTCGCGATTGGCGCGCAGCAGCTCGACGCCCTGGGGATAGAGATGCCGGATCAGGACGCGCTCGCAGTACTCCCGACCGAGGTGGAGCAGGCGGTCGGCGGAGACGCCCTGGAGCGACTCGAACAGCACCGCGTTCAGCACGCGCCGATCGTCGCGCTCGGCGAGATAGAGCCGTGGCGCGCGGGCGAGGAAGGCGAGCAGGTAGCCGATGCGAGCCGACCACTCGCCGAGGTTCGACTGGACGAAGAGCGCCGCGTGAACCAGGTTGAGGTCGACCAGCGTCCCGTCGAGATCGTAGAAGGCCGCGCCCGGCCGGGCTGCGCGCGGGCCGTTGCGAGCGGTCTTCAGGCGGCTGTTCGAGCGAGAGACCGGCATGCCCGTCGGGTCACGAACGAGTGAGCCCGCTCGCCGCATACGGCGATGCGTGCGCAGGGCGCGACGAGCTGCACTTCGAGGCCGCGTTCGTGTCACCACCTCCCGTTCTCGAGTCTTGCCCCCAGCCTTCTACCAAAAGAAGGCCATGATGTATGGCGCGGACGGGCGGCTCGCAACAGGCAGCGCGAGAAAGATCCGGGGGAGCCCATAGAACGCCTTTTGGCGCTCCCGCTGCGGGCCGGCACCACGGCCGTGGACCCGGTCTCGCCCGCGGCGAAGCGAGCGGATAGGGTCGCGCTCATGAGCGATCAACCCGGGCGCGCGCTTTACGGAGAGACCCTCTGGATCAGCCCGTACGTCTTCTCGTCGTTCGTCGCCCTGCACGAGAAGGGGCTCGCGTTCGTGGTCGACGAGGTGTCCCTGCTCGAGAACGCGCAGCAAGCCGACGCCTATCGCGAGCGATCCCTGACGGCGAGGGTGCCGATGCTGGACGACGGCGGGTTCTGCCTCGCGGAATCGAGCGCGATCGCGGATTACCTCGAGGACGCCTACCCTGCTCCGGGGCACCCGCGCGTCTTCCCCGAGAACCTCCGCGATCGGGCGCGAGCGCGAATGCTCATGGCCTGGTTCCGGAGCGACCTGGGGGCCGTGCGCGAGGAGCGCCCGACGACGACGATGTTCTACGAACGAGCGACGCGCCCGCTCTCGAGTGCCGGGATCGAGGCTGCGGGCAAGCTGATCCGCGGCGCCGAATCCTTGCTTCGGCCGGGGGCGAGCTCACTGTTCGGCGCATGGTGCCTCGCCGACAGCGAGCTCGCCTTCATGCTGCACCGCCTGATCCTGAACGGTGACGAGGTGCCCGCGCGACTACGCGCCTATGCCCAGGCGCAGTGGCAACGACCGGTGGTGCGCGCGTTCATCGATCATTCGCGCCCGGTCAAGCTGCCGCGCGAGTACTGGCTCATGCCGGTGCACCCGGCCGACAACGAGTTCGCCCGCGCGGCCCGCGAGGAGGCGAGCCGCTCCTAAGGCACGGTCACCACAACGTCGGTGGAGTCGTAGCCGATATTCCCGTTCTTGTCGCGCACGACGACGCTCGCGCGGAACTCGCCGGGAACTTCATACACGTGGGTGAGCGACTTCGTGTGGCCGAACGGCGAGCCGTCCCCGAAGTCCCACGTAATGTCGTACGGCGGCGTGCCCCCACCGTCGCTGGTATCGACTTCCAGCTTCACGCTCAGGGGTGCATCACCTTGGTCATCCTCGGCGCTCACCGATACGGCGAAGGACGATGCGTGGCCGGCGGTCGAGGCCGCTGCCGGCCCCCCGGTGTGCGCTTCCGCCGGCGTCGCCTGCTGCGATTCGGCCGGGGTTGTGGGCGGCCCTTCCGCGGCCAGCGACGACCGGACGTTCACCAGCGCGACGTCGAGTCGCGCCGGCGGCCTCGCCGGGTTGCTCGGTGCTGCCGCGGCCGCGGATGCTCCGGTCGGCGTCGCGCCGAGCGCGCTCAGGAACGCGTCGAGGTCGGCATCCACAGCCCGCGCGATCGCTTCTGGATCACCCGCCTTTGGATCGTGCAGCGCATCGCGGAGCTTCGAGAACTGTCTCTCGACGGTTGCCACGCGGTTGACATCGTACCGATCCAGCAGGTGTTCGAGAGGATCGAAGCGCAGATACGCCTGCGCGGCAATCGCTGCGGCGCCCGGGTCGCCCCGGTGGTGCGTATCGAGCGCCTGGGCGACGATTCGCTTGACGTCCGCCAGAACGGTGGTCGGCTCGTCCTCCTCGTCGACTCCCGGAGAGCCGGGGACGCCTTCGAGCGAGAGCGTGCGCACGAAGGCGGCGAGCTGCCAGCGCTCCGTCTCGTCGAGGGCGGGAGCGAAGGGCTGCATCGGCGTGCCGGGAACTCCATGGGTCACGAGGTTGAAGTTGTCGGTGTCTGAGCGCTGCCCGCCATCGAGAAGGGCGGAGAGCCGGCTGAGCGGTCTTGCGGTTCCAGAGGCCTGCGCATCCTTCCCGTCCCCGGTCGTGCCGTGGCAGCTCGCGCAGTGCTTGGCGTAGAGTCGTTGCCCTTCGGTGACGACGGTCGCTGTCCGGCCCAGCGACCAGACGTAGCTGATCACGGCCCAGCGCTGATCGATCGTGAGCGCATCGCCCCACCCCGGCATGCCGGTCTTGCGCCGGCCGAGCGTGATGACGTTGAAGGCGTCTTCAGGGGTCTCGTTGCGGATGAACTCCAGATCGGTGAAGTTGGCCGGTTTGAGGCCGAGGCGCGCTGCGTCCTTTCCATCGCCCGCTCCAGTCATGCCGTGACAGCGCGCACAGTTCGTCTCGAAGACCTCTCGTCCCGCTGCCAGGGACGGCCGCTGCTTCGGCGCGACGTGCTGCGTCACGCCCGTGGCCACGACCACGTAGTTGCGTACCCCTGCGACCTGGTGCTCGACCACGTTGGGACTTTCGTGCCGATCGATGAAAGGAATCACGGCCTTGAGCAGAGGGGCCATTCCCGTCGTTTGGCCGGCATCGAGCTCCGCCGCGAGCTGCATCGCCTCCTGGTGCAGGAGACGCGCCTCGTCGATCTCGTTCGCCCGGACCAGCTTTCCGCCCTCGAACGCCTCCTTGTACTCGTCGGAGATCCCGGAGAGGAGCTGGAGCAGGCGCTCGACATCGGCCGGATCGAACCGCGCTGTCCGGGCGGCCGCCGCAGGCCGTCGCGACACGAGCAGGCAGAGGATCGCGGCACACACCCCCAACACGCGCCATCGGATCGTGCGAAGCTTCTCCACGGCGAGCAACGCCTATCACCCCGCTCTTTCGACGGGCAACCGCAATTCCTGCGCCGGAGCGCTGCCGCGGCGCGCCGGTATGACCTCGCGAACTACATAGATCGACGCCCAGACACCCGCCGGCCACCTCGTGGCCGGCGGGCGCAGGGTTCTACTTGACGGAAGCTCAGGGCCGCACCTCGAGCACGAGGTTGAACGGCGTCTCGGTCGCGCGGCGGAAGCGAGTGAAGCCCGCGCGGGTCGCGACGTCGCGCAGGCGCGCCTCGCCGGCCTGCGCGCCGAGGCCGAGACCCACCTCCTGCGAGAGGGAAGCCGGCGTGCAGACGAGGGTCGAGACCGAATAGAAGATCTTGCCGAGCGGATTCAGGTTCTGCGCCAGCTCGTCGTGCGCGAAGGGCTCGACGAGCAGCCACGTGCCGTCGGGCTTGAGCGACTGACGGACGTGCGCCGCGGCGCCGACCGGATCACCCATGTCGTGCAGGCAGTCGAAGCAGGCGACCAGATCGTAGCCCTTGCCCGGGAATTCCTTGGCCGCGGCCACCTCGAAGGTCGCGCGGTCTCCGACGCCGGCCGCCGCCGCCCGCTCGCGCGCGATGTCGATCGACGCCGGATGATAGTCGAAGCCGGTGAAGCGCGACCTGGGGAACGACTGCGCCATCAGGATGGTCGATGCGCCGTGGCCGCAACCGACGTCGGCCACCTGCGCTCCGGCTGCGAGCTTTTCCTTGACGCCGTCGAGCGCCGGGATCCACGAGCTGACCAGGTTCGCGTTGTAGCCCGGACGGAAGAAGCGCTCGGTTCCACAGAACAGGGCCGGATCGTGCTCGTGCCAGCCCACGCCACCGCCACTGCGAAAGGCTGCGGCGACCTTCGGCTCGGCGCGCATCGCAGCCGTCATTCCGATGAAACCGCCCACGACGCACGCCGGGCTCTCGTCGTTGGCCAGCGCCTCGGCCTGCTCGTCATCGAGGTGGAACTTTCCGCTCGCCGCGTCGTAGCAGATGTATCCCGAGGCGGCCTGGCCGGACAGCCATTCGCGGACGTAGCGCTCGGTCGTCCCGGTTCGCTTGGCGAGCTCCGCCGGCGCCAGAGGCCCGGCTTCCGCCATCGCCCGGTACAGTCCGAGCTTGTCGCCGATCACGACCAGCGCGGCGGTCAGTGCACCCCCGAGATCACCCATCGCCTTGCCGACGAACTCGTTGAGCTTTGCTTCATTGATTGCCATCGCCTGTCCTCCCTAAGTCAGTTCGCGCCATATCTGAGGCGCGATCAAGCTCATCGCAACTCGAGTGCCACTTTCTCGATTCGCAGACGCTCAAATTTCCCTTGAAGATTTGAGAGCTTCGGCCTACTGGATAGTACGACAAACTTGGCTTGGCGGAACCACATGTGGCTGCTTGGGCCAGATGTGGCTCAAATGAGAGATTTAGGATCGATGCAAAATCCTGAAGCTCGAGCCATGCGGGCGATCGAGCGGATCGTCGGCGACGCAGAGTCGATCGCAACGCTCCGCGACCGGGTGACCCAGCTCGCGCCCTTCGATGCTCTCGGCAACCCCCACGTCCCGACGCTACTTCTCGAGGGCGAGACCGGAACCGGCAAGGGATTGCTCGCCCGGGTCGTTCACGACAGCGGTCCGCGCGCCAGAGGCCCGTTCGTCGACGTCAACTGCAGCGCTATCCCCGAGACCATGCTCGAAGCCGAGCTCTTCGGCTTCGAGCCCGGCGCCTTCACCGACGCCAAGCGCGCCAAGCCCGGGCTCTTCGAGGCCGCCTCATCGGGTACTCTCTTCCTCGACGAGATCGACTCGCTGCCGCCGGTCCTGCAGAGCAAGCTCCTGAAGGCGATCGAGGAGAAGAGCATCCGCAGGCTGGGCGCCGTTTCGGCACGCCAGGTCGACGTGAAGCTGATCGCGGCAACACAGAAGAGTCTCGCCGGCCTGGTCGAGGAGGGCGTGTTCCGCGCCGACCTGTACCATCGCCTGGCAGTCCTGGTGCTCGAGCTCCCGCCCCTGCGCGAGCGTGGCCAGGACGTCCTGATGCTCGCGGAGCGTTTCCTTGCCCAGTACGCGGGCGCGCACGGGCTGCCGGCGCGACGCCTGTCGTCCTCCGCGCGCCAGTGGCTCCGCGCCCACGCCTGGCCGGGCAACGTGCGCGAGCTCGGCCACCTGATGGAGCGAGCGACGCTGCTCGGCCGCGATCCGGAGATCGACCACGAGACTCTCGCGGCACTCGCGCTCGCTCCATCGCGTCCGAAGCCGAGCGGCCCGACGACGCCGGTCGCGCCGCCCGCGCCCGGGACGGGCGCGGCGAGCGACGACGCAGACGAAGCCGCCCGCATTCGCGACGCGCTCGCCCGCGCCGGAGGGAACGTGGTCGGTGCCGCGCGGTTTCTCGGCCTGGGACGAAACGCCCTCCGCTACCGCATGCAGCGCTACGGAATCGAGCGGCCGAATTTGCTTGACCGAGAGCACGAGGCGCCGCGCGCGAGGTCGCGCGCGACGCGGAGCCTGCCGCGGCTCGCCAGGCAGGGGAGCACGCCCGAGCGCGCGCCGCGCGGCGGGCCTGCCGCGGCCCCGAGCCCGGCCTGGGAGCAGAAGCACGTCGCAGTGATCGCGATCAGCATGACGATGCCGTTCGCGCCGGCTCCCGACGAGTCGCAGTACGAGCCGTGGACCGCCGCGGCGCGCTGGGGTCAGCTGCTGGAAGACAAGGTCTGCGGCTTCGGTGCCGTCGTCCTCGAGAAGTCTCCATCCCGGCTCGTCGCCCTGCTCGGACTGCCGCTGGCGCTCGAGAACGCTCCCGAGCGCGCGGTGCAGGCGTCGCTCACGGTGCAGCAGCTCTCGGCGCACGCCGATCAGGCCCCGACCCTCCCGCCGGTGGAGCTCCGTCTCGCCCTGCACGTCGGCCAGGTGATGGTCGAGCTGGACGGTCACGAGACGCCGCCACGCCTGATCCCGCTCGGCGACACGCTCAGCATGCCCGAGCGCCTGATGGGCCATGCCGGACCGGGCGAGATCCTGGTCTCGCCGGCGCTCGCGCGCCGGGTCGCGGGCCTGTTCGAGCTGCGCGAGCGCGAGCTCCGGCTCGGACCCGCGCCCGGCGATCGGCTGGCCGCGCTCAGCGTGGTCGGCATCCTGCCCGGGTCGTCCGCGCTCGAGCGACGCGCGGCCGCGGGCCTGAGCGTCTTCGTCGGTCGGGAGCGCGAGCTCGGCGTGCTGCGCGAAGCGTTCGGGAGCGCGCGGGACGGCGCCGGACAGGTGGTCTTCGTCGTCGGCGAGGCGGGGCTCGGCAAGTCGCGCCTGCTGTACGAGCTGC
>Ga0187766_10002772_pt1 | contig 10276 bp, 11 predicted proteins | sample 0216_QUI02_MP05__4_FD_132971 | JGI IMG/M metagenome (GOLD analysis project Ga0187766, IMG submission 132971) | Tropical peat soil microbial communities from peatlands in Department of Meta, Colombia - 0216_QUI02_MP05_20_MG | ecosystem: Environmental > Terrestrial > Soil > Wetlands > Peat ...
CTGGTCGCCGCCCTGCTGCTGCTCGCTCTCAAGCACAAGAACTCCATCCTGGGGTGGCAGGCGTCGATACAGCAGGTGCACCAAGGGCCGTCGGCGCAGGCACCGGCACCGGCACCGGCACAGGCACAGGCACAGGCACCGGCACCGGCACAGGCACAGGCACAGGCACAGGCACAGGCACAGGCGAAGGTGCCAGAGCGTGCGTCGAGCTTCTGCGTCAAGTGCGGCACCCGCATCATCGCGGGAGACAGGTTCTGCCAGGGATGCGGAGTCCCAGTGGGGTCCCCGTAATCCTGACCGAAATACCAACTGACATCACTGACCTGCGCTAACGCCGGGTCTGGCGGAAAACTGCGAGACCCAGGCAACCCACTGCCCCGGCGAGTTTGACATTCATGCCTGCGTGGTCGGTGGTACCGGGCTGTCGCTTCACGAATGCCAGGTTTAACTGCCGGAAAAACCTCATCGGGCGCATTTTCGGCAAGGCGGCAAAGCCGCGCCCAGTAATTGCCCAAATAAACGGAGCCTGTCCAGACTGGATTGGCTGGGATAAAGGGGAGAATCCATGGTATCCATCACAGCGCACAGGAAGCAGCTCCTGGCTGGGTCGCTGGCCGCCGCCGTGACCGCATTTACCATCACCGCATGCGGCGGGGGGTCGTCATCGTCTTCGGTCTCGGCCGGCGCCGGCCCGGGCCAGTGGACTGCGGCCCAGGTCAGCCAGTTCACGGCCGCGGCCGGCTCGGGCGGCGGCGGCAGCCAGGACTCGTGCATCATCGGGTACTTCGAGCGGGACATGTCCTTCGGGAACGCGATGGCGGTGGTGTCGGTGGACCCGGCCTCGGGCACCAGCATGTCGGCCGCCCAGGTCAAGGCCGCCCTGGTCGCCAAGTACGGCACGGCCGAGGGCGACGCCATCAACGCCCAGTTCGGGCAGGTCATCACCGACTCGGACACCAGCTGCGGCGGGCAGGCGGCGGCGTCCACCGCACCGGCGGCAGCCCCGGCCACGACAGCAGACCCGGCCGCGACGGCAGACCCGGCCGCGACGTCGGAGTCCTCGTGCACCGTGGACTGCGTGAACCCGGTCGCCAGCGGGGAGAGCGGATGGCTGGCGCAGGTGCAGGGGGCGCTGCAGAACGTGCAGCAGGACCTCACCAGCATCTCCTCGGACGCCGGCACCAACCCGGACAACCTGTCCCTGGACGGCTCCCAGCTGGAGGGGGACGCGCAGGCCGCGCTGGACCCCAGTTACGACCCGCCGCCGGCCGACAACACCGACTGGGTCACCGCGATGAATGATTACGTCACCGCCGGGGAGGACTACTCCGGCGACAACATGAACCAGCAGGACGACAGTCCCGCCCAGGCCAGCCAGGAGATCCAGGCCGGCAATTCGGCCCTGGCCAGCTTCAACGCCGCCAACGGGGGGGTACTGAACGGGACCATCCAGTCCTGACGATCCCGGACCCGGGTGATGAGATACCGGCGTCGCGCAGAAGGGGAGCATCGGCCACCTGTGGCCGATGCTCCCCCTTCCTGCCCCTGGTTAGACGTCCCGGGTGCGGAACAGCACCAGCCCGGCCACGATCGCGATGGCCGCGTAACCGGCGAGCACCGCCAACCCGGGCCAGGCGGAGAACTGAGGTACCCCCGAGCCCGCCTTGGTGATCCAGACCTGGCTTCCCGCGATCGCAGGCAACCACTTGTCCACGTGGTTCTGCCAGGTATTCGGCAGGAAGTTGACCAGGACGCTCACCACGAACAGCAGCCCGATGGCGGTGGCAATCGCGCCCGCCGTGTGGCGCAGGATGGCCCCGAGGCCGTAGGCGAGCATCCCGCAGGCGGTCAGGAACAACGCGCCGCCGATCACGGCCCGCAGCACGTTGGGCTGGCTTAGCGTGGCGTTCAGGTGGTGGCTCGACAGGATGGCCTGGCCGACGAAGAACGACAGGAAGGACGCGACCAGCCCGGTAACCAGCGAGACCGCCGCGAAGACGACGGCCTTGGCGGCGAACAGGGTGCCCCGCCGTGGCTGCACGGCGAGCGACGTACGGATCATCCCGGTCGAGTACTCCGAGGTGACGGTCAGCGCGCCGAGCACCGCTATGACCAGCTGGCCCACGTAAAGGCCGCCCAGGCTCTGCTGGGTGGCGTCGAAGCTGGCCGGGTCGACGTTGGAGGCGTGCGAGGCGGTGCCGTAGGTGGCGATCGCCCCGATCCCGACGGTAATCACGATCAGGGCGAGGAGCGTCCAGTAGGTGGAACGGGTCGACCGGATCTTGGTGAACTCAGAACGCAGCGCGTCAGCGAAGCCAGCCCGCCCGGTCGCGGGAGCCAGCGAGCGCTGCCGCGGGGCTGCGACTACCTGTGTCGTCGTCATCTCAGGCCACCCCAGTCGTGTGGAGGCGGTCGCGGTCGGCAGCCGCGTGATATCCGGGCTGCTCCGGTACTTGCGCGCGGAACTCCACGCTGTCCGCGGTCAGCTCCATGAACGCTTCTTCCAGTGAGGCTTGCGCGGGCGCGAGCTCATGAAGCCGGATCCGGTGCTCGAAGGCCAGGTCCCCGACCCGGTTCACGGGCATGCCCTGCACCACGATTGCTCCGTCCGCGCCCGGCAGGGTAACGGCCCCGGCGGCGGTGAGGACCTGGACCAGGACGTCAGGTTCCGGAGTCCGGACCCGGACCGATTGCACAGAGTTGCGTTCGATGAATTCCGCCACGCTGCAGTCGGCGATGAGCCGGCCCCGGCCGATCACGAGCAGGTGGTCGGCCGTGTTCTCCATCTCCGACATCAGATGGCTGGAGACGAAGACCGTGCGTCCCTCCGCGGCGAGCGACTTCATGAGGTTCCTGATCCAGAGGATTCCCTCGGGGTCCAGCCCGTTGACCGGCTCGTCAAACATCAGGATGCCCGGATCACCGAGCAACGCGGCGGCGATGCCGAGCCGCTGGCCCATGCCGAGGGAGAACCCCCTGGAGCGCTTCCTGGCCACTTCGGTGAGCCCGACCAGTTCCAGGACCTCGCCGACCCGCCTGGGAGGCAGGCCGTTGGTCTGCGCGAGGCACAGCAGGTGGTGGTAGGCGCTGCGGCCACCGTGGATCGCCTTGGCGTCCAAGAGCGCGCCCACCTCATGCATGGGATAGGCGAGCTGGCTGAACTCCTTGCCGTGCACGGTGACCGAGCCGCCAGTAGGCCGGTCGAGGCCGAGTATCAGCCTCATGGTGGTCGTCTTGCCCGCCCCGTTCGGGCCGAGGAACCCGGTGATCCTGCCGGGTTCGACCGTGAAGGAAAGCTGGTCCACGGCCAGCTTGTCGCCATATCGTTTGCTGAGCCCCCGTGCTTCGATCATGCTTCATTCCCTCCGTGGGCGCGGGCACCATGCCCGCCCTATGCAGCCAGTCTTGCTGGCCCGCCCCGTGCCGCGCGTCGCCCGCGGTGCCGATCTTGCATCCGCCTGGAGGGCTAGGCCTCGGGTCGACCCTGGACCAGCCGGGTTCCTCAAGTGCATCGATCACGACAGCGGCCCGAAGAATGCCCGCAGCTCGGCCGCCAGTTCGGTGGGCCTCCATGGCCGGGAAGTGCTGGCCTTGCGGGAATCGGGCGTCATCAGCGCGCGGTCGATGCCAGTCAGAAGGCACCCGGCTAGCTTGGCCGAGGCCTGCGCTTCCGGTCTGGTCGCGGGAGCCGGAGAGGTCCGGGGGCTCCGATGAATCCCCCGGTGCCGCCTCGTTATACCTGGCGATGCCGGGAGGGAGATGCTCGGCGATCAATGAGGTTGTCGTGCACGGCTGGGACATCGCTGCCGCGACCAGGCACGACTACGCCTGCCAGACCGAACTGGTCCAGGCAGCATACGCGTTCGTGCAGTCAGCAGTCGCGCAGAACCCCGGCGGGAGCCCGGGGCTGTTCGGCCCGCCGGTAGCCGTACCGGACTCCGCTCCGCTGTTCGACAGGCTCATCGGATTGACCGGCCGCGATCCCGCCTGGCGGCCAGATGGTGAGAGCGCGTCGGTGGCCGTGCGTGACGGTCCGTAAGGGGTGATTCCAGGGCCGGGACGATGTCAACCTACGGGTCGTTTATCAGCGTGTAACGATGAGGTGAGCCGTCTGAAGGGCGAAGGATGCGACGCGAGATCGACGAGCAGTTCGCGGCCTACGTCCGCGAGCACGGCGATCACCATCTGCGGGCGGCGGTGCTGCTCACCGGGGACTGGCACGTGGTGAGCACCAGCGGCACGGTCGATGTCGACCACCAGGGGCGGGTCCGGCAGCTGGACGCGACGGAGACGCTCGGGAAGACGGCGCGGAAGGCCGAGATGACGTTCGGGGACTTCGGGGTTCCGGTGTCGGTGAGTGCGCCGCCGTCCAGCGAGACGGTGAGCATGCCCGGGTGAGGCCCTGCCAACCCGCAGGTTCGTCATGTGATGGGCCGCGGTCGCCGCGCCGGGGCTCAGGCTGGCAGGCGCCGCGGTTCAGTGGTGTAGTCCGACGGTCAGGCGGCGCGGATCGATGGTCACCGTGAAAGGGCGGTCGGCGGAGAAGGGTCCTGGGGTTGCCGCTGCGAGGGCGTAACCGCCGTCCCGCAGCTCGAACACGGCCAGTTCCGGCTGGGGCTGATCCGGGTTCACGATCCAGTACGAGGGGACGCCGAACCGCTCGTACGCCGCCTTCTTCCTGTTCAGGTCGACCAGCGCGGTGCTGGGCGACCGGATCTCCACGACGAGCAGCGGCGGCTCAGTGAACTTCGCGCCGCCGATCTGATCCATACGGACCACGACGAGGTCGGGATCCAACTCGGTCTGCGGACCAAGCTCGACGGCCGGCTCAGGGACGACGCACAGGTCCTCCGGGCAGGCGTCGGCCAGCACTCGGAGCAGCCGCCCCGCCACGGCCTGGTGGATCGTTGTCGGCCGCGGGCTCACGATGAGCACCCCGGCCAGCAGCTCGTACCGGCGGCCGTCATCAGGCATCCGGTCCAGCTCGGCCACGGTGAACGGGCGGCCGGCAGCTGGCCAGGCCTCGGCGATCGTCACGACACTCATGGTGCCCCCTTCTGTACATGGCGTCCACTTTGCCAGGAGCCTGTGACATTCCCGGGTTCCGTAGCAACCGTCGGTAACCGCCCCTTGGCCCGAACCTGTGGTCGGCCGGGCTGGCGGTTCCTGGCTCCGAGCTCCACCAGTGGCTGTACGTCGGTGCCTGCGGCCAGCCCTCCGGGACGTGCTGCCACTCCTCTTGCCGGCCGTAAGGCAGCAGGTCAAGCAGCGGGAACGTGTGGCTCAGCTGCTCGGTGCCCCGGCACCCTCGTATTCCAAGTAGACAACGCGAGCGCGCGAAACTCATCGCTCACTGGGGTGCCGGTCCCGAGGGGAGCGGCGGTCAGGCGGGCGGGTGATCGGCAAAGTCGGTGGCGACGATGCGCTGATCGGTGAGGCCGTCGGAGATCCGGGAGGCCAGCCAGCAGATGGCGGGCCCATGATCGCCGGGTCCAGCCAGGTGCGTCCGTCATCCGGCACCGAGTCTGGTGCCATGCCGGTTCTGGTGGCGCCGCCGGGAAGCAGCAGGTTCACGTCGATGCCGGTGCCGGCGAGGTCGGCGGCCATAATGTGGGAGAGCGCGTCGGTCGCCGCACGTGACGGCCCGTAAGGCGTGAAGCCCCGGCGCCGCATCGTCGTCTCGCTGACCGAGATGTTGACGATCTTGCCGTGTCCGGCTTCGAGCATGTGCGGCACGATGGCCCGCGCGACCAGGAAATAGCCCAGAACGTTGGTGGCGAACAGGTCCCGGAAGCCGTCCGGGCTGACCTGCCAGAAACCCGCCGGCTCGGTCATGAAGTCAGGGTTCACGGTGCGCATGCCGAGGCCGGCGTTGTTGACCAGCACGTCGACGCCGCCGAGGACCGCCAGCGCGCGGTCGACGCCAGCGGAGACGGATTGCTCATCGCGGACGTCCATCACGAGCCCGGTCACCCGGGCGTCGCGGGCGATCTGAGTGGCGGCGTCCTGGACACGCTGCTCGGTCCGGCCGGTCAGGGCGACCCGGGCTCCGGCTCCGGCCAGCGCCCGGCTCATGGCGAAGCCCAGTCCGCTGGTACCCCCGGTGACGAGCGCGCGGACTCCCTCGAGGACCGGCGTGGCCCGTGGGGCAGACGGCTGCGACACGCCGCTGACCCTACCGTGAACGCCCCGTTCCGGAACCCACGGGTCAGCCGGTGCCGTGGTTGACTGGCGGTATGTGACGTATCCGTTAGGGGAGACAGGTTTGGTCACGATGCCCGGGCGGGACGAGTCTCCCGAGGCCGGCTACGACCCGATGGGGCAATTTGCCGAACTCGCGGGGGACGTCCGTGACCCCTACCCGATGATGGCCGAGATCCGGGCGGACAGCCCGGTCCTGCATGTCCACCTTGGCACGGGGTCCGGCGCCAGGTACCGGCACGATCAGAAAGCTCCGCCGATAACGTCCCTGTTCACCGTGACCAGCCACGAGCGGGTGCAGCAGGTGCTCACCGACAGCGCGCGGTTCTCCTCGGCCGGATACGCGATGACCATAGGGCAGGTCATGGGCCGAACCATTCTGGAGATGGACCCGCCGGAGCACCTGCGCCATCGCGCCCTGGTCGCCAAGGCCTTTCGGGCCCGCGCCCTGGACCAGTGGAGCGACGTGATCGTCGGGGCGACCGTCGGCGAACTTATCGACGCCTTCGCCAGCGACGGCCGCGCCGACCTCATCCCGCAGCTGACCTTCCCGTTCCCGGTCAGGGTCATCGCCCGAATCCTCGGGCTGCCCGAAGCGGACTGGCCCCGCTTCCTGCGGCTCTCGACCGAACTGATCGCGGTGATGCGCAACTTTGACCGTGCGGTCGCCGCCAGCCGGGAACTGCGCGGCTACTTCGCCGAGATCATCGCCGACCGGCGGCGGCATACACACGATGACCTGGTGAGCCAGCTGATCGAGGCCGAGGTCGACGGGCACCGGCTCAGCGACGACGAGATCTACCCCTTCCTGCTGCTACTCCTGCCCGCCGGGGCGGAAACCACCTACCGCTCCTCCAGCAACCTGCTGTTCGGCCTGCTGTCCCATCCAAGCCAGCTAGACGCGGTCCGGGCCGACCGGGACCTGGTGCCGCAGGCGATCGAGGAGGCGTTGCGCTGGGAAACCCCGTTGCTCACCATCGCTCGGACGGCGACCCAGGACTTGGACCTCGGCGGCGTCCGCATTCCTTCCGATGGCTTCGTGGCCGTGTCGCTGGGTGCGGCGAACCGCGACCCGCAGCGGTACGCCGACCCGGACGCCTTCGACATCTTCCGGGAGGACAAGCAGCACATCTCGTTCGGCGACGGAGCCCACACGTGCCTGGGGATGCACCTGGCCCGGCTGGAGATGCGGATACTGCTGAACGCGGTGCTCGACCGCCTGCCCGGGTTGCGTCCGGATCCCGCCGCCGAAGACGCGCACATTCACGGGCTGATCTTCCGCTCGCCCCCGAACCTGCCGGTCCGGTTCGATCCCGCCTGAACCCTCGGCGTCGCGTACCATCCGCGCCTCGTGGTCGGATATTTCGCCGGTGGGAGCGGATGACATCGGTGGCTGCCTGACGTCGGCCAGTCGCTGCCGTTCCCGGTAGGTCACGGCGCCACCAGGTCACGTTCGGCGCGCGAACGGCGGGCTGGATCGTGATCCCTGAGGCTCAGGCGGCGCGGAAGGCGTCGCGGAAGTCGTCGGCGGGGTGCTCCAGGGAGGTGAGCTGGGTGGTCTCGCGGCGGAAGAGCAGGGCGAGCGTCCAGTCCGCGAGCACTCGTGCCTTGTGGCTGAGGGTCGGCACCCAGAACAGGTGGTAAATACGGTGCGCCAGCCAGCCGGCGAAGCCGGTGAGCCGGATCCGGTACACCTGTGCCACGCCCTGGTGGTGGCCGAGCCCGGCGACGGACCCGACGTAGGCGTGCCGGTACGGCTTGAGCCGGCCGCCGCGCCCGAAGGCGACGATGTTGCGGGCCAGCACCTTGGCCTGCCGGACCGCGTGCTGCGCGTTCGGCGCGCAGAACTCACCGGGCCGGCTCAGGTCCGGTACCGCCGCGATGTCCCCGGCGGCGAACACGCCCGGCACCCCGGTGACGGCCAGGTCAGCGCCAACCTGGATCCGGCCGGCCTCGTCGACCCGCAGGCCGGCCGCCGCGCCCAGCGGGCTCGGGCGTACGCCCGCCGCCCACACCAGGGTTCCCGCCGCCAGCTCGGTCCCGTCGTCCAGCAGGACCGTGCCGTGGGCGGCCGAGGCCAGCTGGGTATGCAGCCGTACGTCGACGCCGCGCCGCCGCAGCTTGCGCAGCGTCCACTGGCCCAGCCGCTCATCGAGCTCGGGAAGGATCCGGCCGGTCGCCTCGACCAGCACCCAGCGCAGCTCGGCCGGGTCCAGCGCCGGGTGGAACCGCACCGCCTCGTCGGCGAGCCCCTGTAGCTCGGCCAGCGCCTCGACCCCGGCGAACCCGCCGCCGATGACGACGAACGTGAGCGCGGCCGCGCGGATGGCAGGATCGTCGGCCGACGCAGCCGCGGCCAGCTGGCCAAGCACGTGGTTGCGCAGATGTACCGCCTCGCTGACCGTCTTGAACCCGGCCCCGTGCTCGGCCAGCCCTTCGATCGGCAGCACCCGCGACACCGACCCGGCCGCCATCACCAGCACGTCATAGCGCAGCACCCGCTCCGGGCCGCGCGCCGGCGCAAACACCGCCTGATGGCCGGCGTGATCAATGCTGACGATCTTCCCGGTCAGCACCCGGGTGTGCTGCAGCACTCGGGGCAGCGGCGCGATCACGTGCCGCGGCTCGACCGCGCCGCCGGCCGCCTCCGCCAGGAACGGCTGATAGGTCATGTACCCACGCGGATCCACCACGGTGACTGTGGCCTCACCCCGGCGCAGCAGGCGCTCCAGCCGCCGCGCCGTATACATCCCGATGTAACCGCCACCCACGATCAAGATCTCCATGACGAGCTCCTTCCTTACCGCTCGCCCCCTATGACTCAGGAACGCGGCCGGGCGTGACACCCCGTCATGTGATGTGCGGCACGTCGAGGAAGCCGTGACCTCCGGAAAGGCCGACGGCGCGGCCTGCTACGTGACGGGTATCTCACCCCGTTCATGTCACGTCGGCGCTACCCGTGCCGTCACCCCTATGGGGGCAATACGGGGACGAGGGAAAGTCATGCGCGAGCTACCCGACCTGCGGCATCCGGCACTCGCCGCACGCGGCAGGCATCCCATCCTCACGGTTTACGACGGCTCGGCCGTCAGCAAGCGTGCCCTGGGCGTACGCCGCGGGCCTGGCCAGGCGGGCCGATCGCTGGCTGGTCATCGTCCGCGTCTGGCGGTCCGGCGTCCGCCAGGCCGAGCGGATGCGGCGGCTGCGCGCCGAACTCGCCGAGGTCGACCTCGGCGGGCTGGACATCGAGATCGTCTCCCGGATCGGCGATCCCGCAACGGAGCTGATCATGGCGGCCGCGGAGCACCGCGCGGACGCGCTCGTGATCGGCGCCTCGCGGCGGCTCACCCCGGTCCCGATGACGGCCCGGGTGGTGCGGCGCGTAACCTGCCCGGCGGTGGTCGTGCCATGAAGGCCGCGATGCGGCGCCTGGTACGCGCGGATCCGGACGACCGGTGGGCGGCGGCGTTCGGCCGCATCGCCGTGTACTCGTTCCTGGTGGCGCTGGTCTCCGGGATACTCCTGCTGCCGTTCTTCCGGCCCAGCATGGCGGCCGTCATTTACCGCGGCTCCTACCGGAAGCTGGATGGCCTCCCGATGAGCCGCGCGTACCAGTCCACGCTGAACACCAGCTTCGACGTGCGCGGCGGGCTGCTGATCCGGCAGGTGCACCACTGGTCCGCAGACCTGTTCGTCGCGGCCGTGTGCCTGCGGCTGGTCCGTGTGTTCTTCCGCGGCCGGTTCCGGCTGCCGGACTGGCTGATCTGGGTGGGCCTGCTGCTGGCCGGCATGCTGGCCGGGCTGTCTGGCACCATCCTGCCCGACGACATGCTCTCCGGCGGCAGCCTGAGCGTGCTCACCGGTGTGACCTTGTCGCTGCCGGTGGTGGGGACGCATCTGGCGACGCTGATCTTCGGCGGGTCGTTTCCCGGCCACGTGATCATCCCGCGCACGCGTCCGCCCGGCTGCTGCCGGAGAGCTACGGCCCGGCGCGGCGGCTCGACCTGCCCGCGCTGTCGCTGATCGCGGGGGCATCAGTGGCGCTCACGTGGGGGCTGGTCCGGGCCGGCGGATC
>Ga0187766_10002774_pt1 | contig 10271 bp, 7 predicted proteins | sample 0216_QUI02_MP05__4_FD_132971 | JGI IMG/M metagenome (GOLD analysis project Ga0187766, IMG submission 132971) | Tropical peat soil microbial communities from peatlands in Department of Meta, Colombia - 0216_QUI02_MP05_20_MG | ecosystem: Environmental > Terrestrial > Soil > Wetlands > Peat ...
GAGCTCGCGCCGCGCGAGGCGCTCGAAGCGCTCTATCGGCTGAAGGCGCTGCGCGCCGGCAAGAAGAAAAACTGAAAGCGCGCTAGTTTTTCTTCACGATCCGCGCTTCGGCGGCGACGCCTTTACGCAGCGTCTGCAGCACGACGCAATAGCGCTCGGTCGTCGACAACAGTTTGTCGAGGTTTTCGGGCGAAGCGTCGGTGTCGAGGTTGAAGGTGACGCGGATGGTGCGGAAGCCTACGGGCGCCTCCTTGTCGACGCCGAGCGTGCCGCGAAAATCGAGATCGCCCTCGGCTTCCACCGTTCCCGACCGGATATCGATCCCGTAGGCGGTCGAGACCGCGCGCAATGTGACGCCGGCGCAGGCGACGAGCGCTTCCAAGAGCATGTCGCCGGAGCAGAGCTCGTGCCCGGAGCCGCCGGTCGCCGGATGCAGGCCGGCGACCGCAAGCGCGCGCCCGGTCTCGACCTTGCACGAAATTCCTTCGTCTAGGGTACCGCGCGCCTTCAGCGTGATCACCGCGGCGCCGGGCTCTTTTTTGTAGCGCTCCTTCAGCGGCGCTTGCAGTTCGCGGAGTGCGGTCGCATCCATGTCGTGTCTCCAAGGTCCAAAGAGGGTGGGGGATATGTCAGATCGCGGCGGCGGGCGCCAGTTCCTCGCCCTCGCGCAGGCTGAGGTCGAGCGCGCGGAGGATCTTGCGCTTGGCCGCCTCGACGGCGGGGCCGTAGCGATCGCGCGGCCGCGCGAGGCCCAATTCGATCTCGGCGACGAAGCGCCCGGGCCGCGGCCGCATCACCAAGACGCGATCGGCGAGAAACGCCGCTTCCTCGACGTCATGGGTGACGAGGACGAGGGTGGGGCGAAAGGCCTCCCACAGATCCAAGAGATGTTCCTGCAGGCTCGCGCGGGTGAAGGCATCGAGCGACGAGAACGGCTCGTCGAGCAAGAGCACCTTCGGCCGCGGCGCCAGCGCCCGCCCGATCGCCACGCGCTGCGCCTGCCCGCCCGACAACTCCCGCGGCCAACGCGCAGCGTAGCCGGCAAGCCCGACGTGCTCGAGCACCTCGAAGACCCGCTTCTCGCGTTCTTCGCGCGGCAGGTCGGAAAGCCCGAAGCCGATATTTTGCGCGACCGTGAGCCAGGGCAAAAGCCGCGGCTCCTGAAAGACGAGGCCGACCGCCGCGTGCGGTGCTGCGATCGTCTCGCCGTCGAGCCGGATGCGGCCGCGGCTCGTGCGGTCGAGGCCGGCGGCGAGCCGCAGTAGCGTGCTCTTGCCACAGCCGGAGCCGCCGACCACGGCGACGATCTCGCCCTCCTTCACCCGCAGATTTGCGAGCGCGAGCGCCTCGGTGCCGTTCGGATAGGTCTTGTCGACGGATTCGATCGCGAGCATGGCGGTCAATCGCGCGGCGCGAACGCGTCCTGCCAGGTGAGGAAGGGGGCGGCGACGGCGACGAGCAGGCCGTCGGTGATCTTGCCGAGCACGGCGAAGGCGAAGATCGCGGCAAGAATCTGCTCGGTCTTGCCGAGCTGCTGGCCGTCGACGAGGAGATAGCCGAGCCCCTCGGAGGCGCCCATGAATTCGGCGGCGACCACGAACATCCACCCCATCCCGAGCCCGGCGCGCAGGCTCACGACATAGGCGGGCAGGATCGCCGGCAACAGGATCCGCCGCACCAGCGCCGGCGTCGACAGACGAAAGATGCGCCCGACCTCCACCGTCTTGCGGTCGACCGAAAGAATCGCGCCCAGCATGCCGAGATAGACCGGGAAGAAGCTGCCGACGGCAATCAGGATGATTTTCGATTGCTCATAAATTCCGAACCAGAGAATGAACAAGGGTATCCAGGCGATCGACGGCACCGCGCGCAGGCCCTGCAAGGTCGGATCGACGAGGTCGCGCGCGAGCTTGGAGGCGCCGGCGAGCGCGCCGACGAGCGTTGCCGCCGCGACGCCGAGGGCGAAGCCGGCGGCGACGCGCGCGGTCGTCACCGTGACGTGGCGGAGGAGCTCGCCGCTCGCGGCAAGCTGATAGAGCGTGGCGAGCACCCGGCTCGGCGGCGGCATCAGGCGGCCTTGCACGAGCCCGAAGCGCACCGCCGCTTCCCAGCCGAGCGCGAGCGCCACCGGCAATACGAAGCCGAGCACGAGCCGCAGGCCGCGGCGCCGCGGCGAAAAATCCTTCTTCGCAACGACGACGCGCGCTTCTTCTTCCGCGATATCGGTTTCGATCGCGGCCATGGTCACCGTCGGCGAATTCGCCTCACTCAATGGGTGAGCGCCGCATTAAACCGCGTATCGATCAGTTCGTCGACCGTCTTGCGCACGTCGACATCGGCCGGCACCACGCCCGCCTGCTGCAGCGCGAGCCCGGCCGCGAGGATCGAATCCGCCTGCGGCTTGCCGATGCGGCTGTGGGTGAGTTCGGTGCGCTCGGAAAGCTGCCTTTCGGCAACCTTGTCGGGAATCTTTGCCGCTTCGGCGAGCAACTTCACCATCTCTTTCGGATTGGCGAGCGCCCACAGCCGCGCCGCTTCGTAGACCTTCAGCACGCGCGCGACGATGTCGGGATGAGCGTCGGCGAACTCCTCGCGCACGTTGAGAATGCCCCAGGTGTTCGCTTCCGGCTTGCGGAAGAAGAGCACGGCGCCGTCTTCGAGCTCGGCCGCCGCCATCATCGGATCGAGACCGGCCCAGGCGTCAACGTCGCCGCGGATCAACGCGGCGCGGCCGTCGGGATGCTGCAACAGCACGAATTTCACGTCCTTGTCCGACAGCCCCGCGTCGGCGAGCGCGCGCACGAGAAAGATGTGCGGATCGGTGCCGCGCGTGACCGCGACCGATTTGCCCTTCAGGTCGGCGACCTTGGCGATGCCGGTGTCCTTGCGCGTCACCAGCGCCGTCCATTCCGGGCGGGAATAGACGTAGATCGATTTGATCGGGTTGCCGTTGATGCGGGCGACGAGCGCCGCCGAGCCCGCGGTCGAGCCGAAATCGATGGAGCCCGCATTGAGGAATTCGAGCGCCTTGTTCGAGCCGAGCGTCTGCACCCAGCGCACCTTGATGCCGTCCGGCGCGAATTCCTTTTCGAGCAGCCCCTGGGTGCGGATGACGATCGACACCGGATTGTAGGTGGCCCAGTCGATGCGCAGCTCGTCGAGCGCGGCCGCGCGGGCGGGAAGGATAGAAGCGGCGCTCGCCAGAAGCACGAAGGCGAGAACGATCGATCGTTCGAGGAAGCGGATCATCGGTTTGCTCCAGGGCGGATGAACGGGCGGCCGCTGGAGCGTTTCGGACTTCGGACCCAGGACCGGCGGCGATCCGGCCTGTCGCCGGAATTGCCTCGGCTGATTGTTCAAACACCAGTTAACTATTGTCAATAGCAGCAAATAGCGTATTTATAATGTAGTATAAGATGCGGCATGAGATTTTTCCTCGCGCTCTTTGCATTATGTAGAACCAAATCGGTTATGCCCGGCAGAGGCAGGTAGTCTTCTCGCATGTCGCAGGTTCTCGATCGGCCGCATCCCGCCGAGGAAGGCGCGGTGGAACTCGTCGATGCCGCCGCCCTCGGCGCCGAAATCGCCGCGCTCGCCGAAGAGTATGACGGCCGCGAGGCGGAGTTGCGCGCGGAGTTCGCGCAACGCCTGAAGCGCGCCTTGCAGGAAGGGCGCAAACGCGCCGAACAGCTCCTCCTCGTCGAAGGCTCGGGCCATGCCTGTGCCGAACGCCTGGCGCGGCTCATGGATATGATCGTCGAAATGGCGTTCAAGTTCGCGGTGAGCGCGCTCTATCGTTCCGACAATCCTTCCTCGAGCGAGCACATGGCGGTCGTCGCCGTCGGCGGCTACGGCCGCGGCATGCTGGCGCCGGGCTCCGACATCGATCTTCTGTTTTTGCTTCCCTACAAGCAGACCGCTTGGGGCGAGAGCGTCGCCGAGGCGGTGCTCTATGCGCTGTGGGATCTCGGGCTCAAGGTCGGGCACGCGACGCGTTCGGTCGACGAATGCATCCGTCAGGCGCGCGCCGACATGACGATCCGCACGACGCTGCTCGAAATGCGGCTGCTCGCCGGGGACCGGGCGTTGTTCGACGAGCTCAACCGGCGCTTCGATCACGACGTGGTGCAGGGAACGGCGGCGGAATTCGTCGCCGCCAAGCTCGCCGAGCGCGACGAGCGCCACCGCCGCGGCGGCCAGTCGCGCTATCTCGTCGAGCCGAACGTGAAGGACGGCAAGGGCGGCCTGCGCGACCTGCACACGCTGTTCTGGATTTCGAAATACGTCTATCGCGTGCGCGATCTCGCCGAGCTCGTCGACAAGGGCTTGTTTTCTCCCGCCGAGCTTTCGCTGTTTCGACGCTGCGACGATTTCCTGTGGGCCGTGCGCTGCAATCTGCATTTTCTGACCGGCCGCGCCGAGGAGCGCCTGTCCTTCGACGTGCAGTCGGAAATGGCGCTGCGGCTCGGCTACACCAAGCACCCCGGCCTGCGCGAGGTCGAGCGCTTCATGAAGCACTACTTCCTCGTCGCCAAGGACGTCGGCGACCTCACCGCCATCGTCTGCGCCGCGCTCGAGGAAATTCACGTCAAGGCCGCCCCCGCGCTCACCCGCGTCGTTCGCCGCCTCACGCGCCGAAGCAAGAAGCCGGTCAAGAATTTCCCCGCCTTCGTCATCGACAACGACCGTCTCAACGTCGCCAACGACAAAGTGTTCGAGCGCGATCCGGTCAACCTGATCCGCCTCTTCCATATCGCCGACCGGCACGATCTCGAGTTCCATCCCGACGCGCTCCGGCTCGCGCGCCGCTCGCTCAAGCTGATCGACGCGGAACTGCGCGAAGACGGCGAGGCGAATGCGCTGTTTCGCGAGATTCTCACCTCGAAAAACGCGCCGGAGATCGTGTTGCGGAAGATGAACGAAACCGGCGTGCTCGGAAAATTCGTGCCGGAATTCGGCCATGTCGTCGCGATGATGCAGTTCAACCTCTATCACCACTACACCGTCGACGAGCATTTGATTCGCTGCATCGGCGTGATGTCCGAGATCGAGCGCGGCGGCAATCCGGAATACGGCCTTGCCAATGAATTGATGCCGGGCATCAAAAATCGCGCGCTCCTCTATGTCAGCATGTTCCTGCACGACATCGCCAAGGGCCGCCCGGAGGATCACTCGATCGCCGGCGCCAAAATCGCGCGCCGTTTCTGCCCGCGGCTCGGCTTCGGCGCCGCCGAAACGGAAACCGTGGCCTGGCTCGTCGAGCAGCATCTGGTGATGTCGATGATCGCCCAGTCGCGCGACTTGTCCGACCGCAAGACCGTCGAGGATTTCGCCGCCGTGGTGCAAAACCTCGAGCGCCTGAAGATGCTGCTCATCCTCACCACCGCCGATATTCGCGCGGTCGGGCCGGGCGTGTGGAACGGTTGGAAGGCGCAGCTCCTGCGCACGCTTTATTACGAAGCCGAACCCGTCCTCACCGGCGGATTCTCGGAGGTGAACCGCTCGAAGCGCGTCGAATTCGCGCAAGCCGAATTCCGCGCCGCGCTCAAGGATTGGGATGCGGTAGCGCTCGATCGCTACGTCGCCCGCCACTATCCGCCTTACTGGCTGAAGGTCGATCTCGAGCGCAAGCTCGCGCATGCGCGCTTCATCGCCGACGCCGAACGGGCCGGCCGGCAGCTCGCGACCTCGGCCAAGATCGACGTCGCGCGCGGGGTCACCGAGCTCACGATTCTCGCGCCCGACCATCCGCGTCTGTTGTCGATCATCGCCGGCGCCTGCGCGGTGGCGGGCGGCAACATCGTCGACGCGCAGATTTTCACCACCACCGACGGGCTCGCGCTCGACACGATCTCGGTTTCGCGCGAGTTCGAGCGCAACGAGGACGAAGAGCGCCGCGCCGCCCGCATCGCCGAAGGAATCGAGCGCGCGCTGCGCGGCGAAACGCACCTGCCCGAGGTGGTGGCGCGGCGCGTCCCCAAGGTGCGCTATCGCGCTTTCGCCATCGAGCCGGAAGTCAACGTCAACAACGTCTGGTCGGATCGCCACACGGTGATCGAGGTCTCGGGCCTCGACCGGCCCGGCCTCCTCTACGATCTCACCAACACGATTTCGCGGCTCAATCTCAACATTGCGTCCGCGCATGTCGCGACCTTCGGCGAGCGCGCGGTCGACGTCTTCTACGTGACCGATTTGACCGGCGCCAAGGTCGCCTCGCCGCAGCGCATGGGCGCGATCCAGCGGGCGCTGAAGGCCGTCTTCGACGCCGCCGATGACGAGGAAAAGCCCGCAAGCGCCCGCACGCCGCGGGCGCGCGCCCGCGCTTAACCGCCCCTTAAATCGCCGCCTTTAGACCTTCTTAACCGTAGCCGACGGTGAGGGACGGTCATGTTGTGGAGGAGGCGAGGATACGAACGCCGCGAGCCGGTGCTGGCCGCGGGCTCGCTCTTCGACCTCAAGCTCGATCCGCGCGATCGCGCCGCCGCCCCGCCGCCGGGGGCGCGCGCGAATTCGTCGGGCGGCGGCGCCAAGCCGCCTTCGCCGAAGAAGCGCAAACCGCGCCGCGGCGGGCGGCGTCCGCTCACGCTGCGCCGGCTCTTCTATTGGTGTTTCGTGCTCGGCATCTGGGCGGCGGTCGCGCTTGGCGGCGTCGTTGCCTGGCACCTGATGAAGCTGCCGCCGGTGCATTCGCTGGTGGTGCCGAAGCGGCCGCCGACCGTCACCATCCTCGGCATCGACGGCAAGACCGTCGCCGTCCGCGGCGACATGGGCGGCGTCGCGCTGCCGCTGAAGGCGCTGCCGCCCTATCTGCCGCAGGCCTTCGTCGCCATCGAGGACCGCCGCTTCTACCGCCATTTCGGTCTCGACCCGATCGGGCTCGCGCGCGCAATGGCGGCGAACCTCGCCGCGCGCCGCGTGCGCGAAGGCGGCTCGACGCTGACGCAGCAGCTCGCCAAAAATCTCTTCCTCACGCCCGAGCGCACCGTTTCGCGCAAGATCGACGAGGTCATCTTGGCGCTTGCGCTGGAGAAGGAATATTCGAAGAACGAAATTCTCGAACTCTATCTCAACCGCGTCTATTTCGGCTCCGGCGCCTATGGCGTCGAGGCGGCGGCGCAGCGTTATTTCGGCAAGTCGGCGCGCGTCGTCACCCTCGCCGAGGCCGCGATGCTCGCGGGCCTGGTGAAATCGCCCTCGCGGCTCGCGCCCACGCGGAATCCCGAACTCGCGCGCGAGCGCGCCGACGTCGTCCTGAACGCGATGGTCGAAGCCGGCTTCGTGTCGGAGGCGATGGCCAAGACCGCCCGCACGCGGCCGGCGCAGATCGTCAAGAACGACGGCCCCGGCTCCATCGGCTATGTCGGCGACTGGGTGATGGACGCGCTCAACGACTATGTCGGCCGTTTCGAAAACGACGTCGTGGTGCAGACGACGATCGATCCCGCACTGCAGCTCGCGGCCGAGCGGGCGCTCGCCGAGGAACTCGCGCAAAAGGGCGATCGTTACGGCGTCTCGCAGGGCGCGCTGGTGGCGATGGATCCCGACGGCGCCGTGCGCGCGCTCGTCGGCGGCCGTTCCTACGCCGAGAGCCAGTTCAACCGCGCCGTCGCCGGCCACCGCCAGCCGGGCTCGGCCTTCAAGCCCTTCGTGTACCTGACCGCGCTCGAGCGCGGGCTTACGCCCGACAGCGTGCGCGAAGACGCGCCGATCGCCGTGCGCGGCTGGAAGCCGGAGAACTATTCGCGCGAATATTACGGCCCGGTGACGCTGACGACCGCGCTTGCCAATTCGCTGAACACCGTTTCCGTGCGGCTCACCCTCGAATTCGGCGCCCACAACGTCGCCACCACCGCCCGCCGCCTCGGCATTGCATCGCGGCTCGAACCCAACGCCTCGCTTGCGCTTGGCACCTCGGAAGTGACGCCGCTCGAACTCGTCGGCGCCTACGCGCCTTTCGCCAATGGCGGCATCGCCGTGATCCCGCACGTCATCGAGCGCGTGCGCGATAACGGCGGCAAAATCCTCTACGCCCGCACCGTCTCCGGCTCGTCGCGGGTGGTGGCGATCGAGCATGTCGACATGATGAACCGCATGCTCGCCGAGACGCTGCAAAGCGGCACCGCCCGCCGCGCCTCGATCCCGGGTTGGCCCGCCGCCGGCAAGACCGGCACGAGCCAGGATTATCGCGACGCCTGGTTCGTCGGTTATACGGGGCGCATGATCGCCGGCGTCTGGCTCGGCAATGACGACGGCACGCCGACCAAAAAGGCGACGGGCTCGGGCCTGCCGGTCGATATCTGGAACCGTTTCATGCGCGCCGCCCACCAGAACCTGCCGGTGGTCGAGTTGCCGGGCGGCTATGCGGAGGCGGGCTTCGGCCGGGCGCTGCCGCCCGCGACGGTCGAGGAGCAGGCGCCGGCGGCGCCGCGCGAGCAGGGCGGCTTTGCGCTCGACCGCTGGCTCATCGACAAGCTGTTCGGCCGCCGTTGATCTTTCACTCGCTGCCGTAGCGATAGAGCGAGGCGCCCTGTCCGCGCAGCCACGCCTCGGCGCGGCGCCATTCGGGGAAAATACGCTCGACCGTGCGCCAGAAGCGCTTGGAATGATTGAGCTCGATGCGGTGCGCGACCTCGTGCGCGGCGAGATAGTCGAGCACCAGCGGCGGGGCGAGCACGAGCCGCCAGGAAAACGACAGCGATCCGCTCTGCGAGCACGAGCCCCAGCGGCTCGCCGTGTCGCGCAAGGAAACCGAGCGGATGGAAACGCCCAACATCGCGGCGTAGCGGCGGCTCGCCGCCAGGAGATCGCGGCGCGCTTCGCGCTTGAGGAAATCGCGCGCGCGGCGGCCGACATGCGCCGCTCCGCCGGCGACGCAAAGGAGCGGCGTTCCGTCGGCGTCCGTTTCCGTCCAGGCGGCCCCGCGCGCGCCGGGCCGGTGCGCGATCCGGTGCGGCACGCCGCGAAGCGGGATGGTTTCGTGCGGGGCGAACGGCGTCGGCCGCGGCAACCGCTCGAGCCGCGCCGCAATCCAGCTGACGTTTTTCTCGGCGAAGCGCCGGGCTTGCCGCAAACTGCCGCGCGGCGGCATCGTCAGCACCACGTCGCGCCGCGCCTCGCGCACGCGCAGCGTATAGCGCCGGGCGGCGGGATGACGGCGGACCTCGATCGTGTAATTTTCTCCGCTGGTGCCGACGAGCAGGCGCTCCCGCGTCGGGGCTTCGTTGCGGAAGAAACGGAAGCGCGACATCAGGCCAAGCCTTTCGCGAATCGGCATTGCCCAAGGCAAGGCCGATTCGCGGGCTTCACGCAAGCTTCGTCTGCTTTGGCTCGAGCGACTCGGGCGCGATGCGCTTCTTGATCTGGGCGACGGCCGCCTTCACCAGGCTCGGTGCGCGATTGTTGGTGAGCATGAAATCGGCCATGCGCGGCGCGATTTCGGCGCGGAAGCGCGAGCCGTTGAAGACGCCGTAATGCCCGACATTCGTCTGCAAATAATGCACCTTTTTCTCGACCGGAATGTTCACGCAGAGCCGCTGCGCCGCCTCGGTCTGGCCGACGCCGGAGATGTCGTCGTTTTCGCCTTCGATGGTCAAAAGCGCGACGCGGCGGATGGCGGCGGGATCGACCGGCTTGCCGCGGTGGGTCATTCGGCCGTTCGGCAGATCGTGGCGGACGAAGACGGTCTCCACCGTCTGCAGGTAATATTCGGCGGCGAGATCCATCACCGCGAGATACTCGTCGTAGAATTCTTTGTGCTTCTGCACCGAGTCGCCGTCGCCCTTCACCAGATTCAAGAACAGCTGCTGATGGGCGTCGAGATGGCGGTCGAGATTCATGCTGACGAATCCCGAAAGCTGCAGGAAGCCGGGATAGACCTCGCGCATGAAGCCGGGATGCGGGAAGGGGACGTGCGCGATCACATGCTGGCGAAACCACTCGATGCCGCGCTTTTCGGCGACCTTATTCACCCCGGTCGGGTTGATGCGGGTGTCGATCGGCCCGCCCATCAGCGTCATCGAGTGCGGCACATAGGGGTCGTCCTCGGCCTCCATGCGCGCGACCGCGGCGAGCACCGGCACCGCCGGCTGGCACACGGCGACCACGTGGCACTCGCCGCCGAGCCGATGCAGGATGCTGATCAAATAGTCGATGTAGTCGTCGAGATCGAAACGGCCGGCCGCCACCGGCACCATGCGCGCATCCGCCCAATCGGTGATGTAGACGTCGTGATTGGGCAGGAACGCTTCGACTGTGCCGCGCAGGAGCGTCGC
>Ga0187766_10002775_pt1 | contig 10270 bp, 7 predicted proteins | sample 0216_QUI02_MP05__4_FD_132971 | JGI IMG/M metagenome (GOLD analysis project Ga0187766, IMG submission 132971) | Tropical peat soil microbial communities from peatlands in Department of Meta, Colombia - 0216_QUI02_MP05_20_MG | ecosystem: Environmental > Terrestrial > Soil > Wetlands > Peat ...
CCATCTTGAAGAACTTCTTCTCAAAGACGTTGTACCTCAGAGACGCCAGTGAGTCGGCGACTGTTCCCAGTCCAACAACCTGGATGTAGCTGTTGTTGTATCTGGCTCCGCCCGAGTTGTAGTCGGTGGCATTCCCGACGCAGTCTCCGAGCCAGATTGAAAGAAATGGGACCGGGAGATGCTCGGCAAAGAGAGACTCTATGACGTCGTTGCCCTGGGTCTTAAGAGAAACGAAGAATTTCAGCTGTTCAGTGAACGCGCTGAAGAGATCATCGGAATCGACGTAGTCCCTCGGGTCTCCGGTCGAGATTCCTATCTTCTTTCCCGTCCGCAGGTCGACCCCGTTGTTGAGCGTTATTTCCAGAATCTTCGGCGTATTCAGGTATCCAGTCAAGACATACGATTCTTTGCCTAGCGCACCGGTCTCGATGCATCCACTGACCCCGCATTCCCGGGCGTCCTTCAACGATTTTCCCTGCCTCAGCATCTTGATCACGATGCCGTCGAAGTTGAAGAATGGAGGCTCCCCGAACCCAGGGTTTACGACCTTCAGAGCGTTGACTACGAACTGTTCTGGGCTCCTGCTACTGACCAGAACCGCCGTATTGGGCTGTAGTGTCCTTACATCGCCCAAGACCTCGAGTATCAAGTACGAGAGTTCGTTGATGGCGTCGGAACCATCCGCCTTTAGCCCGCCGAGGTTTATTTTCGCGAAATCGTTGTATGTGAAGCTCTCTTCCAGTGTCACCCCTACCTTTGGGACCGCCGGCTGGTTGTTGAATTTGAGCCAGAAGGCCTCAAGAAGCTCCTTTGCCTCCTGCCGCGTCAACTTCCCATCTTCCATATCCCGTCTGTAGAATGGGAAGAGGTGCTGATCCAAGCGGCCGGGTGTAAACGAATCCCAAGGGTTTGTTTCATAGGTCACTCCGATATGAACAAACCAGTAGTGCTGGAGAGCCTCCCAGAAGTTGCGGGGCGCGTGGGCCGGGACTCTGCGGCATATTTCGGCCATCCTGAGAAGTTCTCTCTTCCTCTGCGATGATTGTTCTATCCTCGCAAGCTCTTCAAGCTTCGCCGCATACCTGTTAGCGTATGTCACGATCGCATCGGCTGCGATTTCCATTGCCTTCAGCTCCTGGATTCTGCTGTCGTGCTCTGGACTCGAGGGTTCAAGGCCAGCTAACACACCATGAATCTCCTTCTTGATGTCCAGTGCACCTACTTCGAAGATTCTGCCTCCCCCCGCCGTGTGCCCTGGGGCTCTCTGTTCCATGAACTCGGTGAAGATTCCGGCCTCGTAGGCATCTTTCCAATCCTGGGAGAGGCTGGAAAACATCAAATCTCTCATCGAAGCATCCTTCCAGAACGGTATGACTTCCTTCTCGTACAACTCCCTCGTTTTCTTGTCCACCCTGTAAGGCATGTTGGTTCGCGAGTCAAGCGTCTCCAAATCTGAAACGCTGTGAATAGAAATCTCTGGGTATGTTGGGACCTCGTTGGGTCCAGTCCCCCGGATGCCGACTATCAGCTGTCCGTCCTCTATCGGGATGCTAACTCTCTCCAGAAGATACTTGAACGCCAGAGAGCGCTGAATAGGACCAGTTCTCCCCTTCGCCTGCTTGGTCTTGTAGAATTGAGTGATAAGTGCCGCTCTCTCCCCGGAAACTCTGACGGCCGCGCCAACGCTCTCTCGCCTGAGTTTTGCAATCCTTCCATTAAGAGGTCTAACCACATCCCTTCTTCGGGCCATCTCTTTGCGGGTCTGCTCCGTTGCTCCCGCTTGGCGGGACTCCAGCAAGTTCTCTGCGAGTTGTGTAACTATACAACGTTCCTCTGAACCTTTTGCCTAATACCTTAGGTTAGCTCTTCATTTGCCCAGAACAGGCACAGGGGCGGAGGTTATGGGTCGCCCGAGATCACCTCTTGGTCTGGAGGTTTGCGAAGCATCAGGATGCCCCAGACTGAACTGGGTGTCATAGCCTTGGATTAGGACCAATCATGACTCGGACGCTGCGAAAAGCATTAAAGAACTAGATTAACCAAATCGATCAGTTGCCTGCCCAATATGACATAATCGTAATCGGAGCAGGAATCATGGGTGTGGCGTCCGCCTACCATCTAAAGAAGAACAACCCCAGTAAACGAATCCTGGTGGTCGATAGATACGGCGCACCCGGTCAGGGAAACACGGGGAGAAGCAATGCCTCTTTCAGAAACACCTTCTCCTCTTCAGACAACCAAATTCTTTCGAACAGCACGATAGATTTCTTCATCCATGTTCAGGAAAAACGAAATGTCGACATAGGTCTCCAGAAGCTTGGATATCTGTGGCTGATGGACGAAGGACAGCTCTCCAGAAGCGAGCCCTATCTTCAGGGGATGGAGAGGAACGGAATCGAAATCGCCAGGTACCAAAAAGAGGACCTTAGACGCCTTCTACCAAGCATGGCGACCGAGTTCGGGTCGGATGAAGAAGCGGCACTGATGGAGCTCCCTCCCGTTGATGGTGGCGTATTTGGGCCAAAATGTGGAAGGCTAGATCCGGACAAGCTGGTCCGCTTCTATGCCCGAGAGTTCACGAATATGGGCGGCGAGTTTGCCTTCAACACTGAGGCCAGATCAATTATGATTGGTCCGTCGAAGCGGCTCGGCAAAGAGGGGGAGCCATTCGTCTGGCAGGACCTCAAAATCGAAGGGGTCCATGTACACGGTGTGTCTGACGAAGCACTTGGTGCGGAAACGGTGGTGCTCGCAGGAGGAGCTTGGGAAAACGAGCTGCTGGAGCCGATAGGAGTGCTTTGCAACGTCAAGGCGAAGAAAAGACAACTCTTCAGCATCCAGGCAAAGGGGGCGAAACTGGAGCGGCTGCTTCACTCCAGCGGTTTCAATGAACTTGATCTGTTGCCATTTGTCATCCTTCCCAAGTCCGGGGTGCACTTCAAACCCGTGAGTGAAGAGAACGTCTTCTGGGTAGCCTGTGAGGACGAAATCAATCGTCCGTTCATCGATTTGCCAGAGCACGACCTCGAAAAGTACAGGGCGGAGAGAGACTACTATGAGAAAAGCGTCTACCCGATTCTGGCGTCCTACTTCCCCGAATTCAGAGATTGCCAGATCAAGGCCATGTGGGCGGGCCTCTACGCGTACAACGCACCCGACTGCCTGCCGTACGCATTCAGAGAAAATAATCTGATAGTCGTAGGAGGCGACAGCGGCAGCGGCATGATGAAAGGGGATTCTCTCGGGAGAATTTGGACTCTCTTTACCGCGAGGAAGATGAGACGTTGCTTTATGGCGAGGTTCCCTATCGTGCATCCAAACTAAGTTTCGAAAGAAGAGATGTAGAAAGAGAGGAATGGGTCATCTGATAGTCAGCTAGAGCTGAGAAATCTACTAGGAGAATGTGGAATCCGCTGGTCCACTGCTTAGGGTCGCAGGTTTAATAATGCACTACGCGCAACTGCAGGACGTTGCCGCTGTCGGGCGGAATACTTCATCGACGACGGACACGTGGGATTGGCAGAACCGCAGCGGTTCTTGTCGTGATTGTGATTCTGGTGGTTGCAGCTGGAGCCGCATATTTCCTCTTGGCGAGTGGTGCGCAGAGCACGACGAGTTCCACCAGTTCGAGCGCCACCAGCACAGGTTCTACCAGCAGCAGCGCTACAACCGGGCCCACCAGCACTACGACAACCACAACAACATCTAGTGCCCAGATTCCTTCGACTCTCACCTATGAAACCTCAGAAACGGCCCAGTTCTTGGATCCCCAAGTGATGTACGACATATACGGTTCGTCGGCCGTTCCGATGAATGTCTACGAACCTCTGTTCTCGTACAGCGGGACCAACGGCGTGAACGTGGGTCCCTGGCTGGCGCAGAGCTACAATCTGTCGGCTGGTGGTCACACGCTGTCTCTGACATTGAGAAGCGGAATCACTTTTGCGGACGGCGAACCATTCAACTCCTCAGCCGTGTATTTCACCTACAACAGGATCCTTGTGATGGATGGGAGCGCCCCCATAGGACATGGGACACAGGCATCATGGATTCTCCAGCAACTGCTCAACATAAGTCTGAGTACGACGTTGTGTGCGTGCACTCAGGTCTACGGGACTCAGTACGCCCAGGATGTAATCGCTGAGCACTTTGTGCAGATCACGGGACCACAGACCTTGGTACTTCACATAATGAATCCTAACTCAGCGCTGCTATACTTCATGGCGCATCCCGTGTCAGACATAGTCGCCCCTGGATTTGTCATGCAACACGACTTGGCGTTGTGGAGCCAGTCGAGCAGCGGCTACCAGCTTCCGTATCCAACGTTATCTGGTAACGAAACGCAGAGGACAAATGAGTACATGATTGACTATCAGGCAACTTGCAACGCTGGCGCCACACCCAAGGGGTGCGGTCAGACATACCTGGACAATTCTGTCAGTGGTTCCCAGGCGGGAACTGGACCGTATTCGGTACAGAGTGTCAATACCGCTTCCAACATAATCACTCTCATTGCGAATCCGAACTATTGGGGCGGGCCAACTGGAAGCACTCATGCTCAGATCCAGACGATTATCTACAAGTACGTGCCTGACCAGACCACTAGAGAGATTGATCTGCAGAATGCGGCAGCCTCAGGGCAGGCCATGGTCGTAGATGTCGCCCCGACCAATATCTACGACGTCGCCGACAGGAGCACTTGGCTCAATCAGAATAAGCTCGTTTCGAGCATCCCCGGTGTCTCCATATACGGCCCGTACACGCAATACGCAACTTGGTTCATCCCTCTGGATACAAACGTAACCAATCCATTTACCGGCACCTTCTACTCGTTCCAGCCCTTCTCGGACTACAGATTGAGGTTGGCATTCGCCGACTCCGTGAACCTGACCCTGATTAACGAACAGGTGAACAACAAACTCGGCACGGTAGCGAACAGCATCCTTCCGCCGGGCATTCCTCCGTCAGGGACAAACGTGTCGTCAACCAAGGTCGCATATTCCTACAACCCTGACATGGTCCAGGAATTGCTCTTGGACGCGATGATGCATCCGATTGTTCATTTCAATTACGAAAATGGGACCGCGGCTCCCTCTAGTGTGTTCAGTAACGCCTTCGGCTGCACCACTCTCAACAGCGCAGGGACCTGCGACCACGCGATTCCGCAAACCATACCGCTCGTCTATGCCACAGGCGATACCATCGACGAGGCGATACTGAACCAAATCGCAGGCACCATAAACAACGTCAGCACGACCTATAACATGGGCCTCTCAGTCCAGGTCACACCTCTCCCGTGCGGTCAGATGACGAGTGAGGCCTTCTCTGGGCAGGTGTACTCATGGGCGGAGTCGTGTTTTGGTTGGTATGACGACTATCCCTGGGCACTAGACTTCTTTGAGCCCATAGTTGCACCGGGCGGCATCTACGCAGCGCCAGAGGGTTGGAACACCAACCAGATGGGCGAATACTGGAATGCCGCGCTTCACGCCAACTCGCAACAGGACATGACTGCGCTGATTAGCTCAATCAACTCAATGAACGCCCTTGCGAATGCCCAGGTGTCGAACATTTGGACGTTTTACCCTGACATCTACATGGTGATGACGTCCAACATCAAAGGGTTCGATTTCAACCCGGCCTTTTACACTACGGGCGAGCCATCACAGATGGCTTTTCTATACTAGTGTTGTATCCGGTTTGGAATCCCATCCGTAAGAGTACTCTAGTTCGAGCGACTCACGGTAAGGCGTGACCTTCGCTTGAGACTCTACGAATATGTGCTCAGGAGGATTCTCTTCATGGTATTCGTTCTCCTCGCACTCAGCATTCTGATATTCTACCTTACAAGGGGACTCCTACCTCCCACTACGGCGTTAGCTCCCTACATCAATCCGAGGCTGACCGATGCAGGCAAATTATCGATCGCGCGCGCTGTCGGCGTCGCGACATCAACCTGTCCCTCGTTCTCAGACTTTGCGTCGCTGCAGACTGGGTGCGTGACGCCCCTGTGGACGCAATACTTCTTCTGGCTGAAGAATGTGCTTGTTGGTAACTGGGGGTACACCCTCCTGCCAGGAATCTCGGGTACTGAATCGACTTGGAGCGTCTTCTTTGGAAGGTTCCCTTACACCGCCGAACTCGACATAGTTGCCGCGGTCCTCACCTTCTTGATTGGAGTCCCACTAGGTATCGTATCGGCGACTCACAACAACAAGCTGCCAGACCACCTTTCGAGGATAGTCTCGCTGGGAGGTTATTCGATTCCTCAGTTCTGGTTCGGGGCGATGCTCCTGATTGTCTTCGTGTTGTACCTGAGGATTGGAGGTCTGGGCCTTTTGCCCGCGTCCGGTGCCCTTGGGACAACCTGCGCGCTTTGTTTCAGTAATCCAGGGAGCATAACCACCTACTCTGGTGTCCCTCTGTTTGACTCTCTGCTTTCTCTGAACCTACCATATTTCTGGGATAGCGTGGTCGCAATAATACTGCCCGCCCTGACGCTGGCTATCACCTCCCTGGGTCTGCTCACCAGAATAGTTCGCTCCAACATGATGGAGGTTCTAAGGCAGGACTACATCACAATGGCCAGATCGAAGGGATTGAAGGAGCGCTCAATCATCTACAGCCATGCTCTTAGGAATGCGATTCTGCCCGCCATAACTGTCGCCGGACTTCTCGTCACCTACCTTATCGGCGGCTCGGTCATCGTCGAGATTGTCTTCTCGTGGCCAGGCGTCGGAAGCGCTGCCCTCGTGGCTGCCGATGTCCTTGACATCAACTTCCTCGAACTTTTCGTCCTCGTAGCAGGAGTGATAATAGTGGTGACGAACCTTGTAGTCGATATTCTCTACGCTGTGCTCGATCCGAGGATAAGATACTGAGGTTGCAAAATGGGACAAACTGAGAAGAACTCCGTGAAAAGTCGAAGGCAGCACTCGGAGCTCCGATTTGCCCTTCATCTCCTTAGGCAGAATCCGATTGTGATGGCGGGGTTGGTCATATCCGTCGCAACAGTGGTGCTGGCGATACTCTCTAATCTCCTCGTGAACGGAGCCTACTGGCATCAACAGGAGCTGACCCTCAGGCTATGCTGGAACAATCCCGCTTTCAGCTGGCCTGTCACCAACCTGTTCAATTGCGCAGGCCAGGTCTATCCCCTCGGGACGGACGCGTATGGAAGAAGTCTTCTCCAGATGATAATTCTTGCAATCCCGATTGACCTGCAAATTGCCCTTGAAGTCGTCGCTTCGGCTGTCGTCATCGGCGTCATTTTCGGGAGCCTTGCGGCCTACATGGGAGGTTTGATTGACGAAATCATACTCAGGATAACGGACATCTTCCTGGCTGTCCCATGGATACTCCTCGCGATAGTTCTGATTGTGGTGTTGGGTAGGTCGCTCACTACGCTAACGTTAGCCGTTATCATAACCTGGTGGCCGTGGTATGTTCGCCTGATGAGGTCCCAGGTAATCGGCGAGAAGGAGAAACTGTACGTTGAGAGGCTCAGAATGATGGGCGCCGGGTGGCCGAGGATACTCTTCAGGCACGTGATACCCAATTCGATTTATCCGATTCTTGTGCAGTCCACTCTTGACATCGGGTCCGTGATACTCACAGTTTCGGCACTGACGTTCATAGGTCTGACGCCAAACCCACTGCTACCTGAGCTGGGGAACCTGTCCAATCAGGGGATTCAGTACTTCTTCACGGCTCCCTGGTTGATAGTCTTCCCAGGCCTTACCATTCTGATAATCTCCCTAGGCTTCAACCTTCTCGGCGATGGGATCAGGGACATTTTCGATCCGAGGCTGAGAAGATGAGCCAGTCCAACACCACGGAAGGAGGAGACGACGTCCTAAGCATAAGAGAACTCAAGCTGAAATTCCACACCTATGCCGGGGAAGTGAGTGCGCTCGACGGAATCAGGCTCTCTATCAGGAAGGGCGAACTCTTCGGCCTCGTTGGCGAGAGCGGATGCGGAAAGTCCGTAACAGCCCTAGCCATCGCCGGACTCCTGCCCCCGAATGCAGAGATAACTGGGGGTGACGTCATTCTTGATGGGAAGAACGTTCTCGCCCTAAAGCCGGAGGAAATGAGACTTGCGAGGCTGAAAGACATCGCCATGATATTTCAGGATCCTATGACCTACCTCAACCCGGTCCTCACCATCGGCAGCCAGATGGCCGAGATTACCCGAGCCGAGCCGAAACTCTTCATTTCAATACTAATCACTCATAGGCTCAGACAGATCGACAAGCAGGTGGACAGTGCCAAGCCCGACCGAGGACTTCTGGCGGAGCGCGAGTCCCTGACGGCTGCACTAGATTCGCAGAACCTAGGACGGAAAGAACTGGACCAGTTGACAAGATCCTATGCCATCTCCTTACTCAAGTCTGTCAGGCTCCCAGAGCCCGAGAAGGTCTACAAGATGTATCCTTTCGAATTATCGGGAGGCATGCGCCAGAGGGTGATGATAGCTATGGCCATGATGAGAAGGCCGAAATTGCTGCTGGCCGACGAAATAACTACCGCCCTCGACGTCACAGTCCAGGCGCAGATACTACGTCTTTTGAAGGACCTTCGGAGCGAGATAAACACCTCAGTCCTGTTGATAACTCACGACCTCGCCATTGTGGCAGAAGTCTGCGACAGGGTGGCGGTGATGTACGCAGGAAACATAGTTGAGGTGGCTGAGGTAGACGAGCTGTTCAGAAACCCGCTACACCCCTACACCAAGGGGCTGCTTGCCTCAGTGCCTAGAGCCGATCTGGCTAGGACGCCAGACTCGATTGAGGGTTCCGTGCCCGACCTTCTCTCGCCTCCCAGCGGCTGCCGGTTCCATCCCAGGTGCCCGAAGGCGTTTGAGACATGCCCTTCGAAGAAACCCTCGATGATTGCGGTTGCACCGAACCATTACGTTTCATGCTTCCTTTATGGTGGGTAGAATGGAAGGCACAACAATACTGGAGACGACAGGACTCGCCAAATGGTACCCAGTCCGTGTGGGACGCTTCTCTGAGAAAACGTACCTGCGTGCAGTCGACGGAGTGAGTCTCTCCATCCGGAAGGGAGAAACTCTTGGGCTCGTCGGGGAGTCTGGGTGCGGCAAGACAACTTTCGGGAGGGCGATCATGAGGCTGACTGAACCCTCCGGAGGCTCGATATTTTTCGACGGGGAGGACATATCAAAACTCCATGGTAGGAGTCTCAAGCGCGTCAGGAGAAAGATGCAGATGGTCTTTCAGGACCCTTATGCGTCTCTAGACCCCAGACAGAGGGTCAGGTCCACGCTCCTGGAGCCGATGCTAATTCACAAGATCACGTCCTCGAAGGCTGAGGCCGAAAGGCTTGCGGAAGATCTGATAGAGAAGGTGGGTTTGAACCAGGACCATCTGTCCCGATTCCCTCACGAGTTCTCTGGCGGTCAGAGGCAGAGGATAACAATTGCTGCCGCCCTGGCCGTCAAGCCCACGTTCGTGGTCCTGGATGAGCCGACCTCTTCGCTGGACGTGTCTGTACAGGCCCAGATACTCAGGCTCCTCAAGAAGCTCCAGGAGGAGTTTGGCCTCACATACCTCTTCATTTCCCACAACATGGCCGTCATCAGGCAGGTGTGTGACAGGACTGCCGTGATGTACCTTGGCCGCATGATGGAGCTCGCTGACACCAAGACGTTGTTCGAGAACCCCAAACACCCTTACACCAAGGCACTCCTCACCTCGGTGCCCACTCCAGACCCCTCGAGACGGAAGGAACTCGCTGTCCTCGAGGGGGACGTCCCCAGCGCCATAGGGATTCCCGTGGACTGTCGCTTCAGGGGCCGTTGCGCCTTCGCCACCGACAAGTGCGGGGTTTCCCCTCCACTGGTCGAAGTGGAAAAGAACCACTGGATTGAGTGCCACTATGACATAGATTTCGATTCCCATGCTCGACGGGAACTCAGACAAGAAAGCTAGTGTGCGACGCGTTTCGGGATCCTGGACGCTGCCTACTTTCCTTTTCGCGGGAACAGGTCTAGCGGAATCATGGTGCCGACGACCCAATTCGGCTTGTCGACTATCTCATGGATTCTCAGATCGGCCGCCACGCTGCACAGAATGTATGCGTCCTCCCTGCTGAGCCCGTATTCTTTGCAGAGATGCGTGATCATGTGCCTGACCGACTGCTTCGCGGCCTCCCAAAGATCGGGTGAGATTCCTGTCGTGCCGTAGAATCCTCTCCTCGACTTCCTGTCATCAGGGACGATGTACTGTGGAGTAGAGAGCCTCAG
>Ga0187766_10002778_pt1 | contig 10266 bp, 9 predicted proteins | sample 0216_QUI02_MP05__4_FD_132971 | JGI IMG/M metagenome (GOLD analysis project Ga0187766, IMG submission 132971) | Tropical peat soil microbial communities from peatlands in Department of Meta, Colombia - 0216_QUI02_MP05_20_MG | ecosystem: Environmental > Terrestrial > Soil > Wetlands > Peat ...
GGCGAGCGCTCGAACGGCTGCTCGGGGACGCGGAGCTCAGAGCCCGACTCGGGGCGGCCGCCCGTGTCCGTGCGTGCTCGGAGTTCACGGCGGCTGCCGCGGCCGATGCGCTGGTCTCGGTTTATCGTGCCGTACTCGCCCCCGGCTAGGCTTGCGCCGTCATGAAGCTGGTCGAGACGCTCGTCGTTCGCGACGACAAGGAGATGCTCGAGGCGCATCTCGCTTTCCAGCTCGCGATGGGCGTCGACCTCGTGATCGCCGCCGTTGCTCGTCGCAACGACGACGGCGTCGCCGAGGTGATCGAGCGGTACGAGCGCGACGGCGTGCTCCGGCTCGTGGCGGTCGACGGCGGGAGCCGGGCCGACGGCGACATCCGCCGCGAGCTCGATCGGCTCGCCGTAGCGGAGCACGGTGCCGACTGGGTGCTCGGTGCGGAGGCCGACGAGCTGTGGCTGCCGCGCGGCGAAAGCCTGCCCGCGATCCTGTCGTTCATCCCACCTCGCTATTCGGTGGTGCAGGCGCTCGTGCGCGTGTTCCCGCCACGTCCCGCGGCGGACGGTCAGCCGTTCTGGGAGCGGATGACCGTGCGGCCGTCCCTGCTCTCACCGGAGGCGATCGCCGAGCCGCTCGAGCGGGCGCTCCGCTGGGTGAGGCGCGGAACGCTCGTTCGAGACCGTGCCACGCCGGTTCCCCTGCGGGCGTGGTACCCGATCGAGGTGCTCCGTTTTCCGCTCCGGAGCGTCGAGCAGGTGGTGCGCCGCCTCGAAGAGGGCGTGCACCCTCCTCGCTCCGCCCTCGAGGACGCGGCCGCGGCCCTCCACGCCGGGCAACGGCTCGCGGCGTCGTGGGCGGACGTCGAAGTGGACGCCGATGCGGAGGTGCGCGGCCTCGCCGACGGCTCGCTCGTCGTCGACGAGCGCGCTCGACAGGTGCTCGAGGCTCTGCGCGCCTCGGACACCGCTTCGGGGGGCACGTCCCTCGCCCGGGCGCCGTCTTCACGGCCAACGGCGACGCCGCCGCCCGGGATCGTCGAGGACGCCACGTATGCAGTCGAATGTGCTGCCGTCGGGGAGGTCGACCTCGACCTGCTCTGGTCTCACATCGCCGCCCTCGAGCAGCACCTCGCGCTGCTCGAGCAACGCTTCTGGACGCGCGTGCAACGACGGCTCGAGCGGTTGGTCAGGCGCTGACCGACCGGGCACCGGGGGGCGAGACGGGCGGGGCGGAGCCGCGGCGCGCGTCGAGGGCGGCTGTGGAGGCTCTCAGAGCCAGTCGAGCAGCACGTGGTCGAGCCCTTCGCCGGAGAGCCGGGCTCGCAGCGCGGCACCCGGACCCTCGAGGCTCTGGATATTGCGATCGTGCAGCTCGACGAGCACGTGGCGGATGTGACGGAGCTGCCCGGTGTCGAGGAGCCGCTCGAGCACCTCGATCTCCGCGCCTTCGACGTCGAGCTTCAACAGGTGCACGGGACGGCCGAGCGACGCGATGAAGCGGCTGAGATCGATCGTCTGGACCTCGACGGCGGCGTCGGGGTCGACGTTTCCCTTCTCCGGATAGAGCGACGAGCCCGTCGACCACTTGACCGGGTCGCTCGCCGAATTGCGGTGCAGGTAGAGCTTGGCCGTGCCGTCGCGTGTCGTGACGGCCGCCGGAGAGCAATGAACGCGAGAAGCGCGGGCGAAGCGTGCCTCGAGCACGCGGTATGCGGCCGGATTGGGCTCGAACGCGTACACCTCCGCGTTGCGCGCCGCGAACGCCGCCGTCACGTTCCCGACGTTGGCGCCGCAGTCGATCGCGACGAGTCCGCGCCGCAGCGACTCGACTGCGTGACGCGCCTGCGGATCGCGGATCTCGAGCGCACGCCGAATCATTTCGGGCCGGTCGGCTGACCATATCGGTTCGACCGCCGCTCGACCCGTCGAGGCGGACGGCTACGATGGTCGGCCGTGGTCGTCGACACGAAACGGTCCCCCGAGCGGGCGACCGTGAGCATCGCGGACGAACCCGCTGCGCCTCCGCACGAGGTCGGCGAGACATCCGAGCGGGTGACCGTGATCCGGCCCGCCAGCCGCTGGCCGCGGCTCGACGTCGGCGAGCTCTGGCACTACAGGGAGCTGCTGCGCACCTTCGTCTGGCGGGACATCAAGGTGCGCTACAAGCAGACCTCGATCGGTGTCGCCTGGGCGCTGTTCGTGCCGATCTTCACGGCGGCCGTGTACATCTTCTTCCTCGGGAAGTTCGCGAAGCTGCCCCGCGGCAGCCTGCCCTACACGGTTCTCGTGTTCGCAGGCCTGCTGCCCATGCAGTTCTTCTCGTCCGCGCTGACCCTGTCGAGCACGAGCATCGTGGGAGCCGTCAATCTCGTCACCCGGGTCTACTTCCCCCGCGTCCTGATCCCGCTCGGCGCGGTCATCGTCCCCGCCGTCGACTTCGTCTTCGGCTTCACCGTGATGCTTGCGCTGATGGGATGGTACGGGACCTGGCCTCCCGGTGGCCTCGTGGCCCTCCTCGCCCCGGCGTTCCTCGCGCTCGCGTTCGTCACCGTGCTCGGCCTCGGGCTCTTCCTGTCGGCCGTGAACGTCCGCTACCGCGACGTCCCCTACGCGATCCCGGTCTTCCTCCAGGTCCTGCCGTTCCTGTCCGGGGTCGTCTACGACGTCAACCACATCCCGACGAAGTGGCAGTGGATCCTCTCCGTCAACCCGATGACCGCCGTGATCGCGGGGTGGCGCTGGACGATGCTCGGCGCCGGCGCGCCGAACGTCGCCAGGACCGGAATCGGCGTCGTGGTGGGGATCGCGCTCTTCGTGATCGGCCTCGCGTTCTTCCGACGCTCCGAGCCGCGCTTCGCGGACACGATCTGATGTCGACCGCGATCACCGCCGAGGGCCTCGCGAAGCAGTACCGGATCGGGCAGTACCGGCAGGCCTACGGCACGCTGCGCGACTCACTCGTGCACGCCGCGAAACTCCTGGCGCGGCGTGAGCACGTCGCCGAGACCAGGGACATCTGGGCGCTGCAGGACGTCTCGTTCGACGTCCAGGAGGGAGAGGTGCTCGGCGTGATCGGCCGCAACGGCGCGGGCAAGTCGACGCTGCTCAAGATCCTGACGCGCATCACCTCTCCGACCGCCGGCCGCGCGGAGATCCGGGGTCGAGTGGGGAGCCTGCTCGAGGTCGGCACGGGCTTCCATCCCGAGCTGACCGGGCGCGAGAACATCTACCTCAACGGCTCGATCCTCGGCATGAAGCGCCGCGAGATCGCGGGCAAGCTCCCTGAGATCATCGAGTTCTCGGGCATCGAGAAGTTCCTCGATACCCCGGTGAAGCGTTATTCGAGCGGGATGTACGTGCGCCTCGCGTTCTCCGTCGCCGCGCACCTCGAACCGGAGATCCTCCTCGTCGACGAGGTGCTCGCCGTCGGCGACGCCGAATTCCAGCGGCGCTGCCTCGGGCGGATGGAGGAGTACGGGACGTCGGGGCGCACCGTCGTCTTCGTCTCGCACAACATGCCGGCCGTCTCTCGGCTGTGCGAGCGCGTGATCCTGCTCTCCGGCGGCACGATCGCGATGGACGGCCCCGCCGAGGAGGTCGTCGCCCACTACCTCCACACGGAAACCGGGACGGCGTCGTGGCGCCGCTGGGAGGGGACGGACTCACCGGGGAACGACCTCGTTCGACTTCGCGGCGCCCGTGTGGTCGACTCCGACGGCGGGATCGTCGACGCGAGCGACGTCCGGCAACCCGTCGGGATCGAGATCGGCTTCGACGTCCTGCGGCTGGGAGAGCCGGTCTTCGCCCAGATCAAGCTTCTCGACCAGCGGGGGGACATCGCGTTCAACGCTCTCGACAGCCGCCCGGAGTGGCGGGTACCGAGCGCGCCCGGCAGCTACGTGGTCACCGCCTGGCTCCCCGGCAACCTGCTGAACGAGGGGCTCTACACGGTCAACATCGCCGTGTGCACCGCCGGCGCGAAGCTGATCCACCACGCCGGAGTGGTGGAGGCGGTCTCGTTCACCGTGTACGACCCGGCGGAGGGCGACTCGTCGCGGGGGAGCTTCACGGGGCCGCTGCGCGGCCCGGTGCGGCCGCTCCTCGAGTGGACGACGGCGTCCGACTAGCCTACGGCGTACTGCACGACGGGATCGGCGACGCCGTTTCCGGCCAGCGTGAAGTTGCGGACCGAGAGCGACTTCAGCGACGCCGCCGAGCAGTACGTCGCCGTGGCGAGCGCCCTGGGCTTCGCGGTCGCGAAGCCGCCCCGGTGCAGCCCGCTCGTGTTGCAGAGGATCAGCGTGCCGCGCGGGGCCGTGAACGTCTCGATCGCGTCCCCGGCGACCGTGCCCGAGACCTCGTCCTCGGAGATGCGCCCGGTCGTCATCGGCGCCCACGGCCACGAGCTCGCGTAGCGGCCGCCCGGCTGGCTGCCGCTGACGTACTCGAACGGGCCCGCGGTCTCGTCGACGTCGACGAGGTAGAGGAACGCCTTCAGCAGGTGCTTGTCGTCGAAGTCGCGGTGCCAGAGCTGCGAGGCGGCCCGCTCGGATCCCGCCGGCTGCGGCGCCGTGTACCAGAGGTCGACGTACGAGAGCTTCGCCCACATCTGCAGGTACGCGTTGGCGACGTCGAGCAGCCGGTGCGAGAGGCAGACGCGCAGCCACGCGCTTTCTGCGAGGTCGAGGGTGACTCCTTCGAAGCTGTAGGCGCGGACGACGAACTCCTTGCCCGCCCGGCGCCGCAGTGCCGCCGGCGAGCCGCCGCTCGCCTCCGCTGCGAGCGCGCTCTCCGTCTCGGCGACGAACGCCGAGCCCTGCTCGAGGACGGCGCCGGTGAGCTCCTCGCCGACGAGGTCGGAGAACGGGAGTGCGACGAATCCGTCGCGATCGAGCGCCTCGACGATGCCGCGCTGGACGTCGTCGAGAGCGGGGTGGTGCGAGGCGAAGCGCCTCCGGCTCTGGCGGTTCGAGAGCGCGCGGTCGTGGAGGTCGTAGGTCGCGGCGATGCCGCGCCGTTCGAGCGCGGTCGCGACGTGGTTGATGCGGGAGGCGATGTGAGTGCGCTGGCGGTGCATTCGTCGTCTCGCTGCGCGACTAGGCTAGCGCGATGGCTCGGATGGTGCGCACCGCCACCGACGCCCCTGCCGCCGTGGACGCGCGTCCGTTCGACGCCTTCTACTGCTATCGCGATTCGCCTCAGCGGCGCGGCGCGCTCGCAGCCGGGGCCGGCGCTCCCGAGCGGTACCTCCTCTTCGGGCTCGACGAGAGCGCCGCGAAGGGCATCCGGGTCCGGCACAACCTCGAGCGTCCGCTGCCGTCGCCCGGGTGGGCCCGGCTCGTCGACCGCGGGGCGAACTGGGCGGTGCAGCGCGCGGGCGGCTACGGCGGCGACCTCCACAGCGTGCTGCCGAGCCTCCGCACGCTGAACCGGGCGGACGTCGTCTGCTCGACCGTGGACACGGTCGGGATTCCGCTCGCGCTCCTGCACCGGGCGGGGCTCGCCCGACCGCCGCTCGTGTACGTGTCGATCGGTCTGCCCGAGCGCATCGCGAAGCTCCGCGAAGGGCGGGCCGCCCGCACGTACCTCGATGCGCTGCGACGGGTCACGGCGTTCGTCGCCTACAGCGAGTACGAGGCCGGGTTGCTCCGCGAGCTCGTGGGCGAGGGCGGGGTGCCGCCGATCGTGTTCGTGCCGTTCGGTGTCGACGTCGCCTACTTCGTCCCGGTCACGAGCGTCGAGCCGGATATCGACGTCGTCGCGATCGGGGCGGACCCGCACCGCGATTTCGCCCTTCTTCTCGCGATCGCCGAGCGGCACCCCGGACGGCGCTTCCGGATCGTCGCGGGACGCGACGCCGCGCGCGGGCTCGGCTCGCTCCCGGCCAACGCAGAGCTGGAGGTCGACATCCCGCTTCGCGAGGTCCGCGACCGGCTGGCCCGCGCGCGCGTCGTCGCGCTCCCCGTGCGAGCGAACAGCTACTCGGGCGCGACGACGGTCCTGCTGCAGGCGCTCGCGATGGGCAAGCCCGTGGTCGTCTCGCGAACGCCGGCGATCGCGACGGGGTACGGGCTGGTCGACGGTGGCAACTGCAGGCTGGTCGAGCCCGGCGACGAGCGGGAGTTCGAGGAGGCATTGCTGGGTCTGCTCGCTGACGCGACCGCTGCGGAGCGGCTCGGCGTCCAGGCGAGGCTGACGGCGGAGCTCGAGCTCTCGTGGGAGCGGTACACGACGGCGATGACCGACGTGATCGCCGCCGCCGTTGAGCGACACTGACTCTCGTGGACGTCCGCTCGGCAGCTCGTTTCGCACGCCGTCAGGCTCGGTCGGCGACCGGGCGGCTCGAGACGGAGGTCGAGCGAGTGCGCTCGCGGAGCGGGAGGGCGGACGTTGCCGTGTTCCACGAGTTCGTTCCTCCGCCCACCGGCGGAGGGAGCCAGTTCCTGCGCGCGCTCGTCGGAGAGTGGGAGCGCCGGGGGCTCGACGTCGAGCTCGACCGGATCTCGGGCCGGACGCCGGCCTGCCTCTTCAACTCGTTCAACTTCGACTTCGCGCGGCTGCGCCGATTCGCCCGCCGCGACTGCCGGCTCGTCCACAGGGTGGACGGGCCGATCGGCGCGTATCGCGGCTACGACGACGGCACCGACCGGCGAATCCTCGCGCTGAACCAGTCGCTCGCCGCGGCGACCGTCGTGCAGTCGCGCTACAGCCTGGAGAAGCACGCGGAGCTCGGGCTCGAGCTCCGCGACCCGGTGGTGATCCCGAACGCGCCCGATCCGCGCATCTTCTTCCCACCGGCGGCGCGGGAGCCGCTCGACGGGAGGCGTGTGCGGGTGATCGCGTCGAGCTGGTCGGACAACCCTCGGAAGGGAGCCGCCACCTTCGAGTGGCTCGATCGCCACATCGACTCCGAGCGCTTCGAGCTCACCTTCGTCGGACGCAGCGCCGTGCGGCTCGAGCGGAGCCGGATGCTCCCACCGGTCCCCTCGGCGGAGCTCGCCGAGCTCCTGCGCGGCCACGATCTGTACCTCGCGGCGAGCCTCGACGACCCGTGCTCCAACGCACTGCTCGAGGCGCTCGCGTGCGGCCTGCCGGCGGCGTTCGCCGCGAGCGGCGGTCATCCCGAGCTCGTCGGCGAGGGCGGCCTGCCGTTCTCGACGGCGGAGGAGCTGCCGAGCGTCCTCGACGCACTCGTCGCCCGACTCGACGAGCGGAGGGCCGCGATCAGCGTCCCGTCGCTGTCCGAGGTCGCCGACCGCTACTTGGCGGTGCTCGGGGGATGAGACTCAAGGCCGGGCTCGCCTCGCCCGCTCGAGTGGCTCTCCGCGGCATGGTGCGCGCACGGACGCGGCCGTGGTCGACGCGCAGCCGGCTCTTCGTCGTCGGCGATCGCGGCGGCTGGTCCGTCGACGAGGACGCAGCGCACGTCGTTGCCGTTGCGCATCGCCTCGGGGTGCGCGTCGCGCCGGCAGGTTGGGCGCGCTTCGCCGAGCGCCAGGCCGTCTTCCACACGAGCCAGTTCGAGGCGGTGGAGCCGCGCTGGCTCGACTCCTCGCACGCGCTCGGCGTCGCGTACCTGCACGGGAGGCCCGGAACAGCGGGGATGCCGGACTTCGACCGCTGCTTCGCCACGTTGCGACGACGGCCCGACCGTTTCGCATGCGTGCAGGTGACCCACGCCGAGATGCACGACCTCGTCCGATCGGCAGGAGTCCCTGCCGAAAGGGTCTTTCGTATCCCGCTCGGCATCGACCTGGAGCACTTCCCGCTCGGTGAAGCCGCGGCCCGGGGACGGGCGCGCGAGCTGCTCGGACTGCCCGCCTCCGCATTCGTCGTCGGCTCGTTCCAGAAGGACGGAGTCGGTTGGGGCGACGGTCTCGAACCGAAGCTGATCAAGGGTCCGGACCTGCTCGTCTCGGTGCTCGAGCGTCTGCGGGAACGGGCGCCCGAGCTCGTCGTCCTCCTCACGGGCCCTGCGCGCGGGTACGTGATGCGCGAGCTCGAGCGCCGGGGCATCCCGTACCGGCACATGCTCGCGCGCTCCCGGAGGGAGCTCGCCACGGCCTACCACGCGCTCGACCTCTACCTGGTGACGTCTCGGCAGGAGGGCGGTCCGAAGGCGGTCCTGGAGTCGATGGCCGCCGGCGTGCCGCTCGTCAGCACCCGGGTCGGTCAAGCGCAGGACCTCGTCGAGGACGGCGCAAACGGCATGCTCGTGGACGTGGACGACGTCGACGCACTCACAGAGCGATCTGCTCTCTTGCACGACGATCCCGGCTTGGGCGCCACGCTCCGCGCGGCCGGCCGCCGGACGGCGGAGGCCTTCGCGCTCGAGCGCCTCGACGGGCGCTGGCGTGCACTGCTGAGCCTCCTCGTCGACGATGGCCCGGCCGCGAGCGTCGGGGTGTCGAGATGACCCGACGCCCGCTCACCCTCCGGCGTGTGGCCGCGGCGGCGGGTCGCCGAATCCCGCGCGCACCCTTCCGTCGGCTCCTCCCGGCCGAGCCGCTGCGGCCGATCTTCCGCTTCTGGCTCTCCGTCCTGGCGTCGCAACCGGACAGGCGAAAGGCGACGCGGGAGCTGCTCGAGGTGTACGAGGACGCCTACCGTGCGGTCGACCGCGCGGCGATCGCCTACGACGACGGCGTTCACGCGAAGCACCGCCTCACCGGCTACCACGAGTTCTTCGTGGAGCGGGTGTCCCCTGGCGAGCGCGTCCTCGACATCGGCTGCGGCAAGGGAGAGCTCGCGTTCGATCTCGTGACAAGAGCCGGCGCGTCGGTCGTCGGCGTCGACAACAGCTCGTTCCACCTCGGGTTCGCCCGGTCGACGTTCCGTGACGACCGGCTCGAGTTCGTCGAGGCGGACGTGCTCGAGCACATACCCGGAGGGCGCTTCGACGTCGTGGTGCTCTCGAACGTCCTCGAGCACGTCGACGACCGGGTCGGGCTGTTGCGTCGCGTCGTCGCGTCGGCCGAGCCGGGGCGCGTCCTGCTGCGAGTTCCCGTTCTGGCGCGCGACTGGACCGTTCCGCTGCGCCAGGAGCTCGGCCTGCCGCACTTCACCGACCCGACGCACTTCGTCGAGTACGAGCCCGACGGGTTCCGCGCCGAGCTCGCGGCTGCGGGGCTCCATGTGACGGAGCTGATCCTGACCTGGGGCGAGATCTGGGCGACGGCCGTGCCGAAGCCATGAGCCGGGGAGACGTCGCCGCCGCACGCGCCGGCCGCTACGGGCGGGCCGCGGCGCGTTGGGGCCGGCTGCTCGTCACCCGGGTCCCCGTGACCGGCGTGCGCGTCTTCTACGGACACGACCGCGTGCCGGGCCCGGGCGAGCCGTCGGCCGGTGGCACGGCGAAGTTCCAGAAGCTCGCCGTGCGCTTTCCGAACTCGCCGACGGACTTCAGCGTGCTCTACCTCGGCTCGAGCGCGCTGCCACGCGACCTGCGGGAGCTGCTCTGGATCGCCGGCCGCCGAGGCGCTCCGGTCGTCGTCAACCAGGACGGCGTCGGCTACCCGGGCTGGGCCGGCGCGCGGACGGTGAGCGTGAACCGGCCCCTGCGGCGGGCGCTGCTCGCCGCCGACCACGTGCTCTACCAGAGCGAGTTCTGCCGGCGCGCGGCGGACGCCTTCCTCGGCCCGGCTCGCGGCGGGTGGGAGGTTCTCCACAACGCGGTCGACGTCGACCGCTTCCAGCCGCCGAGGACCTCGCCCGACGACGGCCCGGTCCTGCTCCTCGGCGGCGACCAGACGCAGCCCTACCGGCTCGAGCTCGGCCTGCGGACGCTCGTGGCGCTCCTGGCGCGCGAGCCCGCGGCGCGCCTCCTCGTCGCCGGTCGACTCACCGTCGATCCGGGGCCGCTCCTCGACCGGCTGGGCCTGCGCGACCGCGTCGAGCTCGTCGGCCGCTACTCGCAGGACGAGGCGCCCGGTCTCTACGGCCGCGCGCACCTGCTTCTCCACACGAAGGTCAACGACCCCTGCCCGAACGTCGTGCTCGAGGCCATGGCGTGCGGGCTGCCCGTCGTCTTCCCGGCGAGCGGCGGCACGGTCGAGCTCGTCGGGGACGAAGCGGGCGTCGGGGTTCCCCATCGCGACGGCTTCGACCGCGACGAGCCGCCGTCCGCGGAGGCGATGGCAGACGCGGTCGGGTCCGTCCTGGCGAGCCTCGACCGGTACGGCGAGGCAGCGCGCCGGCGAGCGGTCGAGCGCTTTCCGCTCCAGCCGTGGCTCGACCGCCACGCCGAGCTCTTCGAGAGGCTGGTGTGGTACTA
>Ga0187766_10002780_pt1 | contig 10264 bp, 7 predicted proteins | sample 0216_QUI02_MP05__4_FD_132971 | JGI IMG/M metagenome (GOLD analysis project Ga0187766, IMG submission 132971) | Tropical peat soil microbial communities from peatlands in Department of Meta, Colombia - 0216_QUI02_MP05_20_MG | ecosystem: Environmental > Terrestrial > Soil > Wetlands > Peat ...
CGCTCGATCGCACCCGTCGCCAGCACCACGCGCTTCGCGCGTACGCGCCAAAAACGCTGGCGGAGCGCGCCGCCTTTCAACGCTGCGTGATCGCCGACCCGCTCGGCAATCCCGAGGAAGTTATGGTCGTAATAGCCGAATACGGTCGCACGCGGGAGAAGCCGCACGTCGGGCATCGACACAAGCTCACGGACGGTCGCACCCACCCATTCGAGTGCCGGGACGCCGTCGATCGTTTCGCGGGTGCCGAGGAGCGATCCGCCGAACTCGTTTTGCTCGTCCGCAAGGATGACGCGCGCACCACCCCGTGCTGCGGCCAGGGCGGCCATGAGCCCCGCCGGACCACCACCGACGACGAGCACGTCGCAATGGGCGTTTACCCGCTCATACCGGTCGGGGTCGCCTTCCGTCGGCGCCTTGCCCATCCCAGCCATTCTCCGAATGCCACTTTCGTAAGTCATCCAGAGCGAGCGAGGCCACATAAAGGTCTTGTAATAGAAGCCCGCCGGGAAGAGTGGCGAGAGCAGGTTGTTGATGCCGCCGAAATCGATCTCGAGGCTCGGCCAACGATTTTGGCTTTCGGCTATGAGACCGTCATAAAGCTCGATCTGCGTGGCTCGGACGTTGGGCTCGCTTCGTCCGCCGACACCGAGCTGGATGAGAGCGTTCGGCTCCTCCGAGCCGGCCGAGAATATGCCCCGCGGTCGATGATATTTGAAGCTTCGGCCGACGAGAGTAATCCCGTTCGCCAGGAGGGCCGAGGCAAGCGTGTCGCCGACATAGCCTTGGAGCGCGCGGCCGTCAAAGCGAAACTTGATCGGCTTCGATCGGTCGATCCGTCCTCCTTGGGCAAGACGCTGACCCTGCGGGCTCATTTCGTTACCTCGGGGGGTGGGTCGTCCATTTTGTAGACCGCGACGATCTCGTGGCTCACCGTGTCGCGCACCAAGTTGAACCAGCGTCGGCATCCGAAGCGATGCACCCAGCGTTCGCGGTGCAGTCCTTTCGGATTTGCGCGCATGTAGAGGTAATCGGCCCATTCCGCATCGCTTGTCGCCTCCGGCCTCGCGGGGCGGGCGATGTGGCTTTCCCCGCCACATGCGAACTCGGTCTCTTCACGCGGACCGCACCAGGGACATTGGATAAGGTGCATGCCGTAAATTCCTCAATGTGCGACGCCGGCCGAGCCGTGCTCGTCGAGCAGCCGTCCGATTTCGAAGCGCTTCAACGAGAACGGGGCTGCGAGCGGATGGGGCTCGTCGCGCGCAATAGTGTGCGCGAAGGCGAAGCCCGAGCCGGGAATCGCTTTGAATCCGCCCGTCCCCCAGCCGCAGTTGAAGAATAAACCCTCGATCGGCGACTTGCCGATGATCGGGCTTGCATCCGGGCATATATCGACGATTCCACCCCACTGGCGCATCATCCGCAGCCTGCTCACGATCGGGAAAAGCTCCTTGAGGGCGGCAAGCTGCGCCTCGATGATGTGGAAGCTGCCGCGCTGGGCGTAGGAGTTGTATCCGTCGATGCCAGCACCAAGCACAAGCTCGCCCTTGTCGGATTGACTCACATAGACGTGGACCGCACCCGACATGACGACCGTATGGAGCACGGGCTTGATCGGCTCGGAAACGAGTGCTTGAAGCGGATGGCTTTGAATAGGGAGGCGCAGGCCGGCCATCGCCGCGACGACACTCGCGTGCCCGGCAACGACGACCCCGACCTTCTTGGCGGCGATGTAACCCTTTCCCGTCTCGAGCCCCTCGATCCGCCCTCCCACGAGTCTGAGGCCGGTGACCTCGCAATTCTGGATGATATCGACGCCGCGTGAGTCGGCTGCGCGTGCGAATCCCCATGCCACGGCATCGTGCCGCGCCGTACCGCCGCGGCGCTGGAGGGAGGCGCCGTACACCGGATAGCGCGAGTTGGGGGAGATATTGAGGATGGGGCAGTATGCCTTGAGCTGCTCTGCGCTGAGCAATTCGCCCTCGATCCCGTTGAGGCGCATGGCATTGACAAGTCGCTGCTGGGCGCGGAACTCATGCGGGCTATGCGCGAGCATTGCAAGCCCCCGCTGGCTCAGCATGACGTTGAAGTTGAGCTCCTGACTCAAACCCTCGTAGAGCTGCAGCGACTTTTCATAGATCGCCGCCGAATCGTCGTTGAGGTAGTTCGAGCGTACAACGGTCGTGTTGCGCCCGGTATTGCCGCCGCCGAGCCAACCCTTTTCGAGCACCGCGACGTTCCGGATGCCGTGCTCCTTGGCAAGATAGTATGCTGTCGCCAAGCCGTGGCCGCCGGCCCCGACGATGACCACGTCATAGGCCGCTTTTGGCTCAGGGCTGCGCCAGGCGCGCTCCCATTCCGTATGACCGACCAGCGCATTGCGCGCCAGGCTGAAGATCGAATATCGCCGCACCCTTGACCCCCGGTCCTGCGCTCCTTTTTGTGCGCTGGCACTGCATTGTTACATCGGGAAATGTTTGGGACAACAACGAACTCCGTGCCGTTCCTGCGGCATGTTGTTCACTTAATTGGCGAATGCGCGAAAGAACTTGACGCCGCCCTATGGTTATTATTAGCAGTGTCGTATATTAGAACGCGCATTACGTGTGATCGATTCGGCTGGCCAGCATGGCGGGTCATTCGCTGTGCATCGATTCCCTTGTGTGGCGAATCCGAAATTCGCCATGTCTGGGTGCGGGGCCGTGAGCGAATTTCGGATTCGCCACACTAGGGGACGGGATGCAAGATAGAGCACGCGGCCGTAACGCCTCGCTCGCGGCGAATCCTCGGAGTTCAAACGCCGCTCCGGAGCCGTCGATTGGCGTTCGATTCCGCCAAGCGATCGATGCAATCCCCGATGGATTCGCGATTTACGGCGCGGATGGCCGGCTTATCGCCTGCAATACTCGTTACCGACAGATTTTCCCGATGGTTGCGAATCTCATGCAACCTGGCGTTACGTTTGAAACGCTTTTACGCGAGAATGTCAGGCAAGGTCAGATCGCCGGAATTGAGCCGGACGACGAAACCTACATTCAGAATCGAATTGCCGGACACTTCCACCCGAGCGGTCCGCTCGAACTCCGTCTTGTCGACGGTCGCTGGATTCGCGTCCATGAGCGTCGGATGGCGGATGGCGGCATCGTCTCGATCCGCACGGACATTTCTGAACTCAAGCGGCGCGAAGAAGCCCTTATCGAGGCGCGCGGCCGCCTGGTCGATTCGATCGAGGCGATCTCGGAAGGCTTCGCGCTTTACGATGCTGAGGATCGGCTCGTCCTGTGCAATTCCAAGTACCGGGAGTTCTACGCCGAGAGTGCCGAACTTTTTGTCGAGGGAGCCACGTTCGAACACATCATCCGCGAGGGTGCTCGGCGCGGCCAGTATGCCGACGCGGTCGGTCGGGTCGAGGAGTTCGTGGCCGAGCGGCTTGCCTCCCACCGCAATCCGCAAGGTGCGATCGAACAAAAGCTCGGCAGTGGACGCTGGCTGCGCATCGCCGAACGCCATACGCGCGAAGGTGGCACGGTCGGCATTCGCACCGATATCACCGAACTCAAGCAGCGCGAGGCGGCACTTGGCGAGAGCGAGGCGCAGTTGCGGGCGATGAAGGAGCGCGCCGAGGCGGCAAATTCGGCGAAGTCGCGCTTTCTTGCCGCGATGAGCCACGAGATTCGCACGCCGATGAACGGTCTCCTCGGAATTCTGGGTATTCTCCGCGACGAAGCGGTCACGCCCGAGCAGCGCCGCTATGTTGAGATCGCTCAAGAATCCGGCCAAGCGCTCCTTGCGATCGTGAACGATATCCTCGATTTCTCGAAGCTCGAAGCCGGCAAGACCGCGCTCGAAATCACCGATTTCGATCTTGTCGAACTGGTCGAAAGCGTTGTCGCGCTGTTGAAGCCGCGCGCTCGGGATAAATCGCTCGCCCTTGAGGTCCGAATCGGCGATCGGATCGCCAAATCGCTCAAGGGCGATGCCGGACGGATTCGCCAGATCCTCCTGAATCTGGCCGGCAACGCCGTGAAATTTACGAGCGAAGGATCGGTGACCATCATCGTCGATGAGCTGCCGCGGCAAGGCGATAAGATCATCTTGCGCTTTCAATGCGCGGATACCGGCTGCGGAATTCCGGCCGAGCGCCGCAGGGAGTTGTTCCAGGAATTCTGCCAGCTCGAATCGAACTTCCAAAATCGGCAAGGCGGCACCGGGCTCGGCCTTGCGATCTCGAAGCGCCTCGTGGACCTGATGGGAGGCGCGATCGGTCTCGAGAGCCCGGAGGGTTCCGGCTGCATCTTTTGGTTCGTCCTACCGCTCGAGCCCGGTGTGTCGCTCGCACCCCCGCCACCGGTCTCGCCGCCGAAGGTCCGCCAGCCGGAGAGGCGCGCTGAGGGCTCGCGCGCTCGCATCCTCCTCGCGGAGGACAACCGGATCAATCAGCTCGTTGTGATCGAGATGCTCAAGCGTAGCGATTTTCACATCGACGCCGTGGCCAACGGCGCCGAGGCGATCGAAGCGGTCAGCTCACTCCCCTACGATCTCGTTCTCATGGATGTCCAAATGCCCGAAATGGACGGTTGCGAAGCGTCGAGCGTCATCCGCAAGCTATCCGGGCCGAAGGGGACGGTCCCGATCGTCGCCCTCACGGCCTACGCCATGCAGGGCGACCGGGAACGTTGCCTCGCGGCGGGCATGGACGATTTTCTCACCAAGCCGATCCGCCGCAACGATCTCCTCGCGATGATCGAACGCTGGGTCGGTGCGCGCGGAAATGTAACCCCATAAATAATGGGATAGACGTTACATATAATATATTAGGTCAGGCGCGGCTGTTCCGAATTTACATGGGCTTCGACGGGGACGATGGATGCTGGATCGTCGAAGCGAATGTCGCTGATCCGCACCGAGATTGGATAACGCAGCATCGCTTCCGGCGTGTTGAGCGAACCGCTCCTGCACATTATTGACATTTCAAACACATTACGGGCACGTTACGCGTGATACGCTGCGAGATGGACGGGCCGGCGTTTCGCCCCCCAAGTGCCGGGCGCCGATTCGAACAGGCCGGCACACACCTCGCCGCAATTCGCGCAGCGGCCGTCCGGCGTCACGTTCCAGTGGCCAAGCACATACCAATCGCGTTCGATCAGCAACTCGCCACAGGCGTGGCACCAAGTGCTTTGCCCGGCGGAGTCGTGGACGTTGCCCGTGTAGGCATAGCGGATCCCAAAGTCTTGGGCGATCTTGCGCGCGCGCCGGAGCGTGGCCGCGGGCGTGGGAGATTTGTCGAGCATCTTCCAATCCGGATGGAAGGCCGTGAAATGTAGCGGGACGTCGCAGCCCAGCTTGTCGACGATCCAGCGGCACATGGCTTCCGTCTCAGCCGGCGAATCGTTCTCGCCGGGAATCATTAGGTTCGTGATCTCGAACCACACATTGGTTTCGTGCTTGAGATAGACAAGCGTGTCGAGTACCTCAGCGAGCCCGCCGGAGCACACACGCTTGTAGAATTCCTCGCTGAACGCCTTCAAGTCGACATTCGCTGCATCCATGTGGCGATAGAATTCGGCGCGCGGCTCGGCGCAGACATAACCCGCGGTCACCGCCACCGCCTTGATATTGCGCGCATGGCAGGCCTGCGCCACATCGATCGCGTACTCGTGGAAAATGACGGGGTCGTTGTAGGTAAATGCGACCGAGCGGCAACCAAGATCCTCGGCGGCGCGTGCAATCGCCTGGGGGGATGCGGCATCGGCGAGGGTATCCATCTCCCTCGATTTGGAGATGTCCCAATTCTGGCAAAAACGGCACGCGAGATTGCATCCGGCCGTACCGAAGGAGAGCACTGGCGTCCCAGGCAGGAAATGATTGAGCGGCTTCTTCTCGATTGGGTCGATGCAATAGCCCGACGAACGACCGTAGCTCGTCAGCACCATCCGATCGCCCGTCCTGGCGCGAACGAAGCACAGGCCTCGCTGTCCCTCGTGCAGCTTGCAGGCGCGTGGACAAAGATCGCACTGGATTCGCCCGTCCTCGAGCAGGTGCCAATATCCGCCCGCAATGCCGTCAAGCGCGTCAGTATTCGTTGAGTGATGACCCATTTTGTCAACCGGGTGTCACGGCACTCCGGATAAATCAGCGGAATTTATTTCCGCGCACGGCCCAAGCCCCTGGCCGGTCGGTCGCGGCATCACTATATCACTGCCGAACAGCCCAGTGCATCATATGGGTCGAGCGGCACGATGGCGCAACGGCGGGGACAACGTGCCGCCTGCGAGGAGGGGCAGCATGGGGGATGTCCGCCCGGCGGCAGTCGCCGGTCTCTTCTATCCCGACGATCCGACGATTCTGGCGCACATGGTGAAGTGCTTGCTAGCCGAGGCCGCGGCGAAGGTTGCAACCGACGCAAGCCCACCCAAGGCGATCATCGCACCCCATGCGGGCTACGTCTATTCGGGGCCGATTGCGGCCTCGGCTTATGTACGCCTTTCTCCGCTCAAGGGCGTGGTACGCCGCGTCATACTCCTGGGGCCCGCCCATCGCGTTCCGGTATTGGGACTCGCGGCACCAAGCGTTTCCGCCTTCGCGACGCCAATCGGGCCGCTCGAGCTCGATCGCGATGCCATCGAGCGCCTTTTGTCGTTCCCGCAAGTCAGCATCGCCGACGAGCCCCACCGACTCGAACACAGCATCGAGGTGCACTTGCCGTTCTTGATCGCCGTACTTGGTGGCGTGAGGATCGTTCCGCTCGTGGTCGGCGAAGCGAGAAGCGAAGCCGTCGACGAAGTCATCGAAGCTCTGTGGGACGGGCCGGAGACACTGATCGTCGTCAGCTCCGATCTAAGCCACTATCTCGACTACGAAACCGCGCGCAAGACGGACCGCGCGACCTCGACGGCGATTGAAGCTCTCGATGCAGACGCGATCGGCTGGGACCAAGCCTGCGGCCGGATTCCGATAGCCGGCCTCCTGCAAACGGCGCGGCGACGCGGGCTCAAGGCGCGCATGGTCGATCTTCGCAACTCGGGCGATACCGCCGGGCCGCGTCGCGAGGTCGTGGGATATGGCGCTTATTTATTCGACTGATCCGACCGGCGAAGTGCGACACGCCACTTCGGACGACGTGGCGTTGCTCGCCCGACACGGCAGAGCGCTTCTTTCCCTGGCCCGCGCGAGCATCGCCTGGCGTCTGCGGGCGGGCAGCTCGCTCGCTTTGGATCCCGCCCATTACGCCGATGAAATACAAGTCAATCGCGCCGCTTTCGCGACATTGAAGAAGAATGGGGAGCTGCGCGGCTGTGTGGGCACGATGAACGCGTGGCGCCCGCTCGTTACCGACGTCGCCGAGAATGCCGCAGCGGCTGCCCTTGAGGACCGACGATTTCCCCCCGTGGTCGTCGCCGAACTTCCCGCCCTCGAAATTGCGATTTCAATTTTGACCGCACCCTCTCCGATCCAAGCAGGGACCGAGGCCGAGCTTATCGCCCAACTGCGTCCGGGTATTGATGGACTGATCCTTCGCGATTCGAAGCACCATGCACTCTTCCTGCCGCAAGTTTGGACACAGCTCGACGATCCACAAGCGTTCCTCGCCCACCTAAAGGCGAAAGCGGGTCTGGCGGAAGAGTATTGGTCGCCCGCCTTGACATTCGAGCGGTTCACGAGTCACTCGATCGCAGAGTCTCAATTCGCACCCGACTGAACGGCAAACCTTTACAACCTCCCCACTTGTCAGCAAAGTGCGTCCTGAAAAAAACCAGTGAAGGTTGTCATGCACGAACCGAAGACTTTGCTTCAGATGGCCGGCGCCTCGACACAGCCGAGCCGGATTGACGATTCGGCCCTCGTCCTGATCGATTGCCAACGCGAATACGTGGACGGGAAGCTCGCCCTCCCCGGCGTCAAGCCGGCACTCGAGGAAGCAGGGCGCATACTCTCCCTCGCGCGCGTCGGCGGCGCGCCGATAATCCACATCGTGCATCACGCCGCGGCCGGCGGGGGCGCCTTCGATCCGACGACATCGTTTGTCGATATTGCGGAGCCGGTGCAACCGCGCAAGGGTGAGGCGATCATCGTCAAAAACAAGCCGAACTCCTTTGCGGGAACCGATCTCGATGCCCGTCTCAAGGCGCTCGGCAAGAAAGAGCTTATCGTCGTCGGATTCATGACCCATATGTGTGTCAGCTCCACGGTGCGTGCGGCACTCGACTTTGGCTATCGCTGCACGGTCGTGGCGAATGCGGCGGCAACACGCGACCTGCCAGACGGCCACGGTGGTGTCGTCGATGCCGATTCGCTTCACCGCATGGAGCTTGCGGCTCTTGCCGACCGCTTTGCCGTGGTCGTCGACGACGTCAAGGCTTGGGCCGGCTGACGGCACACTCCCACAGAGCGTTGTGCCTGTTCTTCGTGTGAGGTGGCGAGCCCCCTCCGAGCCGATGGCGAGAGGAAATTCCGATGGGAATGTTTGGCGTGGGACAGTCCGTTCGCCGGATCGAGGATCGGCGGCTCCTGACCGGCCTTGGCCGTTATACCGACGATATTGCATTGCCCCGGCAGGCATTCGGGTATGTGGTGCGCTCGCCCCACGCCCATGCCCGTATCGCGAGACTCGATCCACGGTCGGCGCGCGAAGCGGAGGGAGTCCTTGCCGTCCTGACGGCTAAAGAGGTGATCGCTGAGAATCTCGGCACCCTGCCCTGCGCCGTCGCCCTTCGGAGTAAGGACGGCTCTCCCCTCGTAACGCCGGTTCGCCAGCTTCTTCAGGGGGAGCGGGCGCGCTTTGTGGGCGATCCGGTCGCCTTCATCGTCGCCGAAACTCTTCAGCAATCGCGCGATGCGGCGGAATTATTCGAGGTCGAGTACGAAGACCTCCCTTCGATTTCGTCGACCAAAGGAGCCCTCGCCCCGCAGACGCCGCGCGTTTGGGAGAATGCGCCCGACAATGTGTGCTTCGACTGGACGTTGGGCGACAAGGTGAAAACGGATGAAGCGTTTGCAATGGCCAAGCGCATCATCCGGCTGGAATTCATCAACAATCGCATCGTGCCTAACTCGATGGAGACACGAAGTGCGATCGGCGATTACGATCCGGCCACCGGCAAATCGACCCTCTACACCTCGAGCCAAGGGACCCACGCGCTGCAAGCGGTCTTTTCGTCCATGCTCGGCATACCCAAGGAAAAACTTCGCGTCGTGACGCCGGACGTGGGTGGGGGATTCGGTATGAAGTTCTTTCCCTACCCCGAGCAGGCCCTCGTCCTGTGGGCGGCGAAGCGCCTAAAGCGCGCCGTACGCTGGACGAGCGAGCGGAGCGAGGCGTTTTTGGCCGACAGCCATGGGCGGGACAACGTGACGCTCGCCGAAATTGCAGTTGACGAGAGCGGCCGGTTCCTCGCATTACGCGTTTCGACCATCGCGAATTTGGGCGCCTACCTCTCCTATTTCGGCCCGTACATCCCGACCGTCGCGGGCGCCAACATGGTCCCAGGCGTCTACGACTTTAAGAGCGTGTTCGTCGAGGTAAAGGGCGTCTTCACCAACACGACACCGACCGACGCCTATCGAGGGGCCGGCCGGCCGGAAGCCGCATATCTTATCGAGCGCATTGTCGACTACGCAGCGCGCGAACTTGGCGTATCGCCCTACGAGATTCGGCGGCGCAATTTCGTAAAGCCGACCGCTATGCCTTACATCACCGCGACCGGAAACATCTACGACACCGGCGATTTCGCGCGTGCTTTGGCGGAGGCGTTGAAACAGGCCGATTGGGATGGATGCCCCTCACGCAAGACGGCCTCCCGCAAATCCGGCAAGCTTCGCGGGATCGGACTCGCATATTATATCGAGCGATGCGGCGCCGGGTTTGACGACCGCGCTCTCGTTCGGTTCGAGCCGAATGGTGACGTGAGCCTCTACGTGGGCTCAATTTCGAATGGCCAGGGCCACGAGACCGCATTTTCGCAGCTCGCCGCCGATCGATTTGGCATCGATATCGCGCGTGTCAAGGTGATCCAAGGCGACACCGATGCGGTCGAGTACGGCAACGGCACAGGCGGCTCGCGCGCGTTGGCCGTGCAGGGTTCGGCTGTAGTCTTAGCCGCGGACAAAGTGCTGGCGAAAGCCAAGGACATCGCAGCGCATTTACTGGAAGCGAACTCGCTCGACCTCGCGTTCAGCGAAGGAGTCTTCTCGATCGCCGGAACGGATCGGCACATTTCCTTCGACGACGTCCTCAAGGCCGCGTTCGACCCCGCCAAGC
>Ga0187766_10002783_pt1 | contig 10262 bp, 10 predicted proteins | sample 0216_QUI02_MP05__4_FD_132971 | JGI IMG/M metagenome (GOLD analysis project Ga0187766, IMG submission 132971) | Tropical peat soil microbial communities from peatlands in Department of Meta, Colombia - 0216_QUI02_MP05_20_MG | ecosystem: Environmental > Terrestrial > Soil > Wetlands > Peat ...
CGTCGCCATGGTCGCGGACAGCCTGGGCTTCGCCGTGGACGAAATCACGGAGACCATCGAGCCGGTCGTCGCCGCCGAGCGCGTGCAGACGGAATTCCTGACGGTGGAACCCGGCCAGGCTGCCGGCGTCCACCAGATTGCCCGCGGCACTTCCCAGGGAAAGGAACTCGTCTTCCTCGAGCTGCGCATGTACGTCGGCGCGAAGGACCCCGCCGACACCATCGAGCTGACCGGCCACCCCAGCGTCCGCCTGGTGATTCCCGGCGGCGCCCACGGCGACCTCGCCACCGCCGCCGTCGTGGTCAACACCATTCCCGCCATTCTGGATGCGCCGGCGGGCCTGCGCACTTCGCGCGACCTGCCCATCGGCTTCTTCCCGCCTACCGCCAAGCCGTAAGGCAAGTGGCGAGTGACGAGTGCGACCGGCTGCTCCGTCCCTGGGGCTCTGGCGGAAGTCCTGCGGGCATGCCTGACGACGGTTCCCCGTCGGAATCGTCACTTCCAGAACTGCATGACCGCGGCGTAATCGAGGTCTTCCCGCGCCGAGCCTTTCACCGCGCTGTAGATTTCGCGTGCCGCGGCGGTTGCCGGCAGGGCCACGCCGAGCTGGTTCGCGAGATCGAGCGCCAGGCCCAGGTCCTTGTGCATCAGGCGCAGCGGGAAGCTCGGCGGATACTCCTTTTTCAGCAGCAGCGGCGCCTTCACGTCGAGCACTGCGGCGCGGGCCATGCTGGACTGCATGACCTCGACGAGCTTTTCCCCGGCGATGCCCGCGCGCGTCACCAGCGCCAGCGCTTCCGCCAGGGCGTCCACTTCGAGCGCCAGAATCATGTTCATTGCCAGCTTGATGGTTTGCCCCGCGCCGTTGGCGCCCAGGTGAAACCACCGCTTGCCCATCGCGGAGAGCACCGGCTCGGCGGCCTTCAGCGTTTCCGCATCGCCGCCCACCATGAAAACCAGTTCGCCCTTTTCCGCGCCCCAGGTGCCCCCCGTGACCGGCGCGTCGAGGAAGCGCACGCCGCGCTCGCCGCAAGCCCCCGCAATCTTGCGCGCCAGCATCGGTGAGATAGTGCTCGAATCGATGTAGAGGCTGCCGCGGCGAAGGCCCTGCAGCGCTCCGTTTTCGCCCCACAGAACCGATTCGAGCGCGGGCGGGTCGCTCACCATGCTGATGAGCACGTCCGAAGCCTCTGCGGCGGCCCGCGGAGAAGCGGCGCGGCGCGCTCCTGCGGCGGCCAGGGAATCGGCCCGCGAAGCGGTGCGGTTCCACACGGTCACGGGGAAGCCGGCCTTGAGAAGGTTCAGGCTCATAGGCGCGCCCATGAGGCCGAGTCCCAGGAATCCCACGGCGGGTTTGGATTCGGTGGCAGGGGTCAAGGCGGTCCTCCTCGGCGCGGCGGCGTCAGCGCGTTGTCGCGAAAGGGTTCGATTGTAGCGGAATCGCGGGGTGCGGCGAAGTGCGGCGCCGAGCCGCAAGGGCTCGGTCTTCTGGCGAAAGCGACTAGGCTTCCTTGGGGCGGTTGCGGACCGGAACCAGTTGCGGCTCCGCGCCCGCCTTGGCTGCGCTTTTGGGTGTGCCCTTGGACGTTCCAGTCGGAGCGGCTGCGCCGGGCTTCTCCGCCTCGGCCGGTTTCTCGTCAATGCGCACGATGCACTGGTAAGGGATCTCCCAGCGAAACTGCTTGGTGTGCCCCTGCTGGGAGAAGCGCTCCTCGAGAAAGATGGAGCGGCCGGAATCGGCCACGAGCTTCCCGGTGGCGGGCAAAACGATGTCGCCGGCGCGGTAGTGCACCTCTACCCGGCGCCCGAGAAAGGCGGAGTAAGACGCCATACTTTGTTCAGGATGAAGGGGCTAGAAGAGCAGGGTCAATGGTACCGAGGGCCTACAGAAATAGCCCAAGTTGTGGAAAATGTTGAGGATGGCTAGTGATGCGCCGCCGCGCCGTGACCTCCGCCGCCGGCCACAACAGCCTCCGCAGGCGCTTCCGCGCGCACCACTACGTCCGAATTGAACAGCAGAAACAGCGCCGAAACAACGCCGTAGGCCACGATCGCCACAACCACCGGGAGGAACCATCCCGCCAGGTCATCCCTTCCCGCAACCGCGCGGGAAACCCACGAATACGCCAGCCAGCCTCCGGCGAGACCGAGGTAACTCGCAAGCAGCCGGCTGGGACGCGAAAGCTCGAGTGCGCGGCCGCAGCTCGGGCAGGTCGTTCCATAAGACTGCGCCGCGGCGCGCGGGACCGGCAGCTTCGCAAAGCAGATGGGGCAGACGCGGTTGGCCACGGGTCACCTCGCGGAAGAAGCCGAAGAGGATAACCCAGGGCCCGCGGCGGAGGAAGAGGCGCCCTGTCCCGCCACCCACTCGGCCGTGACGCGGTGGCGCCATTCGAAAAGTTTTTCCAGGCGGCGCCGCGCGTACGCCCCGAAGAAAAAATGGCCGATCGCCCCGAACGGAAGCTCGTAGGTGATGCGGTCTTCTAGCGTGCTGGCATTCGGCCCGTCGGGAATGAAAACGTGCATGTGCTCCCAATACGCCAGCGGCCCGGAAACCATGCGGTCGACGAACATCTGGCCGGGCTCGCACTCGACGTGTTCGGAAACCCACTTGCGCGAGAACGGGCCGACGGAAACCGAGAGAATTACGCGCGCTCCGATGTCTTCGATTCCGCCGCTGCGCGCGATGATGCGCACCGGCTCCCACGGCGGCAGGAGTTTCTGCAGCGCGCCCGGCGCGGCGTGGAAGGCGTAAACGGCTTCCGCGGAGGCCGGCATCTCCGAAGCGCGGATGAAAAACTCCTTCATTTTGGCAATACAATACGCAATTCCGGGAAAGAGGGGAATAGCAATGAAGCGACTTGTGCTGCTCTGTTCTCTGGCGGGCGCGGCGGCGGGCCTGGCGTGGGTCTTGGGCGCGAACGCGCGCGCGGGCGGAAGGCCGGCTCCGTCCCCGGCGCCGATTGTTCTGCGGACAAGTCTGCTTTTCGACGGGCGCGGGAAAATCCTCCGCGACACGCGCGTGGCGATCGAAGGCGAAAAAATCTCGCGCCTTGACACCAAGGCCGGAGGACAGACCTACGATCTGCGCGGGCTCACCGTCCTGCCGGGCTGGATTGACACGCACGTGCATATCACCTGGCACTTCGGCGCGGACGGGCGGCTGGCCGGCGACGACGAGCCGCGCGACGCCGCCGCATACGCCGCAGCGGCCAACGCCTGGCTCACTCTCGAAGCGGGTTTCACCACGGTGCAGAGCGTCGGTTCGCCGGCGGACAAGGCGCTGCGCGACGCCATTGCCCGCGGCGCGCTGCCCGGCCCGCGCATTCTCACGTCGCTCGAGCCGGTTGTGGGCCGCGGCGAAGCCACGGGGACTCCGGACGCGCTGCGCGCCCTGGTGAAGCAGCGCGCCGAACAAGGCGCGGACGTCATCAAGATTTTCGCGTCGAAGAGCATTCGCGAGGGCGCGGGGCAGACGCTCTCGCAGGAGCAGCTCGCGACGCTGTGCGGCGAGGCGAAACTTCGCGGGCTGCGGACCGTGGTGCATGCTTATGGTCCGGCGGTGCGCGCCGCTTCGCTCGCCGGGTGCACCCAGGTCGAGCACGGGGTGTACGCGAGCGAAGACGACTTGAAGCTGCTGGCCGGGCGCGGCACTTTCTTTGACCCGCAGGCCGGCTTGGTGATTCAGAATTATCTCGACAACAAGCCGCGCTTTCTCGGCATCGGCAACTACAACGAAGAGGGCTTCGCCATCATGGCGAAGATTCTCCCCGAGGACCAGGCGCTGTTTCGCAAGGCGGTTGCGACGAAAGGGCTGAAGCTGGTCTTCGGCACGGACGCGGTGGCCGGCGCGCACGGCAGAAACGCCGAGGAGTTCCTCTTTCGCGTGAAGGACTGCGGCCAGGATGCCATGGCCGCGATGGTGTCCGCGAACGCGCTGGCCGCGGAGGCCGTGGGAATGGCGGACAAGATCGGCGCGATTGCGCCCGGATTCGAAGCGGACATCATCGCCCTCGACGGAAACCCGCTCGAGGACATCGCCGCGGTGCGCCGCGTCGTTTTCGTGATGAAAGGCGGAGTGGTTTACGTCAACCGCGTCCGCGCCCGGGACGCACACTAGGCAACAACTCCGGCGCTTGACAATTGTGCCGGGCGGGCTATCGTCTCCGTTCCGGGATTTCCCGTACTGAGGAGAAAAAATGATACGCAAGACCGCGGGTGTCATCCTTCTCGGCCTGACGCTGGTTCTCGCCGGCCTCGGGCAGGCGCAGAATGCTCCTTCGAAAATAATCGTGCTGAAGGCTGCGCGCATGTTCGACGGCAAGAGCGACGCGCTCGTCAAGCCGGGAGTCGTGGTCGTTCAGAACGGGAAGATCACCGCCGCCGGGCCGGGTTCCGCGATACCGGCTGGTGCCGAGGTGATTGACCTCGGCGACGCCACTCTGCTCCCGGGCTTCATTGACGCCCACACCCACCTCACCATGGCCTACGCCAAGGACTGGAACCAGACCGAGCTCGACAGGCTCCGCAAGCCTATCGCTCAGTTGGCGCTCGAGGCCGGCGTCAACGCCCGCGTTACCCTCATGGCCGGCTTCACCACCGTGCGCGACGTCGGCTCCATGGAGCAGCTCGACGTCGGCCTGCGCAACGCCATCAACAACGGCTCCGTGCCGGGACCGCGCATGCTCGTGACCGTTCACGCGCTCAGCGCTACCGGCGGGCACTGCGACGACTCGGCGGGTTTCCGCCCCAACCTCTTCGGACACGAGACCGGCCCGCTCGAGGGCGTCATTTACGGCGCGGACCAGGCGCGCTATGCCGTCCGCCTGGACCACAAGTACGGCGCGGACATGATTAAGGTCTGCGCCACCGGCGGCGTCCTTTCACCGACCGACCGCGTGGATACTCCGCAGCTTACCCAGGAAGAGCTGAACGCCATCGTGGACGAGGCGCGCAACCTCCGGCTGAAAACCGCCGCGCACGCCCACGGCGCCGAGGGCGCGAAGCGCGCCATCCGCGCGGGAATCAGTTCCATCGAGCACGGCTCCTTCCTCGATGAAGAGGCGCTCGAGATGATGAAGCAGCGCGGCACCTTTCTCGTGCCCACTCTCATGGCCACACGCGGCCTCGAGGAAAAACTCGCGAGAAACGAATACATGCCCCCGGCGATCATCGACAAAGCGCAGCGCGCCATCGCCGCCGTCCACGCCATGTTTCCCAAAGCCGTGGCCAAGGGCGTGCGCATCGGGCTCGGCACCGACGCCGCGGTTTATCCCCACGGCCGCAACCCCGAGGAGTTCCACCTGATGGTGGAAATAGGCAAGATGAAGCCTGTGGAAGCCCTGAAGGCCGGAACCTCCTACGACGCGGAGCTGCTCGGCCTCGAAGACAAGATCGGCACCCTCGAAGCCGGGAAACTTGCCGACGTTGTCGCCGTGCCGGGCGACCCGATCGAAAACATCCGCGTCACCGAGAAGGTTTTCTTCGTGATGAAGGAAGGCGTCGTCTACAAACGCGAGACGCCGAAGTAGGGAGCGCCGCAGATGGCTGAGGCCGAGAATAAGCGCAAGCGCGGTCTCGCTGCCTTGTGGTTCATGCTCGCCGCGTTTGCTGTTTCCGGAGCCTTCATTCGCTTACACGGCAGGCCGGCGTTTGTTGCCGGCCTCGCCGGCGGAATTCTGCTGGTCCTTGGGTTTGTGACTCTTTTTCGTGGTGAATAGACAGGAGGATGGCCATGGCGGATCTTGCCGGCGTTGTCGCCTCGGAGTTGGCAGCTTATTACCAAAAAACGGCCGCGGAACTCCACAAGTGGGTGGACCCGCTTTCCCAGGAACAGTTCTGGCGGAATCCCTACGGTTACGGCAACAGCGTCGGGCACCTGGTGCTGCACCTGACCGGCAATCTCAATTACTACATCGGAGCCCGCATCGCGGGTACGGGCTATGTCCGCGACCGCGATCGGGAATTCACGGAAACGCAGCGCCTGCCGAAGGAGCACGTGCTCGCCGCCTTTGACCGCACCATCGCCATGGTCGTCGCGACCCTCCGCAGCCAGAAACCGGAGGATTGGACCGCGGAGTATTCCGCCGACAGGGAGCCGCTGGCGAAGAACCGCTTTGCTGTGTTTCTGCGCTGCGCCGGGCACGCTTACCATCACGTGGGCCAGATGATTTTCCTCGCCAAGGAGCTGGCCAAGGACGCCGGACCGCGCGCCGCTTCCGCCTGACCGGAAAGAAACCGAGAGCTGTTCCCCGAGTTCAGCCGGCTAAGGTGGTCTTGACAATGGGAACTTGCCCCTCTTAGTGTCGGCAACGGTGGCTTCCGATGCAGCAGGGAAAGACAGTCTTCGCCGCGCACGACTCCAGGGGGCTGGGAGAGTTCGTTTTCCTCCATCCTCCCGGAACGTTCGCGCTCACTCCTGCAAGTCTGATTGCCTTGAGGGCAATCGCGGAAAACCAGAGCCTTCTGCGCGGCGTGGGCCTGGATTGGGGAAGCGGCGTCGGATGCCTGGGCATTGCCGCGTGCCGGATTCCGAGCGTCACGCGGGTCGTCGGCCTCGAACTCTCTGCATCGAATGTGGCCGTCGCGCGCGAAAACGCTTGGCGAAACGGGGTCGCGGAGAAAGCCGAGTTCGTCGAGGCGGATTCCTATGCCCCGAAAATCACCGAAGGCAGAGACCTCCTAGCCGCTCTCCGGGGAAAAGGCGATTTTCTGATTGCCAATCCTCCGTCCAGCGACGGAGACGACGGATTTGGATATCGCCGGGCGGTCTTGTCCGGCGCGCACGAATTCCTGCGAGACGCGGCGGTCGTATTCCTGAGCGTTTCCTTCCAGTACGGCCCGGGCCGCGTTCGTGATTTGTGCGTCCGCTTCCCCGAATTTTCGTTCCGGTGCGTGCTGGCTTCCACGGAGTGGGTTCCCTTCGATCTCCGCAGGCCGGACTTGCTTGACTGCCTCAAGCTTTATGCCGAAGAGGAGCACAAAGGCGGAATGCCGTACATCTTTCCCGACGGCCGCAAGAGGGAAGGAGCGTTCATGGATGCGCGCGCCGCTTTGGCGCGTTTCTTTGAGACCGGGGAAAACCCGCTTACAAAGTGGCAGAGCCTGTTGTTCCAGTTCAGAGTCGGCGCGGGCGCCAGGCGATGACCCTCGCGCAGCAAACGCGTCGCAGCGGGTCGAGCTAGGTTTCCAGCTTGAAGCGCGTCGAAGCTAGGCGGTACATCCTCCGCCACACCAGGCGGTTGATGACCACCACAACAGCGGCCATTATGATCGTGGCGGCCAGCAGCACGTCAATTTGCCCGGTATCGCTGGCGCGGCTGATCGTGCTTCCCAGGCCCGGGGTCGAGAGAATCTTGCCCTGAAAATGAAAGTACTCCGCAACGATGCTGGCGTTCCACGCCCCGCCGGAAGCGGTCACCATGCCGGTGACGAAGTACGGAAAAATCGCCGGTAGAATCAGTTTCCGCCAGCGCTCCCATGTCGTGAACCCGAAGACCGCCGCGGCTTCCTTCAAGTCGGTGGGGATCGCCATCGCGCCCGCAATCACGTTGAAGAAGATGTACCACTGCGTGCCGAGAAGCATCAGCAGCAGCGCCGCCCACTCCATTCCGCTGCGCATGCGGATGAAAAACAGCAGGATCACCGGAAAAAGCGCCGTGGCCGGAATCGACGCAGCCATCTGGCCGAGGGGCTGCGCAATGCGCGCCAGACGCGGATTCGACCCGATGGCCACGCCCGCCGGAATGGTCCACAGCGCGCCCAGCAGCAGCGCGGCGTTGACGCGAAGGAAGGTAAACGCGGCGCTGCGCAGCAACTCGAAATAATCGCCGCGGCGCAGATCGGACAGTTCGCGCCCGGCGTGATATACGGCGAAGCCGATGCCGACCACGGCCGCCGCCGCGAACACGTAGCCGCCCCAGCGGCCCCCGTGCTCCTTGCGCACCGAGCCGAACGTGGACGCGGCCCGCCTCGCCCCGGTGGCAAACGCCTGCGTGAGCCGCTCCACCACCGGCCGGACGATCCGCCGGTAGCCCCGAATCACCAGCGAAGCCCGCCCCAGCAGAACCAGAATGGCGGGTTGCGCCGCCTGCGTGCCTTCCACCTGCTCGAACTTGAACTTGTCCGCCCACGCGATCACCGGACGCCACACCAACTGGTCCAGCAGCACGATCACGACGATCATCGCCCCGACGCCCCACGCGATGGCCCTCGTGTCGCCGGCGCTTGCCGCGCTCTGCAGATACGATCCCAGGCCCGGCAAACGAAAATCCCGGTTTCCCAGGACGAACATCTCGCAGGCCATCAGGAAGAACCATCCCCCGGCGACCGACATCATGGAATTCCACACCAGCCCGATCGTCGAAAAGGGCAGGTCCAGCTCGATGAAGCGCTGCCACGACGAAAAGCGATAAATGCGCGCCGCTTCGTTCAGTTCCCGCGGCACCGTCTTCAGCGAGGAATAAAAACTGAAAGCGATGTTCCACACCTGCCCGGTGAAAATCAGCAGAATCGAGCCCAGCTCGACGCCCAGCGCCCGGCTCGGAAACAGCGCCACCATGGCCAGCATCACGCCGGGAAGAAAACTCAGCACCGGAATCGACTGCAGAATGTCCAGCAGCGGAATCAGGATCATCTCGGCGCGCGGCGAACGCGCCGCCGCATAGCCGTAGCCCAATGCGAAGACAAGACTCAGCCCGTACGCCACCGAGATGCGCACCAGGGAATAGAACGCATAGAGCGGCAGCGCGCGCGGGCTCAGCGAAATCTGCGCTGCGGGCTGCATCGGCCCCAGCCACGCGCGGCCGATGGCATAGAGCCCGTACACTGCAGCCAGCACCGCGGCGAACGCGCCGAGGTCGATCAGCAGCTGCCAGCTGCGCCGCCACTGCAGCGGGCCGCGCGGGTCCGCCGGGGGAATCGGCGCGGATGCAGCGGCTCCTGGCGCGGGCGAGGCCACGGAATCTTCAAGCCTCGGTCAGCGTCAGGAGCCCGGTCGCGGCGTCGTAGTCGAAAATCTCCGCGTACCGCCCCCATTGAATCGCGGTTTCCAGTTGGCGCTGCGACTCATCCTCGCTGAAGTGTTCGTCCAGCAGGTCGTGAAAGAACTCGTCAGGCAGCGTGCGGTTCGATTTCGCTCTCAGAGCCTGCTCCATCTGCCGCAGCAGCGGCACGTTGGCCAGCGCGCACCTGCGGAAAATCTCTTTGCGGCGCTGGATATCCGCCTGGGCGAACGCGCGGCCGTCCTCGGTAGTCGCCACGTCGCCCTCCTCCACCTTGATGAAGCCCAGAAGCGCTGCGGTATCCACCGTGGGAAGCAGGTCCTCGGCGTCCAGCACCAGCTCGTCCGCCAGCCGGTGCAGGTCCGCGCGCCCGTCGTGGTCCACCAGGATCTCCAGCAGTCCCGCCATGCCTCCGGGCCGCGTGTGCGGCAGCCGTACGAACTTCCGCGCCTCCGTCGTGCCCCGCTGCTCGGCGAGCGCGGCCGCTTCTTCGTGCTCGATGTCCGGGCGCGTAATCACGCGATAGATCGAATCCACCAGCTCCACGAAGCGCGGCATCTTGTGGTCGCGCGGGTGCGGCAGGTCCACGGCGAAGTCCGCGCGCACCCGCGCCGGATTCGTGCCCAGCACGATGGCGCGGTCCGCCAGCACCACGGCCTCTTCGATGTTGTGCGTCACGATGAAAATCGCCTGCGTGGGAATCTTCCGTCCCTGCCACAACTCCAGCAGCTCCCCCCGCAGCGTCTCCGCCGTAAGCACGTCCAGCGCCGAAAACGGCTCGTCCATGAACAGCACTTCCGGCTCGACCACCAGCGCGCGCGCCACCCCGACCCGCTGCTTCATCCCTCCGGAAAGCTCCTTCGGGTACGCCGTCTCGAAGCCGTCCAGCCCCACCGAGTCGATAATCCGCAGCGCCCGCTTGTGGCGTTCCACCGCCGCCATCCCGCGCGCCTCCAGCGGCGCTTCCACGTTTTCCAGCACCGTCAGCCAGGGAAACAGCGCGAAGCTCTGAAACACGATGGACACGTTGGGCGTTTCGCCGCTCACCGGCTCCCCGTGCCACAGCACCGCTCCCGCCGACGGCCTCGAAAGCCCCGTCAGCATCCGCAGCAGCGTGGACTTCCCGCAGCCCGACGGGCCCAGCAGCGCGATGATCTTCCCCGCGTAAATCGAAAGGTTGATGGGAGAAATCACCTGAATCTTGCTGCCGTCCGGCTGCACGTAGAATTTTTCGAGCGCGCGCGCCTCGATCAGCGGCAA
>Ga0187766_10002784_pt1 | contig 10261 bp, 9 predicted proteins | sample 0216_QUI02_MP05__4_FD_132971 | JGI IMG/M metagenome (GOLD analysis project Ga0187766, IMG submission 132971) | Tropical peat soil microbial communities from peatlands in Department of Meta, Colombia - 0216_QUI02_MP05_20_MG | ecosystem: Environmental > Terrestrial > Soil > Wetlands > Peat ...
AGAGGCGGGTTACCAGGTGTTTCGGGCCATGCTGGATTTGGATCCCCATGCTCATCTCGCCACTGAAGCGGGTAGGGTTGGTTGCTCCAGGGAGCGACAGAGCCAATTGAGGAATACGCAAAGACATCACCTACATGATGCAGGACAATATCGAAAATCACGTAGATATTGCGAGCGTGTGCTTCATCTACCAGTTCGCGCAGCTCGCTCTCGAGCGACTGTGGATCATTGCGTACATGCTCAGGATGAGATGAAAAACGCGGCTCAATCGCCAGAAAATTTTGAAATCCGTAGCCATGATAACTGGGTCTGAACTGGCAGTTTTTCAGCAATGGAGAAAGCCAGATCGCGCCAACCCCCAGTTCTTGCAAGTAATCTAGTTGTTGCTTGATGCCCGAGAAAGTCCCTCCCTGGAAATCTCTCCAGGGTTGATCCCAGGGCTGGTGGCGGGGTGGAGCACCAGGGTTATTGAAGCGATCTATCATCATGAAATAGATCCAGGTATCTCGCCAGTCAATTGGTGAAGGAAAAGGAGTCAACACTTCAACATTGCGGTTACCCACATACACCAGCTTGACTCCCGGCTGATACGCCTGTTCGAGCGTACTTTGTACTTCAGCATCCCAGGCTGATTCAGGCATCTGCCGTTCTCCTTCTTTCTCAGAGATCGCTCAGTTGATCTCTCCTCATCCCCAATTTTCTACGCTTAGGTAGCCAGCCTGTCTGCGCCTTCACTGGTATCTGGTTTATCCTGTACATTCACTTCGGCAGATGCAGTCTTCTTCGTCTGTTCATCGCCTGAATAATGTGCCAGCACGAAAACGCTGAGCAATAGCACAAGGATCAAAAATATAGGTACGGAAAACAGAACGATGATTTTCTCCATATTATCCTTTCCTTCTTTCTTTTAACCTTACTCCCCTGTCGGTTGCGTTACCTCTGGCTCAATTTTCTTCAGCTTAAAGACATAGAACAAAAACCAGAGTGATGGTATAACGATGATCAAAGCAATAATGATGCCTACTAACAAAAACTGCTGCGTCGGCAGTGGGCTGGAAGCATTTGCATCCGTCACGTCTGGAGGAATGATATAGGGATACTGAGACACACCCCATGAAAGTAGTAGTCCTGCAGTTAAAACGACAACCAGTACACGTGCCCACACATAGCGTCTAAACCATAGAGCAGCGGCAGTTGCTATTCCGACCAGCATGGTTATGATAACCACAGGGATGGCTTTATCCAACATCCCGTGCCAGAGAAATGCTGCTTCGGAGTAAGACAGGATCAGGCCAAGCAGGCCAAATACAGCGGTCAGTGCACCTGCAACCAATCCGCGAAAGCGAAAAGCTTCGGCCAGTTCTGTCTCTCCCCTGGAGGTGGCCTCAACAGTCAGATAGATGGCAGAGATGGTCACACACAAGGTGAGCGCCATCGCTCCTACAGTGAGCGTAAAGGGCGTGAGCCAATCCGATCCCGTATTGGTCACGATCTGGCTTTGGTTTTGAATCACAATCACGCCACTGGCTACTGCGGCACCCGTGAGCGCCAGGAAGAATGGAGTCATGGCACTGGCCACACTAAACGTGCGACTTAAGATCTTGACATTGCGACTTCTGCGAATGATGCCATGCGTTTTAAAGACGAAGGACGACCCGCGCAACACAATCCCGATCACTGCCAGTAATAACGGGATAAAGAGCACTACGTTGATGGCAGCGAATGCAGGCGGAAACGCCGTGAAAAAGACCACCAGCAGGAAAATGAGCCACACGTGATTCGACTCCCACACCGGCCCTATCGACTCGTCGATCAGGGCCTCCTGGCGTGGGCCACTCTCTCCAACAGCGAACAGCTCGAGCATACCAGCGCCGAAGTCGGCTCCCCCAAAGATGGCATAGATGAACAAAGCCAGCCACAGAATACTCAACAAGATATCAGCTATGCTCATAGCAGTGCCCCCTTTCTTTAGCTTCCTTGAGAAACGACGGTCGACTCTTCCGCCGGGTTCATAGCTGTAACGACCTCCCAATCTCTCTTCGGTAGAGGTTGTCTTGCCAGCCGCAGTAACAGTACCACCAAAATCACCGCCATCACAATATAAAGGATGGTAAAGATCGTGAAGGTGATATTCATGTACGGTGCTGGGGAAACTGCCGCGCTGGTCAGCAGGTAATTGTAGATGACCCAGGGTTGCCGCCCCACCTCTGTGACGACCCAACCACAGATGACTGCTATGAAGCCCATTGGCCCACACAGGATTATCGCCCAGAGTAACCACCCGAATTCAGGCATGCGCCCCCGGCGCGCGATAAAGAGGACCCAGAACACGAGGGCTACCAGGGTCATAAAACTGCCAAAGAGCACCATGATGTCAAAGGCTAGGTGAACGATCACAATCTCTGCATCAGAGGGTCGATACTGAGCAGCAACGCTATTCAGCCCAATGACCTGGGTATCAGGACTGAAGCCTACCAGGAGACTCAAGCCATCAGGAATGACCAGCCCCTGAGTGTACCAGCCTTCTGCAGGTACATCAGGAATACCCATCAGGTGCAGGGGCACATGGGTGGAGGTCGTGTACACGGCTTCCATGGAAGCCAATTTGATCGGCTGCTGGGTCGCCAGGCTGCGTGCGATAGCATCACCAGCAAGCATCTGCAAGGGAATGGAGACCAATCCTACGGTCAAGCCGAGCAACATCGCTTTGCGGTAATAGGCCAGATGATTACCACGTAAAATAGAGATGGCATAGACCATGGCCACCCCAAAGCCAATACCCACAAAGGCTGCCAGCACCATATGCATGATTTCGTACGGCTGGCTCGGGTTGAAAATGGCTGCCCAGGTATTGATGCCCGTCAGTTTGCCGTTTTGTATTTCAAATCCGGCGGGTGTATTCATCCAGGAGTTCACTGTAACGATAATAAAAGCGGCGAAAATACCTGAGATCCAGATGGGGAACGAGCAGATCCAGTGTGCAACAGGTGAGAGGCGATTCCAACCATAGAGATAAATTCCGATAAAGATGGCTTCTACAAAGAAAAAGATACCTTCAATGGCAAAGAGCGGGCCGACGATAGCTCCAGTGTAGTTGATATAGGTCGGCCAGAGCAGACCGAGTTCAAACGAAATCACGGTGCCAGAGACGGCGCCAATGATAAAGATCAACAATACTGCTTTGGACCAGCGACGCGCAAGTAACATCCAATCGGGGTCTTTATTCAACAACCCCAATCCCTCGGCAATACAGAGCATCACTGGCATCCCAATGGCCAAAACGACGAAAACAATGTGGAATGCAAGCGAATTTCCCATCTGTGCACGTGCTGCGATTAAATTCGTCATACGTGATCCTCCTTCTAGAGAGAGCGTGTAATCGATGGAAAGAAAATAGCTCGATTACGAACCAGATTAATGTGTATCGTATCACCAAACTCGGGTTTATGGGAGTGCAGCATACTACGATGTTCACCTGTTTTATGTATCGAGGTCTGCCAAAAGATAACCATGAAAGATGAAAGACCCCCATTGATAGCGTACTGAATACAAGCTGTTTGAGCAACACTCAAACATACCGTTTTATGACATGGTTTCTTATGAAAGCGCTTTAACATTTGCGGAGGAATGGAGGTGTAAATTAACTAGTTCGTATGTTCTTAAGGACTGTATTTCGAACTACAAGTATGTTCTCATAAGAGAATCTAGAAAAAAGAGACCGGTCGCTGTCCTGGGGGAAACACGACCGGTGTACCCAGATAAGGGGTGTGTGGGGGAAGTCCTGGGTTCAGTATACCTCCTACCGTGCCCCAGCCAGGATGGCTCAATGGAGCTGATGATCACAAATGTCATAAGACACTGAGCCATCCTGCCATTTCACGATGTCTTGTAGACTCTCTAGTAACATAAACGCCATGATTTACCCTTTTGGGATAGTTTCAAGTGAAAATTTTTGTACTGTTCGACTCCATCTTTCCAACATATGATATGATAGAAGAAACGATAACTAAGCAGAAACATGTCTGACACATTTGAAAATACGAGGAGAAAGGCAAAATGGGCGGATTGCATTTACTTGACCTGATAGTCATACTGGCAATTGCTATGGTGATTATTGGACCAAAGACTGTGCAATCGCTTTCACGCAAAGCTGGCAAAGGCGTAGGCCAGGCCAGGGACATGAAAGACAAGGTAATGGCTGAGCTGCCTGTGGAAGATATTTCTGATATAACAAAAACCTTCTCGAAAATCCCTACGAGTCCCCAACAAGCTGTACAGAAACTCTTGCTTCCCGAACAGGAGCATAATCAGACAGAAGCAAAACAAGAAGTTAAAAAGGATAGTTCTCTCCCCTCCTCAAACTCCGTTGGGTAATCCCCGTAAATCCCTACCAGTTATAGCCAGAAGCCAATAGCCATTACATGTGAATCGCTGGCTTCTTTGTTTGAATCTTTTCGATAAACCCCCAGGATTTTCACATGATGCCGATATGGTCCATGTTACTTCTCGATTAATGCTACAGCATAGCAGGCTATGCCTTCTTTACGACCGGCGAAACCAAGGCCATCGGTTGTCGTCGCTTTTACGTTTACCTGCTCTATCGAAAGATGTAAATGTTCAGCTATATGGATACGCATAGGCTGGATATGGGGTGCCAATTCAGGTCGTTCAGCCACGATCGTTGCATCAACGTTGTTGATCACATAATGCTGTTGGCGTAGCAGATCGTATGTATAGTCGAGGAAAACCGAACTGGGCCGATTCTTCCAACGTTCGTCAGAAGATGGGAAGTGTTGTCCGATGTCGCCCAGCGCGGCTGCACCAAGTAGAGCATCCACAATAGCATGTATAACAGCATCTGCGTCTGAATGGCCGCTGAGACCAAACTCGAAAGGAATGATTACGCCCCCGAGCACAAGAGGACGTCCGGTTGCAAAGGCATGGACATCATAACCAACCCCAATTCTTATAGTCATAGTCTGGCTGATCCTTTAATGAGCGCCTCCGCAATGAGCAAATCTTCCCGGGTGGTGATTTTAATGTTGCTGTACGAACCCATAAAGATGGCGACGTGCTTGCCCAGGTGCTCCAATAATGCGGCATCATCTGTAAAAACTTGCTCTATTGGAGCAGTATGGTAAGCATGATGTATGAGGGGGAAGGAGAAAACCTGCGGTGTTTGAATGGCCCAGAGCTGTGAGCGGTCAGGTGTGCTGGTAATCCAACCCTGTTCAACGTGCTTGATCGTATCTTTAACAGGAACTGCGGCAATAGCACCATCGCATTCCTGGGCCGTTTTCAGTCCTGTTTCAAGTATATTGGGTGTCACAAGGGGACGCGCTCCGTCATGGATCATCACCCATTGTGTTGTAGGGGCGTGTTTTGCCAGGTAATCAAGGCCAATGCGCACAGAATCCTGCCTGCGCGTGCCGCCTTCTACTATGCCAATAACTTTGCCCCATCCCTCTTGCTGGCAGAGCTTGCTTGCATCTTCGAGCCGTTCGGAATGAAGTACGAGTACGATGTTATCGATAATCTGGCAGGCTTCGAACACATCGATGGTACGAGCAAGTACGATACGTCCCGCCAGTGGTAGCCAGAGTTTATCTCGTCCTTCCATGCGACGGCTGGACCCGGCTGCGACGATGATAGCGGAAGATTGTGCAGTCATAACTCAGCAATTACTTTTGTTTGGTCGTAGAAGATTGGGAGGGCAGTATGGAAGGAATATTACTGCTCCCCCCTTGCTGTTTTGGGTGCGCAAAAATCATTCGTCCTGCCACAGTTTGCAATACACGAGTGACGGAAACTTCGATTGTCGAACCCATGTACTGGCGGCCACCTTCCACTACAATCATCGTGCCGTCATCCAGGTAACCTACTCCCTGCCCCAGTTCTTTCCCATCTTGAATGATCTTGATGACTATATCTTCTCCTGGCAGCAAGACCGGCTTGACCGCGTTAGCCAGTTCGTTAATGTTAAGCACTTTAACACCCTGCAACTCTGCCACACGGTTCAGGTTAAAGTCGTTTGTAATGATCGGACAGTGGAGTATTTGGGCCAGTTTAACAAGTTTACTATCGACTTCAACGATCCCATCGACATCTGCATCGGTGATTTCGATAGGCACGGTAGCATCTTTTTGCAATCGGTTGAGCATCTCTAATCCTCGGCGTCCCCGGTTGCGTCGCATGGTGTCTGCTGAGTCTGCGATATGCTGGAGTTCATTTAAGACGAAACGTGGGACGATCAATGCGCCAGAGACAAAGCCTGTCTGGCTGATATCGGCGATGCGTCCATCAATGATGGCACTTGTATCAAGCAATATTTGTGTGACAGGCTGAAGCTGAGAAACGCTTTCCTTTTCGCGTTCTTTCGCCCGTTCTTCTTCACGGTCGCGCTCTCGATCGCGCTCGCGGGTCCGACGAGGAATGAAGCCCGATTGAAATAAATGCATGATATCGTTTTTGCGTTGTACGGCAATAGCTACGCCGAGGCAACTAAAAACGACAGCCCCAACAAAGGGGAGAATATGTCCTAGATTTGCTGGCAAATTTGATAATGGGATACCGAGCAGTACCGAGATGATGAGTCCAACTATGAGTCCGATCACTGCTGCAAGGAGATCACTGGCTGCTGTATTGCGCATCCAATGGTACGGCATCACAGTGATATAAGGAGTTATAATGAACATGATAATTGCTGCCACTACTGCGGTACCAATCGCCCACCAGATATTGATCCAGGAAGGAAATTCTGATCGATCCAGGAAGTAAAGAGCCATGATTGCCACAATCGCAACCATGGAACCGATAATACGAGAAATTGTCTTGACTGACATCCCTTCGCCCTCCGAAATGATACTTTAGAGTGTGTTTGAACACTCAATGAGAGGCTACGTAAGGTAAGGCATAGAGGTAGGGTCGTTGATAAGGATGATAATGATAATAACAGGATGATAGTGAATGACCCGGGATACCTGTACTATGCTGAACCGAAAAACGCGCCCGTTAAGCCGTTATAACTATCTTTGACAGTTATCGAGTATACACCTATATAACAATGAAATCAATACTTTCCAATTAGTGTAACGCAATTTCCAATGCGACAGCAAGCGAACTTGCCGGAATAACCTTGAAGTCTGCTGGTAATCCTGAACCTTCAAGCTCGGAACTGATCTGAACACCTGCGCCTGCTTTAGGTACAATACAACGTTTAAAACCAAGTTTAGCAGCTTCGCGCACCCGCAGGCCCAGGCGACTTACTGCGCGTAATTCACCCGAAAGGCCGACTTCACCAATGAGTGCCATATCCGGAGCGATGTGCTTTTCACGATAACTGGAGGCTATGGCTGCTGCAACTCCCAGATCGATAGATGGTTCCTCTAAAGTAAACCCCCCGACCACATTAGCGTATACATCATGGCTACCTACGGCTAAACCTACCCGTTTTGTGAGTACAGCAAGCAACATCAATAGACGACTATAATCAATACCATTTGTGGTACAGCGGGGATTGCCAAAATTGCTAGGTATAACGAGCGCCTGTACCTCTACCAATAATGGTCGAGTGCCTTCCATGCTTACTACGACAGCAGAGCCGCTTGAGCCTGAAGAACGATCAGTTAGAAACATCGCTGAAGGGTTTGAGACTTCTGCCAATCCATCGCCGTGCATTTCAAATACCCCAACCTCGTGCGTGGCTCCAAATCGATTCTTGACGCCGCGTAGCAGACGATAGGTGTGGTAACGTTCGCCTTCGAGATACAGAACAGCGTCGGCTATATGTTCGAGCGCCTTTGGCCCGGCTACCGTGCCTTCTTTTGTGACATGTCCAATGATAAAGATGGGGATGTGTGTGCTTTTTGCCAGTTGCATGAGTTGAAGCGTACATTCACGCACCTGGCTGATGCTCCCAGGCGCCGATGTAACGCTGCTGGATAAAACGGTTTGAATGGAGTCGACAATCACGAGCGCAGGCTTTAGCTTTTTAACTGCCTCCGCTATCACTTCGAGTTCTATCGAGGCTAATAAATAGAGTAGTTCACCAGTGATATCCAGGCGTTCAGCTCGCATTTTAACTTGTTCTATCGATTCCTCACCAGAAATATATAGTACTGGTCCGACGTATCCCGCGACATTTCCGGCAACTTGCAAAAGTAATGTGGATTTGCCAATGCCTGGCTCACCTCCTATCAGGGTCAGTGAGCCTGCGACAAGCCCACCACCCAGGACGCGATCCATTTCTGCGTAACCTACAGAAATACGCGCTTGAGCGAGGGGTTTGATTTCAGGCAAGTTGAGGGGAACATCGGTTCCCTGAGCGATAGAGGAAGATCCCAACATGATCTGACGACGCTGTTGAGCGGGACTCTGGGGGATTTCTGCGACTTCTTCAAGAGAGTTCCATGCTCCACAGTCAGGGCATTTACCCACCCATTTGCTCTGTTCAGCGCCACATTGCTGGCAGAGAAATTTTGTGCGTAGTTTTGGCATAGTGTATTATCTTACAATCAATCTGATTTTTGGACATAAATTCAGGGCGAGAAAAATCCCGCCCTGAATGGAACTGCTAGCCTTGCGCTTCGCCAACACCGCCTTCACCACCAGCCGAGAGGGCGGCTTCGGGTGAAGCTGGAGCGGGCAATTGCTCGATACGGTTGCGCACTTGCAGAATAAGGTTGTTGTCAATCACGACTGCTTCGACCAGATCACCAGGATGGAATTTCCCTTCGAGCAGGCCTTCTGCCAGGGGATCTTCAACCAGGCGCTGGATCGTTCTGCGCAATGGACGAGCGCCATACTGGGCGTCGAACCCATTCTCTATCAAGAAGTCCTTGCTAGATGGGGGTACAACCAGTTCCAACTCTTGCTCCGTGAGTTGCGTGCGCACTCGATTGAGCAAGAGATCGACGATCAAGTACATCTCTTCGATACGCAGTGAATGGAAGACTACGACTTCATCGATACGGTTCAGGAACTCAGGCTTGAAGGTATTCTTCAATTCGCCCAGCACCTTGCTCTTCATGGCCTCGTAGTCCGATTGATGGGCTTTTGCCTTATCTTTCGATTGTTTGAATCCGATGGAAGCTTCCTTGTTCAACAAAGCCGCTCCAACGTTGGAGGTCATGATCACGATGGTGTTGCGGAAGTCTACAATGCGCCCCTTGGCGTCGGTCAATTTGCCATCCTCCAGTATCTGGAGCAACATATTGAACACATCAGGATGCGCCTTCTCGATTTCGTCGAGCAGGATGACACTGTAGGACTTACGTCGCACAGCCTCAGTCAGCTGACCACCCTCTTCATATCCAACGTATCCAGGAGGCGCACCAACCAGCCTTGCTGCCGCATGGCGCTCCATGAATTCCGACATGTCAATTTTGATAAGCGCTTCTTCACTGCCGAACATGAATTCAGCCAGTGCGCGGGCTAACTCTGTCTTACCGACACCTGTTGGACCCATGAAGATAAATGAACCGATGGGGCGCTTGGGATCTTTGAGTCCGGCACGCGCGCGGCGTACGGCCCGAGAGACTTTCTCAATTGCCTCATCCTGTGCAATGACACGAGCATGCAGTGCTGACTCCATCTGGAGCAAGCGTTGCGACTCTTCCTGTGCTATGCGCATGACAGGTATCCCTGTCCACATCGAAACAATCTGGGCGATTTCCTCTTCCCCGACCGAAGGCTTTTCGCTCCCACGCTCGCGATGCCAGCCAGATTCCAGTTTGGCAATGCGATCGCGCAACTTCACCTCGCGGTCTCGCAACTCTGCCGCCAGTTCATACTCTTGCTGCTGAATAGCCTGTTCTTTTTCGCGTAGAACCGACTCCAATCCCTTCATAGCCTCTTTCAGGTTGAGAGGAGCAAGAGAATTTTGCATGCGCACGCGGCTGGCTGCTTCATCGATCAGGTCAATCGCCTTGTCAGGCATGAAACGATCTGTGATATAACGGCTGGCCATATCCGCTGCGGCTCTCAGAGCCTCATCGGTAATAGTCAGGCGATGGTGGGCTTCATAACGTTCGCGAATCCCTTTGAGGATTTCCAGCGTTTCTTCAATCGTTGGTTCGCGCACGATGACCTCCTGGAAACGTCTCTGCAAGGCGGCGTCTCGCTCGATATACTTGCGGTATTCATCAAGTGTGGTTGCGCCAATGCATTGTAGTTCGCCACGGGCCAACGCTGGCTTAAGAATGTTTGCGGCATCGACCGCACCTTCAGCAGCGCCCGCTCCAACCAGCGTATGCACTTCATC
>Ga0187766_10002786_pt1 | contig 10258 bp, 9 predicted proteins | sample 0216_QUI02_MP05__4_FD_132971 | JGI IMG/M metagenome (GOLD analysis project Ga0187766, IMG submission 132971) | Tropical peat soil microbial communities from peatlands in Department of Meta, Colombia - 0216_QUI02_MP05_20_MG | ecosystem: Environmental > Terrestrial > Soil > Wetlands > Peat ...
ACTCCACGCGCGCAGCACTAGAAAGGAACATAATGTGCCCAAGGAAGAACTGTTGGAATTCGAGGGTCTCGTGACCGAGATTTTGCCGGACGCCCGTTACCGCGTTCAGCTCGACAACGGACATCAACTTGTCGTCTATACTGCCGGAAGAATGAAAAAGAATAGGATCAAAACCCTGGCCGGCGATCGCGTGACAGTAGAAGTATCACCCTATGATTTGGAAAAGGGGCGTTTAATCTTCCGCCACAAGGACGAGCGCGCCGGGTCGCTTACCCGTCCGCCGCAGCGTCACCAATTCCGGCGGGTTTGATTCTGTTGCGCGGCTCCCATCTGAGTCGGCGCAGCCTAAAGTTAAGACCACCTCGATTTGCAGCAGAAGTGACTATCCTTGGCGCGGAGTTTTCAGACAAACGAGCGACTGACTGAGTTTGTCAATAATGCTCAGCGCGATTCGAAGAGAAACTGAACCTGAACTTTCTCGGCCGTGATTCCCGACACGCTCAACCAATGTCCGCTTTTGGGGGTAAAGCGGACATCACGCAGACACGCCTCAATGTCCGCCTTTGACCCAAAGCGGACATTCCGCACCTGATATTGCTTTGTCGCGCAACCCGCACTCAGTCCTCGCGGTATGCTAGAGTTCGTCGGCCACAGGGGAGTCTATGAGGCGGCGCGAGTTCATCAGGCTTGCCGGCGGTGCTGCAGCGTGGCCACTCGCGGTGCGCGCACAGCGACCGGCGCTGCCCAGGATCGGCAGCATCGTACCTTTCGCAGTCGAAAATACCGAGGCGTTCGGCCAGGGGCTGCGCGAGGCTGGGTATGTGGACGGCCAGAATATTGTTTTGGATACGCGGTATCACCACGACTCGCTCGAACGGATTGACGAATTCGCCCGTGAGCTTGTTGCCCTCAAATGCAGCGTTATCCTCGTCGGAGGTCCATATGCGATCCGAGCGGTAATGAAAGCCACCAGTACGATCCCGATCATCGGGATCGACTTGGAAAGCGATCCCGTGGCGAACGGATGGGTCAAGAGCCTGGCGCGCCCGGGAGGCAACTTCACGGGACTCTTTCTGGATATCCCCGAACTTAGTGGCAAACAGATTGAGCTTCTCAAGAACGTCGTACCGACGATTACGAGTCTGGCTGTTCTCTGGGATGCGACAGTCGCGTCCCTTCAATTTCGCGCGACAGAGACGGCAGCGCGATCTTTAGGAATAAAGCTGGAGCCATTCCCAATCCGGAATGAGGAGGAGATCGAGGACGCCGTCGAGCACGCCGCGCATGATCGCGTCCATGGGATGATCGTTCTCACTTCGCCGCTAATTTACAATCAGCGTTCGCAAATTGCCGATATCGCGCTAAAGCAGCATCTGCCGACGATTAGTCTGTTCAATACTTATCCGAAGATTGGCGGGCTGATGGCCTATGGCCCGAACCTGCCTTCGTTGTTTAAGCGGGCTGCAAGCTACGTCGATCGAATTCTTTCCGGAGCAAACCCAGGCGAGCTTCCCATTGAGCGACCAACAAAGTTCGAGCTTGTCATTAACCTCAAGACTGCGAAGGCGCTCGGATTAGTGGTGCCTGGACAGCTCCAGCAACTCGCCGATGAGTTGATCGAATAAGCGGTCGAATGTCCGCTTTTGGGGGTAAAGCGGACATTGGTTGGAGGTGCCCCGATGTCTGCTTTTGACCCAAAGCGGACACGACGCTGGGATGGCAAAACCATTGGCTCGGCTGGCGGTTCGCGATGGCGCAGCCCCTAAACCTCAACCTCTATCTCGCACGCCTCAACGCGAGTCGGAAATTCGTCAAATTAAGGTTTCGATTCCCAAGCGGACCTTTTGGTATCTCTCCGATTGCCAACAAATTCCCTATGCGGCAATCTTTGCAGAAATGCGGAGGAAGAGATGTTTGACCTTGAGCAGTTCATTGCTGATTGCCGGGCCGCACTCGCTGCAGATTCATCTCAAAAGCTTGTTCGCGAGGTGGTCGAGCGCGCCATGTCGGACCCGAATGCGGTTCTCAAAGGAATTGGCGAGCCGAAGCGCGCCGAAGTTCAAAAGCTCTATCACGCGCCGGACCTCACGATCCTCAATGTTATTTGGGGACCCATGATGACGATCATGCCGCACAATCATCAGATGTGGGCCGTGATCGGCATCTACAGCGGGCGTGAGGACAACGTTTTTTGGCGGCGATTACCTGATGGCAGCGGCAGGGTTGAGGCTGCTGGTGCACGAGCGTTGTGCGTAGGCGATGCCGAACCTCTGGGTCACAACATCATTCATTCCGTTACGAATCCGATCCCGCGGCTTACCGGCGCCATTCACGTTTATGGCGGCGATTTTTTTGCTGCTGAACGAAGTGAATGGGACCGAGAAAGCCTGCAAGAGACGCGCTACGATCTGGCGAAGAATATAAAGTTATTCGAAGACGCGAATGCACTGACAAAATATTATGCGGAAAAGCAAAGCTGAAGAGGTGAGCCACCTGAACATCTGTGTCCGATGTCCGCTGGGCTAGAGGATCGACCATGTCAGCTTTCAGAAGTAAAGCTGACATCGTGTAGACCCGGTAGGATCCCTCCCGAATGTCACGAACGATTGCCCCAAACAGCAGCCAAGCACGGCTAACTCTGATTGGGACTGCCCTTTTGTTAATGCTCGGTGTGGGCATACGGCAGAGTTTGGGACTGTTTCTAACGCCAGTTACACGCGACCTCGGGATATCAGCGGCCGATTTCACGCTAGCCCTGGCGACCCAGAACATTGTGTGGGGCCTCTCGCAAGCACTGGTCGGCGCCATCGCCGACCGCTTCGGCCTTCGCATCACAATGATGGTGGGCGCGGCGATCTATGTTGTTGGCCTAGCGATCATGGCTGCGGCTCAGGGCACGATCGCACTGATAATTTCCGGCGGGTTGATCGGCGTGGCCTTATCCTGCACGGCAACATCGTTGGCGATGGCAGCATGTGTGCGCGCGGTTTCACCGGAGCGGTGGACCAAGGTACTCGGTGTTGTCTCCGCAGTCGGATCGCTCGGTACCCTCCTGGTACCGCTCGCCACGCAAATCCTCCTGGCGCACCAGCCGTGGCAGATCGGGGCGCTGTTTTTTATGCTTATGGCAATCGCGATGTTGCCCGCTAGCTTTTTGGCTGGTGGCGCTGACAGGATACCGGGGCACGGCACTGCAACAACCTCCATGCGCGAGGTGCTTGGCCAGGCGATGAGGAACCGGCCATTTCTTGTGATGTCGGGAGCTTATTTCGTCTGCGGTCTAAATCTTATATTCCTGACGACGCATTTGCCAACGTATCTGGCGATCTGCGGTCAAGACCCGATGCTGAGCGCAGAAGCGCTTGCCGTGATCGGGGGCGTGAGCGCCGTTGGCTCACTGCTGACTGGCTGGTTGGGCAGCAGATATCCAAAGCACATTATCCTCGGCCTTCTCTACATCCTACGTGCGGTGATCTTCGCCGCGTATTTCATGCTGCCACCCACTCCCACAAGCACGCTGATGTTCGCTGCAGCAATGGGCCTGTTGTGGTGGCCGGGGTTGGCGCCGCTCATTGGCGGTCTAGTTGCCGAGATCTTTGGGACTCAATACATGGCCACGCTGCTTGGGCTGTCCTTCGTCGTGCACCAGGTAGGATCGTCGCTTGGAGCCTGGGGTGGGGGATTGATCTTCGATTTTTCCGGCTCCTACGACGCCGCGTGGCAGATTGGCACGGTTATTGGATTCGGCGCCGGAATGATTCAAATCCTGGCAGGCGGCCCAAGCCGCGGACGCGATCGTATGATTATGCCTGCGGTCGCGGCAACGTAATTGCCGTTACCCATCACCGCTGAGCGTGTACTCGATGTCCGCTTTTGGCACAAAGCGGACATTACAGTCGTGCTGATCCATGTCCGCTTTTGGGGGTAAAGCAGACATTGGTTGGAGGTGCCGCGATGTCTGCTTTTGACCCAAAGCGGACATTGAGCGACCGCCTTTGCTGTAATGCACAACAGTTCCCATTCGATATGGTAGGCTGGCATCGTCGGGCTTAGGGAGGCTCATGAAGCGACGAGATTTCATTGCGCTGCTTAGTGGCGCTGCGATCGCGTGGCCATTTGCGGCGCGCGCACAGCGGCGTGAGCCCACTATGTTGTCTATTGCTTTTCAAGACCAGCTTCCGCAATAACGTGCGCCCACCGCTCGATTTCGGAACGCATGCGTTGATCCGGCGGTCCTGCCGCTAAAGGCCGCGCACCGAAACCAATCTCTTTGAATTTGGCTTTTACGTCCGGCTCTTGAAGGATTTCAGTTGCTGCGTGGCCGAGTATGTCCACGGCCTGTTGCGGCATGCCTTTTGGACCGTAGAGCGCATTCCAGGAAATCACCACGAAATCAGAAACACCGGCTTCCTGCATTGTCGGCACGTTAGGCAAGTCAGGATCTCGGCTGCCGGATGTTATTGCAAGAGGACGAATCTGTTTTGCATTAATTTGAGATCGCAACCCGCCGTAAGCATTTACAACCATGTCGACGTCGCTGCGCAGCAAGGCGACAGTAAGTTCTGAGGGACCACGATAAGGCACAACTGTAAAATCAAGCTTTGCTACCGATTTGAATAGGAGCGCCGCGAGGTAATTGGTCGTACCAGCACTCGACGTTCCGACCGTTAGCGTTCCCGGTTTTGCCCTTGCCGCCGCTATCCACTCTTGCAACGTGGTATACGGCGAGCTGTCGCTTGTGACGAAGATATAAGGAAACTCGCTCACCCCGACGATCGGTGTCAGTTCATCGCGGGGATCGACCGGTTCCCTGAATAGACTCACGTCCGTGGCAGTGTTTTTGCCTGCCCATAAGATTGTGTAGCCGTCGGCACGGGCATTAGTGACCGTGCGATCGGCAAGTACACCAGCCCCGCCCGGCTCGTTCTGCACGATTACCGGTACACCAAAACGACTCGATAGCTTCTCGGCTAAAATGCGAAGCGCGATGTCTGACGCGGCTCCTGCAGCAAGGGGAGTTACGATCCGGATTGGACGCGACGGATAGGAAGCCTCAGCCGTTGCCGACCTGGCAACGATCATGCCGCCACACCCAAGCGTAATCGCCAGCAATGCAGCCACACCGGCTTTTTTCATAGTCGACATGACAGAATCTGCTTCAAGACCGACATTCGTCGGCAAGGAGGCGGCCCTTTGCGAGTAGCTTTCCCGATCATTCAGCGGCAAGCGGGCCGGCCCGCGAATTACTCCGCGACTTTGAGGATCGAGGCCAGTCGAGACATTCGGCAAGGCCTCGTCCCATAATCCATTCCTTGTCCGAAGCAGACAGGAAATCCATCTGCTCCGTGAAAAGCTTCACGCAATCGCCATAACTGCAGCTGGTGCGCTCGAGCATTGCGGATGCATCAGTTCCCCAAAAGCAGCGCTTCGGTCCGAACGCTTCAATCAAGCGGCGGATATATGGCTGGATGTTCTTGTATGGGTAAGGCGCGGTAGAGAATACCGGGACCAGTGTCAGCTTGACGTGGACATTGGAATATTTGGCCAAAGTGGCCGTGCTCTCGGTTGCGACCTTGAGCAAATCATCCTTCTGCGTAGTGCGAGCGCCGAGGTGATCCATGATAATGCGCAGCCGCGGATGCCGATCCGCAACTTCACCAATTTCCTTGTGCGTATAGGGCGCGTTTAGCATCACTGGGATGCCCAGCCGCTCAGCTGCAGGCCAGAACCAATCGGCGGTGCCATCCTTCATCCAGTCGCGATCCCACTCATGATGCAGCGTCAGTCGGACGCCGAGCATTCCTTGCTGGTCGCGCCATGTTTCCAGCTTGGCACGCTCCGACGGCTTCTCGATCGGGAATCGCCCCATCACCGCAAATCGATCAGGATATTTCTGCGCCGCTTCGAGACTGTAATCGACGCGGTCCCCCTCCCACGACGGCGGTACTAAAATGGCGTGCGCAACGCCGACCTCCTTCATCATTGCGCTGAACTTCTCATAGGTCAGCGGCTCTGGCAGATGTGCCTTGCGACCGGGCATCCAGGGGCGATCCGGCGCTTGAGGCCGCCAGAGGTGAACACCTGCATCCATGATCATCATGACCTAGCTCCATCAGCAATTTTCAGCATGCGGGTCGTGTCGTCGAACAGCTCATCAACAGACATGCGGCTCGGAATGAGTTTCTGCTGGTGACAGAAGTCGATGATGATCTCCAGTATCGGCCGGCACGCTTCAACGCCGAATCGATAGGGATCGAGTTCGCCGCCGTCGGAAAAACCCGCGGCCCGCTTGCTATCGTGCAGTTGGCGGAAAATTTCCTTGACCACGTCAGGTCGAGAGCGAGACAGCTCTTGCCTGACCACCACCATGTGATTGATTGGGACGCCGTGGTGGCGTTCGGCCCATTTTTGAGCGGCAGCCTCGGCATCGGGAATAAGGTGCTGGAGTTTGGGGTCAGGCAGCTTGTCACCGACGATACCGGCGGCGACTTCGCCGTCGAGCAGCATCTGCGTTAGTTGTTTCCCTTCCGGCGCGCGCTTGACGATGGGGGGATCGCGATACTCGGCGACGTGCGGATCCTCGAAGGTGATCCAGTCCACCTTATTGATGTCGACGCCGTAATCGCTGGCCAGAATGCCCCGGACCCAGGTTCCCGTCGTAACAGTGTAGGCGCGCACGCCAACCGGCTTACCGTTCAGGTCGGACGGTCTGAGCGGACCGCGATCGGGATTGTAGGCAATGGTGTGGTGCTGGCCGCGGCTCACGATCACGGCGGGCAAGAGTACATAAGGCTTTCCGAAGGACTTGGCCTGCAGATAGGTCACAATCGCAAGCTCGGCGACATCGTATTTGGCATCGCGCACGACTTGCTTGAACAGGTTGTTGGCAACCTTCACCTCGACGAAATCGAAGTCCACCAAATCCGAACGAATTGCGCCGCTCTTGAGCGCCTTGGTGTTGGGATAATTGCCCAACATCGTGTGCAGTTTCAGCTTTGTTGCGATCGCCATGAGTTCAGTCCTTCGTTATTTGGCCAGAACGGGATAGAGCGCGAGCGCGGTTTTGCCAAAGATCCAATCCTGATCCGACGCCTTGCGAACGAGAATGCCTTGCGCGCGGCGCCTAGAATTTCCGACAGCGTGCCGACCGAATTCGGAAAATTCGAGCCCCAGGCAATCCGAGAGGCGCCGAACGTGTCGACGACCTTGCCAAAAAAAGTCTCTGGCGTTGCTTTACCCCAGTTCTTGGGGGTCACATTGACGGGCGTGATTTTGAGGTAAACCTGCTTGTATTCGGCGAGTTCGAGAAAATCGGCTGCCCTGCTGTATGGCGGTCCGTCCTCGAATGGCGCTCGAGCCAAATGGTCGAGTATGATCGTGACCTTGGGAAAGCGATCCATGATCTGGCGGAGCAACGGCAAACCTTCCTGCTTCATCTGCATGCAGACCGGAATGTTCTTCGCCGCGGCATGCTCCCAGAATGGATAGGTCTTGGGATTGATGAACCAGGTGGCCTGATCAGGCAGTGTGGAGCCGGTGGTGAACAGCCGCATGCCGGTGCAGCCTCGGGCAAGCCAATAGTCGAATGTTTTCACCGCGTCCGGCGCCATCACGTCGATCGAGCAGACCGCGGTGAAACGAGGCGGAACAGCAGTGACAGCGTCCACCACATAGCGGTTGTCGTAACCATAGGCCGTGGAGGAGTGAACGATCGCTGCCTTGTCGACGCCGGCGTCGTCCATCGCATCAAGCAGCATCTTATACGTGGTTGGCCGCTCGCTCGACCAGGTCGATTGCGTCCCACCAAGCGGTGCCAATGGATACTGCTTGGTATCCGGCGAGACGATATGAGGATGAATGTCGATGACAGGCATAATCTTCACTCGCGTTCAGGTTTTTGGGAAAGTTTTCACGGGTCGATGTCGACGAACACTTGGTCGAGCGCTGGCCGTGACGGTATCAGCTCCTGCTGTAGGCTATAGGTGACCAAGGCCTCAATGCTGGAGCGGTTCGCTGCCATGCCGTAGGGCAGTGGATCGCTCATCAAAGAAAAGAAGGCGCGATACCGCTTGTCCTCCGGGTTGTCGCCGTTACCGCGTTTGAGTTTCTCAAGATATGGCTTCTTCGCCGCCACGAACGCGTTCATCAGCGCGCGCGGCAGCCACGGAAAGCTTTTAATATGCTCATCCTTCACCACGACGAGGCCGTGGATCGGATAGATCCCGGTGCGGCGAAACCAATCGGCTTCGACCTGTTCGACATTCGCTATCAGTTCGGGATAGGTGTCCGGCGCGACTGCAGTTGCGGTCGCCGTGTCCCAGCCGCTGACGGGAGGCCCGGCGCGACCAACGCCGGCCGGTCCAGTGAAGCCAGCTTGAATCTCGCCCGACTTCATCATGCTCTGCAGCGATTTTTCTTTCGGCGCATGCACCACGTTCGGCGGCAGCTTGAGCGTCGACACGTGCTCCTCATCGTCAACGACCCACGTTACTTTTGAGGAATTCAGGCCGTATTCGTTGACGAAGATGCCGCGCGTCCAGACGCCAGTCGTGACCGAATACGCTCGGACGCCGACCTTCTTGCCTTCGAGGTCCTTCGGCTGCCTGATCCCCGCGTCCGGGCGGACGACGAAGCCGCCGTGGTGGAAGCGACGCATGAGAAAGATGGGCAACGCGATGTAAGGTGCGCCGCGGGCCCGCGCGATCATGTAAGTTGTGGGCGCCATCTCGCAGATGTCGAATTCAAGATCGCGCACCATCCGCCGAAAAGCGCCGATGATCGGGACGACCTGAACGAAGTTTGGTTCGATACCCTCGATCGCCGCTCCATTCGATTTCACGGCTCGCGTATGGCCGTAGTCTGCGATCGCGATCTTCAGTCGCGGTTGAGTCGCCATATCTCCTCCGTTACGCAGTCCAATTTCGCATCAGTTGAACGAAAATGCTGCTTCGGGGCAGCACCGTGCGGACCATCTACTCTTTGGGAATGTGGGCCTTCTCGATGACGTCGCGCCATTTGCTGACGTCGGCAGCCAAACGGTCATGCATCTGCTGCGGCGTGCTGCCACTGGCGTCTATGCCAAGGTTGAGTGCCTTTGCTTTGAGAGCTGGATCAGACAGCGCGCGGTTTACGGCCGCGTTGAGAATGTTTATGATCTCGGCCGGCACCTTTGCAGGCGCGACCAACCCATTCCAGCTGGTCACCACGTAATCGGGAAAACCGCTTTCCTTCGCAGTCGGCGCATCCTTGAGCAACGGATCACGCTCTTCGCCAGAGGTCGCGATGATCCGAATCTTGCCTGGCCCCAACTCGCCCTGAAGCCCAGCATAGAAATCGAAGCCAAGATCGACATCGCCGCGCAGCAATGCGGTTACGAGGTCCGGAGTGGTGCGATACGGGACGATCGTGTATTCGGCCCCCGTGACTTGCTGAAACAAGTGGGCGGAAAGATTCTGGGTGCTGCCGGGATTGATCGCGCCGAGAGTGAGCTTGCCGGGATTTTTCTTCGCCGCATCGACAATATCGCCGAGCGATTTGTACGGCGAGCTGTCCGGCACCGCGAGCAATATTTCAAAGCTGGCGGTGATCGAAATCGGAGCAAAGTCTGTGAGCACGTTGTAGGGAAGCTTTTCGAACAGCGACATGCTGATCGCCTGACCATTGCCTACTTCACCGAGCGTGTAGCCATCGGCGCGAGCGCGCAGAACCTCGGTCGAATTGACGATTCCGCCTGCCCCCGGTCGGTTTTCGATGACGAATTGCTGTTTCAGGTCCTGACTGAGTTTGTCGGCGAGGATCCGCATGGTCAGGTCGCCGACCCCTCCCGGACCATAAGGGACGAATACGCGAACCGGCCTCTGCGGATAATCGGAAGCGGCTTGCACGCCTGCAGTAAAGATCGGTGTGGCGCTCGTTGCCAGACAGGCAACCAGTACGTTGAAAGCTCGACGTGACAAAAGCCGGCCGGCTTTCACGTTGGCTTGTTTATCGCGCACGCTCGCCCTCCCTGGGATTTTGGAACTTGTTGTCTCGCACACCCTTTCGCGGCCGAGGCCTTCTCTGGTGCGCCGGATCGGTCCCTTCGCATGCGATCGATCCCACATTTGGCCGCGCCAATTCCAATACAAATCGCGCCGCCTGCCATAAGTTTTTGCTATATTTTTGCTATAAATGCTTGCGGAGGCTGGGCAACGCGACCAAAAACGGGAGGTCTTTTCTTGATCTCACAGGAGCTTCCTTCAGTGCGGCAGCTGCGGGC
>Ga0187766_10002788_pt1 | contig 10256 bp, 7 predicted proteins | sample 0216_QUI02_MP05__4_FD_132971 | JGI IMG/M metagenome (GOLD analysis project Ga0187766, IMG submission 132971) | Tropical peat soil microbial communities from peatlands in Department of Meta, Colombia - 0216_QUI02_MP05_20_MG | ecosystem: Environmental > Terrestrial > Soil > Wetlands > Peat ...
AGCCGGCGCCGCGAACACCGGCGCGGGATACACCGGGGCCGCGTATACCGGTGGGGCCGGAGCGAAACCACCGAAGACGCCTACGCCGCCGAGGAACTGGTTGAACACCGCGAAGGCTCCCAGTCCCAGCGCCGCGTTCGTGGCCGACCCCGCAAAGACGACGCCGGGCCACATGAGCACCACCGCCAGCACTGCCACCGCGAGCTTCTTCATCGCTGGATCCTCCTCGAGCCGTTCCAGCTCAGGCCGCATCAGCGTTTGTCGACCCGGCCGTTCTGGCATCTGGCTGATTGGTCGGTCGGGGGGCAGAGATTATTCCCGGCCGATGACGCAGTGAGTCAAGCTCGCCGGCGCGGGCCGCGCGAAGAAACCGGCTGGACTCGGACCGGGCGATTCGCCGGCGCGACTTCTCAGTCGACCGAGTCGCGCGCTCGAACCAGGCTCAGGGGACCGTGGGATTGATGTCGCGGGCGCCGGCCGTGCGGGAGGCGAACTCGGCCGGTGCCTCGCGGCCGGCGTCGTGAAACGCCCGGCGGATCGCCTCCACGTTGGGACCGAAGATCGTGCGCCGGTTGGTCTGGCACCAGCCGTTCGAGTCGACGATGGTCGCGAGCGATCCCTGGAACCGCGGCATCACGTAGCGCGCGAAGAGCTCGTAGCTCTTGAGCGTCTCCTCGCGACCGGCCCATTCGTGGGCGCGGAAGAGCACTCCGCCGAAGCCGCCCTGGCTCAGCTCGGTCAACCGCTCGATCCCCCTGACCACCAGCTCGGGCGAGCCGACGAGCGTCGTCCCCGCGGCCACTCCGTCCCGCAGCGGATCCTGGTTGCGCCCGGGCGGGCGCCCCAGCGTGTCCTCGAAGTAGGTGGTGGTCTCGCGCCGCTCGCCGGCGTGCACCTGCCGGAGCGCGAGCTCGTCATCCTCGGCCACGTGCACGTTCACCACGAGTCGCCACTTTCCGCGGTCCATGCTGACGCCGTGCTCGGCGGCCGTCTTCTCGGCGATCCGCCACTGCTCGGCGATGGCCTCGGGCCCGCCGGGCAGCCCGGCCCCGAGCGAGAGCACGCCCAGCCCGTACTTGCCCGCCGCGATCACTCCGGCGGGAGTCAGCACGCTGGCCACCGCGATCGGGAAGTGGGGATCCGTGTACGGCGCCAGGTGGAGTCGCGCGTCGCGCAGCTCGAACCAGTCGGTCTTCATGTTGACGGGCCCGTCGCAGCGGAGCAGGGCCATGATGGCGTCGAGCGATTCCTCCATCCGACGCCGCTGGGTGGACGGCTCGATCCCGAGCATGTAGGCGTCGGAGACGAGAGCGCCCGGCCCACAGCCGAGCATGGCGCGGCCCCGCGTCATGTGGTCGAGCTGGACGAAGCGGTTGGCGACGAGGAGCGGGTGGTGATACGGCAGGCTGGTCACGCCGGAGCCGAGCATGATGTGACGGGTGCGCTCGGCGGCGGCGGCGATGATCAGTTCGGGCGAGGCGATCAGCTCCCAGCCGGCCGAGTGGTGCTCGCCGATCCAAGCCTGTCGTACCCCAGGTGATCGAGCCACTCGAGCAGCTCCATGTCGCGGGCCAGAGCCAGCGTGGGGTTCTCGCCGACGCGGTGAAATGGAGCCAGGAAGATGCCAAACTTCATTCCCCGATGGGCCATGGTCGTTCTCCCGGGAGCGGTCAGCACAGCGCGGGCCGGGGATCCCCGGCCCATTTCACGTTACCCCAAACAGACGGCGCGCGGCAACCGCGGCCGTCGCCGACTCCGCCGCCGTCCTCGACGGGACGGGCCGGGACGAAAGGAGACCCGATCGATGGACCTGCAGTTCCTCGACGTCGCCGGAGCGCCGCCGCCCCCGCCAACCGCCGCCTACAGCCATGCCGTGCGCGCCGGGGATCTTCTCTTCGTCACCGGCCAGCTCGGCGTCGATCCGCGCACCAACCAGCTCGTGCCGGGCGGGGTCGTCGCCCAGACCCGCCAAGTGATGCGCAATCTCGCGACGGTGCTGAGCGGAGCCGGCACCGGGCTGGATCGGGCCGTGATGGCGCGCGTCTACTTGCTCGACTTCGGCGACTACGCCGCGATGAACGGCGAGTACGCGACCCACTTCGCGGCGGGGCGCTTCCCGGCCCGCACCACGGTGGGCGTCACCGGACTGGCGCTGGGCGCGCTGGTCGAGATCGATCTCATCGTCCGCCCGTGAGCGGTGGCCGCATCCTCCGGGGCGCGCGCGCCCGCTCCGCGCCGTCGCGGAAAGAGTAGAGTAGAGCGGCGACACCGGGAGTCCCGGGGCGGTGCCCCCGGAAGGAGAGAGCGCGATGCCATCCGCCATGGCCGAACCCTATCCGTTCGAGTTCGACCCCGCTACCACCGCGCTCGTGCTGATCGACTTCCAGCGCGATTTTCTCGAGCCCCGCGGCTTTGGCGAGGCCCTGGGCAACGACGTCTCCCACCTGCGCCGCGCGGTGGGGCCGGCCGCGCGCGTGCTCGCCGCGGCGCGGGCCCACGGGCTCATGGTCGTCCACACCCGCGAGGGCCACCGGCCCGATCTCGCCGATTGCCCGCCGTCCAAGAAGCAGCGCGGCCGGCTCCAGGTGGGCATCGGCGACCCCGGTCCGATGGGCCGCATCCTGGTGCGCGGAGAGCGCGGCCACGACATCATCGATGAGCTCTGCCCGCGTCCCGGCGAGCCCGTGGTCGACAAGCCCGGCAAGGGCGCCTTCTACGCCACCGACCTGGATGCCATCCTCAAGCGCGGCGGCGTCCGCCGGCTCGTCGTGGGCGGCGTGACGACGGAGGTCTGCGTGAGCACCACGGTCCGAGAGGCCAACGATCGCGGCTTCGAGTGCCTGGTGCTCGAGGACTGCGTCGCCTCCTACTTCCCGGCCTTCCACGAGGTCGCCCTCGCGATGATCGTGGCCCAGGGCGGAATCTTCGGCTGGGTCACCAGATCTGGGCACTTCCTGGAGTCCCTTGCCGAATCGGCGCCCGTGGCGCGCCCCGCCGGGCCAGTCGACTGACCGCCGGCGAGGCCAGCCGCGCGGCGGGCGCGTCCTGGGCCCGTCACGCGCGGGGGCGGTGCTCGGCGGGCCCCCCGCCCGCGCCGAGGTTGCGGGCGGTGTTGATCAGCCCGACGTGCGAGAAGGCCTGGGGGAAATTGCCGAGCAATCGGCCGAGGGCCGGATCGTAGGCCTCGGAGAGGAGGCCGACGTCATTGCGCAACCCGAGCAGCCGCTCGAAGAGTGCGCGAGCCTCGCCGCGCCGGCCCTGGAGGGCGAGGTTGTCGGCGAGCCAGAAGGAACAGGCGAGGAACGCCGCCTCCCCGGGCGGCAATCCGTCGACGTCGGGCGACGGCGCGTAGCGGCGGACCAGTCCATCCGCCTCCAGCTGCGACTGGATCGCCCGCACGGTGCCGAGCATCCGCGGGTCGGTGGCGGGCAGGAAGCCGACCAGCGGGATCATCAGCAGGCTCGCGTCGAGCGCCTTCGATCCGTAGTGCTGGACGAACGAGCCCAGCGCCGGATCGAAGCCCTGCCGGCACACGTCGTCCCGGATCGCCTCCCGGACGCCGCGCCAGCGCTCCACCGGCCCCTCGAAGCCGAAGCGCTCCACCGCCTTGACGGCGCGATCCAGGGCCACCCACGCCATGACCTTCGAGTGGGTGAAGTGGCGCCGCGGCCCCCGCACCTCCCAGATGCCCTCGTCGGGCTCCCGCCAGGCCGACTCCACGAACTCGACGAGGGCCCGCTGCACCTTCCAGGCGTCGGCGTCCGCCTCCAGGCCCATCCGCGCCGCGCAGTGGAGGCCGTCCATCACCTCGCCGTACACGTCGAGCTGGAACTGCCCGTCCGCGGCGTTGCCGATGCGCACGGGCTTCGAGCCCTCGTAGCCGGGCAGCCAGCCGAGCTCCAGCTCGGTCAGCCGCCGCTCTCCCCTCAGCCCGTACATGATGCGGGCGTCCGACGGGTGCCCGGCCAGCGCGCGCAGGAGCCACCCCCGCCAGGCGCCCGCCTCCTCAACGAAGCCACCGATCATCAGGGCGTAGAGAGAGAACGTCGCGTCGCGGATCCAGCAGTAGCGGTAGTCCCAGTTGCGGACGCCGCCGATCTTCTCGGGCAGCGACGTGGTGGGCGCGGCCACCAGTCCGCCGGTCGGGAGATAGCAGAGCGCCTTGAGCGTGATCAGCGAGCGGAGCACCGCCTCCCGCCACTGGCCATCGTAGGTGCAGCCGGCCGACCACGCGCGCCACCAGGCCTCCGCCTCGCGAATCCGGGCCTCGGCGTCCGACGGCGGCGGTTCGGGCAGGTGCGAGGCATACCAGGTCAGGCAGAACGGCACTCGCTGGCCGGCCGACACCGTGAAGTTGGACACCGTGCGGAAGTCAACGCCGGTGAGCTCGACGGGAGTGCGGAGTCGCACCGCGTCCGGTCCGGCGATGGCGGAGATGCCATCCGCCGCCCGCCGGACCCACGGGATCACCGAGCCGTAGTCGAAGCGGATGACTAGATCGAGCTGCATGGCCACCTGGCCGCGGCGCCCCTCGACGAGCCGGATGACCTCCGGAGCCAGCGTCCGGGGCGGCATCGCGTCGACCACGGCCACCACGCCGGCCTCGGTCTCGTATTCCGTCTCGAGCACGAGAGTGTCCTCGCGGTAGCGGCGGCGGACCGCGCGCGCGGGCGCCGCCGGGGCGAGCCGCCAGCGGCCGTGGTCGGAGGTGCCCACCAGCGCGGCAAAGCACGCCGCCGAGTCGAACCGCGGCAGGCACAGCCAGTCGATGGAGCCGTCGAGCGCGACGAGAGCACCGGCGTGGCAGTCGCCGATCAGCGCGTAGTCCTCGATCCGGGCAGCCATGGCCGGCGCCGATCGCGGCCGGTCAGAGGTGGGAGATGTCGGCCGGACCCCGCCCGGCCCGCTTGCCGAGCCAGCTCTCCAGCGCGCTCCGCGCGAGATGGCGACCGCCCAGCCCGAAGGCCAGCGCGAGCGCCAGCACCGTGCCCCCGAAGGCGATCCCGAAGGCCAGGAGGATCATCTCGCGAGCGATGCCGAGCTGGGTCAGGGCCACGCTGGCGGCGAACAGCAGGATCATCCACCGCACCACGGCGGCGAGTATCGGCCCTCCACTGAGCCGGGCGTTGACGATGAAGATCAGCAGCGCCTGGGCCAGGAAGTTGGCGAGGAGCCAGCCGACGACCATGACGAACACGGCGACGAGGACGTTGGGGAGGAGCCGCATGACCACCGGCACCAGATCCCCCGCAGCGGGGACCCCGAGCGCCTCGATGGCCATCAGGAGCCCGACCAGGAAGATCAGCCAGAAGACGAGTTGGCCGACGAGGGCGGACGGCTGCCGCCGGGTGCCCGTGTGTCCGAGCGCCGCGGTGATCCCCCATCGCGCGCAGCGGCCGTCGATGTCGGCGACGCGCAGGATCCTGAGGGCGAGCCGGCGCGCGACCGCGGCCACGACCCATCCGGCGAGCACGAGCGTGAGGACGGCCAGGAGCCGGGGCGCGAAGGCCACCAAACGGTCCACCACGTCCCGGAACGACGTGATCAGGATGTCAGCCCACTGGTGTCGCATGCGCTACCTCCATCGAGCCACCAGGTGATGCTTCTCGGTCTCGAAGGCCCGGTCGATCGCCTCGAGCGCCTGGGGGATGCGCCCGAGCGGAGTCGCGCGGGTCTCCAAGATGAACGCGGCCACGCGCCCCAGGTAGAGCGGGGTGAGCGCCCGCAGGAGATGATCGCGGGGCAGGAGCCGCTCGTGGTAGGCCACGGCGAAATCGGAGACGATCCGGGCCCAGAGCCGGGCCGGCAGTCCGAACTCGTCGGTCGCCAGGAGCCCGAGCGGATAGAGGCGGACGAGGGTTTCCTCGGGCATGATCTGCTCCCACACGGGCAGGAGGTCTTTCAGGCCGAGGTCGAAGGCGTGCACCATCTGCTCGACGGCGGGCGCGCGCGCGTCGACCTGGATCTCGGGAGGATCGCCGCGCCGCGCCACCGTCGCACCCGGCGCTCGCTCCGGCCAGACCGCCCCGTACTGCTCCATCAGTGCGAAGAGCGGCCCCACCGTGCGCACCAGGATCGAGGCGAGATCGGGCGGCGGCTCGGCGGGGGCTACCAGTTTTCTCCCCAGCGCGACCTCGGCGATCCGAGCGCCCGTGGCCAGCGCGGTGGTGGTGAGCCACAGCTCGGCGCCGTGCGGCTGCCACTCGCCGGCCCCCGTCCCGTCCTTCAGCCACGAGCCGATGGCGGCACCGGCCAGTCCGGCACAGCCGCCCATGACCTGCTGGAGGCGTCCGCCGTAGAGCGCGCCGGTGAGCGGCGCGAGCAGGTTCGTGGTGAGCGTGCCCTCGGCGATCGTGCGGGAATAGGCTGGCGACACGTAGTCGGCCTCCCCCTGGAGCACCGGCTCGAGCAGCGCCGACAGCCGGCCGTCGTCCACGCCGGCCAGATCGGCGTCGAGGAGCACCATGGCGCGCGCGCCCATGTGCTGCGCGGCGGCGAGGAGCCCGAGGATGGCGCGCGCCCGGTGGCGGGGCGCGATCACGTCCAGCCAGGCCCGCTCCGCCGGCGCGGCGGCCGAGTCGCACCAGCCGCGGGCGAGATCGGGCGTCGCGTCGCGCGAGCCGGCGTCCGCCACCAGCACCGCCGCCCGCCGCGAGGGCGCACCTTCGGCCAGCGACCGGGCCAGGGCGTCGAGCCACTCGACCACGCGGCCGGCCTGGTTGGCGACGTGCACGCCGGCCACGACGTCGACCGGCCCCGCCGTCGCGAGGGCGGTCAGGCTGGCTTCGCTGAGGAGATCGGTGGCCGCGGCGGCACCGTTCACAGGCGCGCGAACAGTCAGCTCGTCAGGCTCGCCAGCAGGGCGAGGTAGTCCCCGAGGTGACGGGTGATGAGAAACGACCGCCTCACGTACTCGCGGCCGGCGCCGCCCAGCCGGGCGGCGAGCTGTGGATCCTCGAGAAGCTGGCGGATGCGGAAGGCGGCGCCCTCGACCGAGGTCACCGAGTAGCCGGTGACCTCGTGGATGACTTGGGCGGAGATGCCTCCGGCGAAGCTGCCCACCACGGGCTTGCCCTTCCACATGGCCTCGGCCACCGTCAGTCCGAAGTCCTCGCGGAGAGGTCGATGGACGACCACGGTGGAGGCCCGCTGGAGCGCGTTGATCTCGAGCGCCGCATCGGGGGGCAGGACGAGGACGTGCACCTCGGGATCGCCGGCCGCGGCCTCCCCGATCTCGGCCAGCGCGGCCTGCCCCTCGGGGTGGTCGTTGGCCCCCCAGCCCGCGAGGACGAGCCGGCAGTCGACGTACTTCCTGGCCAGGCGGTAGGCCCGCACCACCGACGCCGGGCTCTTGCTGGCCGCGTAGGGCGAGATCTGGAGGACGATCGGCTTGTCGCGCGGGATGCCGAGGTGCTCCAGCAGCCGGCCCACCTCGGCCCGGGCCATCTCGCGGTTCTTCTCGCTCAGGGGGTCGATGGAGGGATGGATGATGAGCGCCGGCACCGGGAGCCGCTGGGCGAACTTCGGGAGCGAGAAGACGGCGGCGTCGTAGCGCTCGAGGTCGCGGCGCAGGACGGCCCACACGCGGCGGTAGGCCCGCGCCAGATCGCTGTGGCAACGCCACACCCAGTGTCCGCGGCGCGGTCGGTGGCGGACGAGGGCCAGCGGCGCCACGTCGTGGGTCATCACCAGATCCGCCTCGAGCGACAGGGTGCCGGCGTTTCCCGCCACCCCGTCGGCGTAGGAGCGCATGGTGCTCTCCGGAGCGGTCGCCTCGTCCCCCGCGAGACCGCGCTCGAGGCGCGCCACCGCCGCGTAGAAGTCCGGCGTCCCCACGATCACCTCCCAGGCGGCGTCGATGCCGAGGTCCTGGAGCATGGGCACGATGCGGTTCAGCAGCTCGGCGGAGCCACCCCCGAAGCGGCCGGCGTTGACGTGAAGGAACCGCCGGCCGCGCAGCCGCTCGGCCAGCTTGAGGAGCAGGTCGAGGCTGCCCCGCGGGGCGACGTCGGTGTAGGCGGCGAGCCGCGAGGGAATCACCGGCCGCCGTCGCCCTCGGCGAGCGCTTCCTCGCACAGCCGGAGCAGCCGCGCACGGGTGCGCTCGAGCGTGCCGCTGTACGGGTTGAGCGCGCGGACCCGGGCGGCCAGCGGGGAGAGCCCGAGCCCGTGCTCGAGCCAGGCGGCGAAGTCGTTCTGGCCGCGGCCGAGGCGGGCGCGCGCCTCCACGACGTGAAAGTAGATGGCGCTGCTGTCGATCTCGAGGAGGGCCTGGCGAAACTCTTCGAGCGTGCGGACCTCGACCCCGGTGGGGATCTCGACGATGCGCGAGCGAACGAAGTCGAAGGGCTCGGCGGAGACGATCCGCGGCACGATCTGGAGATGGCGTAGGTGGTCGTCGATGACCGCGAACAGCTCGTCGCGCAGGCCCTCCAGGCTCTCGAACTCGCCGGGGTCCACCATGGCCAGGCGCTCTCCGAGCACCTGGTCGCGCAGGTGTACGGCGACCCAGGTGGCGAAGTCGTTGGGATAGATGCCGGCCAGGAACTTGTGGCGGAGAAAGAACGCGTGGGTGTGGTAGTAGATCGAGTCGAGCGGGGCCTGCTCGATGAGATCGGCGAGCTGGCGCTCGTCCTCGGCGCGGGCGCCCACGAACTCGCGCAGCTCGAGACAGGCCACGAAGTGAAACGGCCCTTCCCCTGATCGCAGCCGGGCCGGCATCGTCCGCGGCGCCGGCGCCGACGCCTGCAGCAGGGCCTCGAGCGGGATGCGCGCCCAGCGCGGCCGGTGGTTGATCTCGTACTCCACCTCGTAGACGAGCTTGTCGAGCTCGAACACGCGCAGCACGGCGTCCAGGGCCTCGCGCCGGCGCGGCAGGAAGGCGGCCCCGCGCTCCCGCGTCTCCCCGAGATACCCCTCGAGAAAGGCGCTGCGCACGCCGTCTTCCCACGCGCTCGCCCACGGCGCCAGTCGCTCCGCGAGGGCGGGGTCGCCGCCGGCCACATCGGCGGCGCGCAGCATGGCGGCGCGGGCGGCGTAGGCGAACGAGCGCGTCATGCCGGCCACGTCGCGCAGTGCGCACTCCCGCGCCCGGCGCTGGCCGAGCGGGCGGTCCGGCTCTCCCTCGAAGTCCACGACGACGAGACCGCTCTCCGCGCGGAGCACCTGGCCCAGGTGGTAGTCGCCGTGAATGCGGATCTTCTGGACGGGCTCGGCGGCCAGCGCCTGGAGGCCGCCGAGCTGCTCCTTGATCTGGGGCGCCGACTCCAGGGCGCGGCGGGCGAGGTCGCGGACGTCCGCGGGCAGCGCGTCGAGGGCCGCGCTCAGGGCGGCCGCCGTGTGCACGAGCCGCTCCACCATGGCCTCGTGCCACCGCTGGAGATCCTCGGCGCCGATCGGCTCGGGCCGCAGGGCCGGTGCGGTGGCGGTGGCGAGGGCCTGGTGCAGGGCGCCGGTGACCTCTCCGAGCACCCGCGCCTCCTGCGCGTCGGCCCCGGCGAGGGCCCGCGCGAAGGTCGGATCGGGAGGCCCGCCCGCCTCCGGTCCGGTGACGGCCACCGCGAGGTACTCGCCCAGCCGGGCCTGGAACGCGCTCCACGCGTCGCCCTGGTTCAGGATGAACTCGTGGAGCGTCGCCAGCGCCACCGGCTCGGCCCCGGCCGCCTCGTACTCGATGGAGCCCCCGAGCCGAGGGGCCGCCCGGAACGCGGTGTGGCGGGTCAGAAAGTCGGTGATCTCGAGCTCGGGATTCGGGCCCGCCGCGAGCCGCCTGAAGATCTTGAGGATCGCGCGTCCGCCGAACACCACGGAGGTGTTGCTCTGCTCCGCCTTGATGCGGGCGACCTGGCGCGTGGGCTCCGGCAGCATCACCGCCAGGGCGTCGGTGGGGCGAAAACGAAATTCGCCGCGGCGACCGGCCAGGCTCCCGCCCGCGCGGATCTGCTCCACGAGGGCGGCGCAGAACCCCGGATCGTCCATGGCGTCGGCGATGTCGTCCCCCCGGGCCGCGGCGTCCGGCCCGGCCAGGAGCGGCACACAGTAGTTCTCGGCCGGCGGATCGGCGAAGTCCACCCGGAAGATGGCGAGGAGGCCCCGCGTCGACGGCACCGCGGCGTAGTCGAGCGGCGTCACCGCGGAGATGGCGCGCGCCTTGGCGCCGAACCAGCGGCGCGACGGCAGCTCGGCCCGGAGCGCCGACGCGGCCGCCTCGACCAGGGCGGCGTCGCCCGGCCCGGCCGGCGCGCTCTCAGATCGCCC